>Ga0172372_10012166_pt1 | contig 10821 bp, 9 predicted proteins | sample LakKiv5m_2_FD_114544 | JGI IMG/M metagenome (GOLD analysis project Ga0172372, IMG submission 114544) | Freshwater microbial communities from Kabuno Bay, South-Kivu, Congo - kab_092012_9.5m | ecosystem: Environmental > Aquatic > Freshwater > Lake | place: Democratic Republic of the Congo... | reverse complement strand
CTTTCGCGGGCGATGGTGCTGGCGACATTGTTGCAGATGCCGAGCGTGCGGTGTCCCTTGCGCTGGCTCTCGCGCAAGGCCGCGAGCGTGTCCGCAGTCTCTCCGCTTTGGCTGATGACAAAGGCCAGCGTGTCGCGCTGGAGGGGAATGTTGCGGTAGCGGAACTCGCTGGCAAACTCGCATTCGACGGGGATGTGTGCGAGCGACTCGATGATGTATTCACCCGCCAGGGCCGAGTGAAACGCCGTTCCGCAACCGGCGAGAACAATGCGATCCACCGCGCGCAACTCGGAGTTCGTCATATTGAGACCGCCGAGCTTCGCAGTGGCCTCTTCAAGCGAGAGACGCCCCCGCATGGCATCCCGGACGGTGTTCGGCTGCTCGTGGATTTCCTTGAGCATGTAGTGCGGGTATTTTCCTTTGTCCACCGACGACGCATCGAATTCGACACGGCTGATCTGAAAACCCGCGCCGCCGCCGGAGACGGTGGAAATCTCAAATCCCCCGGCCTGGAGCGCGACGACCTCGTAGTCGTTCAAGTAAACGACATCACGGGTGTGGGCGACGATCGCGCTGACATCACTCGCCAGAAAATGCTCGTCCTTGCCGATGCCCAGAACGAGCGGGCTTCCGCGCCGGGCGCCAACGATCACGCCTGGGACATCCGCATGCACGACGGAAATGCCATAAGTCCCGATGACCTGCCTCAGGGCGGTGCGAACGGCCTCGACGAGCGAGCCTTTATCACGCGTGGCGGACTGGTCGAACGCCTCGCCGACGAGGTGTGCAAGCACCTCCGTGTCGGTCTGGGAATGGAATTCATGACCCCGCTCAGCGAGCTGCTCACGGAGGGTCTGGTAATTTTCAATGACCCCGTTGTGAACGAGGTGGAGACGCCCGGAGCGGTCCGCGTGCGGGTGGGCGTTTTCGCGGGTCACCGCGCCATGGGTCGCCCAGCGCGTGTGGCTGATACCGACTTGCCCCGAGACGGGATTTTTTTCGATCTCCTCAGCGAGATTGGCGATGCGGCCAACGGATTTCCGGACATCTACACGCCCCGGTTGAAGCAAGGCCAATCCGGCGGAATCGTATCCCCGATATTCCAAGCGGCGCAGTCCATCCAAGAGGACAGGGATGGCGTTAGACGATCCTGTGTAAGCAACAATTCCGCACATAAAAGCAACGTGACAAAATGAAAGGCGTCACGCAAGGATTAGACCTGCCATGACTGTTCAACCCTCCTCTTCCTTCAAATCCGACACGCTGGCCATCATCATGGGCGGCGGAGCAGGCACCCGACTTTTCCCTCTCACCAAAGAGCGCTCGAAACCCGCCGTGCCGCTCGGCGGCAAATACCGTTTGGTGGACATCCCGATTAGCAACTGCCTGAACTCGGGACTGCGCGGCATTTACATTCTCACCCAATTCAACAGCGCCTCGCTGCACAGCCACATCAACGAGAGCTACAAATTCGACAACTTCACGCCCAGCTTCGTTGAGATTCTCGCCGCCCAGCAGACCCCCGAGGGCGCGCGCTGGTATCAGGGGACGGCTGACGCGGTGCGGCAGAACCTGCGGTATTTTCTTGAGCACCGCTGCAAGTATTTCGTCATCTTGAGCGGCGACCAACTTTACCGGATGGATTATCGCGAGATGATCCGGCAGCACATCGATTCGGGGGCGGACCTCACGATTGGAACGATCCCGGTGGACCGCAAGGCGGTGCCGGGTTTTGGCATCATGGTCACGGACAGCGAGCGGCGCATCACCCGCTTTGTGGAAAAACCCAAAGATCCGGCTGTGATCGACTCGCTCCGGATTCCCGGCGATCTTCTCGGGCACATCGGGCATCCACCTGAAGAGGAGCTCTTCCAAGCCTCGATGGGCATATATGTTTTCAACCGCGAGGCGCTCGTTTCGAGCCTCGACAACGATCTTGTGGATTTCGGCAAAAACATCATTCCGGCCGCGATCGAGCATCGCAAGGTGATGGCGCACATTTCTGAAGGCTACTGGGAGGACATCGGAACCATCCGCTCCTTCTTCGATGCGAACCTTGAAATGGCCGACCGGAACCCGAAGTTCAGCTTCTATGTCGCGGGCGCGCCGGTTTACTCGCAACCCCTCTGCCTGCCCGCCAGCGTGATCGAGGGCGCGCGGGTGAAACGGGCCATGATATCCGACGGCTGCGTGCTGGGCGACGCCACGCTTGAGCGCTGCGTGCTCGGCATTCGCAGCATCGTGGGATCCGGCTCAACCCTGAAAAACACCGTCATGATGGGTGCCGACCTCTACGAGTCGCCGAAGGACGAGCGCCCTGCCGGAGTGCCTCCGATCGGCGTGGGAGCGAACTGCTCGATCGAGGGGGCCATCATCGACAAAAACGCCCGCATCGGCGCGGGGGTGGTGATCACCCCCAAAGCGGATTCGGAAAACTTCGACGGCGACGGATATTACATTCGCGACGGCATCGTGGTCGTTCCGAAAAACAGTGTCATTCCCGACGGAACTCGGATATAGCGCGGGGATGAGGAAATTTGCACGACTCGCCCTGATTCTCCTGCCGCTTTTGCTGGCCGGATGCCGCTTTGAGAACCCGCTCACGACCTCGCCGTCGGAGGACTTGAACACCTGGTTGCTCGGCGAGTGGGAGCTGAAGGAAAAAGGCAGCACATCCACCGCTGTCGTGTCCCCGCTCTCGCAAGACCGCTACAGCGTGCATGTCTCGCTGGCTCCCAAGGGCGGCAATGGCAGGCGGGAATATGATTTCGAGGCGTGGTCCTCGCGGGTTGGGAATTCGCTTTTCTTCACGCTGCGCAGTTTGAAAAACTCCGCCAACCTGCCAGAGGGGGCCCATGTTTTTCTGCATGCGCAGATGATCGACCAGGTGACCGTCCGCCTGCGCCCGCTCCAACTCGACTCGCCGGAAAATGCGACCGGCATGGAACTCCGCAAGGAAATCCGCGCCCGCCTCAAGGACGGAACGCTCTATGCGGAGGACAGCGCAAAAGATTGGAAGCGCGTGGCCGAGATTTACCGGACGAAGCAGGGCGAGACCGGTCTTTTCAAGCCCCTGCGCTACACCACGCCTTGATCCATCCCGCCCAGGGAGTCTCCGCACTCCAGAGCCGCATGGGCGCCGAGCTGCACGCCAAGCGGCTGAAGCGCCAGCACGACAAGCTCACCAAGTTCCTGCATCAAGGACGCGGCATTTTCCGCATCGAACGACTCCTGCCATTCGATCTCTGGCTCTCGCGTATCCTCCACCTCACCGGATTGAAAAAACGGATGCGGGCGGATTTTTTGGATGTCCGTCTCGTCGAAAAAGAATGGTTCTTTCCGAATCTCCCGCCCTCGTTCGAGGGATACCGGTTGCTGCATCTCACCGACCTGCACTGCGATTTGGACCCCGCCCTCATGCCGGTCGTGGGGGATTTGGCGCGCCGAACCCCGCACGACGCGGCGGTGCTGACGGGTGATTACCGGAACGGGATGGAAGGCGACCATGTCGCTGCCACGCGCGCGATGGCCAACCTCCGGAAGGCATTGGCGCCGGACAGTTGGGGCATTCTTGGCAATCACGACCCCTTGGAAATGGTGCTGGAACTCGAGCGGGACTGCCTCCCGATCCTCTTGAACGAAACCGTGGAAATCCGGCGTGGTGCGGATTCGCTCTGGATCGCCGGGGTGGACGACCCGCACTATTTTCAAACCCACGACATCGCCGGAACCCGAAAAAAAGCCCCCTCGGATGCCTTTGTGATCCTCCTCTCGCACAGTCCGGAAACCTATGCCGAAGCCGCCGCGCACGGATTTGCGCTGCAGCTGAGCGGCCACACGCACGGAGGTCAAATTTGCCTGCCCGGCGGACGGCATGTGGTCGTTCCCTGCAAAGCCCCCCGCCGCTTCATCGCTGGAGCCTGGCGTCATGGTTCATTGCAAGGCTATACGTCACGCGGCACCGGTGCCTGCGGCGTGGCCGCGCGTTGGAACTGCCCGCCCGAGATCACCCTCCACACGCTGCGACGCATCAAAGCGTAGTTTTGCTTTCTGCAAGCGGGAGATTTTTCCAATTTACCTGACTTTACTACAATTGGCTTTCTTCAGCGGTCAGTCGCTGCATTTCCTCGCGGGTCAACTCCCGCCAACATCCGCGAGCCAGAGCTCCGAGTCCGACTTCGCCGATTGCCACGCGGATCAACCGCAGGGTGGGATGTCCCACCGCAGCTGTCATGCGCCGCACCTGTCTGTTCCGCCCTTCGCGGAGGCGCAGCTCGATCCAAAAATCCCGGATATTTTTTCGGAACCGCACAGGCGGATCGCGCGGGGGGAATTCCGGCTGCGGATTCAAAACCTGCGCCTCCGCCGGCAGCGTGGCTTTGCCGTCAAGGACGACGCCCTCGCGCAGGAGTTGCAGCGCCAGTTCGCCTGGCAGGCGCTCGACGAGCACATGGTAGGTCTTTTCCACATGATTGGAGGGCGAGAGCAAACGCGCATTCCACCGCGCCTCGTCGGAGAGCAGCAACAAGCCCTCGGAGTCGGCATCCAGACGCCCGATCGGATAAACCCCCTTTGGAAATCCAAACTCCGCCAGCGGACGGTTCGCACTGCCATCCGGCGTGAACTGAGAGAGGAAGCCGTAGGGTTTGTGAAAGGCGAGGATCAAAGAATTTTCAGACGGGTCAGGTCCTGCGAATCGACAACGCCGATCGGATGCCGCCGTTCATCGACCACCACAAGATCATCGATGCGGTGGCGCTCCAGGATTTGCAGCGCCTCGGCAGCGAGCTTGTCGCCATTAACCGTCACCGGCCGCAAGCTCATGAATTCCCCCACCGGCGCGGATCCAATGCCCAGGTTTCCGGGATAATGCCTCGCGAAATCGCCGTGCGTGAAAATGCCGGCCAGCGTGCCATCGGGATGGACGACCACAGCCGCGCCGGCGCGTTGGGATGTCATGGCCTGGATGGCCTCCACAATCGGCGTCTCCGGCGGGATGACCGCCATCTCCGCGAGCGGACGCATGATTTGGTTGACCCGCAAAAGCAACGACCGTCCGAGACTGCCGCCGGGATGAAACTTGGCGAAATCCTCTTTTTGAAATCCCCGGCTCTCGAGCAGCACCATCGCCAACGCGTCGCCGAGCACCAGCATCGCCGTCGTGCTTGAAGTGGGGGCCAGATTCAAAGGACACGCCTCCTGGGTCACGGAAACATCCAGCACAATCTGCGCGGCCTTCGCGAGGGAGGAATTTTTGTCGCCTGTGATGGCAATGATAGGCAAACCAAAGCGCACGATGGCGGGCAGGACGGCCAGCAACTCCTGCGTTTCCCCGCTGTAGCTGAGCGCGAGCACGACATCCCCCTCGGCAACGATGCCCAGGTCGCCGTGAAGGGCGTTGAGCGAATTCAGGACGACCGCCGTGCTGCCTGTGCTGGTGAGCGTGGCGGCGATTTTCTCGCCGATGTGGCCCGACTTGCCGACTCCGAGAACGACGACTTTGTTCCGGCGCTCGACAGCCTCCTTGATGAGGTCCACCGCAGCCACAAACCCCCTGTCCAAGCGCGCGGCCGTGGCCTCCACCTCGGACAGCTCGATCTCGAAAACGCGTCTCGCCAGCTTGAGATAATCCATCGCCCGATCATGCAAAACGACGCACGGCCGCGCAAGGGCGCAGGCTAAAAGACATCGAGTTCGTCCAACCCGTCGAGGACGATCTGCGACCAGGTTTCAAACGAATCCCGCCGCGCCAGCAGCTCCGCGCGCGTTGCAAAACCGAGCTCCGCAATCGCCTTCTCGCCCGCGCCGACAGTGCCGTTTTCCAAATCGACAATGTGCACGATGCCCAAATGCACCCGGCCGACATCACTCGAATCGTCATTGATCAAAGCCACCGCTCGCTCGGTGAAACCGCCGCCAAGCCGCAATTCCTCGGCGATCTCGCGGCGCACCGCATTGTGATAGGTCGATTGATCGAAGTGCAGCGATTCGTCGGTGTCGTTCACATGCCCGCCGATGCCGATCGAGGACTTCGCCACGAGCCGCTTCTCGCCGGATTTCGCACCGCGTGTGTAATGCAGGATGCGTCCGCCATGGCGGAACACCGCATAGGGAATGATCTGCTTGAGCGAGGGATCCTCCTCCGCCGCGCCGCGCGGCACGAAGAAGTTGTTCTCCTTTTTCATAAAGGCGGGAAGGTAGTCGTCCACCCTCCGGCACAGACCTTGGAAACTGCCCAAGCCGTCGAAAAATTCCCGTTTCACCACCAGCACCTGCTCCTCTGTTTTGCACATGGCCGCAGACATTGCCGCGAGCGCTCGAAGCCGCAAGGGAAAACTTCGCAAACACCATGCGATTTTCTTCCCCTTGCATCAGGCGGGTGTTTTCTGTGACAACAGAGTTGATGACAGAAGAACTAGCCCAAGCCGTGGACAGCGGCACCCTTGATAAAAAAACCGCCGAGAAACTCGCCCGCCTCACGCCCGGATCCTACTGCACCCACAAAAGCTGGGGCTTCGGACGTGTCGCGGAATGGAACCTCTCTGTCGGTCAGGTGCTGATCGATTTCAAGACAAAGAAAAACCATCCCATGCAGGCCGTGTATGCGGCCGAGACGCTCACGCCGATTGCGGCGGACCACATCCTTGCGCAGCGTGAGACCGAGCCCGAGAAACTTCGCGAGCTCGCGAAATCCGACTCCTCCGCACTCGTCAAAAAAATCCTCGCCGACTACGGCGGCAAGGCCTCTTCCGATCAGATAGCCTCCGCGCTCGTTCCTGGTGTTTTCGACGAGGCCGGCTTCAAACGCTGGTGGGATGCCGCCCGCAAAAAAATGAAGTCCGACGGCCAATTCGGTATGCCGGCAAAAAAGACCGATCCTTTTGTGCTGCTCGAGACCCCCGTGCATTCAGGCACGCGCCTCCTCGACGCCTTCCGTGCCGCCCGCCACACACGCGACCAGGTGCTTGCGCTGGAGGAAATTTCCAAATCCCTCGAAGACCTCGCAGGCAGCCAGGATGAACTCCCGGCCATCGTCACGCTTATCGAAGAGGCCGCCCTGCGTGCACGCCGTCTCAATCCCTCACAGGCCATTGAAATTCTCATCGCCCGCGACGACCTGCTCGAAAAATTCCCCAACCTTCAAGCCGGCACCGAGGCTCCCACGATTGCGAACATTATCGCCTCCGAACCCGGCAAACTCGGCCAGATTCTGGAGTCGGTTCCCGGCTCGAAGGAAAAGCGCGTGCTTGAAGCCCTGGAACCCGCCTTCGGCGATGCTTGGGGCGACAAGGCCATTGCTCTCCTCTCCAACGCAGGTGCCCGCTTGATCTCGGACATCTGCCGCCTGTTTGAAAAACACAAGCGCAAAGAGCAATTCCAAGCCATCGTGGAGAAATGGATTAGTGAGCGCTCGATTTCCTCCGAGATGCTCATCTGGCTCTGCAAAGAACGCGACAAACGCTTCCCGGCCCTCTTTAATGCCGAACTCCTCGCCGCCGTCTTCAGCGCCCTTGAGGCCGACCTCCTCGCCGAAAAACGCACCTCGCGCCTCAAGGATCTCCTCATCGACGATGGCGACCTCATTGGCGACCTCCTCATCGGAGCCAGCCGCGATGTCGTTCGCGACTCCATGCGAAAACTCATGCTCACCCCGGCCATCGAGGACCTCTCCAAGCGCTCGCTCATGGCCCGCATCGTCAAGCTCTACCCCGACACACAGAGCATGATCACCGGTGCCCACCAGGACGACGAGAAAGCCGACAACCTCATCGTCTCGTGGGCCAGCCTCGAAAAACGCAAAGCCGAACTCGACAACCTCATCACCAAGGAAATCCCGCAAAACCTCCGCGACATCAACATCGCCAAGGAGCAGGGCGACCTTCGTGAGAATGCCGGATTCAAGGCCGCCAAGGAGCACCAACGCGTCCTCCAGCGCCGCCGCGTCGAAATGGAGCGCGACCTCGCCACCGCCCGTGGCACCAACTTCGAGAACCCAGCCACAGCTCAGGTCTCCATCGGAACCGTCGTCACGGTCAAAAACGAAGACGCATCCAGCGAAGCCTTCAGCATCCTCGGAGCGTGGGACAGCGCCCCCGACCTTGGCATTGTCTCCTACAAAGCCGGCGTCGGCCAGGCTCTCCTCGGAGCCGCCTCGGGAGCCACTGTGGAGCTCCCGGCCGAAACCGGCACGCGCAAGGTGACCATCGAATCCATCGCGCCCTTCACCGACCTCGACCTCCTCCGCTCCAAGGTCCACATCCTCCCCGCTGACCTCGCCTCTGTCGGCTGAAAATCAAAAGTTCAAACATGCGGCTCCGTAAAAAGCGCCGGGGTGGGGGATTCGCGAACCAACGATGAATTTCATTGGATACTGGTGGTATCTCCCTCATGCGGCTTGGATTCAAGGACGACACGGAGGTCGTTGCTCCAACACCTGCCCGCGAAAATTTTCTGGAAGGACGCCCTCCGTGGTGTCCCGAATTGCTTCGGCTGTGGTTGGTCTTAGGTCACTTTTTTCCAACCGGTAAATCAACGAGTCTCAACCCGAATCCAGGGGAATTAACCACGGAGAATACGGATTCTGAATGAGGTGCACCGAATTATGGACGAACGATTTATCCGGCTTACCCTTTTCATAAACCTCTCCCGTTTAAAAATTCGTTCTGGCTGGAACAACCTACCCATAGGAATGAAAGTTTTACTTCAGATTGTAGGCAATATCAGACTGGGTTCTTGAGCTGCTGAAAAAGGCAAGATCTGCTTTCAGAGGGAGGCGGCGGCGGCTTGGGCTGCTGCCACTTTGCCGGCATACCATTTTTCGTATTCCTCGACGGGGACGACGCGGATTTTGGCCTTCATGTTGTAGTGGCCTGTGCCGCAGAGTTGGCTGCAGGCGAGTTCGAGTTCGGCGGTGCGGGTGGTGGTGAATTGCATCCACTTGATGGTGCGGCCGGGGACGGCGTCCTGGTAGAGGCGGAAGGAGGGGACGTAGAAGGAGTGGATCACGTCGCGGGAGCGGAGGAGGACATGGATGGGCTTCCCGACGGGGATGACGAGTTCGGTGGAGGTGAAGTCGTCCTTGCCGGCGGGGTCGGCGGGATCGACGCCGAATTTGTTTTCGACGCTGAATCGCTTCACATCGCCTTCGCCGAGTTGGCCGTCGGCTCCGGCGTAGCGCAGGTCCCATCCGAACTGGTAGCCTACGATATCGACGGTGATGGCATCCGGCGCGATGGGTGAGGAGGTCAGTTCATACCAGATGCGGTTTGACCAGACGGCGAGGAGGAGGAAGATGGCGGTCGGGATAATGGTCCACCAGAATTCCAGCGTGTTGTTGCCGTGGCTGTAGTGGGCTTTGTGGCCCGGGCGGCGGCGGTAGCGGACGAGATAGATGATGTAAACGACTTGGGTGAGGACAAAAACCGCAAGTGTGAGGATGAAGATGAAATTGAGGAGGTAGTCGATCTTTTCCCCGCCGACGGTGATATTTGGTGGTGCCCAGTAGAGGTTGGATGTGCGTTGCTCGGCGTGGGCGGAGAGGTTTCCGCCGATGAGCAGGAGTGCGGTGATGGAAAGGATTCGCAGCAGGAAGTTCATAGTCGGGTCAAATCAGGCGGCGGGCGGTGCGGCTGGGGCCGGAGCGGCAGGCGCGGGCGCTGCTCCGCCGGCAGGAATTTTTTCTGCGGGAATGGCTTTAAGTTCTTTTTGCGTCCAAGGATCCTTGCGGTCGGCACTGGCGGCACGGACAGCCTTGACATAGTCGGCCGTGATAGCCGGGGCCGCGTTGCCCCACTCGGAGCGGATGTAGGTGAGGACGGCTGCGATCTGGTCGTCCTTGAGTTGCGACCATGGCGGCATGGCGTTGTTGTAGGTATTGCCTTTCACCTGCACCGGGCCTTGCATGCCGGCGAGCAGAATTTTGACGAGGTGGTTGTCCCCCACCCAATCTCCGCCGACGACCCATTCACTGGCGACGAGGGGCGGGAATTGTCCGGCGACGCCCATTCCAGAGCCTTGGTGGCAGACGGCGCAATTTTGGCTGAAGAGGCGTTTTCCGATCACCTTGGGGTCCGGGGCAACGGCTACTCCGCCGCCACCACCACCGCTCCAGGAAACGAGCGAGGGATTGTAGACATCGGAACGAAAGCCTCCGCTGTTGAGGGCCAAGTGGATACCAGCCCAGAAGATGATGACGGCGGCGAGGATGATCAACCAAAAGGGAACCGGCGCGCGTTTTTCGGAGGGTTCGGGTCCCTCGCGGAGGACAGGAGCGTTGGGTGCCGGGCTTTCGCCGTTTGGTGGCTCGTTCGATGGCGTATGGGAAGTCACGGTTTTACTTGGCGGTGGGCTCCGGGGATTCCGGCAGCGGGTAATTTTGGTTCAGGGAAAGCAGGTAGGCGACGAGGGCTTCGGCCTGCTGGGTCGGAACAACTTCGTATCCGGGCTTTGGAGCGCGGGAGCCTGTCAGGCCTTGAACGGCGTGAGCGGAAGGCTGGCCGACAATTTTGCGGTATTCGTAGAGGTAGCTGTAGGATGGCATGTTCGACCAAGGTGTTACGCTCTTGGGCGCGTAGAGGTGGCGGTGGATTGCAGCCACATCGGTCTGGCGTGCGCCGTAGTTCGACAAATCCTGCCCGATGCGGTATTCGCCGAGGAACGGGGTGTGCTCACGGATTTCATCACGCGGAACAGTCTGGCGTTTCCCAAGCTGCTTGGCGATGTCGGTGCTGAAGGGGTCGGGGCGCACTTGTTGGGTGTGGCACTCCATGCAGCCATTGGAGGCGTAGACTTTTTGTCCGGCGATGGCCAGGCCGGATACGG
>Ga0172372_10012162_pt1 | contig 10823 bp, 10 predicted proteins | sample LakKiv5m_2_FD_114544 | JGI IMG/M metagenome (GOLD analysis project Ga0172372, IMG submission 114544) | Freshwater microbial communities from Kabuno Bay, South-Kivu, Congo - kab_092012_9.5m | ecosystem: Environmental > Aquatic > Freshwater > Lake | place: Democratic Republic of the Congo... | reverse complement strand
TCGGCGACTCGGGTGGACGGTCGGATCGCAGCCACGGTCGTCGTCCAGGAGGGGGATGCCCGTACCGGGCGGGTCAGCGGCCGGTACGGGACGGCACGGCGTCGGCGTGACCGTTGCCGACGCCATGCCGATCTCTGCCGTTCCGGGAGCGCCGCCGGCCGGTCGGCTCGTCCTGGATGTAGTAGCGGTCGTCGCTGCCGTACTCCATCTGCGAGCGCACGCCGTTGAGGATGGCGCCGATCATCGGTGCGTTGACCTGGCGCAGGAGCTCGGTGGTCCGGCGGAGTCCCCGCTTGGTGGAGGAGCCGGCGCTCCCGACCACGAGCACGGCGTCGACGAGGCCCGAGATCACGAGGCCGTCGGTCACCGGCAGGATCGGCGGGCTGTCGATCAGCAGGATGTCGCAGCGCTGGTCGAGGTCCTCGATCACCTCGATCGCCCGTTGCGAGGCGAGGAGCTCGGCCGGATTGGGCGGGAGCGGGCCGGAGGCGAGCAGTCCGATGGGCAGCTCGGGGTGGGCGGGCTGGATCGCCTGCACCAGCGGAGTGTCGCCGAGGAGGACCGAGGTGAAGCCGACCCGGTTGCTCAGGCCGAAGAACTCGTGCACCCGCGGTCGACGCAGGTCGCAGCAGACCACGATGACCCGCTGGCCGGCCCGGGCGAACGTCACCGCAAGGTTGGCGAGGGTGCTGGTCTTGCCCTCAGAGGACTGCGGGCTCGTGACCTGGATGCTGCCGATGGGCTGGTCGAGGGCCAGGAACTCGACCGACGTCCGCACCGAGCGGTACGCCTCGGCGGCGGGCGACCGGGGCTGGGTCATGGCGACCAACGGCGTCGTGTCCCGCTTCTTCCAGTCGCCGAGGGACGGGACGATGCCGAGGACGTTGAGCCCGGTGGCGGCCTCGAGGTCCTCCTTGGTCTTCACCGAGTCGTCGAGGTACTCGCGCAGGAAGGCGAGGGCCACGCCGAGGATGAGCCCGACCACGATCCCGGCGAGAAGGTTGCGCATCGGGTCCTTGTTGATCGGCTCCGTGGGGACCTCGGCGGCCGAGAGCACCTTCGCGCCCGGCTGCGAGGCGATGGCGATGGCGGCCCGCAGATCGTCGAGCTGGTTGGTGTAGGAGTCGCGCTCACGCTCGTACTCGGCGAGCCTCAGGACGCGCTTGTCGGTCGGGGTCGTGTTGCGACCCTGCACGATGACGTCGGGGGCGGGCGGGTTGGTGATGAGATCGGCACCGGTCAGGAAGATCTTGGTGTCGACGTCGGCCACCCGGGCCTCCACCGCCTTGACCGCGCCGTCGAGGTCGGCCACCCGCTGGTCGATCCTCACCTTGATGTAGGTGTTCGCGTAGGCGTTCGCGGTCTCGGCGACGCGGCGAGGGCGCGGTCCCTGGGCCGTGATGGCCACGACGTCGGTGCCGATCTGCGCCTCGAACGCCACCAGGTCCGGGGTGAAGCCCAGCTGCTCCTCGACCGCGGCTTCGACCTCGGGGCCGTCCATCACGGCGATCTCGTTGGATCGGCTGCGGTCGGCGCCGGCCGTGTCCCCGCCCGAGCCACCCGGGACGAAGAGCGTGTCCACGAGCCGCTTCTCGAGCAGCACCGTGGTGGTGGCGGCGTACTGCGCGGTGCGGGTGAAGGTGAGGGCGAGGGAGGCGCCGACGCAGACCACCATCGTGACGATGATGATCCACTTGTGGTTGAGCAGCACCCGGAAGTAGTCGCGCAACTCGAGTGTGTTCTGGTCGGCCGGGTTCACTGACAGAATCCTATACTTGGGAGCCCGAAACACCGAGGCGCCGGTTGCTGCACGCCGGAGTCCGGTGGGCCCGGAGTCCGGTGGGCCCGGAGCGCAGCGGGTCGGAAGTCCAGCGGGTCGGAAGTCCAGCGGGTCAGGAGTCCAATGGGTCACGAGCGAGCTCCGTTCCTCGGTGCCGTCCTCGTGACCTTTGGTCGGCCTGAAGCGCTCACCACCTCGCTCCGGGCGCTCCGGGCCCAGACCCGACCGCCCGACCGTCTCGTGGTCGTCGACAACGACCCGACCCCGACCACCCGTGCGATCGTGTGTGCCGAGGCCCCCGAGGCCGACTACGTGGCGGCGACCGAGAACCTCGGCCCGGCCGGGGGCATCGCCCTCGGCATGGAGCGCCTGCTCCTCGCCGCCGACGACCGGGACTGGATCCTCACCCTCGACGACGACGACCCCCCCGGGCAGCCCGGACTGCTCGCGGATCTGCTCGCCCACGCCGTCGACGTCTCGGCCCGTGATCGCTCCGTCGGCGCGGTCGGGGCCGACGGCGCGCGTTGCGATCGTCGGCGGGGACGGGTCGAGCCGGTACCCGATGCCGCGCTCCGCGGCGACGTCGACGTCGACTGGGTCGGGGGCGACCACTTCCCCGTCTACGCCGTGCACGCGCTGCGGGCGGTGGGGCCGATGCAGGCGAGCCTGTTCTTCGGCTTCGAGGAGCTCGAGCTCGGTCTTCGCCTGCGCGACGCCGGGTACCGCATCGTGGTGCCGGGTGCGTTGTGCCGGGCCCGGCGGGAGGCCGACGGGACGCTGGGCGCCGAGGTGGTGCCGTCGCGGCGCCTCGGCGAGGTCTCGTGGCGGCGCTACTACAGCCTCCGGAACCTCGTCCGCATCCTCATCGACCGGCGCGCGGTCCTCGGCGCCCTCCGGGTGACGGCGGTCGTCGGAGTGGCGAAGCCGCTGGCCAACGGCGTTCGTTCACCCGGTCGGGCCTGGGCGCATCTCCGCTGCAACGCGCGCGCGTGCGTCGACGCCTGGTCCGGGCGCATCGGGCGGACGGTCGAGCCGGCCCCGTGAGCACCACCGCCCGATCCGACGGGGGTCCGTCGGTCACCGTGGTCGTCACCACTCGTGACCGTCCGGAGCTGGCGCAGCGGGCCCTCGCCAGCGCGCTCGGCCAGACCCGGGCCGACGTGGAGGTCGTGGTCGTCGACGACGGCTCCCGGCCTCCGTTCGTGCCGACGGCATCCGATCCCCGCGTGCGCGTGGTGCGGCACGAGGTCGCGGCCGGGGTGGGCGCCGCCCGCAACGCCGGCCTGGCGGCGGCCACGGGTGCGTGGATCACGTTCCTCGACGACGACGACGAGCTCGAGCCGCGCATGGTCGAGCGGGTCCTGGCGGTGGCGGATGCGTCCACGCTCCCGCCGCCGGTGGCCGTGAACGCGGCGGTCCGGGTGCTCGGGCGCGACGGAGACGGAACCGTGGAGGTGCCGGCCGCCGCGCTGGAGCGGGGCTGCGACTACTTCCTCGAGGGCCGGGGACCGGCGGGTCGGTCGGCCAACGGGCTGGTCGTCCCCACCGCCGTGCTGCGCGCGATCGGGGGCTTCGACGAGGCGCTCCCCGTCTACGAGCACCACGACCTGGGTCTGCGTCTCAATCGGGTCGCGTCCATCGAGGGCCTGGCCGAGCCGCTGTACCGCATGACGGCCGACGCACCGGAGCGCCTGTCGGCTCGCCGCGACGCGATCCCCGCTGCGCTCGAGCACACGCGTCGTCGCCATCCCGAGGCCTTCGCCCGCCACCCTGGCGCCGAGGCGCAGTACCTCGGCTCGACCGCCTTCGCGTGGCTCGAGGCGGGTGAGTGGGGGGCCGCGGTGCGCGCCGCCGCGACGGCGGTCGTGCGGACCCCGGCGTCGTCGCGCCTGTGGGCGTTCCTCGTCGCCGCCCTCGCCGGACCCCGGGCGCTCGGGGCCTACCGGCGCCTGCAGCCTCCGGAGGCGACGGTGTCGGGGTGGGCGCTGCAACGGGCCCGGCTCCGAAAGTACGGGCGCCGGGCCGCCGATCTCCCCCGCGCGATCGTCGCGGTCCCGGTCGCCGGGGGCGCGCGCGCGATCGCCCGTCGGGTGGCCGATCCGACCGCGCACCCCGTCGCCGGGCCGGCGCTCGTCTGCTGCATCTACCGCGCCCGGCACGCGTCGACGGTGGCGCGCCTGGTGACCGAGGCCGAGGCGCGCGGTTGGGAGGTCCGGCTCTGGGCGCTCGACCGGGTCGCGCCGGCGCTCGGCGCGCACACCGTCGGGGTCGGACCGGGGGACAAGTTCCCGCTCCTGAACCGCCTGCTCGGCGCCGACGGTGGGACCAGCGGGCTCGGCGCCGCCGAGCGGCCGGCGCCGGAGTGGGTCGTGGTGGCCGACGACGACGTCGTGTTCGCGGGCGGCAGCCTCCACGACCTGCTCGCGGTGGCCGGGGCGGCCGGGCTCGACTTCGTCCAGCCCGCGCACGTCGAGCGCAGCCACCGCGAGCTCGAGTTCACGGTCCGGCGTCCGGGCTCGCTCGCCCGGGCCACCACCTTCGTGGAGATCGGTCCGCTCTTCGCGGTGCGACGGCCCTGGATCGACCGGGTGGTGCCGTTCCCGCCCGAGCACACCATGGGGTGGGGTCTCGAGCTCGACTGGCACGACCTCGGTGCCGCAGGGATGCGCCTCGGGATCGTCGACGCGGTCCCCGTGCGCCACCTCTCCCCGGTGGGGAAGGGCTACGCCAAGGACGAGCAGCGGCGTCGGCTCGACGCGCTCCTCGCCGCCCGTGGGCTCCGGTCGGTGCTCGAGGTCCAGCACACGATCGGGACGTGGCGCCCGTGGCAGCGCCGCCCGCCGTGGGAGGGCTCGGCGCCGCCGGGGCGTCGTCCGGGCTGACGGTCCCGCCGGGTCGGCGAGCAGTGGAGGTTCCCGACCCGGACCGTGCGCGAGGTACCGTGCCGAGTGTGAGCGGGGAGATCGACGGGTTGGTGGAAGACGGGTTGGCGGACGGCGGGTTGGCGGGAGACGCCACGTTCGCGGCCGACCCGACCCGCCTGCGGATCGACAGTCGCCAGCGCACCTTTCCGGACCTGCGCGAGCTGATGCGCTACCGGGGGCTGGTCTTCCTGCTCGGGCGCCGGGACATCACCGTCCGGTACCGCCAGACGATCCTCGGGACGACCTGGATCTTCGCCAGCGCCCTCGTCACCGCCGGGCTGTTCTCGTTCGTGTTCGGCCGGATCGCCCAGCTCCCGACCAACGGCGTCCCGTACTTCGTGTTCAGCTACGTGGGGCTGCTGGCCTGGAACCTGTTCTCCCAGGGCCTGTCGAACTCGTCCACGAGCATGACGCCGAACTCGGCGCTGATCAGCAAGATCTACTTCCCCCGCCTGGTGCTCCCGCTCTCGACGCTGGCGTCGACCGTGACCACCACCCTGATCAGCATCGGGATCCTCGCGGTGATGATGGTCGGCTACGGCATCGCGCCGTCGTGGCGGCTCCTCCTCCTGCCGCTCTCGCTCTTCGTCACCATGGTGATCGGGCTCGGCTTCGGGCTGATCCTGGCGTCGTTGGCCGTGGCCTACCGCGACATCGGCTACGCCACGCCGGTGCTCATCTCCATGCTGCTGTACCTGAGCCCGGTGGCCTACAGCCTGGAGGCGGTGCCGGCGAACCTGCGCAACCTGTACCTCCTCAACCCGATCGCCACCGTGGTGGAGGGCACGCGCTGGGCCGTGCTCGACACGGGCTACCTGCCGCCGGCGTGGGCGATCGCGTACACGGTGGTCTTCGCCGTCGCCGCCCTCCTGGTCGGGGTGGTCGTCTTCACCCGACGGGAGCCGGGCTTCGCCGATGTCATCTGAGGGGTCGGATCGATGACCCCGGGGACGGTCGTGGAGGCCCGCGGCCTGTCGAAGGTCTACGAACTCGGGCTCAGCGGACGCCGGGAGCCCCTCCTCAAGATCCTGGAGCGCCGGGTCCGCCACCCGGTCCGGGGCCGGGCCGGGCCCCGAAAGACCCTCCTCGCCCTCGACGACGTCAGCTTCGACGTGCAGCGCGGTGAAGCGGTGGGCGTCATCGGCCGCAACGGCGCGGGCAAGAGCACGCTGCTCAAGATCCTCAGTCGGATCACCCCGCCCAGCGACGGGTACATCGACCTGGTCGGGAGCGTCGGCTCCCTCCTCGAGGTCGGCACCGGGTTCCACCCCGAGCTCACCGGGCTCGAGAACGTCTACCTCAACGGCGCGGTCCTCGGGATGCCTCCCGCCGAGGTGACCCGCCGCCTCGACGAGATCGTCGCGTTCTCCGAGGTCGACAGATACCTCGACACACCGGTGAAGCGCTACAGCAGCGGGATGCGGGTGCGGCTCGCGTTCTCGGTGGCCGCCCACCTCGACCCCGACATCCTGATCGTCGACGAGGTCCTGTCGGTGGGCGACGCCGGGTTCCAGCGCAAGTGCATGACGAAGATGCAGTCGGTGGCCAGCGACGAGGGGCGGACCGTCCTCTACGTCAGCCACAACCTCGTGACCCTGGAGAACCTCTGCGAGCGCTCGCTGCTGCTCGACAGCGGGCGACTGGTCTTCGACGGTCCGACCGGCGACACCATCGCCCGGTACAGCCGGCTCTTCCCGGCCGGGCTGGGCACCGACGTCAAGGGGGTCTTCGACCTCGCCGGTGCCGACCGCAGCGGAAGCGGGTTCCAGCACCTGTTCCAACGGATCTCGTTGCGTCCCGACGGCGGCGAGCCCACCGACGTCGTGCGCATGGGCCAGCGACTCCACGTGGACCTCGACGTCGAGGGCTTCGCCGACGTCCCGACCGGCAGCCACCTGGTGCTGGCCATCGCGTCGAGCTCCGATCAACCGGTCATCGTGCTCACCTCCGGCATGGTCGCGCTCGAGGCCGCTGGTCCCCGCCGCCCTCGGGAGACGGTGGCCGTCGTGACCGATCCGTTGCCCCTCACCCCCGGCGAGTACACGGTGAACGTCGCCGTCGTCGGCGTGCGGGGCCGCAGCCTGGACCACGTCCGTGAGGCGGCGGCGTTCTCGGTCGAGCCGGCCGATGTGCTCGGCACCGGGTACCGCTACGAGGCGACCAACCACGGGCTCGTCGCCGTCCCCTGGACGTGGGAGATCCGACCGGGGGTCGACCCCGACGAGGCCGGCCCCGGTGCGGACGGCGACGACGTCGACGAGGCCCGGGCTCCGGTCGGCCGGGGGCCGGTCGCCTCGGCCCCGTAACATCGCGGCATCCGGTGGAGGGAAGCCGGTCGGGGCCGGTGACCGGCCGGGGAGGACCGATGGGCGAGCGGGTCGAGCAGGTGGAGATCGCGGGGCGCACCGTGGGCGGCGACGCCCCGTGCGCGGTGATCGCCGAGATCGGCATCAACCACAACGGCGACCTGGGGCTGGCCCGCAAGCTGGTGGCCGCGTCGGTCACCGCCGGGTGCGACGCCGTGAAGTTCCAGAAGCGGACGGTCGACGTCGTCTACTCGGCCGATGAGCTCGCGCGTCCACGTGAGAGCCCGTTCGGCGCGACCAACGGTGACCTCAAGCGCGGGCTCGAGTTCGGCAGGCCCGAGTTCGAGGCGATCGACGAGTACTGCCGCATGCTCGACACGTGGTGGTTCGCCTCGTGTTGGGACGAGGCGTCCGTCGACTTCATGGAGCAGTTCGATCCCCCCTGCTACAAGATTGCCTCGGCGTCACTCACCGACGACGCGCTCCTGCGGCATCACCGGGAGTACGGGCGGCCGATCATCCTCTCCACCGGCATGAGCGACCTCGACGAGATCGACCACGCGGTCGAGGTGCTCGGCACCGACGATCTGGTGCTGATGCACGCCACGAGCACCTACCCGTCCCAGCCCGAGGAGCTGAACCTCCGGGCCATCGTGACGTTCCGGGAGCGTTACGGCGTGCCCGTCGGGTACTCCGGCCACGAGGTCGGCCTCGCCGCGTCGGTCGCCGCCGTCGCGCTCGGTGCCTGCATGATCGAGCGGCACATCACCCTCGACCGGGCGATGTGGGGCTCCGACCAGGCGGCGTCGGTCGAGCCGTCCGGGTTCGCCCGGTTGGTCAAGGACGTCCGGGCGGTCGAGACGGCACTCGGCGACGGCGTGAAGGTGGTCTACGACAGCGAGATCCCGATCAAGGAGAAGCTGCGACGCGTCGACACGCGTCGTGCCGCCTCCGCATGAGCGCCGTCGGCGAGGTGCTGGCCCTGATCCCGGCCCGGGGCGGGTCGAAGGGGATCCCCCGCAAGAACGTGATCCCGCTCGCCGGTCGACCGGTGATCGCGTGGTCGATCGGGCACGCCCGCGCCTCGCAGCGGATCACCCGGGTCGTGGTGAGCACCGACGACGACGAGATCGCCGAGGTGGCACAGGCGTGGGGCGCCGAGGTGCCGTTCCGCCGGCCGCCGGAGTTCGCGGGTGACCTCGCACCCGACATCGACGTCATGCGCCACGCACTGACCTTCCTGGGCGAGCACGAGGGGTACCGGCCGGATCTGGTCGTGCACCTCCGCCCGACCGGTCCCGTCCGCCGGGTCGCCGACATCGATGCGGCCGTCGACCGTCTTGCCGCCCGCCCCGACGCCGACGCGTTGCGATCGGTCTCGGTGGCGCACCAGACGCCGTACAAGATGTGGCGGGTGCACGACGACGACACGATGACGCCACTGCTCGAGGTGCCCGGGATGCGCGACTGCCAGTCACGGCCCCGCCAGCTGCTGCCGGCGGTCTACTGGCAGAACGGCTACGTCGACGTGTTCCGGCCGCGCGCGGTCCTCGAGCAGGACTCGATGTGGGGCGAGACCGTGGTGCCGTTCGTCGTGGACACGCGGCTCTTCGACCTCGACTACCCGGAGGACGTCGCCCCAGTGGAGGACGCGCTCCTGCGCCTCGAGGCGGGCGAGGACGTCTTCGGGCCGGGTTCGCCCCGGCACTCGGTGTGACCGGGCCCGCCGGCACGATCCGGCTCCTCGTCCTCGACGTCGACGGCGTGTGCACCGACGGGACCGTCCTCCTGACCGCCTCGGGCGACGAGGTCCGCAGCATCCACTTCCACGATCTCGACGCCGTGGCTCGGTGGCGCCGCCGGGGGCTGCCCGTGGCGATCCTCAGCGGCGAGGACACCCCCGCCTCGCGGCGGGTGGGCGAGCGCTTCGCCGTCGCCGACGCGACCTGGGGGATCCGGGACAAGGTGGCCGGGCTGCACGCCGTGTGCGAGCGTCACGGGGTGACCCCCGCCGAGGCCTGCTACGTGGGCGACGCCGACCGCGACGCCGCCGCGCTCGCCGCAGCCGGCCTCGGTCTCGCCCCGGCCGACGCCACCGGCCGAGCCCGAGCGGCGGCCGACCGCGTGCTCGACGCCCCCGGGGGCCGGGGTGCGGTGGCGGCCGCGGTCGAGTACCTCGAGGCGACGTACCCACTGCCCCCCGACCCGACCGCCCAGGACGAGGAGACGCCGTGAGCGCGCTCACCGATCGGATCGCCGCGCTGCACCGGGCGCTGCCCGCACTCGGCGCCCTCGACGGGCCCCTCCAGGACACGGCCCGGGTGATCGCGGGCGCCATCGCGGCGGGCGGCAAGGTCCTCGCCGCCGGCAACGGCGGCTCGGCCGCCGAGGCCCAGCACCTGACGGCCGAGATGGTCGGCCGACTGCACCCGTCGCGTGAGCGCGGTGCGCTCCCGGCGGTGGCGCTGCACGCCGACACGTCGACCCTCACGGCGGTGGCGAACGACTACGGGTACGACGAGATCTTCGCCCGACAGGTCCGGGCGATCGGTCGCCGCGGCGACGTGCTGATCGTGCTGTCCACCAGCGGTGCGTCGGCGAACCTCGTCGCCGCGGTCGGGGCGGCGCAGGAGATCGGGCTCGTCACGGTCGGGCTCCTCGGTGCCGGTGACCGCCCCCTCCACGGGGCGTGCACGCACGTCCTCGCGGTCCCCGACGACTCGATCCCGACGATCCAGGAGTGTCACCTGGTGCTCGTGCACGCGCTGGTCGAGGCGGTCGAGACGGCGCTCGGCGTCGGGGGAGCGTGACCCGGTGAGTGATCCGTCGTTGCGCGGCCGCACCGTGGTGGTGACCGGTGGCGCCGGCTTCCTCGGCCGCCAGTGGGTCGCGGCCTGCGCCGGTGCGGGGGCCGACGTGGTGAGCGTGGACGTCGTCTCGCCCGGTCCGTCGACCCCGCCCGGGGTCCGGGCCGAGCAGGTCGACATCACCGATCCCGCCGCAGTGGCGGACCTCGCGGCGCGGCTCGAGCGCGACGGCGTGATCGTCGATGCGCTCGTGAACAACGCGGCACTCGACGCGCCGGTGACCGCCGGGGGCCTCGAGCGCTCGGAGCGGTTCGAGACCTTCTCCCTCGACCGGTGGCACCAGGAGTTCGCGGTCGGACTCACCGGCGCCTTCCTCTGCGCGCAGGCGTTCGGACCGGCGATGGCCGCGCGTGGCCGCGGGGTCATCGTCAACATCGCCTCGGACCTCGCCCTGGTCGCCCCCGACCAGGGGCTTTACCGGGTCGAGGGGCTCGCCGCCGCGGAGCAACCGGTGAAGCCGGTGACCTACTCCGTGATCAAGACCGGCCTCATCGGCCTCACCCGGTACCTGGCCACCTACTGGGGTGCCGAGGGGGTCCGGGTGAACGCCCTGTGCCTCGGTGGGGTGCAGCGCGACCAGGACCCCGGATTCGTCGACCGGCTCTCGCAGCGCATCCCGCTCGGACGCATGGCCCGGCCCGGGGAGTACGGCGACGCGCTGGTGTTCCTCTGCTCCGACGCGTCGTCCTACATGACGGGCGCCTCGCTCGTCCTCGACGGCGGCCGCACCGTCTGGTGAGTGCGCGTGCCCCCGCGCCGACGCCGTCGGTGGGGATCTTCCAGGGTCGGCTCGTGCCGTCGGCGACCGGTGAGCTGCAGTGCCACCCGGGTGACCGGTGGGCCGAGGAGCTCGCCCTCGCCGGAGCCATCGGGTTCGGTCACGTCGAGCTGCTCATGGCCCGCAGGCGCACGACCGCCGATCCGGTCTGGACCGCGGCCGGCCGGG
>Ga0172372_10012161_pt1 | contig 10823 bp, 12 predicted proteins | sample LakKiv5m_2_FD_114544 | JGI IMG/M metagenome (GOLD analysis project Ga0172372, IMG submission 114544) | Freshwater microbial communities from Kabuno Bay, South-Kivu, Congo - kab_092012_9.5m | ecosystem: Environmental > Aquatic > Freshwater > Lake | place: Democratic Republic of the Congo... | reverse complement strand
GTGTGTTGCGGCTCAACCACGTGGGCGACTGGGGCACCCAGTTCGGCATGCTGATCACCCACCTCAAGCAGGTGGCACCCCAGGCCCTCGACACGGCCGATGCCGTCGATCTGGGGGATCTGGTGGCGTTCTACCGCCAGGCCAAGGCCCGCTTTGATGACGACGAGGCCTTTCAGACCACCAGCCGCGAGGAGGTGGTCAGGCTGCAGAGCGGCGATCCGGTCGCGCTCAGGGCCTGGGGGCTGCTGTGCGACCAGAGCCGGCGTGAGTTTCAGCTCATCTACGACCGCCTCGACATCCGTCTCTCCGAACGCGGCGAATCCTTTTACAACCCCTACCTGGCCGACGTCGTTGCCGACCTGGATGGTGCAGGTCTGCTGGTGACCGACGACGGCGCCCGCTGTGTGTTTCTCGAGGGTGTCAGCGGCAAGGAGGGCAAGCCCCTGCCGGTGATCGTGCAGAAGCGCGATGGTGGCTTTAACTACGCCACCACCGACCTGGCGGCGATCCGTTATCGCCTGGCTGCGCCGCCTGCTGGCGATGGTGCCCGTCGTCTCATCTACGTGACCGACGCCGGTCAGGCCGCCCACTTCGCCGGGGTGTTTCAGGTGGCTCGCCGCGCCGGCTGGGTGCCGGCCGACGCCCAGCTCGAGCATGTGCCCTTTGGCCTGGTGCAGGGCGATGACGGCAAGAAGCTCAAGACCCGATCCGGTGACACCGTGCGCCTGCGGGACCTGCTCGATGGGGCGGTTGAGCGGGCCGAGGCCGACCTGCGCCGCCGCCTGGCCGATGAGGGTCGCTACGAAGAGGAGGCGTTCATCGAACACGTCTCCACCACGGTCGGCATTGCGGCGGTCAAGTACGCCGACCTGTCGACGAACCGCATCACCAACTATCAGTTCAGCTTTGACCGCATGCTTGCCCTCAGCGGCAACACGGCGCCGTACCTGCTGTACGCAGTGGTGCGCATCGCCGGCATCGCCCGCAAGGGGGGCGATCAGGCCGCTGAGGGCGGCTCGGCTTCGACGGCGGGCAAGGGGCTGGTCTTCAGCGAACCCCAGGAGTGGGCCCTGGTCCGTGAGCTGCTCAAGCTCGATGCGGTGATCGCCGAGGTGGAAGAGGAATTGCTGCCGAATCGTCTCTGCAGCTACCTGTTTGAACTCTCCCAGGTGTTCAACCGCTTCTACGACCAGGTGCCGGTCCTCAAGGCCGACGAACCCGCCCGCAGCTCGCGCCTGGCGCTGTGCCGCCTAACCGCAGACACGCTCAAACTGGGGCTTGGCCTCTTGGGAATTCCCACGTTGGAGCGGATGTGAGACGCGATTGGGTCGCCTCCTTCACGTCGCCACGCTCAGCGGAATGTTGGGGCTCTCAGGGTTCACCGCGATGCTCTGCAGCTGGGGCTTCAGCACCAGGTCCATGTCTTCCGTCGGGATTGCCCCCAGCTCCGTCCGGGTGGGGTTGGCCAGGGTGACAGTGCCGCGGATCAGCCCCATGGGCACAGACTAGCCATGGCCCTCGGTCGGGCCTGCCAGAGTGGTTGGTTGTGGCCCCCTTGGCTCCATGACCTTTCCGCCGGCCCGCCCCGAGGTCGAGCGCCTCCAGGCCTATAGCGCTCCTCTGGAGGGGCGGCGGGGCCTGCTGCGGCTCGATTTCAACGAGAACACCATCGGGCCCAGCCCCAAGGTGGTGCAGGCGATCCGGGCGATTCCGGCCGATCACTACGGTATCTACCCCGAGTACGACGGCCTGCGCGAGGCGTTGCTCGCCAACCTGGGCCTGCCGCTGCAGATCGACCAGATCGGGCTGTTCAACGGCGTTGATGCCGCCCTTCACGCCATCTTTCAGGCCTACGGCGACCGGGGTGAGACGTTGCTCACCACCAGCCCCACCTTTGGCTACTACACCCCCTGTGCCCAGATGCAGGGCATGGCGATCGAGGCTGTCCCCTACCAGCTGCCTGATTTCGCCTTCCCTCTCGACGCAGTTCGGCACGCGTTGGTGGGTGGTTCACCCCGCATCCTGCTGATCTGCAACCCCAACAACCCCACCGGCACCCGCCTGCCCCCAGAGCCGATCCTGGAGCTGGCGGCCGCCGCGCCCCAGACCCTGGTCGTGATCGACGAGCTCTATGAGGCCTTCACCGGCGACAGCGTGCTGCCCCTGGCCGACTTTGTCGCCACCCCCAACCTGGTGGTGCTGCGCTCCCTGGCCAAGACCGCTGGCCTGGCGGGTCTGCGCATGGGTTTTGCCATCGGCGCGGCGCCTGTGATCGACCGCCTCGGTCGTGTCACCGGCCCCTACGACATCAACAGCGTGGCGGTGACGGCGGCCCACGCCGCCCTGGCCGATCAGGCCTACACCGATGCCTATGTGGCGCAGGTCAAGCAAGCCCGCAGCTGGCTGGTGGAGCAGCTGCAGCAGGCCGGGGTGCGGCACCACTGCGCTGGTGGCAACTACCTGCTGCTCTGGCCTCGGCAGCCAGCTGCTGCCGTTGAGGCCCAGCTGCGTGAGGCCGGCATTCTGGTGCGCTCGATGGCGGGCAAACCTCAAATCGACGGCTCCCTGCGGGTGAGCATCGGTATCGGCGCCCAGATGGAGCAGTTCTGGCAGGCCTACAGGGCGATCACTGCATTCACGGCTTGAGGGCCGGCCTGATCAGCGCATCACCTCGATCACCAGGCCGTCGCCCAGCTTGCCGCTGAGGCTCAGGGTCGTGCCGGTGCGGTTCACCTTGGTGCCGGACATGGCCTTGAGAAAGGGGTCCACACCGCCTTGATCACAGGCTTTCGGGGCCTGGCGACCGCTCACGTATTGCACCGGGATCACCCGGCGCGGCCTCAGCTCGCGCACCACCTCGGCGGCTTCGCTGCCGTCGTAGACCTTGGCACCACCGCCGACGCCGATGATCAGCACATCGGGCCGGCCCAGCAGCACGCGGTCAGAGGGGCTCAGGCTGGCCGCTGTGCCGCCCAGGTGGGCAAAGTCAAGCCCGCCCTGGCGCCAGCGCCACAGGGTTGACTGACCGAAGCGGCGACCCCCGAAGCGGTCATGGGGGGCGGCGATGCCCTCAATCTGCATGCCGGCGATCCGGTAGGAGCCGGGGTTTACCAACATCCTGCCGCGCGCCACGGGAGCGCCTTCATCGAGCAGGTTGCTGCTGGCCAGAATCACATCGGCGCTGAGCCGCGGTTCGCCGAGGCCGGCGGCGCAGGCCACGGCCTTGAACGGGTTGACCAGCACCGTCTTGCCCCCACCCTTGATCAGCAGGGCGCTGTGGCCGTAGCTGGTGATCGTGACTCCACCGGCGGCCAGGGCGGCGGCGCCGTTCAGGTCGGCCATGCCGAGCACGGTGGCGCCCAGGACAGTTGCCCCCAAGGCAGTTCCCCGCAAGGCAGTTCCCCGCAAGGCAGTTCCCCGCAAGGCAGTGCTCAGATTCGGGGCAGGCGGCAGCAGGCGCATGTCAAAAGGGCGCTGGGCGGGGCGGCAGACGCCAGACGCTAACCCAGCTCAGCCGGCAGAAGCCTGGCGCAGAAAGTTGGCCAGCAGGTCGTGACCGCTCTGGGTCAGCACGCTTTCGGGATGGAACTGCACCCCCTGCAGGTGGCCATGGTCACGGTGCCGCAGGCCCATGATCGTGCCGTCGTCAAGCCAGGCCGTGATCTCGAGGCAGTCGGGCAGCGATTCCCGCTCGGCGATCAGGCTGTGGTAGCGGGTGGCGGTGAGCGGGTTGGGCAGTCCGGCGAAGACTCCTGCGCCGCTGTGATGCACCGGTGAGGTCTTGCCGTGCATCTGCTCACGGGCCCGCACCACCCGGCCGCCATAGACCTGTGCGATGGCCTGGTGGCCAAGGCACACCCCCAGGGTGGGAACCGTGGGACTGAGTTCGCGCAGGACATCGAGGCAGACGCCTGATTGGTCGGGATCCCCCGGCCCCGGGGAGATCAGGATCGCGGCGGGCGCCAGGTCGCGGATCTGCTCAAGGGTCAGGGCGTCGTTACGCTCGACCCGCAATTCGGCCGCCAGGGTGTGCTCGGCTGAGAGTTCGCCCAGGTACTGCACCAGGTTGAAGGTGAAGCTGTCGTAGTTGTCGAGAACGAGAAGCATTCGCGGCCCTGCCGAAGCACCATTCAAAGACCGAACCGGGCTAGCAGCGGCGGCAGCAGCAGCAGCAGGGCGATCAGCATCGAAGCCAGGGCGGCCACCAGCACGGCGGCGGCGGCGCAGTCCTTGGCGATGCGGGCCAGGGGGTGGAACTGGCGGCCGATGGCCAGATCCACCACCGCTTCGGTGGCGGTGTTGAGCAGTTCAAGCACCAGCACCGCGGCCACGGTGAGCACCAGCACCGCCATGCGCTCGAGGCTGAGCCCCAGCCACAGGCCTAGGCCAAACACCACCGCACCGGTGATCACATGGATGCGGAAGTTGCGCTGGCTGCTGAAGCCGTAGATCAACCCTTTGGCCGCATAGCGAAAGCTGCTCGGCAGATCACCGGCCACCTTCCAAGCCCCGATGCGCCGGCGTCGGCGCCGCGGACCCGGGGCCGCCTGCAGGCTGACCGAGGTGTTTTGGGGGTTGGGGGTGTTCATGGCTGGCCCGCGACCGAGCCGCAGGCCTGCACGTTAACGCTGCTGCACAGGTCCTCCTGGCATTGCAGCATCGCTGCCAGGCTGGCCTCATCGGGATGGTCCCAGCCCAGCAGATGCAGCAGGCCGTGGCTGGCCAGAAACAGCAGCTCCTGTTCGAGGTTGTGGCCGTGCTGGGGGGCCTGCCGGGCGGCGGTCTCGAGCGAAATCACAATGTCGCCCAACTCGAGCGCCTCGTCCAGGCCCATGGCGTCGTGGCTCGGGGGCAGGGGCATCGCCGGCGTGCCGTCGAGGTCGTCGTCCTGGGTGGCGAAGGCCAGCACGTCGGTGGGGCCCGGTTTGTCGCGCCAGTTGCGGTTAAGCGCTGCGATCTCGCTGTCGTTGACCAGGCTCAGCCCCAGGCTGTAGGCCGGTGCGCGCAGCTGGGCCGGCAGCTGGGCCTGCAGGTGTTGCAGCCAGCCGGCCAGGAGCCGTTGCCAGCGCGCTTCAGCGGCTTCAGGGCCTACGCACCAGGGGACAGCGGCCGCCACCAGATCGGGCGCCAGGGCGTGGTCGGCTGAGAACGCCAGATCCAGAGCGATGCCGCCGTCCTCAGACAAGGGCTTTGGGCTGGAGTCAGCCACCTGGAATCTGGGGCCGGCCGAGGCTGGCGATCAGCACCAGAAAGCCCAGCAGCCCCACAGCCGTCAGGCCGAAGTGCAGCAGGCTCTGGCGTCCCTTGCGCACCATGTTGCGCATGGCCAGCTTCACGAAGCTGGGGTTTTCGCCGGTCTGCGGGCTTGCTGGCGTCTGCTGTTCAATCATCGCTCGTTCCTCCGCCCACCTCGACGCCGGCGTGAAGCAGGCTCTGGATGAAGGGGTCCAGGTCGCCGTCCATCACGCCCTGCACGTCAGTGGTTTCGTGTTGGGTGCGCAGGTCTTTCACCATTTGATAAGGGTGGAACACGTAGTTGCGGATCTGGTTGCCCCAGGCCGCTTCGACAATGTCGCCGCGGATGTCGGCGATCTCGGCCGCCCGCTGCTCCTGGGCGATCACCAGCAACTTGGCCATCAGCAGGGCCATGGCCTTTTCTTTGTTTTGCAGCTGCGAACGCTCCTGGGTGCAGCGCACGAACAGGCCCGTGGGGATGTGCAGGATGCGCACCGCCGTTTCCACCTTGTTGACGTTCTGGCCGCCGGCGCCGCCCGACCGGGAGGTGGTGATCTCGAGGTCCTTCTCGGGGATGTCGAGCTTGACCTCCTCCTCGATCTTGGGCATCACCTCCACGCCGGCAAAGCTGGTCTGGCGTTTGTCGTTGGCGTTGAACGGGCTGATGCGCACCAACCGGTGGGTGCCCTTTTCGTTGCGCAGGTAGCCATAGGCGTAGCGGCCCTCGATCTCGATCGTGCAGCTCTTGATGCCCGCCTCTTCTCCCTCGCTGAGCTCGTCGACCGTGACCTTCATGTTGTGGTCTTCGGCCCAACGCGTGTACATGCGCATCAGCATCAGGGCCCAGTCTTGGGCGTCGGTGCCGCCGGCGCCGGCGTTGATCGAGATCACCGCGCCTTCTTTGTCGTAGGGGCCGCTCAGCAGGCGCTCCAGTTCCCATCGGTCCAGATCGGCGCGCAGCTGCTGCAGGGCGCCGTGGGATTCGGCCAGCAGGTCGGCGTCGGGTTCGAGGTCGTAGAGCTCGAGGGTGGCCTCGGCATCGTCCACGGCCCCCTGCCAGCGGCGCAGCTGCTCGAGTTGGCCCTTGACCTCATCAAGTTGGCGCATTTTGGCCTGTGCTGCCTTCTGGTCGTCCCAGAAGTCGGGCTGGGAAGCCAGCTGCTCGAGATCCTGCTGGCGTGCGCTCAGGGCAGCAACGTCAAAGGCAGTCCTGGGCTTGGCCCAGGCGGTCGGTGAGTTCGGAGAGGTCGCGCTTGAAATCGGTGAGATCGAGCGGCACAGCTTGCGCTTGTGTGGCGGGGCTGGCGGTCACAGGGGATGGCGGTGAGAGCTTGGGTTGGGGCTAAACCCCTTGTCCGACCGTACTCAATGGATCGCAGCAGGCGCCGGGCCTGGTTGGAGTTGGGTGGGTCTGGTTGGGATTGCGCTGCAAAAACTGGCGCAATTTGTGGCGCTTTTTCTCAGGCCCCTTGGAACGGCGTGCCCCTTTGCGAGACCAGTACCCAGTCCCAGCTGGGTCAACAGTCCTGCATCTGAGCTGGTCCTTAGGATCTGACCACCCCGTTGGAGCAGCGATGGCCGCGAAGGTTGAGATTTATACCTGGCGTGCCTGCCCGTTCTGCGTGCGTGCCAAGGCCCTGCTCGACCGCAAAGGGGTGCCGTACACCGAGTACGCCATTGACGGCGATGAGACGGCCCGCGCGGCCATGGCTGCCAAGAGTGCAGGGCGCCGCAGCGTGCCCCAGACCTTCATCAACGGCCACCACGTCGGGGGCTGTGACGACCTGCATGCGCTGGAGCGCAGTGGCCGCCTCGACGCCCTGCTGGCGGGCTGAATGGTGACCACTGCAGCAGCAGCCGGTGCTGACGTCCAGTTGGGCGCGCAGTTGTTTGTGATTGATCCGATCGCGCGGCTCAATCCAGCCAAGGATTCCAGCGTGGCGCTGATGCAGGCTGCCGGAAGGGCCGGTCTAGGGGTCTGGGTCGCCACCCTGGCCGATCTCTCGGCCGGGCCGGCAGCGAGCGAAGCCGTCGCGGGCCACAGCTGCTGGGTGCGGGCCACCCCCGTAACCACGTGTGAGCCGACCCCTGGTGAGCCCTGGTATGCCAGCGGTGAGTCCCGGCTGCTGCCGCTGCAGCGGTTCGGCGTGGTGTGGATGCGCAAGGACCCGCCTGTCGATGAGGCCTATCTGTATGCCACCCACCTGCTTGAGCTGGCCGAGCGCCAGGGGGTGCGCGTCGTCAACCGTCCGGCGGCCCTGCGGGCCTGGAACGAAAAGTTGAGTGCCCTGCGCTGGAGCCATCTCATGGCGCCCACCCTGGTGGCCAGTCAGGTCGCGGCTCTTGCGGCCTTCACGGCCGAGCATGGCGAGGTGGTGCTCAAGCCCCTGGGGGGGCGTGCTGGTCAGGGGGTGGTGTTTGCCGCAGCGACCACCCCGGGGCTCAGGGCCCTGCTGGAGCTGGTCACCGCCCAGCAGACCCTGCCGGTGATGGTGCAGGCCTTTCTGCCAGGGGTCGCCGCCGGTGACAAGCGCATCCTGCTGGTTGATGGTGAACCCCTGGGGGCTGTCAATCGGGTGCCCAGTGGTGGTGAGGGGGAGTTTCGGAGCAATCTGGCGGTGGGCGGTCAGCCCCAGGCCACCGAACTCAACGAGGTTGAGCGGGCCATCTGCGCCGAGCTCGCACCGGCGCTGCAGGCCGAAGGGCTGTTCTTTGTGGGCATCGATGTGATCGACGGCCGCCTGAGCGAGATCAACGTGACCAGTCCCACCGGCATCCGTGAGGTGGAGCGCCTGGGTGGCATCCCCCTAGCCGATCTCACGATCGCCCGGCTGCAGGCCTGAACTGTCGGACGCTCAACCAGCGGCCGTGCTGAGCAGCAGAACCCACAGCAGCTTGCAGGCGATGTGCAGCCCCTGATCCATGGCCATGCCGTAGCGGCCCTGGCACTTGCCCCAGTCGATCAAGATATGCACGCCCCACTCGGCCAGACCCAGCAGCGGCACGCCGGTGATCCAGGCCACAAAGAAACCGTGGGTGCCCGCATGGGCCGTGAGCCACCAGCGCCAGTTGAGCACCTTGTCGCAGCCAGGACATTTTTCGACCGCGATGCGGTCGGTCTGCAGCGGGTAATCGGCCAGCCAATGGGCCAGCACCAGCAGGATCAGCACGTCCAAGCCCGAGGGGTCGGCGTTGAACCCGATGGTGGATGTGAGGCTTGAAACGAGAGGCACAGGGCTCATCGGCTGATCGGGCTGCGGTGATGTTGGGCAGGCTTGGGGTGCGGCAGGCTTTCGGACAGATTCAGCTGGTCCTGCAGCACCCGCAGCTTGAGGCCCACTTCCTGGGCTTCGCGTTCCAGGTCAGAGCCGCGCACCAGGCCGGCCCCGGCACACAGGTCGAGCCGGGCGCCGTGCACCACCCCGCAGCGGATGGCCACCCGCAGGTCGGCATCCCCCTCGCTGTCGATCCAGCCGATCGGGGCGGCATAGTGCCCGCGCTCGAACGGTTCCAGGGCGCGCAACCAATGCAGGGCCAGGCGTCGCGGCAGGCCGGCGACCGCCGGGGTGGGGTGAAGGGCTTCAGCCAAGGCCAGGGGGTGATGGGGGCCGACCGCTGCGGTGATCGGGGTGTGCAGGTGCAGCAGATGGCCATGCCGGGCCACCCGCGGGTGCCGAGGCCGGCATGGCTGCAACCCCAGTTGGCTGAGCACGGAGCTGATCGTGTCGATCACCAGCTCATGTTCATGGCGATCCTTGCTCGAGGCCAGCAACGTGTCGCCATTGTCATCGGATCCGGCGGTGCCGGCCAGGGCATCGCTACGCAGCTGGCCTTGGCGCACCGTGAGCAACCGTTCAGGTGAGGCCCCGACCAGGTAGTGGTTGCTCTGGCGCTGCCACAGCAGCCGGCAGCTGCCGCCCTGGCGCCGTCGCAGGGAGCTGAGCAGGTGCAGCGGGTCAAGCGGCTGGTCGAGCAGCAGCTCCTGTCGCACCGCCAGCACCAGTTTCTGCAGCTCACCGCGCTGCACCAGTTCCAGGGCCCGCTCGGCGCCCATGCGGTAGGCCGGCCCCCAGTCGTTGCAGCGACGCACGCTCGGCAGGCCAGGATCCCCTGCGCTGCTGGCCTGGTGCTCGAGCGCTCTGGCCTGTTCCCACAGTTCCTCGGCCAGGCTGCGGGGGGTCACCCCAGCGCCCAGGGGCCGCTGCAGCCGTAGCCAGCAGTGCTGGCCGTGGCGACTGAGCTGCCACTGGGGCAGCACGGCCTGGACCCCTGGCACCCCACTGGCATCGGCCTGGCCGGCCGCATCAAAGAAGGCAAAGGCCAGCAGCACCCGTGGCCGGGCCATGGCGGGCACACCCCCCGGACTGGCCAGCCGTCCGAGGGCCAGGCTGGCGAACCGCTGGGCCAGTTCGAACCGTCTGGGGCCGCTGAGCTCAAGGCTCTGGCAGCGGCCGGTGGCAGCCACGCATAGCCCCGGAGCCCCATCCCAGAGAAAGCGAAACCCATCCCTGGCGCCAAGCAGGGGCAGCAGGGGCAGGGGGTCAAGCTGCGCCAACGGCAAGGCCAGGCTCAGCACCCCGTCCTCATCGAGGTGGCGGGCGCTGGCGCTGGCGCTGGCCAGCAGATCGGCAAAGCGGAACTGCACGCCGGAGCCAGGGCTGGCAACAGGGCTGCTCAAATGTATGGGCCCCAGAGCAGTTGCTGATCGCCTGAGCCATGGCTGAGCCTGAGGTCGTCGCAAGCCGTTACGCCCCGCAGCGGCGCCAGCTGTGGATGGCGGCGATCAAGTGGCCGATGTATTCGGTTGCGGTGATGCCGGTGGTGTTGGCGGCCGGTTGGTGGCTGGGCCGCACCGGTCAGGTGCGCTGGGGGTCTCTGTTGGTGTTTGTGTTGGCGGCGGTGCTGCTGCTGGCCTGGGAGAACCTCAGCAATGACGTGTTCGATCACGACACCGGCATCGACGCGGCCGGCAAGCCCCACTCGGTCGTGCAGCTGACCGGTCGGCGCAGCCGGGTGGCGGGGTGGGCCAATGGCGCCCTGGTGCTGGGCCTCGCCTTGATGGGCGCTGTCGCCTGGCTGAGCAGTGGGGCCGTGCTGGCCCTGGTGCTGCTCTGCTGCGGCATCGGCTACGTGTACCAGGGACCGCCTTTTCGCCTGGGGTACCACGGCCTGGGTGAACCTCTCTGCTGGTTGGCCTTTGGCCCCGTGGCCACGGCGGCTGCTCTGCTGGCCCTGAGCCCGGCGCCGCTGGCCGTGCCCTGGTCGGCGGCGTTGCAGCTGGGCAGTGGACCGGCCCTGGCTACCACACTGGTGCTGTTCTGTTCACACTTTCACCAGGTGGCTGACGACGCTGCCCATGGCAAACGCTCGCCGGTGGTGCGGTTGGGCACGGTGGCCGCCGCGGGGCTGATCCCCTGGTTTGTAGCCCTGACCCTGGCGCTCGAGCTGCTGCCAGTGCTGCAGGGGCAGTGGCCGCCCACCGCCTTGCTGGCCTGGCTGGGCTTGCCGCCTGGCCTAGCCCTGGTGCGCCTGTTCGGGCGTCATCACGATGAGCCGAGCCGCATCGCCGGCAGCAAGTTTCTGGCCCT
>Ga0172372_10012160_pt1 | contig 10823 bp, 6 predicted proteins | sample LakKiv5m_2_FD_114544 | JGI IMG/M metagenome (GOLD analysis project Ga0172372, IMG submission 114544) | Freshwater microbial communities from Kabuno Bay, South-Kivu, Congo - kab_092012_9.5m | ecosystem: Environmental > Aquatic > Freshwater > Lake | place: Democratic Republic of the Congo... | reverse complement strand
GGCCGCCGCCCCCGCCGCCGCCGAGTAAGCGCGCCCCCCGCGCCCCCGCGCGAGTTGCGCGGTGACTTGCGCGGTGACTTGCGCAGGGGGATGACGGGCGGTTGCGCTTCAGCGCGCCGCCTGTCATTTTCTTAGCTCCCACACCTGAGCCCCCGAAGGATGGAGCATGGACACGGTACGGAGAGACCTGGCTGAGTTTAACTTTTTACAGCAATACGCGCGCTACAACGCGCAGGCGGGACGCCGCGAGACCTGGCAAGAGGCGACAAACCGCGTGATGGACATGCACCTCGCCAAGTACACGAGCCGCTCGCCGCGGGCGCGCGCGCTGATCGACCTCGGGATGGAGTACGACCGCACCAAGCGCGTACTATCATCGCAGCGCGCGCGGCAGTTCGGCGGCGCGGCGATTGAGCGGAAGCCGTGGCGCATCTACAACTGCGTGACGAGCTACTGCAACCGCACGCGGTTCTTCCAGGAGGCGTTCTGGTTGCTGCTCTGCGGGTGCGGCACGGGGTTCTCCGTGCAGAAGCACCACGTCGCGCAGCTCCCCGCGCTGATCCCGATTGAGGAGTGGCGAAACACCACCTGCGACGAGTTCCAGATCGCGGACACCATCGAGGGGTGGGCGGACGCGCTCGGCGCGCTCATCGAGTCACGCTTCGGGCTCCGCGCGCGCCCCGCGTTTGACTTCAAGCAGATCCGCCCGTACGGCGCGCCGCTGTCGATCGGGGGCAAGGCGCCCGGACCTGGCCCGCTCCGCGACTGTCTGACGCGCATCGAGCAGCTGCTCGATGATGCGCGTGACCAGCTGACGCCGCTCGAGTGCTTCGACATCGTGATGCACGCGTCCAACGCCGTGCTAGCGGGCGGCGTGCGCCGCGCTGCGAGCATCGCGCTCTTTAGCCACGACGACGTTGAGATGCTCCGCTGCAAGACCGGCGACTGGTACGTCAACAACGGCCAGCGGAGCCGCGCGAACATCAGCGCGGTGATCGCACCCGATGTGTCCTACGAGGACTTCGCGCAGGTGCTCTCCTACACGCGGCAGTGGGGAGAGCCCGGCGTGATCTTCTCTAAGTGTCGAGAGTTTATGTACAATCCGTGCGTCGAGATCGGTATGTGTCCCGTGCTGATCCGCGATTCGATCGGACAGGTCGTGGAGCGCTACTCGCTGCACATGCTCAACGAGCCCGCACACTACCGCAAGCTCGGCTACACGTACTCGTACGGCTGGCAGGCGTGCAACCTCACGGAGGTCAACTGCGCCGCGTTCACCGACCAAGACGACGCGTTCCGCGCGGTGGAGGCCGCCGCCGTTCTCGGCACGATCCAAGCTGGCTACACGCGAGCGGACTACCTGGGTGACGTCAGCGAACAGATTCTGCAGCGCGAGTCGCTGATCGGCGTGTCGCTGACCGGTATGTGCAACGCGCCGCACATCGCGTTTGACCCCGCGTGGCAGCGCGCCGCCGCCGCTGCGGTCAACTCCGTCAACAGGTCGGTCGCCGCAGAGCTCGGGCTGCGCTACGCGTCGCGCACGACGTGCGTCAAGCCGAGCGGCAACGCCGCGATCCTGCTCGGCTGCGCGTCGGGCATCCACGCGGAGTACGCGCCGCGCTACCTGCGCCACGTTCAGGTCAACGCGCTCAACCCCGTCGCGCAGTTCTTCGCGCAGCACATGCCCGAGGCGGTGACCGAGAGCGTCTGGACCGCCACGTCTGAGAAGAAGGACGTGTGCATCGCGTTCCCTGTCGCCGTGCCCGACGGCAGCATCACGCGCAAGCAGCTCTCCATGGTGGAGTTCGTCGACAAGATCGTCAGCACGCAGGACAACTGGGTGCGCGGCGGCGTGAACGTCGATCGCGTGGAGGGTCTCGTCCACAACGTGTCCAACACCATTTTGGTGGCGGCGCACGAGTGGGACAGCGTGGCGGACACCCTGTGGGCGCGGCGGGAGCACCTCAGCGGCGTGTCGCTGCTCGGCGAGTTCGGTGACTACGACTTTGAGCAGCCTCCGTTCCGCGAGGTGTACGACCCGCAGACAGTCAGCGCAGACGACCCGCACGCCGCCGCCAAGCTCGCCAGCTGGAACTATTGGCTGCGGCTGCGTGAGGCGTGGCGGCGTGTCCCGTTTGAGCAGCTCCGTGAGGACGAAGATCAGACCACCTCCCCCGCCGCAGAGCCGAGCTGCGCGGGCGGCGCGTGTGAGTTCACGCCCACATAAGCTCTCCATTCTGCGTGATAAGTATATGTACCACGGCGCACACGCACGTGTCGGTACATGGCGGCGCGCTCTGCGCCTACCAATCGCGCACGGGGAGATATGGATAAGAAATTCTTGGTGGAGCTGGCGCTTGCGCTGGCGGGCAAGCTCGCCCTCGCCGTCGCCTTCGCCGTTCAACTGAACGCCGAGGGCACGGTGCTCGGCCTGGTCGCCGCCGGCGCCGCAGTGACGGCCGTGCTCGGGGTGGCGACGGGCGCGGCGGGGAGCATCAACGAGGTCGTCGGCGCGCGTTGCGCTGGCGGCCTCACGCCCGATGGTGCGCGGGCCATCGGCGCCGCCGTGGCGCTCAGCGCCCTCGCCCACACCGCTGCCGCGGCGGTGGTGGGCACGGTGGCCGCCGCGGCGGGGGGTGAGTACGCCGCCATCAGCGTCGGGTTGGTGGCCGCGTACCTCATTGACGTCCCCGTCATGCCCCTGCTCCGCGTCATGCGGAAGCAAGGGGCGCGGGGGCGCCTTTGGGGGCTGTGGAGCGCGCTGGGCTACGCGCTCCCGCTCGCCATCGGCAGCGCGACGCTGCTCGCCGCGGAGGCGGTCACCGCGTGGCGCATGAGCGGCGTGCTCACGCTGAGCGCGGTGGTGGGCGCGCTGCCCTGCGCGGTGTGGGCGCGCCGCTCATGCGCCCTCGCCATGCCCACGGTCGCTGACCTGCGCTCCGTGGTGGTGGAGGCGGCGCCCATGCTGGCGGAGTCCGCCTCCTCCGCCGCCTGCAAGGTGGCGGTCGGCGCGCTCCTCACCCGCCTCGCCCTCGCCGCGCCCACAGACGGGGATCTGTGGGGGGGCGTCCTCGAACTCACCGCCACATGCTGGATGATTGCCGCCCAGCTGGGCGGCGTCGCCGGCGATCGGGTGCAGCGCGCGCTCGGCACGGAGAGCGAGGCCGCTGCGTGGGCGGGGTTCCGCCGCGTGATGGCGGTCAGCGCGGTGGTGTGGCTCGCTGTGGCGTTCGGCGCTGCGTCGGTGTACGGCGTCCCCGCCATCTGGGCGCTCGCCACGCTGCCCAAGTTGGCGAGCGCGCTCACCACGCGCCGCCTCGAGGCTGCCCGCCGGTGGGCGGATCTGGCGCGGTGCGGCATCACCGCCAACGCCGTCACGCTGCCGGTGGCGGCGTTGGCGGCGTGGTGCGTGCCCGACTCCCACCTCCTGCACGCCGTGGCGGGCGTGGCGGTGGTGTGGGGCGCCACCAACGCGCTGACGGCCATCACGCGGCGCTGAGCGGGGCGGCGGCGGTGTGGGCGCCACCGTCGCTGTTTAGCTCCTGCCAGTGAGCGCGCGGTTGAACGCGTCCCACATCACGGCGTTGTACGCCGACGTCTTGTCCTGCTGTAGCGCGCTCATGGCCCCCGGCGACGCGGACAGCTGGCTCATGTCGGGCGCGAGCTGCTGCGCCTGCCCTATCATCCCCATCGGGTCCATCGGCGGGCCACCGCGCTTCATCTCGTACACCACAAACGAGTGCACGCTCTTGAGGCGGTCGTTGACCGTCGTGATGTGGTTCTGTACCCACTCCGGGATGTCTGCGCCATCAGGGATGACGGACATCAGCTCCTGCGCCATCGTACAAATCTCGTCGAGCTGGCGAAGCGCCATGCGCCCCTCAAGCCCGCTCACGCTGTGATCAAACATGGTGTCTCCGTGTGTAGGCGTTAAACTGCGGTGCTGCCGGCCCTGCGCATATTGGCGCGTTCTTTGTTGTATTCTTGCCGCGCGACCGACTGCCGGTAACTTGAAGGAATCTGCCGACTGAGCTCGTCATCCTCCCTGCGCGCCTGCCGCTCCGCTGCGGCGTCAACGCCAGCGATGTCTTGTCTGACGCGGTTTCTGCGGTCATCAAAGTTGATCCTCAAGCCCTCCGTGTCGTTGGCGACGAAATCCGCGTGTTGGCGCTCCGCGTCCCGGAGATCGGCCTCCAACTCCTGGCGGCGCTGCGCCGCGATCTCTGCTGCGCGCGCCTTGCGTGCGGCCTGCCTCTCAGGGTGACCGCTATCTAGCGCGGCTAGCCGCAGCCTCCCCATTACGCCTTCTCCGCGCAGCGGAGATGTCGCCGGGGGGTCTGCATGGATGGGGCGCCGCTCCCCTATCGTGTACTTCCCTTGTCCTATGTGTAACATCGCGTCGGTCATCGGGTCGGAGATTTTATCAATATCAGGCCGGTAGTCTCGTAAGCGATCTTTAGAGGCCAAGCTCTGCTTGCGCGCCTCGCCGGCTAGCCGAAAGCGCTTCTGTAGGTCCTGCACGGTGAAGTGTCCCGTGCCTTTTAGACGCTCGTAGAGGTCGTATACTGCGTGGCCGTCGTCCGTGGACGACAACTCTAGGCGTCCGGGTTTGGTGGCGTCATTCCAATCTCTTGAATAGGCTCTAGTAGAGCCGTCGCCAAGGTACAGACCAGCGTGAGCCCTCGGCACGAACACTTCTCCGCCTAGAGCGCTGCCTAGGTGCTCGCCCACTAGCGCGCGATCGAGTCCGCTCCGTTCCATGATCTTCTCCGCCGCCGCGCGCTGCCGCTCGTCGTGCCCCTGGAACAGCTTGTCAGCGGTCTCGTACGCCTCTCTGCCCCCACTCTCCATCTTCTTCGCCACATCTTCCATCTTCTTCTGGTCCTTCAAAACGGCGCCGCCGAGCAATGCCTTGAGGTTGAGCTCGCTCACCGCGCCGAGCGTTCCGATCACGCCCTTCGCCGCGGTCGTTGACGCACCCTCTCGCGCGTCCTGTATCGCGCGCAGCTCGTTGAGCGTGTATGCCGCGGACGGGTCATTCGCCAGATCCTCAAGCAGCTTGGAGTACGACTCTGGCACGAGCTGCCCCGGGTATATCTTTGGGCCGCCCTGCTGACCAGTCAGCGCCGCTATGGGGTCCACCCCCTCAAACATGACCTTGCGTCGCAGCGACGACAGCATGCCCGGGAAGTTCCTAGAGATCTGCCCGCCTGCGTATGTACCGACGCCGAGCGTCGTCAGCGCGGGTACGATGGTGCTCTTCCAAGGCGACGCAGCGATCTCCTGGCGCGTCTCACCGAGCTGCTCACGGAGCGGGTCGTCGCCGCGCCTCGCGGCGTTCAGCGCGCGAGACGTCATCGCGCCGCCGACGGCGGCGATACCTGGCAACTGGAGACCCGCTAGACCGCCGATGCGCCCGCCGCCCTTGTCGAGCATGTTCTTCAGCGCGAGCAGGCCCTTGTCGTTCGGATTGGCCTTCAGCGCTGCCTCAAGATCGGGGAACATCTGCTGCAGCTTCTTACGTGCGATGCTGCTCCCCGCCTTCGCGCCGAGCGCCGCTATGCCCGCGGCCACAGTCCCCCGAAGCAGGTGGCCCTGCAGCCCGCGGTATATGTCGCGCGTGGCGCCCCGCGCCTCCTCCTGCGCGGTGAGCGGCTCGATCTCGTAGTCCTTGATCGGCATGATCTTGTCGCCGATGAACTGATCGGTGGCCGCGATGCCTGTGCCCACGGCGAGCGTAGGCAGCCCGTACTTTCCGACGAGGCCCGCCATGTTGCGCATCGGCTTGAACTTGCCGTACGTCGCGGGCGCGGCGGGCGCGGCGGTCTTGGTCTCCTCGGGGGGCTGCTTGGTCGCATCAGTGGGCTGGTTGTCCATGAACCGCCGCTTCGCCGCTGTGATGGTGTCCTGTATCGCGCCGGGTCTGCCCGCCACGCCTCGGTAGATCATGTTCGCACCGAGCCCCGTGAGCGCGAGCGGCAGCGCGGCGCTGCGCACACCGCGCAGGCGGTCCGCGATGGAGAGCTTCTCGGGGCTGTAGCTCGTCAGGAAGTGACGCGTCGGAGCCTGCCCAGGGTGTTGGATGTCGATGAACTTGATGTTCTCGCGCCCCACGTTGCGTGCGGTGGAGATGTCGTTGTTCGGGTCGTAGCCCTCGAAGCCCGGCATCTTGCCGAGCAGCCCCTGTAGCCGCGGAGACACTCGCAGGAACGGCGCGATGCCCTTGAAGTCCGCGAGCATCTTCACGTCGCGCGTGGGGACGTTGACGCCGAACGCGAACGCTGAGCCCGTGGGGGCGTTCGCGGCGAGCTCCCGTGCCTGCGCCGGGGTGATCTTGTCCGGTGCGAACTGTAGCGCCTTTTGGTAGTCCGCCGCGTTCAGGTACTGCCGCCCTACGTCTGTCGCGCCGCCCGTCACGAAGTCGAGCGCGTCCCGCCCGAGCCTACCGAGTGAGTCCTGCGCGAAGCCGCCGGACTTCGGGTCGGTCGCCGCGTCCTTCGCCTTCGTGGCCACCTGGTTCATGATCTTCTGCAGCTCGTTGGAGTCGTCAGACCACGTCATCACGTTGTGCGGCGAGTTCGCGAAGTAGATACGGACGCCCGCGTTGCTGAGCGCTGTAGGCATCTGCTTGCGCGTCTTCTCGATTATATCCCCGAGCTCTGGTTTCGTCTGAGCGAGCGAGTTGAGGGATTCGTTGATGGCGTCGATGACGGGCGTGCCCCTGGCCGCCTTCAAGCGGTTGACGAGATCGTTCTGGATACGCGCGACGTCGGTGTCCTCAAGGTGCTGCCCAGCGCCGTTCTGCAGCAGCGTCTTGGTCAGCGCGTTCGGCACGAGGACCGCGTTGAGGCGCCCCTTGGTGCCAGCGTAGCGCACGCTGAGACCACCCTCTTCGCCATCGCGCAGGATGCCCTGCACACCACCGACGCCGGTGCCGTGGAAGAGCAGCGAGCGTCCACGCGCGAACGGGATCTGCGGCACGTTCTTCGCGATCAACGCGCCACCCGCGGCGGTCTCCGCTGCGCGGCTGATGAGCGGGCGCGGCTGGAAGCCTTGGCGCTTCCTGCGCTCCGTCTCCTCGCGGCGCTCGGCAAACTCCTTCTCCTGCGCGCGGATCTGCGCGGCGGTCATCCCCTTGAGCTGCGCCTGCATCTCCTCCCGCTCCGCCTTCTCGCCCTCAAGCCGCTGTGACCTAAAGTAGTTGTCTAGGAAGCCGCCCGCCTCGCGTTGCGCGTCCTTCGCCGCCGCGGCCACCGAGCCGCGCTTCTCGATGAAGCGGTCCACCGTCAAGTGCGGCAGGATACGTGACCCCAAGACGCCGCCGGCGACCGCGCTCGCTGCGGCGATCCCTCGCCGGCGCGCGTTGAAGACCTCCTCCTCCTCGTTCTCGCCAGGGCGCATGACCGCGTAAGGTACGGCTCCGCCGATGACCGCGCCGCCGACGAGCCCACGACCGATCGGTGCGCTGCCGAGGGCCTTCAGCTTCTCCATGAACTTTCTGTCAGTAGGTGCAGTCACGCTCGTACTCCTTGTTCCGTGTCGTTATAGCACACTAACGCGTGCTGTGTAAGAACTCACGTAGCTCGTCCTTCGTCGCGTGCTCCACAAAGCGGTCCATCACGCGGCTGAGGCGAACGCGTGTCCGCGTCGTCGGTGTGAACGGCTGGTCGACCGTGTAGCCGATCTGCACGTTGTCCTGCGGCGGGTCGCGGTACTGACCGTGCTGGAAGTCGTGCCCGTACACATAACCCTGCCGGTTGATCGGCATGCTCGGGTTGCGCACGTAGTGCACCTTGCCGTCGCGAATGGCCCAACCTCCGCGCCGCCCAACGCGTGGGCGCGTCAGCGCGTAGAGCGTCGCCTCCTCGGGCGTCTCCGCCATATACACGGCGTTGCGCTGCGCGTCTGGTCCGTCCTTACCCGTGGCGACGCGCGGCTCAATCGTCGTCAGCCTATGTGGGCTGCCGTGGTACAGTCGCTTGGGTGACGACACGCGCTCTCTCCTGCCTTAGCGTTGGGCTGCGTTGCGCTGCTTGACGATGTTGCGCGCGAGGAGCTGCTTCTCGAGCTCACCCAGCGCGACCAGCTTCTGCTTGTCGAAGTAGCCGTACTCGTTGTTCGGGTCGTTGGCGGTCTGCGTCAGCGCCTTGCGTAGACGGTTGCGGTTGACCAGCTCTAGCCCGGTCATCGCGTCGCCCTCCGAGCCGAACCGAGACGTGTCGCGCTTCCCGAGCGGGCCCGCGACGTAGTACTCGTACTGCCCGTGGTACGCGCCGCGCCCCTTCTTCGCCGCCTGCGCGCGGAAGCTCGGGTCCCAGTCGACCGGTGTGCCCTTGCCGAACTCGAACATGTCGCCGCCTGGCGTATAGCCCGCCTCCTCGAGCAGCTCCTTACGCGCCGCGTCAAGCACGTCCTCGTTGGGCTCAATACCGCCGCCCGGGAACTTGTAGTTGTCGTATGCGCGCAGACCCTTCGCCTGTGACTTAGACGCCAAGATGCGCCCGCGCTTGTCGTACATGAATGTCTGCACCTTCGGGCGGTAGTACTTGCCGCCGATCTCCACCGCGTCATGCGGCTTCTCTGCAGACGACACCTTGGTCAGCTCCGATAGCTCCGGCAGCGGATGCCCGTACCGCTGCTCGAAGCTCCGCAATACTGCGTCCCGGTGATCCTTGTTTATCTCGAACTTCATACCCGGTCCATCCGCCAACTTGCGTACCGCCACTGCGGCGGCGGCGGCGTCGTCGCCGTGCTGGGCGTATATGGATTGCAATACCTTACCCTGTGACCACCGCACGAACCTCGGCGTCTGCGCCGCTAAGAGCATCTTAGCGTTGTCCGCCAGGGTCAAGCCCGCGGCGGTTAGCATCGCGGGGACTCCGTTGGGCGCCACTCTCATCGCGTTTTCTATGGCGCGCTCGCCAGCGCGACGAAAAAATAAATGGTCCACGTTGGCCTTCATGGAAGCGCGCACCATCATCTCGCCAAGCGTCTGCTCCGCCTGATCGTAGGCATCGGCGCCGCGCCGGAGGGTGTCCTTCACGCCCGTGTAGAGCTGCGCCGGGCCATACTTGGGCATGACACCGGCCTGCTTCATCAGGTAGGGGTTCTGCATCTGTACATGTCTCCGTAGCATCTCTGCCTGCTGACCGGCGAGCTCCGCGCCCTCACTGATTCCGCGTGCGTCGCGGTCCATGTGAAAGAGAATATCGTCGAGCGGCACGTGGCGCCCGCCCCCGAACACGTCCCCCGCGGAGCCGAGCAGTCGCTTGTTGGCGCGACCGCGGTCTGCGAGCACGTAGTGTTCGTGTAGACCGTCGACGCGCACCCCGCGCTTGACGGTCTGCCTGTCACGGAACCGCTGGTCCATCGCGCTGCGGATCGAGCCGATGTGCCTCGGGTTGTCCAGCTCTATGCCGAGCTCCTCTAGCGCCTCACGCCGAGCCCCCGCGATGATCTCCTCGCTAGTCGGCATGTCGAAGCGCTCGTCCTCGTGGACGCCGCCGCCAGGGAACACGACGCTCGTGAAGCCCGTCGCGCCCGGCGAACGCGCGCTTGGTGTTGACGCGAGCAGGTGTCCCTGTCGGTCACGCAGCAGCAGCGTGGCGCGGTGGCGATAGTTCTCGTCCGCGGCCTCCTTCTTCAGCGCGCTGCCGTCCGCCGCTTGACCGCGCGGCCAGAGGTGCTTGCGCGCCCAGTAGTTGGCGCTGAACTTGTCGTCCTTCGTGAGGTTGCCGCTGCCGTCACGGATACCTGCGCTGCGCTTCAGGTAGTTCGCCTTCGCCTCGGGCGAGTAGTTGTGCTGGTAGCCGCGATGTCCGAAGCGAACGAGGCGCACGTCGTCGCCCTTCTTCGCCAAGACCATCATCTTGTGCTGACCCTCGCCAGCGCGCACGGGTTGGTTGTAGCCAGGGAACGTGTGCCCGCGGTACTCCACCTCGGCGCGCTTCTCGTTCGGATTCGTAGCGTCTCTCCTGTGCTTAGTCACATAAGACGCGGCACGCCACCGTTGCACGCCGGGCTCGTACTCGTCGATCAGCTGTTGCCCGCGCATACGCACGCCAGCGGCGCGCTCGTCAGACCACGGACGCCCCTTTGCGATGTCTTTCAGACGTTCGCGTTCCACGCGCTGAGCGAGCACGACGTCCTGCGGCACGTCTACAAGGTGCAGCCTGTGCGCGCGGAGGCCAGCGGGGCGGCGATTGAGCAGGTACGAGCCCTCCACGACGTGAGGCTCCGTTAACGCAAGCGCGCGACGTATAGCAAGACGCTCCGCACGCTGCATCGCCTTGTTGTACTCAGGGTTGTCCAGCGATGGGAGCCTACCGCTGTTTCGCGCCGAGTACTCCTTCTGCCGCTGAAGCTGCTCGCGTATGTCGGGGTCATCGTCGAGCGCGTGAATCGGTAGACCGAACGAGCGCGCGAGCGTGCTCTTGCCCGCGCCGCTGTGACCCGTGATCAACGTGTGTTGAGTTGGCACTGCCCCTCCTCGTTTCCTCGACATAGAAGAAAGTGTGAAAATCCTACATCTTAACGGCGTTACGACGACGCGCAGCGCTGACACACTTGTTCTTCGCCGCGGTGCTGCGTGACATCGAAGGAGCCGGCAGCGCGCACAGCGTAGCACACTCGGGCGCCGAGATGACAGCGCGCACCAAAGTGAAAAATCGCTGCGGTCTACGGGATAAGAATATGTCAGTGAGAACGCACGCTCCTGACGCTAACCCCCTTCCCCGCGCTCCGCGGGAGAAAGCAAGTGCAATCATGGGCAACAGCCCCTCTCTTCACTCCGTCGTCCTCAACCGCACGAACTTCGCCAGCGC
>Ga0172372_10012159_pt1 | contig 10824 bp, 10 predicted proteins | sample LakKiv5m_2_FD_114544 | JGI IMG/M metagenome (GOLD analysis project Ga0172372, IMG submission 114544) | Freshwater microbial communities from Kabuno Bay, South-Kivu, Congo - kab_092012_9.5m | ecosystem: Environmental > Aquatic > Freshwater > Lake | place: Democratic Republic of the Congo... | reverse complement strand
TTTTTAATTTTTGTTTGGCAGAAAAAATATGTTTTTCAATTTCGGCAACCGGTATCTGTAATTGAAATGATAAATCCTGAACATTTTTTATTTTCAGCAAAATGTACTGTTCATCTTCCCAATAACCAGTTTCATTAATATTGTAATAATCACAAAATAAATGGGATTCATCTTTATTTAAAATTTCCATTAATTCTTCTTTAGTCCAAGTGTAAAATTTTCCTTCTACACCTTCAGTATCCGCATCTAATGCTGAATAATAAGCTTCACTGACACTTTTCAATTCGGTTTTGATGAAATCAAGACATTCAAAAACAACAGTTTTATAAATTTCGTTTTTAGATTGCTGGTAAGCTTCTGCATACAATGAAATTAATTGTGCGTTGTCATACAGCATTTTCTCAAAATGCGGAACTTTCCATATTGCATCAACAGAGTATCTTGCAAATCCTCCACCTAATTGATCGTATATGCCACCATAAGCCATTTTAGTCAATGTTAAATGAACATGTTTCATTAATTCATCATCATCAGTTAAATGAGCGTAGCGAAGCAAAAAAATATAATTATTTGGTAAAGGAAACTTTGGGGCTTTCTGCATTCCGCCATCTCCATTATCTAAAAGTGTTTTCCACTTTTTTACCGATTCAAAAAGGTAATCTTTATTGATTTCTTTTTTCTCTGACCCGGTATTAATGAGTTCTACTTTTAACATACCATTTATTAACTCACCGGCATATTCATAAACTTTATTGGGATTGTTTGTTTTAAGTGCAACTAAATTATTCAGCAACTGCATCCATTTTTGTTTTGGAAAATAAGTTCCTCCATAAATTGGTCTGCCATCGGGCAAAACAAAACAATTCAATGGCCAGCCACCCTGCCCGGTCATTAACTGAACTGCGGACATATAAACTTGATCAATGTCCGGTCGTTCTTCTCGATCTATTTTAATATTGATGAAATGCTCATTCATCAGTTTAGCTACTTCTTCGTCTTCAAAGGATTCCTTCTCCATAACATGGCACCAATGGCAAGCAGAATACCCAATACTGATTAAAATTAGTTTGTCTTCTTTTTTTACCCAATTAAATAAATCTGTATCCCAAGCATACCAGTTTACAGGGTTGTATGCATGTTGCAAAAGGTATGGGCTTGTTTCAAGAATAAGTGCATTGGGGTTGTTTATGTTTCGCTTATGATTGTTCATTAAGATTGAATTATTATTAATAATCAATCCAAATATACCTTTACAAAAAATATTCAGTAAAATATTTTTGAAAAAATAAGTTTTTTTAAAAAAAAATGTGCTAATTTGTGAATAACATAAAAAAGTAACATGACAGAAACTTTTGATATTAGCATAACACCTACTCAAAAATCACGTGTTGGTGAATATGATTTGGATAATGTGGTATTTGGTAGAATATTTGCCGACCACATGTTTATAGCAGATTATGAGAATGGTAAATGGGGTAACTGCAAGGTTTTACCTTTTCAAAATGTACCCATGAGTTTAGCTATTTCAGCACTTCATTATGGTCAGGCTATATTTGAAGGAATGAAAGCTTTTAAAGCAGATGACGGATCTGTTTCGATGTTCCGACCATTAGAAAATCATAAACGATTAAATAAATCTGCCATAAGAATGGCTATGCCTGAGGTTCCTGAAGAAATTTTCATGAACGGATTAATTGAAATTTTAAAACTTGATAAGTCTTGGGTTCCATCAGGTGAATATGGTTCATTGTATATACGACCTTTTATCATAGCTGCTGATGAAGCAGTTGGTGTTCGTCCTTCTGACACTTATAAATTTGTGATATTCTGTTGCCCGGCAGGAAAATATTATGCAGAGCCGGTAAAAGTGTTAATCGAAAACAATTATTTCAGAGCAGTAAATGGTGGTGTTGGTTATGTTAAAGCTGCAGGTAATTATGGTAGATCTATGTTTCCAACACGTTTAGCACAAGAAAAAGGATTTCATCAGGTAATTTGGACTGATGCAATTACTCATCAATATGTTGAAGAGTCAGGAACAATGAATTTAATGTTTGTCATAGGAAACAAAATATTAACACCTGCATTGAGTGATACTATTCTTGCAGGCATTACACGTGATTCTGTACTTAAAGTTGCAAAAGATTGGGGCTATGAAGTGGAAGAAAGAAAAGTTGCAATTAAAGAAATAATTGAAGCACATGAAAATGGCTCTTTAAAAGAAGCTTTTGGAACAGGTACTGCTGCAACAATTGCTCATATTAAAATTATTGGATACAATTATAAAATATATGAACTTCCTGAAATTTCTGAACGTAAGTTTGCTCCTAAAGTAGATGAATATTTAAGGAATTTACGAAAAGGAAGAGAAAAAGATATCCATAATTGGATGTATAAAATAAGTTAATTTTTTCCGTTATATTGCCCTTCTTTTTTCATCATAATAATGTTTTATGATGAAAATAGATGCTGTGAAAAATGGAAGAGATGGTATTCTCAATCGAACTAATGATCCAAAGTTTGCAACTGTTAATCCTACTGAAAAAGCAAAAAATAGGGCAAAAAGCATAGCAAACATAACCATTGGATTTTTTCTTATATAGTAAAAGAATTTAAAAAATTTTAATCTAATAAGTAAAAATAAGGTGAGTAATAATAGATAAGTATTTTCCAAAGATGATACTAACATCACTACATTTTTAACATCCCAAATTCCTGGGCGAAACAATCCTGCGAAAATAGCTTCAGGGGCCTTTGATGAAACTCCTTCTAATGTTGGATCGAAATCGCCAATATCAAAACTTTTACCTCCATAATATTCTGCTTTCATGTCTTTTTGAACTATAGTTGCTCTTTCCATAACAGTATCAATTTGATATAATCCCAGACTATCTCCTAGTTTTGATAATGAAAAAACTGCACCAACCAATCCAAGAATAATAAAAAATGGGGCAATCATAACTCTCAAAAATTGATTGTTGATTTTAGATATTTGATTATTACTTAACCATAAAATAGATCCAGGTAGTAGTGCAAAGAAAATATATGGTTTGATTGCTAAAATTATAAATGATGAAATAATTAAATTTAAAATGTGATATAACTTAATGTTTCTTTTTATTAAAAAATAGTAAAAAGAGTAACTATACCATCCAACAGCAGATAAAGTAAATGAATCTTTTAAAATACCTGATCCCCAGAAAACGCATGATGGTACAAAAAGAATTGCTATTGCTAATTGTTTTTTTAATTGCGGAAATTCCCTATAAAATATTTGATACAGTTTCCAAACACCTGAATATGTAACAAACGCTGTTACTATTGCACAACAGAAGTAGGTTTTAGATGAAATTAATACAATTGGAATTAATAAGCGTATAACAAAAAAAGCATGTTGGTCTCTATGATAATAAACGGGGTAACCTGTATCTTGATTAAAAAATGATTGAGCATTAATCCGTAATGGGTTACCCAGCCACCCCTCAATAAAATGTTCGAAGTCAACATGAATTAGATTTACATATGCTTTTGCAGTTTCAAAGTAATTTATTGTATCTCCTCCTCCATAATAAAAAAAGTAAACCAGACCAAGAGCTATAGCTCCAATTATTTTAACTAATAAACCGATTAAAAAATAATCGTATTCCGGGTTTTCATCAACAAATCTTTTTTTAATCGCACTTCCAATAATTAAAATTATTGCTAAATAAAATGGAGTTAATAATAAGTCGTATACCGATAGTGAACTATCCATCAGTATTATTTTTAAGTTTAATTATTAAAAAAACAATTGATATGTAATCAATTGTATTCATTTAGTTAGGAAACCACCGGTTGCAATGCCTTTTCAATGCATTTAACAATGTTATTTCCTAGTTTAGTTACTTCTTCCTCTGTCCAGGTGCAACGAATACCAAAGGAAATTAATCTTCCAATTGTATCTTGTGTTTTTGGTAAATTGAGGTTTTTATAATCTTGAGGAGCTCCTAAAACCTGAATAGGTAATTTGGAGGCAGTTCTCAATTCCTTAATGTGATCCCACTGATTGATGAAATGATACATGTTTGTATACCAATAGTTAAATCCACCTACACCTGAATTGTTGAATTCATCAACTGTTCGTTTTGCAGCTTCAGTATCAGGGAGTAAGATATTTAAAAAAGTACCTGAATCTCCATTTTCATCACCCAATTGAGAAAAACTTACACCATTAACTTTTGATAAAATAGTTTGTAATTGTTTTTTGATTTTTAAATTTGATTCTCTGATGTGAGGAACCTTACGAGTTTGAGCAACACCAACCGCAGCATGCAATTCACTTATTCTATAGTTAAATCCTATAATTGGATGATTTTCCATTCCTCGGTTGTTGCCAATATGGTCATGACCATGATCGCAGAAATTATCTGCAAGCATGTATGTTTTTTCATCGTTAGTTACAAAAATGCCACCTTCACCAGCTGTAGCAATTTTAAAGAAGTCAAAAGAATAAGCCCCTGCATTACCAAATAACCCTGTAGCTTTACCTTTATAAGATGCAGCAAATGCTTGTCCCGCATCTTCTACTAAAATTAATTTATTAGAATTTACTACTTCCATTATTTCATCCATACGGGCATTTCCACCACACATGTGAACCAAACAAACAGCTTTAGTTTTTGGGGTTATAGCTTTTTTAATTCCTTCTGCACTTAAACAAAGTGTTTCATCAATTTCGGCAAAAACGGGAAGTGCGCCAAGCATAAGAACAGCTTCTATAGTTGCGATATAAGTAAATGGTGGGCAAATAACTTCATCGCCTGTTCCAATTCCTGATGCTGCAAGAGCAGCCATAATTGCAGCGGAACCATTAGAAACTGCTAAAGCGTATTTAGCATTTGTTATTTTTTTTACTTCGTTTTCAAAATCCTTTGCTTTCCAGAAATTATTTCTTTGTGCATCATGATTAAAACGAAACATTATTCCTGTTGATAATACATCTTCAATTTCTTTGCGCTCTTCTGCGCCAAATAGTTCTGTTCCTGGCATATTAAATATTTTAATAAACAAATATAAATAATTTCAAGGTTTATTTTTGTTAACTGATAAATTTAAAACCAATTGATGTTAACAATTGTAATTTCATAATTTGTTTAACAAGTCCAAATGAACTTTTTTAATTACTTTATTTTTGTGATTTAAAAGCTGCAAAATGAAAGTCATATTTACTATTCTTAAAAATAAATATTTTATTACTGTTGTTGCGCTTGCAGTTTGGGTTGCCTATTTCGATAAAAATGATCTTTCAGCTCAAATAGAACTACAAAATAAAGTTTCAAAACTTGAAAATGAAAGAGATTTTTACAGGACGGAAATTGAAAACAATAATAAAATGATTAAATTATTACAAACCGATAGCATTAGCTTGGAAAGGTTTGCCCGTGAAACTTACCTCATGAAAAAAGATAATGAAGAGGTATTTGTATTTGTAAATAAATAATTGTGGATTTACAAGAATTCAAAAATAAATCTGAAAAATTAAAAAAGGAAAATCAGATTTTTCTTAAAAAATTAAAGCAACAAAATCCCCGTAAACTTGATGCAGCTTTTCATGAATTACACCAAAATGTTTTTGAAGAAATTGACTGCTTAACTTGCGCTAATTGTTGTAAAACTACAAGTCCAATTTTCAAGCAAAAAGATATAGAACTTTTAGCTAAAAAGTTAAAGTACTCTCCATCCGATTTTATTCAGAAATATTTGCATGTAGATGCAGATGGAGATTATGTTTTAAATAATTCTCCTTGTCCTTTTTTGGATGATGAAAACTACTGTACTGTTTATGAATACAGACCTACAGCATGTAGAGAATATCCTCACACCAATCGAAAAAAAATGTTTCAGTTATTGGATTTAACTTATAAAAACACGATGGTTTGCCCGGCTGTTTTTGAAATTGTGGAACGACTAAAACAAATTCAAATTAAATAAATTCCGGTCTTAAAAAACTAATTTCTTTAAGTGAGTATTTTTTGATTTCATTATCAGGAAATGTTTCAATAACAATCCAACCATTGTTTTCAATATTTACAATTTTACCTGAAAGCATTTTACCTGAATCAATTTCTTTATATTGAAAAATTTCGTTGTAGTGCAAAAGTTGTTTAAAATACTCATCATTTATTGAATTGTATTTATTTTGCTTTAATTTTAAGTAGTAAGATTCAAAATAACTGCATACTGAGTTAATGATCTCATCACAATTACTTTTTCTTTTATTTAAGCAAAAAATTGAGGTAGCAATTTTGTTAAGCTCCCAAAAAGTTGACTGATTTACATTAATTCCAAAACCAATAACGCTGTTTTTTATTCTTGCATCTTGAATGCTGTTTTCTATAAGAATGCCCGAAATTTTAAGACCTTTTACCATTATGTCATTCGGCCATTTTATTTTTACGTCACTTTTGTCAGTTATTAAAAAATCCTGAATTGTTTTTTGAATGGATAGTGCAATGATTTTGCTTATTAAAAAGTGTTCATTTAAAGTTAAAAAATCGGGATGTATAATTAGCGAACATGTAATGTTTGAGCCGGGTTCGGCTACCCAGGTTGTTCCACGCTGACCTCTGCCATTTGTTTGGTGTTCGGTAATAATTAAAGTTCCTTCAGGTACGTTAACCTCTTTTAACAAGTTAATGGCATACGTATTGGTCGATTCGGTTTCCGATAAACGAATACAATTTCTGCCTATGAACAATGTTTCCATTAATAATTCACAAAAGAATAAATATTTTTTGGCAAACCAATTAAAATGACGAAATTTAACCCTTATTTTTTGCGCAACTAAGCGCTTTATTTATATGGCCAAAACATCAAAACTATCTGCAAGTAACAAAACTTCTTCCGAAAAAAAAATCGGAGCAAAAAAAACTGCTAAAACAACTTCATTAGGAAGAAAAGCGCCTACCAATTCATTAAAAAAGAATATGGCGAAATCAACTGCCGCAAAAAAAAGTGCTGCAAAGAAATTAAGTCCTAAAAAAAACCTTACTGAAAAAGATTTAGCTCAAAAAGAAGCCAACAGAATTATTAATTCTTCGCCAAAATCTAAATCTGCTAAACGTCCTGTTAAGTCGCGCACAAAATCTGAAAACACAAAATTATTGGATGCAATCATTGATGGCTTGGAAGAAAAAAAAGCAAAGAACATAATTGTATTGGATTTAACTTCCATAGGTAATAGTGTCTCAGATTATTTTGTAATTGCTGATGCTGATTCAAGAACTCATGTTGAAGCAATTGCAGATTCAGTTGAGGATGTTGTAACTAAGAAAAATGGAGAAAAGGCATTTCATGTAGAGGGGCATCGAGTAGGGGAATGGATTATCATTGATTACATCAATATTGTGGTTCATGTTTTTCAAAAAGAAAAAAGGGATTATTATTCCATTGAAGCGCTTTGGGCAGATGCAGAAATCAGAAAGATCAACTAATTATAATTTAAATGAGCGATATTAATCAGAATCAACAAGAAAATAATTCAAAACCAGAAGAGGAAAAAAATCAACAACAACAATCTTCTGATGATGATAAAAAACAGCAGTTTGATAAAATGCGTGAGCGTTTTACAAACAAAAAAATTGGTGGTTCAGGACCATCTAAAAACCCATTCAATTTTTATTGGATTTATGCCATTGTTGTAATTGGTTTACTTATGTTTACCATGTTTGGCGGTGGATTAAATAATTTACGCTGGGCGGAAATTGATCAAACTCAATTTGACACTTACCTTACAAAAGGTTGGGTTTCAAAAATTGTAATCGTAAATGATGAAGCAGCTGAAATCTTTATTAAAAAAGATAGCTTAGTTAATTTTAAAGATTCCAAAACAGGAAAACCAATTTATAAAAGAGATTACCAGGGTCCACACTTTTTAGTCAATTTTGCAAGTAAGGAGTTTTTCATCAATCAGGTAAAAGACATTCAAAAAGATCTTCCCTCTGCCACAAAAGTTTGGCCTTCCAATGAGAAAAGAACAGATTGGTCCGACCACTTATTCAGTTGGATTTTACCTATCGGTTTAATGGTTTTAATTTGGATTATCATCATGCGGAGAATGGGTGGCGGTGGTGCCGGCGGTCAATTATTTAATATTGGTCGTTCAAAAGCCGTACTTTTTGATAAAGACACAAATGTGCAAATTACCTTTAATGATGTAGCCGGTTTAGAAGGTGCAAAAATTGAAATTAAGGAAATTGTTGATTTCCTTAAAAATCCAAAAAAATATCAGGATTTAGGTGCAAAAATTCCAAAAGGCGCTTTATTGGTTGGCCCTCCGGGTACAGGTAAAACCCTTTTAGCAAAGGCTGTTGCCGGTGAAGCAAAAGTACCGTTTTTCTCATTATCAGGATCTGATTTCGTAGAAATGTTTGTTGGTGTTGGTGCTTCTCGTGTGCGGGATTTATTCCGCCAGGCAAAAGAAAAATCTCCTTGCATTGTTTTTATTGATGAGATTGACGCTATTGGTAGAGCAAGAGGAAAAAATGTTTCTCAAGGTGCTAATGATGAACGTGAAAATACGCTTAACCAGCTTTTAACCGAGATGGATGGGTTTGGCACAAACAGCGGTGTAATTATTTTAGCAGCTACCAATCGTGCTGATATTTTAGATAAAGCATTGCTCCGTCCGGGCCGTTTTGATCGTCAGATTTTTGTTGACCTACCAGACATGCACGAACGAAAAGAAATTTTCTTGGTACACATTAAACCTTTAAAATTAGATAATTCAGTTGATGTAGATTTTCTAGCTAAACAAACTCCTGGTTTTAGTGGTGCTGATATCGCCAACATTTGTAATGAAGCAGCTTTAATTGCAGCAAGAAAAGATAAGAAAACAGTTGATAAGCAAGATTTCTTAGATGCTGTGGATCGTATCATTGGTGGTTTAGAAAAGAAAAATAAAATCATCACTCCACAAGAAAAAAGAGTCATAGCATTTCACGAAGCAGGTCATGCAACTGTTAGTTGGTTAGTTAAACACGCTTCTCCATTGGTTAAGGTTACTATCGTGCCAAGAGGCAGATCATTAGGCGCTGCTTGGTATTTACCAGAAGAAAGACAAATTACTACTAAAGAACAGATTTTTGATGAAATGTGTGCTGCATTGGGTGGAAGAGCCGCTGAGGAAATTGTATTTGGTCAAGTATCAACGGGTGCGTTAAGCGATTTGGAAAAAATTACCAAACAAGCTTACGCTTCTATTGTATATTATGGGTTAAATGAAAAAATTGGAAATGTAAGTTACTACGATTCGTCTGGGCAATCAGAATACTCATTTGGTAAACCATACAGCGAACACACAGCTGAAATGATTGATGCAGAAATCAAAAATATGATTAATGAAGCTTATTTTACAACAAAAGAAATTTTGATGAAAAATAAAGATAAGTTGACTCTGTTGGCTGAAAAATTGCTTGAAAAAGAAGTGATTTTTAGAGATGACTTAGAAACCATATTTGGTAAACGATTGTACGAAACCAGAGAACAACAACTCGAAGAAGCTGAGAAAAAAAGTAAAGAATTAGATAAACCAAAAGATGTTGTTGAAAGTGTTGCGAGTGAGCAACCAGAAACAAGCGCTCCCGAAAGTTCAATTTAAAACAATATTTTTTTTTACAACATCTTATTCTTAACCTTTCTCATTCATGAAACAGATTTATGAAAAATATACTTCTGCAGATTTAGAAGTTTGGAACATACTTTTTACTCGTCAGATTAAAAATCTTCAGGATAAATCATGTGCTGCATATTTAAATGCTTTATCCAAAATGGATGAGGTTTTAAACCCGAATGAACTTCCGAATTTTGAAAAAATTAATAAGTGGTTTAAAAATCAAACCGGTTGGCAAATTCAATGTGTTCCCGGATTAATACCTGTTCAGGATTTTTTTGTTTTATTGGCTCAAAAAAAATTTCCTTCATCAACTTGGTTAAGAAGCAAAGATAAATTGGATTATTTAGAGGAACCTGATATGTTTCATGATATTTTTGGACATATTCCATTGCTTTCAGATGAAAATTATTCGGAATTTATGTTGGAATTCGGGAAGTTAGGAAATGCTTTTTTGAATAACGAAAACCATTTAAAGGCACTTCAGCGATTGTATTGGTTTGCGATTGAATTTGGGTTGATTAAAGAAAATAATTCTACTAAAATTTATGGAGCCGGCATTTTATCTTCTTATGGTGAATCAATTAGTTCCATTCAAAAAAACAATCATCATTTAAAATTTGATATTGAAAAAATTCTCGCAACTGATTTTTGCACCTCGGAAATGCAAACCGATTATTTTGTGATGGATGATTTATTACAATTAAATAAATCCATACTTCACGTATCAAAAAAGTGGCACGTTCATGAGTTGGAAACAGGAAAATAATTCATTAAAAAAAACATTTCAATTTAGTAATCAGGAAAATCTTGCACTTTTTTTTCTTGAGGTTGCAAAATTATCTGATAAACTAGATCACCATGCTGATGTTCGGATTTTCAATTGTTCTAAAATTGAATTCAGTTTATTAACTCATACAACGAAATCTATAACTAACAAAGATTTTGAGTTAGCTGAAGCAATTGATAAATGTTTTCAAAAATTTAATAGTATTTGAACTTAATTTAGAATTCTAAAATTCAAATGTAGTTTAATGTTTTATTTTGCAGCTCGTTATTTAGGGTTCACTCAAAAAGTATTATTTATCTTCTACTTTTTTTACTTGATTAAAAAAAGTAGCAAAAAAAATCAAGAACAAACGATTGCTCACGCTCTCTCCTTTTTTCTTTACGGT
>Ga0172372_10012157_pt1 | contig 10826 bp, 7 predicted proteins | sample LakKiv5m_2_FD_114544 | JGI IMG/M metagenome (GOLD analysis project Ga0172372, IMG submission 114544) | Freshwater microbial communities from Kabuno Bay, South-Kivu, Congo - kab_092012_9.5m | ecosystem: Environmental > Aquatic > Freshwater > Lake | place: Democratic Republic of the Congo... | reverse complement strand
CAGTGCCCAGGACAGGTCGGGAGTGACGCGAAAGACGAGCATGGGGGTGCGGCCGAGCGAGTCATAGGTCGGACGGGCGATCGACGCGCGGACAAAATCCGCGGCCACCCAGGCCTCGACCCCTTCGGTTTCGCACGCCCCGATGGCGCCCTGGAGGTTGTCCGCGTCGCGCGTGCCGAAAGCCAGCACCACGCGCCCTACGCTGTGGCGGTGCATGGCCTCGACGAGATCGGCCAGGGGGCGCCCGACCAGATCGATGCGCTCGACGACGTCGATTTCGAGCCGCTGGGCCGGCGACAGGGCGGCCACCAATTCCTCCATCCGTTCGGGGGCGCCGGCCAGAATGATGCTTTCGCCGTGCGCACCGCGGCGCAACCAGCCCAGACGGATGTCCCGGTAGACGGACTCCCGCAGGAGGAGGCCGACCGGGGCGAGCACAATGAAAAGGAAAAACACCGAGCGGCTCGGGATGCTCAGCTTGAGGAAGACCACGCATGCTCCGAGAATCAGGCCGACCCAGACGCCGGCGTAGGCGATCTGGCGCAACGAGCGCCGCAGCGATTTTTCCAACGGGTATTGGTAGAACCCCTGCATTTCGAGCAGCAGCGGACCGAACAGCGCCACGATGATGAACATCCACAGGAAATCCTGCAGCGGCGGAATTTCCGGCAGCACGTCGAAGTCGATGATCTGGTAGCGGCGCAACGCGTAGGCCAAGTAGAGAACGGCGGCGAGAATGATGCCGTCGACAATCTGGTTGAGTTGCAGCGACAATTCCTGTTTGCGGGAGATCATGACGGAGCGGCGGTGCCCGGACACTTCCGCATGGCGGAGAGATTCCGGAATGATTACTATACCCAACAACCCCGCATGAAGCAGCAGCAAAAGTCCCGCCCGCGTCCTTTGGTAGTGGCCACGGCCCACACGGCCCGCGGTCTCGTCCAAGCCGCCGGGTGTGGCCGGGGGGTGGACCTGGTTGAAGTGCGTCTCGACACCCTGCGCCGGCGCCTCAGCCTGCTTGATCGCGCCCTGCCGGGGGCGCCGGTCCGGTGGCTTCTCACGGCGCGCCATCCCGCCGAGGGGGGGGCGCCGGGAACCGCGGCCGGGGAACGGCGCGCTCTTCTGGAGCGCTATTGGTTCTGCGCTTCGGCGCTCGATGTCGAACTCCGTTCGGCGGCCGCGCTGCGCGACTTGCTGGAAAGGGCCCGGGTCAACGGCGTGCGGCGCATTGTTTCCCACCATGACTTTGCGGGAACGCCCCCGCTGGGCGCGCTGCGGAAGGTGGTCCGGCAAGCGGCGGCGGCGGGGGCCGACATCGTGAAAATCGCCACGCACCTGCGCGACCCCCAAGACCTCTGCACCCTCCTGCGCCTCCAGGCTTCCACGGCGGTGCCGCTGGCCACGATGGGCATGGGCCCGCTGGGCAAGGTCTCGCGGCTCGTCCTGGCCGCCGCGGGCTCGCGCCTCAATTACGGGTATCTCGACCGGCCGCAGGTGGCCGGACAATGGCCGGCCGTCGAACTGGCGCAGCGCCTCCGGGAGGTTGCACCGTGACGGATTGGGCGGCCGCGGTCGGGGGTGGCGAAATGTCCACGCAGCAGGTCGATCAGGCCGCCCGGTGGCTGCTTGACGAGGGCATCCCGGCCGAGGCCAAGGCGGCCTTCCTCGAAGCTTGGCACCGCCGCGGCGAGACCCCCGCGGAAGTCGTCGCCCTCGCGGGCACGGTGCTCCGGCACGCGCAACCGTTCGACGTCGCGCCCGGCCTGCGGCCGGTCATCGACGTCTGCGGCACGGGGGGCGACAAACTCGGACTTTTCAATATCTCGACGGCCGTGATGTTCGTGGCCGCGGGGGCGGGGGCGCGCGTGGTCAAGCACGGGAACCGCGGCATCACCTCGAAAAGCGGCGGTGCCGACGTGCTTGAAACGCTGGGCGTGCCGGTCGATCTGCCGGCCCCGCGCTTGCACGACATGCTGGGCGAAGCCGGCGCGGTTTTCCTCTTCGCCCCGGCCTTTCATCCGGCCTTCAAGGCCGTCGCGCCGGCGCGGAAAATTCTCGCGTCACGCGGTCAGCCGTCCGTCTTCAACATGATCGGACCTCTGCTCAATCCCGCGCGGCCGGAGGGGCAACTGGCCGGTGTTTTCAGCGAAGCCCTGCTCGCGCTTTATGCCGGTGTGCTCCCGCATCTCGGACGCGAGCGCGCCTGGGTCGTGCACGGCAAGGCAGCACCGGACGGGGTCATGGACGAAATCTCCACGCTCGGTCCGACTTTGGTCGCGAAAGTTTCGCCGTCTGGTTGCGTCCGCGAAACCGTTCAACCCGCCGACCTCGGCGTGCCGGCAGCCTCCCTCGCGGAGCTGCGCGGCGGGGACGCCGGCGAGAATGCGCGTCTCCTTGTGCAAATCCTGCGGGGCGAACGGCGCGGGGCCGCGCGCGACATTGTGGTGGTCAACGCGGCAGCGGCCCTCGTGGTGGCCGGGTTGACCGGCGACTGGGCCGAGGCGCGGGAGCGGGCTTCGGCCGCGCTCGACAGCGGGGCCGCGGAGGACGTCCTCCGCCGGATGCGGCGGGTGGCCGGGACCGCTTAGCGTTCCGCGTTCTCCGCTTGCATGATGGCGGCCCACACGGGCAGGGCGAGGGTGGCCCCGTAGCCGCGGTCGACAATGCGTTTCGGCTGGTCGAAGCCGACCCACACGCCGCAGGTGGTTTCGTCGTCGAAGCCGATGAACCAGGCGTCCTTGTAGTCGTTGGTCGTCCCGGTTTTGCCCCCGGCAACCCCGCGGTAACCGAGGCCGGCGGCGATGGCGCCGGTGCCCCGCGTCATCGTCTCGCGCAAGACCGCGGCCACGGCGCGCGCGGCGTCGGCCGGCAGCAGTCGCTGCACCGCGCCGCGGTAACGGTAGAGTGTGCGGCCCTGGGCGTCCTCCACGCGGTCGAGCAGATGCGGGGTGGAAGCCACGCCGTCATTGGCCAGCGCGGCGTAGGCGAGGGTCAATCCCTTGAGCGTGCCGCTGAACGACCCGAGGAAGATGGACGGAAAGAGCGGAACGTCTCGGCCCACGCCGCAGCCAATGATGGTTTCCCGCACGCGTTCGATGCCCGCCATCGTGCCGATGCGCACGCTCATCGTGTTGCGCGAGAGAATGAGTCCGTCCTTGGCCGGCAACATCCCGCGGTAGGTGTCGTCGCTGTTGCCGGGATTGTAGGATCCGAAGGCTTTGGGCAACTCGCCGGGCCGGATCCGGTCGTCGCTCACGGGAGCGCCGGGATCCAAGCCCGAAGCGAACGCCACAGCGTAAACAAACGGCTTCACCGCCGACCCCACCTGCCGCTCGGCGAAATACGCGCGGTTGTATTTGCTGGTCGCGAAATCGCGTCCGCCGACCAGCACGCGGATGGCCCCGGTGCGGTTGTCGACCGCCATCGCGGCGGCCTGCAAATACGGCGTGCCGCCGCGACTTTGCGGGTCGACGGATGCCGTGTCGGCCTTTTTCGGATGCGGGTAACCCGCCCGCGCCTCGACCGAGGCCAGTTGCGCCTCGATGGCCGCACCGGCCGTGCGTTGCATGGCGCCGTCCAGCGTCGTGAAAATGCGGAGTCCGGCCCCGTCGAGAACGTTCTGCGGGAGCACGCGCTCTAGCTCCCGCCAGAGCAATTCCATGGCCCAGTCCTCCTGCGGCGGCCGCGGCTTTTCCGCCGCCAGCAGCAACGGTTCGGCCTGCGCCTCCACGCGCTGCCGCGGCGAGATGAAGCCCTGTTCCTCCATCTGCCGCAGGACCAGGTTGCGCTGCGCGAGCGCACCATCCGGATCGCGGAAAGGCGAAAGGCGGTTCGGGCTGCGGATGAGGCCGGCCAACAGGGCGGATTCGGACAGCGTCAGATCGGCGGCCGGATTGCCGAAGTAGGCCCGGCTCGCAGTCTCGATGCCGAACAGGCCCGCGCCGAAGTAGATCCGGTTCAGGTAGTGCCCGAGGATCTCGTCTTTGGAGAGGACCGACTCGATGCGCAGGGCGAGGGCGGCCTCGAGGATCTTGCGGTGCACATTCTGCCCGCCGAGCGGGAACGTGTTGCGCGCCAGTTGCTGCGTCAAGGTGCTGCCGCCCTGCCGGATGCCGCCGGCGGAGAGGTTGCGGAGGGCCGCGCGGATGATCCCGACGGGGTCGATGCCGAAATGCCGCAGGAATCGCGCGTCCTCGCGGGCGATGACGGCGCGCACGAACCACGGGCTGACCTGGTCCAGCGGCACGGTGCGGCGGTTCTCGCCGGCCATCCGCGTGTAGACTTGGCCGCGGCGGTCGATGACCAGCGAACTTTCCGGAATGCGCGCCACTTCCTGCAGGTCGAAAGTCCAGGCCCAGGCCGCGTAGAAGGCGGCGATGAGGCCCCAGAGCAGCAGGCAGGCCAGCACCAGGCGTCCGAGCTTGCGGGTCCGCTGGCGCCGCACGCGGCGGCGTCGGGCGCGCGGGCGCAGCAACTGGATGCGGTGCGCGGCGGGATGGCGGGCGTGGCGTTTCCGGGCGGACATGAGGACAGCGGACTCTAACACTGAAGCGGTCCGCGTCCCCGAAAAATGCGCTTCCCTCCCGCGCGCCGGCCGGACAGCTTGGTCGCGCTATGACTGACGCAAACAACCAAAAATCACCCGGCTGGACTTTGTTCCAGGGAATCCTCCTCATCGTGCTCGGCGGTTTGGCCATCGCCTTCCCGCTGCTCGGCACGGTCGTGGTCGAACAACTTTTCGCGGCGCTCCTGCTCATCGCGGGCGGCTACGCCTTGGCGGCGGCGCTCGGCCGCAAGGAATCCGGCACCGCTTCCCGGGTCGTCTCGGGCTTGTGGGCCGTGCTGACGCTCGTCACCGGCCTGCTCCTCATGTTCCAGGTCGGCGCGGGCATCCTCACGCTGACCATCCTGCTCGCCGCCTATTTCGCGGCGCAGGGCCTGGTGACCATCCTCGCCTCGTTCAAGTTCGGCGGCACCGGCACGATGTGGCTCATGCTGCTGAGCGGTGTGGTTTCGCTGGTGCTGGCGTGGATGATCTTCAGCGGTTTCCCGGGTTCGGCCACCTGGCTCCTCGGGCTGCTTTTCGGCATCAACCTCATCTTCACCGGCTTCTACTTCCTCTCGATGTCCTCGACGCTCAAGGCGCGGAACGCCTGAGGAAGCCTCGTCTTTTCCACCGGAGCCCCGCGGAGCGATCCGCGGGGCTTTTTCACGGATGGAAAGGCCAGAGGCGCGGGATGATGAGCATCGCGCCGATGAAATAGACGATGTTCAGCGGCAGGCCGATCCGCAGGAAATCGGCGAAGCGGTAACCCCCGGCCGAGTAAACGTAGGTGTTGGTCTGGTAGCCGATCGGGGTGGCGAAACTGGCGCTGGCCGCGATGGTGATGGCGATGGCGAAGGGGCGCGGATCCAGCCCCAGCTCCGCCGCCAGGCCCAGGGCGATCGGCATCATGAGGACGACGGTCGCGTTGTTGGAGAGCATTTCCGTGATGACCGAAGTCAGCAGGAAAATCACCGCGAGCAAAAGCAGCGGTTTCCAGGCCGCGGACACGAAGTCGGTGGCCAGGGTTGCCAGGTTGCCGGCCACGAATTGCGCGGTCCCGGTGGTTTCCATGGCCACGCCGAGCCCGAGCGTGCTGTAGATGAGGAAGAGCAGACCCCAGTCGACGGAGGCGTAGGCCTGGCGCGGCTTCATGGTGCCGGTGACCATGAGGAAGACGCAACCGACGACGGCGGCGACGGCGATGGGCACCAACTCGAGCGAGGCGACGAGGATGACCGCCGCCAGAGTGCCGAGGACCAGCGAAGTGCGGGCGCGCTGGCCCGTGGTTTCGACGCGCGGCCGGTCGAGGAGGAGCAACTCGTTCGTGGCCTTGAGTTGGCGGATGGACGCTTCCTCGCCGAGCAGCAGCAGGGTGTCACCGGGTTGCAGCGGCACATTCTCGAAGCCGCGGCTCAAGTTCGTGCCGCGCCGGTGGATGGCGAGCACGATGAGGCCGAAACGCTGGCGGAAATTCAAATCGCGCAGGCTGCGTCCGGCGAGCTCGGACAGGGGTCCGACGATCGCCTCGGCCAGATGCCCTTCGTGGGAGATCATCCGCCGCCCGCTGTCGCTTTCCTCGATATCAAGCCGGATATCCTGGCGCGCCAGCACTTCGGCCACGGCCTCCGGCGCGGCGGCGATGACCAAGCGGTCGCCGGCCCGCAGGCGCAGCGTGTCGAGCGGTTCGAAGAGGGGTGCGCGGTCGCGCAGGACCTCGAGCACGCGCACGCCGGTGCGCGGACCGAGTCCGGCTTCGACGAGCGTTTTGCCCGCGGCGATGGAGGCGGGAGCGACGGTGGCCTCGACCACGTATTCGGAAAATCCGCCCTCGCTCAAGTCCTGCGCGAGCGTCTTGCGGTGCGGCAGCAGTTTGGGTGCGGCCAGCACGACGAAGGCGGTGCCGATGACGAGGAGCGGCAAGCCGACGTAGGCGGTCTCGAACATGCCGAAGGGCCGGAAACCGCCATCGGCCACCAGTCCGCTGGCCAGAATGTTGGTGCTCGTCCCCACCAGCGTGCAGGTTCCGCCGAAAATCGCCGCATAGGAGAGGGGAATGAGGAACATCGAAGCGGAAACGCCCGCGCGGTTGGCCAGATGGATCGCGATGGGCAGCCCGACCACCACCACCGGCGTGTTGTTGATGAAGGCCGACACCACCGCGGTGGCCAGCATCATGACGAGCAACAGGCCGCGCGGTCCGAGGCCGCTCACGTCCTCCATGGCCGTGAGGGCGCGGGTCAGCGCGCCCGTGCGTTCGAGCGCATTGCTCAACACGAACATGGCCGCCACCGTGATGGGAGCGGGGTTGGCAAAGACGCCTAGCAGCTTGGCGGCGTCGGGGAAGGTGTGCGCGAACGGGAGTTGCGAGAGCACCAGCAGGACGGCGAAAACCGAAAGCCCGGTCAGGTCCGTCGGCCAGCGTTCGCGCACGAATTGCACGAAAGCGAACACGACCAGCGCGAGGACGGTGACAATTTCCCAAGTCATGACCGCGGCGCACCATGAACGCCGGTGCGGCGGGTGGCCAGTCCGAAAATCCCCCGCGGTTTGCCCTTGCGGAGGGGATGATCATCGCGGACGGTGCGCGGCGTGAAATGGTCGTTCCACCTGGCGCGCATCGCGGGGATCGACGTCCGCATCCACGCGACTTTCTTCCTGCTCCTCGCGTGGTTCGGCGTCATCTACTACGCGGAGGGCGGACCCGCCGCGCTCTTCGCCGGTCTGTCGTTCATCATCCTCCTTTTCTTGTGCGTGATCCTGCACGAATTCGGCCACGCTTTGGCGGCGCGCGCCTACGGGATCAACACGCCGGACATCACGCTGCTGCCCATCGGCGGCATCGCGCGGTTGGAGCGGATGCCGGAAAAGCCCTGGCAGGAACTCGTCGTCGCCCTGGCCGGCCCGGCGGTCAATGTCGTCATCGCCTTCGGGCTTTATGTCGTCATCGGCCGGTTTTTCGGGCTCGGCGATCTCGCGCAACTGGCCTCGGGCGGGGGCAACCTGCTGACCCATTTGCTCGCGATCAATGTCATCCTCGTCGTTTTCAACCTGCTTCCGGCTTTTCCCATGGACGGCGGGCGCGTCTTGCGCTCGCTGCTGGCCATGCGGATGAAGCATGCGCGCGCCACGCAAATCGCGGCGGTCGTCGGGCAGGGGGTCGCGGTGCTTTTCGGTTTGCTCGGTCTTTTCGGCGGCAACCCGGTCCTGCTCTTCATCGCGGTCTTCGTCTTTTTCGGTGCGCGGGCCGAAGCGTCCTACGCCGTCTACAAGGAGCACGCCGAGGAGACGCGCGTGGCCGCGCTCATGCATCCGATGGGCCCCGTCCTCGCCCCCGGCATGAGCATCGCGGAGGCTTCCGGCCTGGCCATGGCGGGGGGCCATCGCGGTGTCCTGCCTGTGGCCGATGCCACCCTGCGCCTCCTGGGTCTGGTGCCCGCGGCGGCGCTGGCCAACGCGCTGCGCTGGGATCCGGCGGCGAAGATCGATCCGCTCGTGCGGCGTGATTCCGACGTCATTCCGTCGGACGCCTCGCTGGCCGCGGCCGCCGGCGTGGCCGGTGCGTCCGCGCAGGAGCATTTTCCGGTCGTCAATGCCGCGGGGCAACTCGTCGGATGGGTCGGCCGCGGGGATCTGGCCGAAGCGTTGGGCCAAACCGGTTGACCCCGGCCGATTGGGGTTGTGCCCCCCGCCGCCGCAACCTAAATTTGGTTCGAGCCCCCGGAACCGTGCGTGTCACGGCGCGGGGGCTCGTCTCATTATGATTGCCGGATTCCCTCAGCTGACGGCCGCCGAAGCGGCTTCCCTCATCGAACACGACGACACCATCGGCTTCGGCGGGTTCACGCCGGCCGGATCGCCCAAGGCGGTCTCGCGGGAGATCGCCCGGCGCGCGATCGAGGAGCACGGGGCCGGACGACCGTTTTCCATCGGCGTCATCACCGGGGCCAGCACCGGGCCCTCGCTCGACGGCGTGCTGGCCGCCAGCGACGCGGTGAAATTCCGCACGCCCTACCAAAGCGATCCGGAATTGCGCAAACGCATCAACACGGGCAAGACGCAGTTTTTCGACATGCACCTTTCGCAGCTGCCGCAGGCGGTGCGCTACGGGTTCCTCGGCGAGATGGACTGGGCCATCGTGGAAGTCTGCGACATCCGCCCGAACGGCGAGGTGACCCTGACCAGCAGCGTCGGCGCCTCGCCGACCTTCCTGCACCAGGCCAAGCGCGTCATCCTCGAACTGAACAAACGCCACCCGGCGGCCTTGCGCGGTTTCCACGACCTCTACGAGCCGGAGGATCCGCCGACCCGCACGCACATCCCCATCTATCACGCGTCCGACCGTATCGGCACGGAAACCGTGCAGATCGATCCGGCCAAGATCGCCGGCGTGGTGGAGACGGACCTCGACGACGAGACGGGTGGGTTCGACGAACCGAACGAAGTCACGCGCCGGATCGGCGCGAATGTCGCGGATTTCCTGGCTGCCGAGTTACGCTCCGGCCGCATCGCCCCCGACTTCCTGCCGATCCAGAGCGGCGTGGGCAACATCGCCAACGCCGTGCTCTTCGCCATGGGCAGCCATCCGGACATCCCCGTCTTCAGCATGTATACGGAGGTCATCCAGGATTCCGTCATCAAGCTCATGCGCGACGACCGCATCAAGTTCGCCAGCGGATCGTCGCTGACCATCAGCAACGGCGTGATGCGCGACCTTTACCGCGACCTCGAGCAGTTCCGCGGCAAACTCCTCCTGCGCCCGCAGGAGATCTCCAACCACCCGGAAATCGTCCGCCGCCTCGGCATCATCTCGATCAACACCGCCCTCGAACTCGACCTCTACGGCAACGTCAACAGCACGCACGTCATGGGGCGGCAGATGATGAACGGCATCGGCGGTTCGGGCGACTTCACGCGCAACGCCTTCATCTCGATCTTCACCTGCCCGTCGACGGTCAAGGGCGGCAAGATCAGCCCGATCGTCCCGATGGTCTCGCACCTCGACCATAGCGAACACAGCGTGCAGATCATCGTGACCGAGCACGGCGCGGCCGACCTGCGCGGCAAGTCGCCGCACGAGCGCGCGCGGCTCATCATCGAAAAGTGCGCGGACCCGTCCTACCGCCCGTTGCTCGAATCCTACCTCGCGCTCGGCGGCGAGGCGCACACGCCGCAGTCGTTCGACAACGCGTATGCCCTGCACCGCGCGTTTCTCGCCGCGGGCGACATGCGCACCGCCGTCATCGGCGGCGCCTGAGGACACAACGGAAAAATCACGCCGCACGGGGCCGTTTTGTTTGCCAGCTCCGGCGCGGGCCGGTTAGGCTGCCGCGATTTTGAGCAATTCATCCGCCATTACAGAACAAGCCAAGCTCCTGCTGCCCGGCGGCCGGGAGGTCGAACTGCCCGTCCTCGTCGGCACCGAGAACGAACACGCGGTCGATGTCCGCGCGCTCCGGGACCGGACGGGCTACATCACCTACGACGACGGCTACGCCAACACCGGTTCCTGCAGCAGCAACATCACCTTCATCGACGGGGAGAAGGGCATCCTGCGGCACCGCGGCTACCGCATCGAGGATCTGGCCGACGAGTCGATCTTTCTCGAGACGGCCTATCTCATCATCTACGGCGAGTTGCCCACGTCCAAGCAACTCTCCAAATTCCGCGGCCGCATCGCGTCCAGCGCCTCGGTGCACGAGGGCATGCGGCATTTTTTCGAGGGCTTCCCGCACACCTCGCATCCCATGGCCATCCTTTCGGCCATGCTCAATTCCCTCGGGTGCTACTACCCGGAAATGACCTCGCACAAGAAGCAGCTCGACGAGGACCACTTCGACTGGGCGGCCGCGTTGCTCATTTCGAAAGTCCGCACCCTGGCCGCCATGTCCTACCGCACCAAACGCGGCCTGCCCTTCGTCTATCCGCGCTGGGATTTGCGCTACGCCGCGAACTTCCTGCACATGATGTTTTCCGAGCCCTACCGGGATTACAACCCGAAGCCGGAAGTGACCGACGCGCTCGATCTCATCCTCCTGCTCCACGCCGACCACGAGCAGAACTGCAGCACCTCGACCGTGCGCATGGTGGCTTCGAGCGGGGCCAACCTGTTCGCCAGCGTCTCGGCCGGCGTCAGCGCCCTGTGGGGACCGCTCCACGGCGGCGCCAACGCGGCGGTCATCGAAATGCTCGAGGAAATCAGCGCCTCGGGTGACGACGGACGCCGGGCCATCGAGGCGGCCAAGAAGGGCGAGCGCCGCCTCATGGGCTTCGGGCACCGCGT
>Ga0172372_10012156_pt1 | contig 10826 bp, 7 predicted proteins | sample LakKiv5m_2_FD_114544 | JGI IMG/M metagenome (GOLD analysis project Ga0172372, IMG submission 114544) | Freshwater microbial communities from Kabuno Bay, South-Kivu, Congo - kab_092012_9.5m | ecosystem: Environmental > Aquatic > Freshwater > Lake | place: Democratic Republic of the Congo... | reverse complement strand
ATGCGCTCCGCGAGCGCGGGCGGATAGCCGCCCGACTCCACCTCGCCGAGCAGCGGCCCGAGCTCCGCGTTCCACGCCGCGAGGCCATGCCGCAGCGCCAGGGTCGCCATGCCCGGGGAACCCTCCGCGAAGGCCTCGATGAACGCCCGGTCGGCCGGGGGCACGTCGAGCCCGCTGCGGCGCCACCACGCATCCATCGCCTCGCGGTCGAGCGGACCGAACGCGACGCGCTGGCACCGGCTGCGGATGGTGGGAAGCAGCCGGTCCTCCTGCTGCGTCACCAGCACGATGAGCGTGCCCGGGGGCGGCTCCTCGAGCGTCTTGAGCATCGCGTTCTGCGCGTCGGCGTCCAGCAGCTCGGCCTCGTCGACGATGAACGCCTTGCCGTGGCCGTGCACCGCGGTGCGGAACACCAGGCTCTCGTGGTGCGTTCCGTCGCCCGCCACGCCGCCGAGCATGCGCTCGCGCAGGAGGTCGAGCGGGATGTTCGTCTGCTTGCGCTCGCGCAGCTCGCGGCTCTCGCTGAGCGCGGCGAGCTCCTTGCGGACCACGTGGAGGTCGGGATGCGTGCCCGCGTCGACGAGCCGCTGCGTCGCGGTGCCCGCGGGCGGCTCGAGGCGTGCGCGATGTGCGTCGCCCGCGAGCGGATCGAGGTGGATGCGCGCCAGCGCCTCGGCGACGCGGAACTTGCCCACGCCCGCGGGCCCGTGCAGGATCCACGCGTGGTGCAGGCGCCCGGACCCGAGCGCCTTCGCGAGCGCCGCCACCGCGAGCCGCTGGCCGAGGATGTGCGGTTCGGCGGGCTCCACGATCACATCCTCGGGATCTCGACGAGCCGCGGCGCCTGGGGGATCTTCTTGCCTTCGGGGTTCGACGCATCCGCCGGCTGCAGCAGCTCGTCGCCGTTGACGAGGTGCTTCGGGAACCGGCGGAACACCGCGTCGACCTCGGGCGAGTAGAGCGTGCTGCGCGGGTCGTACGCGTCGGTGCCGAACACGCCCACCATCACGGTGCTGGTGCGCGAGTACGAGTCATGGAAGTAGTACGCCTGCTCGCCCTTCGAGCGGAGGTCCCGGCAGTACGCCTCGGCGGCGCGCTTCATCTCGGAGTACGGGACTTCCTTCGCGCCGAAGCTGCTCCACACCGCGACCTGCACCGAGTACAGCGTGCCCTTGGGTTGGCGCACGCGGACGGAGCGCAGGTCGAACGGCCCGGGCGGCCCTTGGTCGGCGTCGGTGGCGGTGCGCGTCAGCATCGCGCGCCCGAAGGACCGCTGCCCGCCCTCCTGGATCTCCTTGACTGCCTTCAGCCGCGCCTGCGCCGCGGGGTCCTCCGGCCCGGGAAAGCGACCGACGAGCACCATGCTGCCGCGCGAGTTCGTTCCCACGAACGCATCCGCCAGCGTCGGATAGCGTCGGATGATCGCGTCGCGCGAGGCCTGGGCGGCCTCGCGATGGTCCTCGCCCGTGAAGGACGCGAGGAAGACGCTCCACACCGCGGTGTCGTCGGCGGCCTGCGACTGCGCGATCGCGGTGGTCCGCGCGTCGGCGGCGGCTTTGCGGCGGGCGTCGCTCTCGGTGGCCATGCGCGCCGCGGCGGCGCGCTCGGCGGCAGAGGGTGCACGACCGCCGGAAGCGGGGGCGGCAGGCGTGGACGGCGAGACCGCCCCCTGCGTGGCGGAGGCCGCGGCGGCGGCGGAGGGCGGGACGGTGGCCGCGGGGGCAGGCTTCGCGGCCGCGGAACGCGTGCCCGGGCGGGCGCGCGGCGGGTCGATGTCGAGGTCTTGGACGCCCGTGGGATCCGGGGCCGGTCGACTGGCCTGGATGCGCTTGGGTCCGGCACGCTCCTTCGAGGCGGGCACGGCTTGGGCGGAATCCGTGCCCTGCGCCTTGGGCGCGGCCGTGGGATCGGGGTCGGACGCCTTGGGCGCGGACTCGCAGCCGGCGAGCACGGCGGCCACGGCCGTCAGAACGGGCCACGTCGCACGAATCGACCGGGAGATGCTGGCATGGAACGGCTTATGGGGCATGATCACCGAGGCCTGCGTTTCGCCACGACTCAAGATTTCGCCGCGTTCCTGACGATACCACCGCCTGCGCCGACGACGTTCGTCGGCCCACAGGCGTTCGAAGGATCGACGTCGTCAGCGATCGGAAGGCGCGCCCAAGGGAATGGGCGGGCACCGGTTGGAGACCTCCATGACCGACATCGGCCCCATTGGTCCTTCCCACGGACTCGGCGCGACGGGCGCCGCAAGCCGCATCAACGAGGCGGCCGCCGCCTATCGCTCGGGCCAGAGCGCCGAGTCCACCGCGCCCCGGTGGGCCGAGGGGCGCGACCGCGTGGAACTGAGCGAGCACGCGCGGCACCTTGACGCGATCCGCCAGCTCCCCGACGTGCGCATGGCGCGCATCGAGGCGGTCAAGCAGGCGATCGCGGCGGGCACCTACGAATCACCCGAGAAGCTGCAGGCGGCGATCGACGGCCTGCTGCGCGACGTCGCCGGCTGACGCGCCCGCACGGGCCGAGCTGATTGCGTGTGAAATGACCGCATGCGCGCACCTCGCCATGCGGACCCCGCAGACCTGACCCGAACGTGGGCCCTGGCGGCATTCGTGCCGTCCACGGCCATTTGCGCGGCGATGGCGCTCGCGCAGGACGCCCCGCCCGAGGGCATGCGCCCCTCGGACGTGCGCCGCGACGCCATCGTCAACGTCACGGTGATCCCGGTTCCGGGCGAGCGCCTCGCCGACGGCGTGGTTCTCATGCGCGACGGGCGGATCGAGCGGGTCGGGGCCCGGGGTTCGTTCGAGATTCCCGCGGGCACCACGCTGCACGACGGTCGCGGCGGCACCGCGACCGCGGCGTTCATCGACGCGTGCGTGCGCATCGACACCGCGGCCATGGCGCGCGCGGCCGCGCAATCGCGCGCGGCGCACTGGAACTCCAAGGTGGTCCCGCAGGTGCGTGCATCCGACGCCGCGCCGCTCTCCGCCGACGCGCGCAAGGACCTTCGCTCGCTCGGGTTCGCCGCCGCGTGCGTCCAGCCGGACACGGGGATCTTCCGCGGGCAGTCGCAGGTCACGCTGCTCGGCGACGACGCGCGCAGCGCGCGCGCGCTGGTCGACGACGCGGGCACGGTCGTCACGTTCGAGCACGCGGGCGACGACGACTGGGACCGCGCGACGTACCCGGGATCGCTCATGGGGGCCATGGCGCTGGTGCGGCAGACGTTCCTCGACGCGGCGTGGCACGAGGCATGCGAACGCGCGTGGAGCGCGGACCCTGGCGCCGGGCAGCCGCCCGTCACCTCGGATGCGCTGCGCGCGCTCCATGCCGCGGCGGCGGGGCGAACGCGCACGTGGCTCGACGCGACGGACGATCGGAACGCGCTGCGCGCCGCCGCGCTCGCCTCGGAATTGCGGCTCGATCCCGTCGTCGTCGGCAGCGGGCGCGAGTACCGGCGCATCGCCGAATTGCGGGCGGCCGGCGTCCCGCTCGTCGTGCCCATGGCCTTCCCGGAGGCGCCCGACCTCTCTTCGCCGCGCGCGGGCGACACGATGCCCCTGCGCGAGCTCATCCACTGGGCCTTCGCGCCCCTGAACGTGGCCGAGCTCCAGCGCGCCGGCATCCCCGTCGCGGCGAGCACCGTGCGCATGAAGGACCGTTCGGCGCTGCCGGGGGCCGTCCGGCGCGCGATCGACGCGGGTGCCACCGAGGACGAGATGCTCGCGGCGCTCACAGTGAACCCTGCGTCCATCCTGCGCATCGAGCGCACGGCGGGTTCGCTGCGGGCCGGGATGCTTGCGAACGTCGCGGTCTTCGACGGCGCGCCGTTCGACCGTGACACGAAGTTGCGCGACATGTGGGTGGCGGGCGTGCGGCACGAGGTGAACCCGCGGAGCGCGTTCCCCGCGCGCGGCGTGTTCGCGCTCGGGACGCCGGCGCAGGGTGCGGCGGGCACGCAGGCACCGGCGCTTCCGACCGCGGTGATGATCGACCCCGACCGGCAGGAGATCGCGTTCGGCGCGCCCGCGACGGTCGCGGGAGAGCCCATGAAGGTGACCGGCGCCCAGCGGTGCGCGTTCGACCAGGCCCGCGCCACGTTCACGGTCGCGGGCGAGGCGTTCGGACGCCCCGATGCGCTGCGCGGGACCGTGGAGTCGGCCCCGGGCGGGTTCGCGCTGGCCGTGGCGACCGGCGAAGGGGCCACGGTGGCGCGCTGGGACGTCCCTGCGTCCGCGCGCACCGGAGACGTGCCGCCGCGCGGCACCGACATGTCGGGCGACGCCTCGGCCGCGGCGAAGGAGCGCGAGCGAACCGAGGCGCGCCGCGCGGCGTTGCGTGCGGCGGTCGCTTCCGTTCCGCGCACCGCGCCGTTCGGGGAGTTCGGGCTCGAGCCCGCGGACCGGCCCCGCGTCACGGTGATCCGGAACGCGACGGCCTGGACCGCGGGCCCTGCGGGCATCGTCGAAGGGTGCGACATCGTCGTGCGCGAGGGGCGCATCGCGGCCGTGGGCGCCGGCGTGGGCGACGCCGCGGCGCGCGAACCGGGCGCCGCGGTGATCGATGCCTCGGGCCAGCACGTCACGCCCGGCATCATCGACTGCCACAGCCACACGGGCATCGACGGCGGCGTGAACGAATGGACGCAGAACGTGACGGCCGAGGTGCGCATCGGCGACGTCGTGGACCCGGACGACGTCAGCTGGTACCGGCAGCTCGGCGGGGGCGTGACCGCGGTGAACCAGTTGCACGGGAGCGCGAACCCGATCGGCGGGCAGAACTCCGTGGTGAAGCTGCGCTGGGGCATGCCGGCGACGGCGTTCCGCCTCGAGGGCGCCCCGGGCGGCATCAAGTTCGCGCTCGGCGAGAACGTGGTCCGCAACAAGAAGCGCTACCCGAGCTCGCGCATGGGCGTGGAGACACTGATGCGCGACCGATTCGTCGCCGCACGCGAGCATCGCGAGGCGCACCGGCGCTGGCAGGCGCTCGACGCGGCGGCTCGCGCGCGCACGATGCCGCCGCGCCCCGACCTCGAGCTCGACGCGCTCGCGGAGGTGGTTGAGGGGACGCGGCTCGTGCACTGCCACAGCTACCGCCAGGACGAGATCGCCATGATGCTTCGCATCGCGGAGGCTGCCGGGTTCCGCGTCGCCACGCTGCAGCACGTGCTCGAGGGCTACAAGGCCGCCGACGACATCGCGCGGCACGGCGCGGGTGCGTCGAGCTTCAGCGACTGGTGGGCGTACAAGGTGGAGGTGATGGATGCCATCCCGTGGAACGGCCAGATGCTGTGGAAGGCGGGCGTGGTGACGAGCTTCAACTCCGACAGCGACGAGCTCGCGCGCCGCATGAACACCGAGGCCGCGAAGGCGGTGCGGTGGGGCGGCGTGCCCCGCGAGGAGGCGATCAAGTTCGTCACGCTCAACCCCGCGAAGCAACTGCGGATCGACGCGCGCACGGGATCGATCGAGGTGGGCAAGGACGCGGACCTCGCGCTGTGGAGCGCGGACCCGCTCTCGATCTACGCGCGCTGCGCGGGGACGTGGGTGGACGGGGACCGCCTCTTCGACCCGGCCGTGGACGCACGCATGCGCTCGCGCGACGCGGCCACGCGGTCCCGCCTGCTCGCGCTCGCGGTCGCGGAGTCGGCGGACTCGCCGAAGGGCGATGGCAAGGACGCGAAGGGCGGGAAGGGCGACGCGACCCCGCCGGCCGGCGCGCCGCCCGCGGGACGCGGGTCGCCCTTGCTCGCGCGCATGCTCGACGTGCGCGACCGCGTGCTGCGCGACCGCGTGCGCGCGGGGATCGACCCCGAGGCCGTGCGGCCGGGCGAATGCGGATGCGAGGCGATGGACACGTGGACGGCGATCTTCGAGGTCACGGGCGGCGAAGGAGGTGCGCGATGAGCGGACTCGGAACCAGGTGGGTGCGCGCGTCGTCATGGCGGGTGGTGCGCGTCGCGATGACCGGCGCCGTGACGGCCGCGTGCATCGCGACCGCCGCGCCGGCGCAATCGCCCGAGGTGCCCGCGCCGCCGCAGCAGGCCGTGGTCGCGGTGCGCCACGCCACCGTGCACACGTGCGTGCCCGGCGCCGCGCCGATCGCCGACGGCTACGTCGTCTTCGACCGTGGGCGCATCGTCGCGTTGGGCGCGGAGCCGATGCCCGCCGGGCTCGTGGGCGAGTCCGCGCACGTCGTGGATGCGCCCGGCCACGTGCTCACGCCCGGGTTCTGGGCGGGCGCCACCGCCCTCGGCCTCGTCGAGACCCTGCAGGTCGCGGCCACCGACGACCGGACGGAGTTCGGCGACTTCCACCCGGAGGTCCGAGCGGCCGTCGCCGTGAACCCCGACAGCGACCTGCCCCCGGTGGCGCGCAACGCGGGCATCCTGATGGCGCACGCCTTCCCGGAGGGCGGCACCGTCTCGGGCCATGCGAGCGCCATGCGCCTCGACGGGTGGACCGCGAAGGATCGCTGCGTGCGCGAGGCCGCCGGGCTCGTCCTTCGCTGGCCCATGATGGAGCCCGTGCGGTCGCCGTGGACCAAGGCGACGCCCGAGGAGCAGCGCAAGGAGCGCGATCGCGCGATCGCCTCGATCGACAGGTTTTTCGACGCCGCGCAGGCCTACGTGCGCGCGCGCGACGCCGACGCGACGATCGCGCAGGACACGCGGTTCGAGTCGATGCGCGCGGCGCTTCGGGGCGAGGAACCGATCCTGGTCGACGCGAACTGGCCCGGGCAGATCGAGTCGGCCGTGCTGTGGGGCGCGCGCCGCGGCTACCGCATCACGATCGTCGGGGGACTCGGGGCGCCCGAGGTGGCGCCGCTCCTCATGGCCCACAGGGTGCCGGTGGTGGTGAACGGCATCAACCGGCTTCCGCTGCGCGAAGGCGACGCGTTCGACGCCGCCTACACGGTGCCCGCGCGCCTGCACGCGGCGGGCGTCGAGTGCTCGATCGCCTCGGGTGACGAGCCGGCGCACGAGCGCTCCCTGCCCGGCCAGTGCGGCCGCGCCGTGGCGCACGGGCTCGCGCACGCCGCGGCGCTCGAGTGCGTCACGCGGAACGCCGCGCGGATCGCGGGCTGCGGCGAGACCCACGGCACGGTCGAGGTCGGCAAGAGCGCGACCTTGGTCCTCTGGACCGCGGACCCGTTCGAGGTGACCACGTCGGTGCGCCGTGCGTGGATCGACGGCGGCGAGATCGACCTCGGCGACCGCCAGAAGCGGATGCGCGCCAAGTACCGCGAGAAGGAGATCCAGCGCGAGCCGGCACCCGCCGCCCCGGACGAGCCGGCGCCGACCGCCCCGTGAGCATGCGCGTAGAGTGGCCGTGATGGCATCCAAGGACGTCGTGGACGGAAGCGGTTTCGGCTCGATCGGCGTTCCCGCGCAGCTCGTGGGCGCGCTCGCGCGCATGGGGGCGGAGCGCCCCACCCCGATCCAGCGCGAGGCGATCCCGGCGGCGATGCGCGGCGGGGACATCGCGGCCGTCGCCGCGACCGGCACCGGCAAGACGCTGGCGTACCTGGTGCCCGTCGCCGCCCGCCTCCTGGCCGAGCCGCCGCACCGCACGAAGGGCCGGCCGGTGGACCCGCGGCGCAGGCTGCGCGCGCTGGTGCTCTGCCCCACGCGCGAACTCGCGCAGCAGGTGGCCCGCGAGGCCGCGCAGCTCTTCCGGGGATCGGTGCTGCGCACGACGGCCGTGTACGGCAAGAGCCCACTGGCACCGCAGCGCGACGCGGTGCGCGAGGGCATCGACCTCCTCGTCGGGACGCCCGGCCGCGTGCGCGAACTGTGCGAGCTCGACGCCGCGTCGCTCGCGTTCGTCCAGCAGGTGGTGCTCGACGAGGCCGACCGCATGCTCGACATGGGGTTCCTTCCCCAGGCGAAGGAGATCCTGTCGCGCGCTCCCGAGTCGCGCCAGCTCCTCTTCTTCACCGCGACGATGCCGCGACCCGTGGAGGCGGTGGTCGAGGAGATGCTGCGCGACCCCGTGCGCGTCGACCTCGTGGGCAAGGAACGCGCGCGCGTCGAGGGCACGCCCGAGGTGCGGCGCGACCTTGGCCAGCACCTCTTCGACGTCCTGGACGCGGCGAAGACCGCCGTCACCGTGGCGCTCGTGAAGGACGGCAAGCGGCGCGGCGTGATGGTGTTCTGCCGCACGCGACGCCGCGCGGGCTGGGTGGCCGCGGCGCTGCGCAAGCACGAGGTGCGGACGGTGCTCATCCACGGCGACCGGAGCCAGCGCCAGCGCCAGGAGGCGCTCGCGGACTTCGTGGCGGGCAAGGCCGACGTCGTGGTCGCGACGGACGTCGCCGCACGCGGGCTGCACGTGCCCGCCGCGCGCACCGTCATCAACTACGACGTGCCGCTCCTGCCCGAGGAGTACGTGCACCGCGTCGGGCGTGCGGGCCATGGCGGCGGAACGGCCGAGGCGTTCACGTTCCGCTGCCCCGCGGACATCGATCGATGGAACCAGGTGGAACGGATGACGCGCGTGCGGCTCGAGGCCACCGAGGCGCCGCGCCACCAGGACTACCTGCGGCCGCAGGATCGGCTCGTTCCCGACGTCGAGGGCGAGGACGCGCGGCCCGGCGCCGGGGGCCGGTCCGGCCGGACGGGCGCACGCGCGGGCATGAAGCGCGGGACGTCGCGGGGCGCGCGAACCACGGGCGCCCCGGGTACCGCGCCCACGCGGCCGGCGAAGTCGGGGCGTGCGACGCGGGCGGCTCGCGGGGAAGTCGCGCCGGGCACGGAGCCCCGCAAGCCCGAGCGTTCGCTCGCGGACATGATCCGCGGCGCGCCCGCGGCACTGAAGCGCCGCAAGCGCCGCGTGCAGCAGGGCTCGGCGGCGGGACGCGCGGCCGTCGGCCGCGGTTCGCAGCGCAAGGCCCCCATCGGCAAGGGTCAGAAGCCCGGCGGCGGCGTGCGCCCGCGCGGATGAGCCGCGGCGTCACTCGGCCGGCATCATGGGCACGATCACGCGCAGGAAGATCGCCATGAACACAAACAGGCCGACCATTCCGAGCACGACCTGGGTGCCCATTTTCGCCACGGCCTTCCAGTAGCCGGACATGTCGTCCTGCCGCACGGCCTTCCAGGCCATGCTGATGAGGAACGACATCGGGACCACCAAGAGCCACCACCAACGGGCGACGCCCGGAGCGGGACCGACGAACGGGATCCACGGCTGCATCGCCGCATCCTACGGCGCGCGCAGGTGCGTGACGCCGGACATGGCGTAGTCGTCGAGGGACGATGAACCGGCCGGCGCCGCGACGGAGGAACGCGCGGCGAGGAGCGCCGCGAGCGCGAACGTCGGCGGCGCAACGATCGCGACGGCCGTGGCGACCCGGGCGTGGCCGCGGCGCGCAGGCCACGCGGCAAGCGCACCGGCCGCGGGCGCGGCGGCGAGCAGCCACCAGCACCACGCAGGGAAGCCTGACTCGTCGTACCCGCGCGCCACGAGGCAGAGGACGCCGAGCGTCGCGGCGAACGCGCCGGAGACGGCGGGGGCCGCCCGGGCCACGCGCGGGGAGATCGCCGACATCACGGCCCAGGCTGCGGCCGAGGCGCTCAAGGCCCCGCACGTCACGGCGAGCTTCGCGAAGCCGGAGACCAACACCATTCCGGACGCGACGGCGAGGCACGCCCACCACCCCGCAAGCGCGGCCCATGCCGGCGCCGGGGTTCGCGTGCCGGAGTCGCCGTGCATCGACCACGCGGCACCCGCGCCGCCGGCGGAGGCCGCGAGCGCGGCGATGAACTTCGGCCCCGCGTCGGCAAGTCCTGGTGGCCTCACCATCGCGCACGCGACCACCGATGCCGCGACCGCCGCGGCGGCCGCCATGGCTCGCCCGGGGACCATGGTGACCGCCGAAGTCACCAGCGCCGAGGCCACGGCGGCCCACCCGAGCCACTGGTACGACACGGCCGGAGCGGCCGCCTCCCGCCACGAGGACTCCTGGAAGGCGATGGCCCATGCCACGGGGAGCACGGCCAAGGTCGTGAGCGCCCATCGCGTGGGCCATGCCATGGGCTCGGGCGGACCGGCCGGGCACCGGACGCGCACCCGTGCGGCCAGGCCTGCCAGTGCGGCAAGCAGCCACACCGACGCGGCCATTGCCGCCACCGGGGCGGCGACGGCGCGGAGCGCGAGGTCAAGTTCCATGGTCGTGCGGTCGCGAGGCGAGGAGCGTCACTTCGCGAGGTTGCCCTCGAGGGCCACGGTCACGCGGACCTCGTCGCCGATGGCTCCCTTGTCGACGCCGTAGGTGATCCCGAAGTCGCTGCGCTTGATCGTGAAGGTGGCCTCGAACCCGGACTTCATGCCGCGGCCCATGTCGGCCATGCCCGTGTACTCGAGCTTCGCGGTGACCGGCTTCGTGACGCCCTTCATCGTGAGGTCGCCCTTAAGCATGCCCCCTGCCGCGGACGCACCCTCGACGCCCGTGCTGCGGAACGTCATGGTCGGGAAGTCCTTGGCGGCGAAGAAGTCGGGGCTGCGCAGGTGCTTGTCGAGGTCGCCGTTGCCGGAGTCGACCGACTCGATCGCGATCGTGATGTCGAACTTCGCGGTCGCGAGGTTGGACGGGTCGAACGAGAACGTCCCGGAGACGTCGTTGAACCGGCCCCAGAACTGGCCGGCACCCATGTGCATGACTCGGAACAGCGCCTTCGAGTGGACGCCGTCGACCGTGAACGAGCGGACGCCCGCGGCGGGCGTCGCCTGCGCGGCCGATGCGGCGGAAGCCTGTACGGTTGGCGCGGCGACGGTGAGCGAGGCGGCGAGGGTGGCGACGGTGGCGACGGTGGCGAT
>Ga0172372_10012155_pt1 | contig 10826 bp, 10 predicted proteins | sample LakKiv5m_2_FD_114544 | JGI IMG/M metagenome (GOLD analysis project Ga0172372, IMG submission 114544) | Freshwater microbial communities from Kabuno Bay, South-Kivu, Congo - kab_092012_9.5m | ecosystem: Environmental > Aquatic > Freshwater > Lake | place: Democratic Republic of the Congo... | reverse complement strand
GAGGCAACCAAGTTGGCTGGCGCTACCGGCACCAAGGGAACAAATGATGTTGCTGTTGCCGAGAAGCTAATCTCGAAGATTGATGAAATCGCAGAGATTTTCTGGGCTACGAAGAAGTAAGGTGGTTGCCATTCATCTTGCTGTCTTCGCCTTAAAGAAGTGGTCTTGAATGAAGCGATTCAGGCACTTTTCGGGAAGTAACGGTGAGGCCCTGCAAGACTCTTTTGTACTCAGCGTTTTGCATGGCAAAGAATCCGGTTTTTACTTAGAAATCGGTAGTTCGTTTCCTCAAAGGGGAAGTAACACTTACCTACTAGAAACACGTTACAAGTGGACTGGGCTTTCAATTGATATTGATCAGTCAATGGTAGGCCTTTTTAATGATAATAGAAAGAACGAGGTGCTCTTGGGAGACGCCACCAATTTAAATTATGAGTTGGAACTTAAATTACGCAGTTTTCCTTCTCGAATTGATTACTTGCAGTTAGACATAGACCCTCCCACAAATACTTTATTGGCAATGAAACAATTGCCTTTGAAGAAGTATAGGTTTTCTGTGATTACGTTTGAGCATGACCTATATGCAAACGACAAGAACCTTGCCATAAAACAAGAAGCCTCGCAGATTCTGACTCAAAATGGTTACGTATGCGTTGTAAGTAATTTACAAACTATTCCAAGAGTCAAAGATAGCGACGGGTCATGGAAGCCGTTTGAAGATTGGTGGATTGATGAAGAACTCTTGCAACACTATAATTTCGGCTTTTTTGATAGTGTCAGATGGATAGACATTTTTGCTATTTCCCGAAGATTCAAGATGCAAGTATTACAGAATGCGTTTCGAATGAGAATGAAGCATAGAATCAAAATATGGTTGCGAACTCCCTAGTGGATTTGTCGTTCTTTTTGGATTAAAAAGCGGGTCTGTGTTTAGGTCTTTCTTTGTGGCGCAAGTTGACGAATATTTAGGGTCAGTACTTTTTTCGAATTTCATAGTTAGCACCGTGGATTAAGTGATTCAGGATATTGACCATAAATCAATCGCTACCTAACTAATTCGTTTAACTAATGCACGAATTGCCCCAAAGCAAACTCCCATAGCCAGTCCTAAAATCAGGAACTGCAGACTCAAGCGTAGAGTTAACATGGTGTCGGGTAGAAACATTATCAAAGAAGTGAATACCAGCATTGAGATTGCAACTGCGCAGAAGCCACCAAAAAAGTCGCGGAGACCACGGAGATAGGCAGATATTGCCGTTACACATCCAATAAGACAACCAGAAAAAATTATTACCAGAGACTCCTTTACTAAATCCCCGTATTTATCTCCATACAGTATGGGAATCGAAAATTGAAACAGTATGTTCAAGCCTGCTAGGTACATGAGTAGAAGTGACAAAATAAAAATAATCTCTCTGATTCCGATCCTGTCAACAGCTAACTTGTCGCTATTTGCTTCACTTATAAAAAGGGGAAAGAAAGCACCAAATGGTAAGTACACCAAAGTAGATATCGATATTGCAATCGCAAATTTAGATGTTAAGGAAGCATTTGAATTTTGGGTAACCAGTATTAGAACAATTGCCGGTATGAACATGGCACCAAGATATACTGACAATCTCTCCAAAAATTCTTCTCGATCCAAAATCCTTAAAGTTACAAAACAACTTGACAGCTGAAACCGAAACAAATGGGTCGCATTTCTCCTTTTTCTGACAAGCAACAACAAAGTTAGAAATTCGCTGACAATCACTGCAATTAGCCAATTCTGAGCACTTGAAGAGACGAGAATAAAAATTGAGAATGAAATCATAAAGATTGAACTTTGGTGAACAAACTGCAGAATCTGTATCTTCAATATTCCATGAATACACAAGTGTTCAGCTAACAAAATACCATTAGCTGTGGCTAAGACCATATAGAGAACAAACAGAGAACTAAACATAAAATTCAATGAGATTCCTGTAAAATTTAGCATCCAAAGGACCATAACAGAATAAACGAGAACGAGATTTGACGGTGATAGTCGCACTTTTTCAGACTCTAGTTCTTTTGCAGAGTAGTACTTTCTCCTCAATATCTCCTCGCCGATAACACTTGTCGTCAAAGTAATGGAAATTCCCACGGTAGCCACGAGAACAGCAACATCACTGCGGCTTTTGTAATCTAACATTCGAGCTAAAATTGATGAGGTTATCAAGTTCACAGCAAGTATCATCAATCTCAAGAGTATGACCAGCGATGCATTGGGAAACAATCTCGACAATTTAGTTCTAATAAGTTTGAAGCGACCCATTAGGCTAAAAAGCCTTCACTAAGCGATTTTTTACCGAATCAAAATGAACTCTCCTTGGGAAAAAACCTTGAGACTCAATAAGGAATATTTTGAGCAAAATTGCTATTGTGCATGTGTAATTGAGAATTTGCTCCTTTAGATTTTGATCGTAGAGCTCTTCCATAAGTTCCTTCCAGGGAATAGGTCTGCATTTCAACAACATGATAGAAAGCGGCCTCAGGTACTTAAGTCTCTTGAGTTCGGAAGCGCGAAGACACCAAGATAGGACAATCAGGGACTTTCCAAGAATGGCTGTACTTTCGTGATGCTTCAACGAAATGCATAATTGACTTAAGGCTACCGCACCCGACAAATCACCATTCAAATAATATCCAAGCGAAAGAGCATATAAGTCCTCGGCAGAATTAGAAATCAAAGCATTAATATATAGTTGCTCCAGAGTGCTAGTGCTAATCATCAGCCAAAAACTCCACCATATATTCGTTGAAAAGGATTAAGCTATCTATAACAAGAACAAAGTTTATGCCATCATTACAGCAGAATGAGAGGTAGACGTTGTTTTCATAGATTGATAATCCCGTGCAAAATTCGGTTTCGTAACCTAAGAATGAAAAGGGTTTTGACACTTTTTTAGCCTTAAAAGTTTTGTCGTAGTAAAAGACTCTATGCCAGTAACGATGATTGTTCTTACGGCTTCCTAGCGTTTTTGAATGTACCAAAGCCAAATAGCCACTTTGAAAACGAGCCAACTGTGTGCTACCCAATATACCCATCATTTTTTCGCAACTACTTTGATACAACTCATAATTGACGGATTCTCTATTTAATAAGGCACTTGATGAAGAGAGCTGAGCAGGAAATGGAAACCTAACAAATTTATCTCTCTCAGATTCTATAGGAACCCAATTCTTTTCAACTTGTTGCAGTCCCGCGTAGTCAATCACAAATTCACATTGCAAAGAGATTTTCTCTTGATTCACCTTTGCAGCTTCGCTTGTGAGAAATATCGGTCTGCGCTGACCGCTACCGATTTCAACATTCCCAAGCATAACAATACGTTCGTCAGCCATTGACAATCGCAAATCCTCAATCGTAGTCGCTTTGAAATTTCTATCCACTTGGAGATCAGCATGAATCTTTTTTGTTACTTCAATCGGGATCACTTGAGACTTTTCGACTGTTTGCAAATTCAATTTAGCGAAAAAAAAAGGCTCGGTGTTGCCATGCTTCTTGAAAAAGAGATACTGAATTGCGGCTGTAGAAGTTAATGATTCAAAATTTTGATTTGGTCTGAGGTATCGATAGTCCGTAGATCGAAAGACGAGTAGTGCGTTATTGCTTGCAAATACAAATATAGAGGGATTGATAAAACTTCGCCCTTGTACCAGTTGTGAACAAAAAGTAATTGGGTACAGTCGACCACCTTTTTGAAGAGACCATTCAACAAAAGTCACTTTCTCTCCTTGTAAGCAATCTTGCTATGATTTAACACTATGCGCGTTCTTTACGTAAGTCTACATCGGCAGCAAACTTTCTTGGAGCAACAAATCTCTGCGTCACACCAATTATCGGTCTTAAGGTTATTAAATTTACCCAGGAAGTATAGAAAATTCGCACAATTACCATCTAAATTAGCGAGCAAATTGTCTAGTCGATATGTAGGTGTTGACAACCTTTGCGTTAAGTATCGCTCAAGCGCATTAATGGAATTGCTTGTGCTTTCAAGATATTCGAGTTTTTCAGGTTTATCGGATCTTTCTTACTGGCTTTTAAGCAAATTCTTCAAAATGCGTATAGCAAATTTAGTTAAGTCGCATGATCTCGTCATAGTCCCTTCGGACTTTTGGGATTTTGTAGAACCGCGGTTGCGACCAATGACCTTGCTTGAAGTTCGTTGGATAACACAAGAGTTTATTGATTCTTTCAGAATACCTATTTCCCCTTACATGTTGAGCTCTACTTCACTTACTAAAAGAACAACTCCCGCAAACAAGAGTGAATTAATTGCGTTTGGAGGATTAGTTACTTATTCAAGGGTGGCCAAGGACTCACTTGAGTTTCTAGGAATTCCAAAAACGGAAATCTTTGTACATCCCCTAACGAATCCTTCAAGAACACGCAATACAAATAGAACTTCAAGTAGCTCTCGACAGAATTTTCTTTACGTGGGACGATCTAGTCCTGAAAAGAGATTAGATATCGCTGTTGAGGTTGCGCAAAAAATGCGAGTAACGATTGATGTGGTCGGTACCTTCAATGAAGTGACTACTATTTGGCTAAAAAAACAACCTTTTGTGAATTATATTGGAAACATTCCTCACAGGGAGCTTCTGGACTTAATGAGCGTAAGTTTTGCATTGCTTGTGCCGGGGTTAGATTCATATGGATTGGCAGTTGACGAAGCTTTATCGCAGGGAACAAACGTATTTGCAACAAGGTATGTGGGGTTGACTGAATGGATTTCAGATCCAAGACTCCACATAGTTGAGCATATGAATGTCGATTTGTTCGTAAGGAAGATATTGCAACAGAAAAAAAATGAACCTGCCGCACCTTTACACGACATTACGCTATTGAGTAAGTCTCTTGATTCTTTTTTGTCAAGACTACACCAGAGTGGGACTAATAGCTCTCTAGACTCTGGCTTCTAAAAGTTTCGACAGGGCCAGACGCTGGCACAACATCTAAAAGTTTTCTTTTTTACATATTCCGTCATCAGTCTGGTTTGGAGCATCATAATTTTTCTCCGGTTTTATTCTGGACTCTTTAGGAATTTACTCGTTAGTCATCACATTTCTATTTATGTCTTACCATCTTTGCTTGCCTTTGCCGATTGCTAGGGAAAGTAAGTTCAAAATTTGTCGCAGGTGACCTAGTGACTCTTTTTCTCAATGGCAGATAAAATTGCAAAATACTGAAACTAAAGTGTCGATTAACTAAATTACTAGCACTTTGATTTTTAGATAACTTAAACTAAATTCGCGCAAGCAGAATTGTGGTTAAGAGTTGATTTTTTTGCCTATAGTGCAAATATCTCTTTGAAATCATTGCTAGCTGAACTCTCATATACATGCGCACTTAATGAAGTTGTAGAAGCATCTAGAAAACGTCTACCTGCATGAGGAGAGTACATGAATAATGCACTCATAAGTTTGAATTAAAAGATGAACATTTGGAATTATTAAACATATTCTAGGATATGGTTTATAATCGAAATATATGAAAAGTCGCTTCGCTTGGGAAGGGCTACTTTTTTTGTGGCTGTACTCTGGAATACTTCGTAATCTCTTACCACAACTAAACTATGTGCTTTATCTAATGCCTTTTCTAATTGCTTTTACTTATTTCCTCGCCGCTCGCTCAATTTTCAAATCAGCGGAGACAATCCGAGTATTTCTATTACTTTTCTTAATTTTGATTTTTACTTTTCAGACAATGCACTATTTGTTTCGGTCAATTGATTTGAAGGTTATATTTACTGGATTAATTCTGTATGGAATGGCACCTACAATCATTTTCATAGGATTTAACTCGGAGCCTTGCAAGTTACTTCAACCGCTGATTCGTTCTATAGAAATTGCAATCCCTATCAATCTCGTTCTTGTTGCTCTTCAAGTCATTGGAAATTTGGAGTTTTTTAGAATTTCTCCATTAACTGGCGGTGAGGCAATGACCACAGATGGCAACGTTTTAAGGGCTCTTGGAACTTTTACCCATCCCACTGGATATGCCACTTTTTTGAGTGTTGCATCAGTAATTGTAATTTATCAATTTGAGTCAGAGACTAGAATTAAGCGATCCATTAATTTGTTTCAATTAGGATTCTTGTATTTACTGTCTGGTAGTAGAACTGTTTTTATAAATCTCGCATTGATTATATTGACATTGGTTTATCTTAAAAGAAGATCTTTAAGGGAACAAGGCCGTTTAGGGGCATCGCGTATAGTTGTTAGGATAATTATCGCCCTTGGTTTGGCTTTTGTTTTGCTTCGATATGAATTTGGTTGGGTTCTTGAAAGTTTTGCTAATCGAATCAGCGCAGCGTCAACTCAAGAAAATTCCATGAATAGAATACTCAATCAGAGTTTTGGCTGGTATAAGGACATTGGAGAATCACTTTGGGGCCAGGGATTGAGCTCTTACTCATCAGTCTCTATCGGTTTCGCTAAAGACAGGTCAGCTTGGATTGAAAATGATCTTACAAAGATCATTGTTGAGGCGGGATCTGTATTGGGTATTGCAATCATTTTGTTACGTTGGGCATTGCCACTTTACATTCACATTCAAGTTAAGAATTCTCAAACAGAAAAGAAGGTTTTCATCTATTTGCTATTGTCCGCATGTTTCACCAACTTAATGGTGGGCGCCTTGACGGGTCAAGGTTCGGTTTCGTTGCAAGTGTGGATTTGTCTCAGCCTTTGCATAAATTTGACAAGGAACACTAGACGGAAGCAAAAAAGTTAGATCCAAACTAAATATACCTAAGCAACAGGTAGACTCAAAATCATGCGCAAATTAGATTCTGAGACTTTTCTTTCGAATTTTTTCTCAAAGATTTCTCTTGATTTTTGACTCATCTCCCCAAGATTTGAATCGTACGTTCTCAATAATGCTTTTGCGAAATCCAATGTAAACGCGTTCCCTTGTGGAACTAGAAATCCATTGCTTCCATTTACAACATATTCTCGAGATCCATGTGTATCTGAAGCGAGAACTGGTAGGCCGAAGCTAATTGCCTCTATGGCTGCTATACCCAATCCTTCCTCGAAAGACGCCTGCAGGAATATCGATGCCTTACTAAGAAGTCTGTCTCGATCAGTATCGGAAAGATTTGAAAATATTTTTATTGGGTAATGTCTTTGAATCTCCTCTAAAACGCCTTTATCTATGTCAACTAACTCACCTGAACCAATCAAAATGAGATCAGGTAATTTTTCTCTCATGTTGTATGCAACTTTGTAAGCTTCTATCAATCGCGCCCAACCTTTTCGCCTGTCTCCGAACCTGCCTACGGAAACAAAAGGAGCTTTCTTCAGATCATAGGTGCTCCTTTGTGAGTATTCCTGAGGGGCTACTAAGCCTGGATACCAAATCAATGGTTCACGCTTCGATCTTTTACTAATCCATAGATACATCATCGAATTTTCTGGAAGGAATTGGAATCTAGAGCGAATAACTCGACGCTCTTGAAATGCGAGAAATGGCAATTGTGATCGAAGCGCAAACTGCTTTACTTTGGGCATATGGGAATATTGTGATTTGCGCTCCCATTTTAGTCGAGTCGCGCATTGGACAAATACTGGTACGGCGACTCTAGGAATGACATTGGCAAATTGTAGAATTCCCGTGACAACAATAATTAAATCGAATTCATTGAAAAATTCTGTCAGCTCTCTTCTCTTTCGATAACGCATGAATTCTAATTCGGAGCCCACCGACCCGATTTTTGTCACAGGAATTCCATGAACAAGACCACCACTGCTCATGCGTCTATTTCGATAGGTCTTAGGATTGAACAAACTCACAGAATTGGAGTTTTTCTTTGAATTCGCAAACGAAATGATTTCAGTTTCACACTTCATCATGCAATTCAGTGCTGCTAAGATTTTTAGACAAACACTATTGACTCCACCGTATCGCTCAGGACTGAAATCAAAAGTTACCAGAGCTATTTTCATTTTCTATTACCGACTATTTTCTTAAATTCTAAGTCCCAATTTTTCGAAACGAAGTCCCAATTGATTTCTGCACTAGCATTTCTTGCTCTTGATTTCAGATCAAAAATATCAGATTTAAATATTTCAATCATTGCTTCTGATATTTCAGACGCTTCAAGATTAGAGAAAACTTTACCCGCTTTATACTTTTCTATTAAGTAAGAAAGGGCAACTTTGGTAGATAAGATGCAGGGTAATCCGTGCGCCAAAGCTTCGCCTACTGCAATAGCAAAATTCTCATCTTCTGAAGTAAGCAAAAAACAATCTGAATTCCATAAAATTTCAGATTTCTCACCCGCAACAACCCAACCTTTGAATTCCACTCGATTTGCGATGTGAAGCTTCTCCGCTGTCATTTTAATCGCACTCACATAATCCTCATCACCACTGCCACAAATTACTAATTTTGTTGCCTCTTGGATTTCGCGTGGAAGGTTACTAAACGCTACTAACGCGAGGTCCAGCCTTTTTTTCGGGGCAATTCTACCCATGAATAAAAATATGAATGTCTTTTCCCCTAGCATTTCTTCGATTTTGAAACTAGATTGATCGGGAATATTGATACCAAGTCCAACCACATGAGTTTTAGATTTTAGTGATGAGCACATTTCAAATTTCTCTATCTCTGTAGCTACAAGAATCCTGTCCGCATACCGAAGTAAAAATCCAAAAAATATTGGATGAACTAGGATTTTTCGCTTAAAGTGTTGGCTACGTTGATATTCTGTTAAAGTACCGTGCGGCATTAATGTATAAGGTGTTTTGCATATCAAGGCAAAAAGAGCCGCGATTAAATTTTGAAAATTATAGACGCCATGAAGTGACAATACGTCGCTCCGACTTATACATTTGTATAAATTAAAAAGATCAGAAAAATTCCCAACACCACCATGGACTCGAGTTTTAAAACTTTTGGCTGTTTTAATTTGAATGCCTTGTAATTTGACTCTTGTATACAAATCAACGTTTGCTGAAACACTGCTTTTTGATTGACCGAAAACGTACAAATTAACTTTGTTTCCTAGTTTGCACAAACTTATGGCGGAATCTACAACTGCCATAGGAGGACCACCAAACTCTTTATGTAAAGCTGAAGAAATAAAAAGAATATCCATGGTGCATTCTAATCTGTTGCCTGTATACTTCTAATCGAATGGGAATCAAGTCGAGGCTTCGTACAAGTGCTTTGGCACGTTCTCTGCGCGACTACTTGAATGGTGTGGGAACAATCTCAGATACGCCATTTAAGTCCATTGTTCGAAATTTGAATGACTTGAACATTAGAAGCGTTATTGATGTTGGTGCTAACGTGGGACAGTTTGGACTAGATGTTCGAAGGCATGGTTTTGGTCGTATGATTGTTTCCTACGAACCGGTTCAAAAAAGTTTCGAAATCTTATCTCAGACAATAAAGCAACATCAACCGTGGACAGCGTTTCAATTGGGCCTGGGCGCCGAGGAATCTATGCGTTCAATCAACATAAGTGGTAATGATGGCCTTAGCTCTTCCTTACTTAAAATGGGATCTACGCATCTTGAAAATTTTCCAGGTTCTGCAACCGTTTCACAGCAGATTATCCCAATTTCTACGATTGATAAACAATTAGAAATCTTAGGAATCCGACCACAAGAGCTACTATTAAAACTTGATGTGCAAGGTTTCGAGGCAGAGGTTTTGAGAGGCGCTTCTCAATCGTTATCCAAGATTCCATTGTGCTACATAGAAGTATCAATTACTCCTCTGTATGAAGGAGAAATCACGTTTCTACCAATTCTCATGGAGCTTTCAAAGTACGGACATGAAGTTGTAGATGTCTTCCGCGGAATTAAGACCAAAAAAGGACAACTCCTTCAACTAGATATTCTCACCAAACTTAAGAACGATTTGAAGTAATTAGGTATGCATGTTTTCTTAGTCGCGACCAATTATTGGCCAGAACCAACGGGTATCGCTATTTACACGACAGATTTAGCAGAAACATTAAAAACCAATAAGCACCAAGTAACTGTTTTAACAAGCTTACCTCATTACCCATGGTGGAAGCTTCCTAGACAGTTTGCCCATCTTGGTGAGGGCTTTGCTTCCCATAATGGAGTGGAGATTATTCGCGCAAAGCATTTTGTGCCATCAAAGATGAATGCGTTCCTCAGGGCGCACTTTGAGGTTTCGTTGTGGTGGAATCTAAAGCGAGTTTCAAAGCGCTTTAGAAGAAATGAGTTTGATTTAGTTATCGCATGTATCCCTACTGTGGCAGCCGGGGTAGTAGGAAAGAAAATCGCGAGGCAGCTTGGAGTCCCGTTTGGCTTGATTACGCAAGACCTATCTAGTGCTGGAGCGAGGCAGTCAGGACTCCGTGGTGGAGCCTTAATTTCTAAGGTTGCAAGCACTGTTGAGGGATCAGTTCTGAAGGCAGCGGACTCGATGGTTGTCGTGTCCCCTGCGATGCGCGATGTGGTTACGGGTTTGGGAGTTTCATCATCGAAAATATTGGAGATATCAAATTATTCTGCACGAAAAATTGAGGTAGTGAACCGAGGTGTTGCACGGAATAGATTTGGGTGGAAAAGCGATGAATTTGTGGTGATCCATACGGGCAATATGGGAGCGAAACAAGACTTAGAGAATGTGGTTGAGACTTCCAAAGTGCTAAGCCGTGATTCAAAGGTGAAGATTCTTCTGGTAGGCCATGGCAATCAAGAAGCCAATTTGAGAAAGCTGTGTGAAGGGCTTGAAAATGTTGCAGTCATGGGGGCAGTTGCAGATGATCAGTATTCAGCTCTGCTGTCGGCGGCAGACTTATTGCTGGTTAATG
>Ga0172372_10012152_pt1 | contig 10828 bp, 3 predicted proteins | sample LakKiv5m_2_FD_114544 | JGI IMG/M metagenome (GOLD analysis project Ga0172372, IMG submission 114544) | Freshwater microbial communities from Kabuno Bay, South-Kivu, Congo - kab_092012_9.5m | ecosystem: Environmental > Aquatic > Freshwater > Lake | place: Democratic Republic of the Congo... | reverse complement strand
GGTCGACCGGATCATCGTCGGCGGCGCGATGGCGTACACCTTCCTGCGCGCGCAGGGCGTGGCGACGGGCAACAGCCTCGTCGAGGCGGATCGCATCGACCTCGCGAAGGAAATCCTCGCGAAGGCGAAGTCGCGCGGGTGCGCGTTCCTCCTTCCTGAGGACCACGTCTGCGGCCGCGAGTTCAAGGCAGGCACCGAGACGACGACCGTGACAGGCGCGATCCCCGACGGTTGGATGGGGCTTGACATCGGCCCAGCGACGCAAGCCCGCTTCGCCGACGCGATCCGGACAAGCCGCACGGTGGTGTGGAACGGCCCGATGGGCGTCTTCGAGATGCCGCCGTTCGATGCCGGGACGCGCGCGGTCGCCGATGCGGTGGTCGCGGCGACGGCTGCGGGCGCGGTGACGATCGCTGGCGGCGGCGACACCGCCGCGGCGGTCGAGGAGTTCGGCGTCGCGGAGAAGTTGTCGCACGTCTCGACCGGCGGAGGCGCAAGCCTCGAGGTCCTCGAGGGGAAGCACCTCGTGTGCCTCGACGCCATCGACAATGCCTGATGCGCCAGAACCAGATGCGGCCGGCGGTGATGCTCGCGGCGAAGGGCGACCGGACGACACTTCCGCCTCGCGTGCGCGTCGGCCGCGCGTCCTCGTGATTCTCGGTCCGACTGCCGGCGGCAAGAGCGATCTTGCGATGGAACTCGCGCGACGGCTCGGCGGCGAGCTTGTCAGCGCCGACTCGATGCAGGTTTATCGCGGGATGGATAGCGGGACCGCGAAACCAACCGCCGCTGAGCGGGCCGAGATCCCGCACCATGGGCTTGATCTCGTGGACGCGTCGGAAGAAGGCTTCACGGTCGCTCGGTGGCTTGTGATCGCCGACCGTGCGGTCGAGGAGATCCTCGCGCGCGGTCGTACGCCGATCGTCGTCGGCGGGACCAACCTCTACATCCGCGCGTTCCTCGAGGGGCTCGACGAGGCGCCTCCCGCCGACAGCGCCTTCCGCGCCTCGCTCGAAGCGCTTTCAAACGACGAACTACACGCGCGGCTTGCGGCGAGCGACGCACCCGCCGCAGCTCGGCTGCATCCGAACGATCGCCGGCGCATCACACGGGCCCTCGAGATCGCGCATACGACCGGCGACAGCGCATCGGTACGCCGTACTGCGTGGGACGAGGCTGGTGTGAGCCCCCGTCGCAGCGACCTTTTCACGGTCATCCTCGACTGGCCCGTCGAGGCGATCAACCGCCGCATCAATGCGCGCGTGCGCCGGATGTTCGACGCGGGATTCGTGGACGAGGTCGCCGGGCTCCTCGCGCAGGGAGGCCTCTGCGCGCAGGCGCGCGCGGCTTGCGGCTACGAAGAACTGGTCGTGGCACTCGGCGACCGCTCTCGTCCGCCCCGCGCGCGCGACCTCGAGGACGCGGCCGAGTCAACGAAAATCCGCTCGCGTCGCCTCGCGAAGCAGCAGCGCACGTGGATGAAGCGGTTCCGCGCGCTGCGGCCCGGACTTGCGATCGACTGCGACGAGACAACGACGATCGCGGGGCTCGCCGACCGCGTGACCGACGCCCTCGCACGCGCCGCGCGCGAGCACGCGTGACGCGCGCGCCGCGCGCACGCGTAGCAACTCGTCCTGCGCAATGCAAGCGACCACGATCGCGTGAAAGCGGAACCCCGCCGCTTGACTTCTCCCCGCCGCTTCCTTTATTCCCCCGTTCTTCCCGCAGAGGAACTCCGTTGGTCGATCACCCCACCGGAGCCGAGCGACCGAAGCCGTGATCCACTCCCGATGGCCGCGAAGAAGACCACATCATCCAAGTCGAGATCCAAGTCGACCGCCGCGAAGACCACCTCCTCGGCGGGCACCATCCGTTCCGCGCGCAAGCCGCGCGGACGCGCCGCTGGCGATGACGGGGACTCCGCGAGTGACGCTGCGATCGAAGCTGCGCTCGCCGCCGGCGGTGCCCAGCTCGTCATCGTCGAGAGCCCTGCGAAGGCGAAGACCATCGAGAAGTACCTGAAGGATCTCGGGAAGTTCGTCGTCGAGGCCTCGAAGGGCCACGTGCGCGACCTCCCGGAGCGGGCCGCGAAGGCGGATTCCGGTGAGCCGAAGGCGAAGAAGCCGCGTGCGCCGAAAGGCGCTCCGAAGGCGGAGAAGCCGAAGCCCGAGGCGAAGCCGATGGATATTCCCGGCGTCGATATGCAGAGCTTCGCGACGACCTACGTCGTCACGCCGGACCGCCGCGACACCGTCACCAAGCTCCGCAAGCTGAAGAAGTCCGCGGGCGATGTTTGGTTCGCCACCGACCTTGACCGCGAGGGAGAGGCGATTTCGTGGCATATCGCGGAGGTGCTCGACGTTGATCCGCGGACCGCGAAGCGCGTGGTCTTCAACGCGATCACGAAGAGCGCGATCAAGGAGGCGTTCGCGCATCCGCGACCGATCAACATGTCGCGGGTGAACGCGCAGAACTCGCGCCGCATCCTCGACCGGATCGTGGGCTACGGGATCTCGCCGCTCCTCTGGCGCCTCATGCGCCAAGGCGGCCTCAGCGCCGGCCGCGTGCAGACCGTCGCCGCGCGCCTCGTCGTCGAGCGCGAGCAGGAGATCCGCGAGTTCATCCCAAGCGAGTCGTGGGAAGTGCTCGTGCGCCTCACGCCTGAACTCGACCGCCGCGGTCCGCTCGCGAAGGCGATCGCCGAGTTCCTCGCGCGGCGCGACGAGCGCGGACGCGTTCCCTCGCAGAAGGACCGCCTCGCGTTCCTCGCCAAGCAGGGCGCGCTCGAGACGAAGCTCGTCGAGGTTGGCGGCAAGGAACTGAAGATCGAGGCCGCCGCGGATCTATCCGGCAAGACGCCGCGCGACCTGTCGGCTGTGGTGAAGGCCGCGGTCGAAGGTGCCGGCCTCGAGTCCGTGTCGATCGCGACCAGCGAGAACGCAACCGGAAAGGGTGCCGCGCGATACGTGCGCACCGTCGCGGGTACCGTCGGCGCGGGAGTGACTTACCGCGTCGCCTCCATCGAGACCGAGCGCAAGTCGCGTCGGCCGATGCCTCCCTTCAAGACAAGCACCATGCAGATGGCGGCGTCGAGCGAGCTCGGCTTCTCGACCGACCGGACGATGCGCATCGCGCAGCAGCTGTACGAAGGCGTCGACCTCGGCGGCGACCGCGTCGGCCTCATCACGTACATGCGTACCGACTCGACGCACATCGCCGGCGAGGCGCTGCATGCCGCGCGCGACCTGATCCGCTCGAAGTACGGCGACCGCTATCTGCCCGCAAAGCCGCACTTCTACGCGGCCGGCAAGGACGCGCAGGAGGCACACGAGGCGATCCGTCCGACCGATCCCGCGCGCACGCCGGATTCGGTCCGAGGCGCCCTGAGCGCCGAGCAGTACGCGCTGTACGAACTCGTCTGGCGCCGCTTCGTCGCCTGCCAGATGGCGGAGAAGCAATACGACCTCACCACCGTGCGCCTCGAGCGCAGCGACCGCGCCACGGGCGCCGTCGTGCGAGCGTCCGGCAGCGTTGTGGTCTTCGACGGCTACCTGAAGCTCGTCGAGGACATCGCCGAAGACGACGAGGAGGCGACCTTCCCGAAGCTCTCCGAGAAGCAGGAACTCGCCGCGGTGTCGGTCGACGCGCTCCAGAAGTTCAGCTCACCGCCGTCGCGCTACTCGGAGGCCTCACTCGTCAAGGAACTCGAGTCCCGAGGCATCGGACGCCCGAGCACCTACGCGTCGATCGTCAACACCATCGAATCGCGTGGTTATGTCGAGCAGAAGGCGCGACGATTCCACGCGACCGCGCTCGGCGAGGCCGTGGTCTCGCTCCTGATCGGTGGATTCCCGGTCCTCTTCGACTACGAGTACACGCGCCTGATGGAGGAGCGTCTCGACCGCGTCGAGGCCGACGAGGAGGATTGGCGCGCGATCCTTCGCGAGATCAAGGCAATGCTCGAGGGAGACACGCTCGAGGAATCCTTCACCCGCATGCGCGAGGTGCCGCTCTGGCGCTGGTCGCGCTTCGCGTGCCCGAAGTGCGGCAAGCGCACGAAGGACCGCGTCGGCGGCGGACGCTGGTTCCTGTCCTGCTCGGGGTACCCCGACTGCGACTTCGCGTCGCGGCTCAACGAGCTGGGCGAACCGGTCTCTGACGTCGGGCTCGACATGGTCTGCCCGGTGGATGGCTCCGCGATGGTGCTCCGCAGCGGCAAGTTCGGCAAGTACATTTCGAGCGTCAACTACCCCACGGTCAAGTTCGTGGTGCGGCTCGACAAGAAGGACCGCATCGTGCTTCCATCGCCCCCGCCGCTCCAGGACCCGGAGGTCGTCTGCACGAAATGCGGCCGCGCCTGCAACGTCCGCGACGGAAAGCGCGGGCCGTGGCTTGGCTGCAGCGGGTTCCCGAAGTGCCGCGGCCGCGCCGACTGGAAGGCGCTCGGCGAGGAGAAGCAGAAGACGCTCCTCGCAGCACTTGAGAAACACGCACGCGAGAACGCGCCCGGCGAACTGCGCCGTCGCGATGGTCGCCTGATCGAGGCAGGCACGCCCGTCACGGAGCTGATCCTTCCCGAGAGCGTGGTCACGCTCCCGGTGCACGCCGATGCGTCGAAGCCGCCGCCTGCCGGTGAAGCGACAGGCTACCTCGCTCCGTATCGCGCGGCCGAGGCGATTGCCGAACCATTCCTACACGACCTCCGGTCGCGCGGGCTCCGCAAGAGCGGGTGACGAGCGCGTGCGTGATCGATGCGCGCACGATGCGCGGCTGACGCGATGCTGACGCGAGCCCGTCGCGGCGATCCGCGCCGGACTTCTCCGACGTCGTGTCGACCACGCCCCGTGGTACGCTCCGCGATATGAGCGAGCGTTCGACGGCGTCCGAGTTCGATCGAGAGGTTGCAGCCGATCTCAAGCGGCGCGGGGATGGCGACCCGGGTTCAGGCCTCGCCCAAACCGTCGGGACGCTACTCGACGCCGTGCTCGCACGGCAGCGCGTGATCGACGAGGTGACGGCGGACATGCGCGCGAAGCGCGAGAAGGCCCGCATCGGCCACGACCGCACGATCGCCCAGATCCGGCAGTCGCGGACCGATCGCTCGGAGCGCGTGCGGAGCGACGCCGAGGCGCACGACACCGCCGCAAACGCGACGCGCGATGAGACCGTATCGAGCGTCGAGGGGCAGCTGAAGGCGAAACTCGACGAGCTTCGCTCGACCCACGAGGTTGAGCTCGTGACGTTGAAGCGCGGCCTCGAGGAGAGCGTGCTGATGGCCGAGGCCATGCGTGAAGCGGGCGAAGAGGCTGCGCGCCTGCGCGGCCGCGAGCTCACCGAACGGTTGCGACGGTCCATGCAGGAGGCGGCCGAGCTCGAGGAACGCGCGAAGTCCTATCTGCGCAGTTGCAGGCTCCCCGTACCGGCCTCGAACCCCGAACCTTCGCCCGAGCCCGCGATTCCCGCAGAACAGGAACTCGCCGGCCTCCTCATCGGGGCGAACGAGCATCTTGAGACGTTGCTCTCGACGCGCGCCGCCCGCCTCCTGAGCGGCCCGACCCCGTTCCTCCTCGCGGGCGCGCTCGTTCTGGGCGCGGGTGTGATCGGTGGCGCGAGCACGCTCTTCGACGAGGCTCGCTGGGTTTTCGTCGCCTCACTCAGCGCTGGGGCAGCGCTTGTCCTCGTCATCGTCCTCTTCCTCGTGCTGCGCGGGATCGCAAACACCGCGATGAAGCGCGTGTGGGCGCCCTTCTCGGCGGATCTCGCCGCGATCGAGCGCGCGAAGCAGCGCGCCGAACGCGAGGAGGCCGCCTGGCGCGAGGCCAACCAGATCAAGCTCCGCGAGACCGAGGTCCGCGAGGACCGCGAGGCGCATGCCAAATACGACGGACCGATCGCGGAGGTGCCGAAGGCGCTGCGCCGGAGACGCGGACGCGTGGAGACGTCGGCGGCGATGGCGATCGCCGAGGCGCGCGGTGCCTGCGAGAGCGCGCTGTCGGCGTCGCGCGAGGGAGTTGTCCGCGAGATCGAGCGCATCGACGCCGAGTCCGCCGAGAGGGAGCGCGTCGAGATGGCGCGTTCGGCCGCCGAGACCGTCGCGCTCGCCGACGAGGAGGAGGCGCGGCTGCGCGGCGCACGCGAGCACTGGCTACGCACCGCCTCCGACTGCCGCGACACCCTCGCCGCGGTCGAACGCGAGGATCGGAACTCGAACGCCGCATGGTCGTCGTTCGACTTCGAGCTGGGCGGCATCGCGCGCGACCGGGCTCCGCTCTTCCGCTTCGGCACGCTGTCAATCACGCCGCGCGAACTTCCCGGCGGGCTGCCGACGGATCCGGCGTTCGCGGTCGAGATGCCCGAAAGATTTGAGGTTCCGGCCGCCATCGGCTTCCCGCGCACCGGAAACCTCGTCATCGAGACCACGCCAGAAAACCGTGACGCGGCGATCGCTGCTGTGAAGTCGCTCATCGCGCGCATCCTCGTGTCGATCCCGCCCTCGAAGGCTCGCTTCACCTTCGTCGACCCGGTCGGACTGGGCGAGAACTTCGCCGCGTTCATGCATCTCGGCGACGAGTTCGAGCAGCTCGTGGGCGAACGCATCTGGACCGACCCGCGCGCGATCGAGCAGCGTCTCGTCGACATCTCCGAGCACATGGAGACGGTGATCCAGAAGTACCTCCGCAACGAGTTTGAGGACATCGACGCCTACAACGACGCGGCGGGCGAGATCGCCGAACCCTACCGCTTCCTCGTCTGCGCCGACTTTCCAACGAACTTCAGCGACCAGGCGGCGGCGCGGCTGCATTCGATCCTGCGCGCGGGTCAGCGCTGCGGTGTGCACGCGATCATCCTGCGCGACGCGAAGACGCCGCTGCCCGATGGCCTTTCCCCCGATGAACTGGCCGCGACCTCGATCGTGGTCAAGTCGGATCCCAAGGATCGCGCCCGGTTCGTGATCGCGGGCGGCGTGCATGCCGGCGAGCTCGGCTCGCTGCCGCTGCGCCTCGACACCGCGCCCGCCGACGCGGCGCTGATCCCGATGCTCTCCCGGATCGGCCGCCATGCGAAAAGCGCCGCGCGCGTCGAGGTGCCGTTCGACGCGATCGCTCCGAAGCCGGACGTCTTCTGGTCGCTTTCGAGCGCCCGCAACCTGCGCGTGCCGGTCGGCCGCGCGGGCGCCACGCGGCTCCAGCAGTTCCTTCTTGGCGAAGGTACAAGCCAGCACGCGCTGATCGCTGGCAAGACGGGCTCGGGCAAGTCGACGCTGCTTCACGCGATCATCACCGGCCTCGCCACCTGGTACTCGCCTGACGAGGTCGAACTCTGGCTCGTCGACTTCAAGAAGGGCGTCGAGTTCAAGACCTACGCCGAGAACGAGCTTCCCCACGCGCGCGCCGTCGCGATCGAGTCGGACCGCGAGTTCGGTCTCTCGGTCCTCGAGGGTCTCGACGGCGAACTCTCGCGTCGAGGTGAACTCTTCCGCGAAACCGGCGTCCAGGACATCGCGAGCTTCCGCGCAGCGCGCCCAGAGGTGCGGATGCCGCGCATCCTGCTCGTGATCGACGAGTTCCAAGAGTTCTTCCTCGACGACGACCGCGTGTCGCAGGGTGCGTCGATGCTGCTCGACCGCCTCGTCCGCCAGGGTCGCGCGTTCGGCATGCACGCGCTCCTCGGCTCGCAGACGCTCGGCGGCGCATATTCGCTTGCGCGCAGCACGATGGGCCAGATGGGCGTGCGCATCGCGCTCCAGTGCAGCGAGGCGGACTCGCAGCTCATCCTTTCGGACGACAATCTCGCAGCGCGGCTACTTTCGCGGCCGGGCGAGGCGATCTACAACGACGCCGGAGGCCGCGTCGAGGGCAACTCGCCGTTTCAAGTGGCGTTCCTCCCCGACGAAAAGCGCGACCTCTGGCTCGGCGAGACGCAGCGGCGTGCGAAGGGCCGTTTCGATCAGTTGCCGCGCATTGTGTTCGAGGGCGATGCGCGCGCCGCGATGTCGCTCCACCCCGGCGCGCGCGGCAACGCGAAGCCCGACCCGCGCGGAAACGTGCGCATCTGGGCCGGCGAGGCGGTCGCGATCAAGGATCCGACATGCGCGCGACTTGCGCGCGCGGCCGGTGCGAACGTGGCCGCGATCAGTCCGCGCGACGACCAGGCGGTGGCGACGGCGGCGGCGTTCCTCCTCTCGATCAAGGCCGAGGCTCCCGACGCGACCATCGACCTTTTCGACGGCACCCCCGCCGACGCGCCCGAGTATGGGATGCTCGAGCGCTTCAACCGTGATCGCGCGATCAACGCGAACATCGTCGGCTACCGAGACATCGAGGCGAAGCTCGCTGAGATCGCCGAGGACGTCACCGCGCGCGCCGACAATCCCGGTCGTTCACGACGGTTCCTCGTGATCCACCAGCTGCAGCGGTACCGGTCGCTCCGGCGCAACGAGGACGACTTCTCCTTCGGCGCGAGCGATGCGCCCCCGTCGCCCGACAAGTTGCTCGGCGGCATCGTCCGCGAGGGCCCGATCTCGGGCGTCCACGTGCTGGTCGTTGCCGACACGCTCGCAAACCTCCAGCGCTCCTTCGACCGTAACGCCTTGCGCGAGTTCGACTGGAAGGTGCTCTACCAGATCTCGCCCGCCGACTCGAGCAGCCTCATCGATTCGCCAGCGGCGAGCCGCCTCGGCACAAACCGCGGCCTCCTCCATTCCGAGGAGCTCGGGATGCTTGAGAAGTTCAGGCCGTACGCGCTCTGATCCTCGCGCCACGAGACGATCGGAGCTTCACGCCTCGTCGCCGAGAAGCGCGGCAAGGCGCCTCTCGCTCGCGGGAAACGCGCGCGGCATCTTCGGTGCGAATCGGCTGATCTCGATCTCGTCGAGCAATCGCTCGATCGAGACGAGTTCGGCAAGCGGGCGCGTGCGCGACCGGAGCGCGGCAACCACCCGCGTACGCCACGGCGCCAGTTCGTCGTCGATCGCGCGGTCGCGCGCGGGCCCGATCTCGCGCAGCCGCTCGAGTCGCTCGAGCAGCATGGCGACGAGCCGCGCGCGCTGCGCAAACTCATCGCGGTCGGCGCACGCGATGGCCTCGAGCCGCAGGAGCGACGGCAGCGGATCCTGCCCAACGCGCAAGCCACCCGGTCCGCGCCCACCGGACGCAAGCGGCACCGTCTCGCTGAGCACTCCGGCGAGCCGCGCGAGAATCCGCGCCTTCGGTTCACCGCTCGGTTCGGCCACCACGCCCCTCGTCCGCGCCAGGATCTCCTCGACGGCGACAAGCGCGCCGTGGATCGAGCGCATCGCGAACGCGACTGTATCGGCAAGCCCGCGTTCGGCAGCGCGCACCGCCGACAGCAGCCCCGCGGGTTCGCGTGCGGCGACGGACGCATCGCCGACCGCATGACGCGCGACGCATCGCGCGACGAAGCCGGGCGCATCATCGATTTCCGCGCGCGCAAGCAGCGCACAGAGTTCCTCAGCGAGCGGGTGATAGGCGAAGTGATGGGCGACGGCCTCGGCGATCTCGCGCGCGACAAGCATCGCGACGCCGGCTGCGTGTGCGCGCAGTGCCGCGCTCTCGACGTCGAGCACCCGCAGCGCCACGCGCCTACCGCCCTCCTCGACGACAAGCGCGGGGTAGCCCACGAGCGCGATCCCCGAGCGCGTGTAGCGGATCGACGCCGGCACACCCTCGTCGGGCATCGCATCGACCGTCGCGCGCTCGAGGCGCGCGACGGGGTCGGTGGCACCGTCGATCGACGCACGCAGGCGGTCGCGCCCGATCGCGCCGAAGCGACCGACGAGCGCGGGCAGATCGCGGCCCGCGCCCAGTTCGCGCCCGTCGGCGTCGATCACGGCGAAGCGCATGGAGAGATGCGGCGCGAGGAGTTCGGTCCGGAAGTCGCGCGCGGTGATCTCGGTACCCGCGACGGTCGAGAGATGACGCGCAAGCCGGTTGCGCAACGACCCCTTGCCGAACTCGAGCGCCTCCACCGCGCCCGCCACGACCTCCTCGATCGGAAAGAGGCGCACGCGGAGGTGCTTCGGAAGCGAACGGACAAGTCCGTCGATCTTCTCGTGGAGGAGCCCCGGCACCATCCATTCGAAGGGCTCGGCGTCGACGAGCGACAGCGCCTCGACCGGGATGCGCGCGGTGACGCCATCCTGCGCGTCATCGGGATTGTGCGCGTAGACGAGCGGGACCTCGAGCGCGTCGAGCGCCATCTCGCGCGGAAAATCGCCTTGCTCGGGCCGTTCCGCCCCGTCGCGGAGGAGATCCTCGTCGCGCATGACAAGGACGTCGGGGTCCTTCGCCTCGGCGTCGCGGCGCCACGCCTCGAACGACGGCGTCGACCGCACGTCCGCCGGGACGCGCGCGTCGTAGAACTCGAACGCCCGCGTCTCCTCAAGGATCTGCCCGCGGCGGCGGCCACGCGCCTCCTCTTCCTCGAGGCGCTCGCGCAAGGCGCGGTTCCGCTCGAGGAACTCGCCCGCGGTGCGCGCGCGATAGCCGACGAGCCCTTCCGCGATGAAGACCGCGCGCGCCGACGCCGGATCGATCGGCCCCCACGGGACGCGGTGCTTCGCGATCAGGACTAGTTCGCCGAAACTCGTGCGCTCCCACGCCGAGACTTGGCCGGTCGCCTCGATGAAGTGCGGCTCGAAGCGCGTGCGCGTGCAGACGTGCGGCGCGACGCGCACGACCCAATCGGGCTGGATGCGCGCGCAGATCCGCGCATAGCGACGCGTGGTCTCGACGAGCTCGGCCGCGACAACCCAGTTCGGCGCGCGCCGCGCAAGCGTGCTCGACGGATGGAGCGCGAAGAGCGCGCC
>Ga0172372_10012150_pt1 | contig 10830 bp, 8 predicted proteins | sample LakKiv5m_2_FD_114544 | JGI IMG/M metagenome (GOLD analysis project Ga0172372, IMG submission 114544) | Freshwater microbial communities from Kabuno Bay, South-Kivu, Congo - kab_092012_9.5m | ecosystem: Environmental > Aquatic > Freshwater > Lake | place: Democratic Republic of the Congo... | reverse complement strand
TCGTTGCCGGCGTGCATCAGCGCCTCGCTGTCGGTCTGCATCAGCATGCCGTCGCCGGAGTGGTCGCCATGGCACAGCACGTGGTGGCGCGTCGCGGCGCGCGCGGTGGCCGCGACGAGCCGCGAGCCAGAGGCGCACAGTTCCTTGCGCGCGATCACCATCGCGGCCGCGCCGCTGCCGATCGTGAGCGACGCGAAGCTCGCCTTCAGCTCGTCGCGCGACAGGTCGGCCTTGGCGTTGAGGGCCGCGATCGTGCGCTCGACGAGCGCGCGGCCGCACTCTCCTGCGACCACGAGGCCCGCGTCGATCGCGCCGAGCTCGACCTGCGTCGCGACGACGCTGGCGGCGTTTGCGAATCCGAGGCACGCGTTGGAGAGGTCGAAGGCCAGCGCGCTCTCCGGCAGGCCGAGCCGGTGGTGAACGACGGAGGCGGTCGCGGGTTCGAGGAAGTCGCGGCACACCGATGCATGCACGAGCAGGCCGATGCGCTCGCGCGGCACGCCGCTGCGCGCGAGCGCGAGCTCGCCGGCGGCCGTCGACCCGTCGCTCGGACGCCAGCCGCGCGGGAAGAAGCGCCGCTCGCGGATGCCCGTCATCAGCTCGAGCCGACCCGGGCTCAGGCGGAAGCGCGCGTAGACCGGCGCCAGCGCGCTCTCGAGCGCCTCGCTGGTCACGACTTCCTCGGGCAGCACGTGGCTGGTGGCCGCGATCCGGACCTTCTCGAAGCGCATGGGGGAAACAGGGTAGGCCCGGGGCGCTGCTTGTCCAACGCCGATCGGCTATCGTCTCGCGCGCTCCCGCACCTCCCAGCCCCGCCCCGACCCATGCGCACGCCCTCTTGCTCTCGCCTCCTCGCCCTCGCCAGCGCGCTGGCCCTCGCCGCCTGCGGGAAGGACGAGCCCGCGCCCGCCAACCAAGTCCCCGCCTCGGCCACCAAGGTGTCCGGCGACTTCACCGCCGCCGGCAAGAAGATCGCGGCCTTCGAGGCCTACAACGCGGGTCGCTTCGCCGACGCGCTGCGCCTGTACGACGAGCTGCTCGCGGTCGAGCCCGACAACCTCGACGCGCGCATCAATCGCGCCGCCAGCCTCGGCCAGCTCGGCCGCTGGCCCGAGGCCCTCACGGCGACGGACGACTGCCTCGCGCGCAACCCCAGCGATCCCGAGATCCACATCAATCGCTCGACGATCCTGAGCGAGCTCGGGCGCAGCGAGGAGGCCATCGAGTCCGTCGACCGCGCGCTGGCGCTGGCGAAGGACTCGCCCAAAGCGCTGCTGCTCAAGGCCACGATCCTCGGCAAGGCGGGCAAGGCGGACGAGTCGATGGCGATCGTCGACGCGCTCGTGCAGCGCTTCCCCAACCTGCCCGGGCTGCTGCTCGAGAAGGCGCGCATGCTCGACCTCGTCGGTCGCGGAGCGCTCGCCGATCCGATCTACGCGCAGCTGCAGGCGCAGTTCCCCGACGACGCGGGCCTGCGTGCGGCCATCGCCGCGCGCAACGGCGGCGGCGCCAAGTAGCCCGCGCGAGGTCCTCCGCAGGGGTGCGGTGGACGCGCGCGGAGCGAACGGCGAACATGGACGTTCCATGGCCCCGTCGCCGACACCGATCCTGCACGTCGACATGGACGCGTTCTACGCGTCGGTCGAAGTGCGCGACGATCCCTCGCTCGCCGGCAAGCCGGTGGTGGTGGGGGGCGCGCCGGGCGGGCGCGGCGTGGTGGCGGCCTCGAGCTATCCGGCGCGGCGCTTCGGCGTGCGCTCGGCCATGTCGACGGCCGAGGCCCTGCGGCTGTGTCCCGAGCTCGTGGTCGTGCCCCCGAACTTCGAGAAGTACACGGCCGAGAGTCGCAAGATCATGTCGATCTTCCGCTCCTACACGCCGCTCGTGGAGCCGCTCTCGCTCGACGAAGCGTTCCTCGACGTGTCGGGCTGCGAGTATTCCGGCGGGGATCCGACGGAAATCGGGCGCGCGATCAAGCGCGACATCCTGCGCGAGACGGGGCTGGTGGCTTCGGTCGGCGTCGCGGGCTCGAAGTTCATCGCCAAGCTCGCGAGCGACATGGACAAGCCCGACGGCTTCCGCGTGATTCCGCCGGAAGACGTGCAGACGATCCTCGCGCCGCTCTCGGTCTCGGCGATCTTCGGCGTCGGCCCGCGCACCGCCAAGCGCCTCGAAGCCATGGGTGTTCGCACGGTGGCGGAGCTCGCGAAGCTCTCGCGCGACGAGGTGCAGAAGCGCTTTGGCGTGTCGGGCGCGTGGATCCACGACCTCGCCCACGGCATCGACACGCGGCGCGTGACGCCGCGGCGCGAGGAGAAGAGCTACAGCTGCGAGCGCACGTTCCCCAAGGACATCCACAGTCGCGAGGAGCTGCGCCTGCGCTTGCTCGAGTTCTGCGAAGAGCTCGCGTTCCGCCTGCGCGATGCCGGACTGCGCGGCCGCACGGTGACGATCAAGGCGCGCTATCCGAGCTTCAAGACGATCACGCGCACGCACACGCTGACCTTCTCGACCAACGTCGGCGTGCGCTTCTACTCCGCTGCGCGCGAGCTGCTCGATCGCATCCCGCAGGGACCGCTGCGCCTGCTCGGCCTGCAGGTCGCGAACCTCGAAGACGTGCGCACGCCGCAGCAGGGGATGCTCTTCGGCGCCGGGAATCCCGAGGTCGAGGCGCCCGCCGCCCCGCAGCAGGCCGCGCTGTTCCCCGACCGTCTCGAGCGTGTCTCGCCCGGCCTCGATCGCCTGCGCCGCAAGTACGGCCGCGGCATCGTCCTGCCGGCGAGCCTGCTCGGGCGCGACGAGTCCACCGGCCGCGACGGCACCACCGGCTCGCTCGGCGGCGCCGCCCGCGCCGCGCGCAGCGAGCTCCCCGACCCCGACGCGAGCGCCCCGCCCAGCTTCGACGAACCGCCCGCCGACTAGCGCGGCCCGAGCGTCCGAGGGACGTGCGGAAAAGCGCGCGAGGCCGGGCGCGGGGGACGCGCTCGGCCTCGCGAGAGGGATGCTCGGGCTCGCGTGGGCTAGTGCCCGTCGGAGAGGTAGCTCATGAAGCTCATGCCGATGTCGCGGAAGCTCTGCACGCGCGGGATCTCGATCGCGTCCTTGATGCAGACCTGCTCGCACAGCTTGCAGGAGGTGCAGTTCTTCTCGATCACGACCGCGATGCGGTTGAAGCCGTCGGCGTCGAGCTTCATCTCGAGCGCTTCGAAGGGGCACACGTCGACGCAGAACTCGCAGCCGGTGCAGAGCTCCTCGTGGACGAGGGCCTTGGGGACTTGCTTGGGCTTGATGTGCGTGACGAGCGTGTCGCGGTCGTTGGTGATCGCGTCGAACGGGCAGTAGATGCCGCACACCGAGCAGTTGATGCACAGGTCCGGGTCGATGAAGAAGCGCTCGCCGCCGGAGATGGCGTTGGTGGGGCAGACGCGCTCGCAGATCGTGCAGGCGGTGCACTTCTCGGTGATGAAGTGCGAGCGCCACTGCCAGTTCTCGGCGAGGCCGGGCTTCTTGAAGACGAGGATCTCGAGCTTCTGATGGCCGTCGAAGCGGAAGCGGTGACCGAAGGTCGTGCGCTTGACTTCGATGGTGGTGAGGAACTGGCCCGGGAAGCTGTTCGTGGTGTGGCACAGCGCGCGGATCTTGGGATCCTTGACCCAGCCGTAGATCTGGAACACGTTGCCGTCCTGCACGACGTGGTTGCCGTAGATCGGCATCACGCTCGTGAGCCCGTAGCGGAAGCGGTCGCGCACCGCGGGCACCTTGGTCGGGAACTGCACCGTGACGCGGACGAAGTCCTCTTCCTCTTCGACGGTGTAGTCGCGGCCGTAGCGGCGGTCGCGCTCGACCGGGTCCATCTCCACGCCGCGCCACTGGGCCCACTCGAGCTCCCAGCCCGGAACTTCCTCGAGCTTCGAGAGGTCCTCGGCGGGCGGCAGCTCGCCCGTGTAGCTGATGGCGGCCGTCGGGCAGACGTCGACGACGGTGCGCGCGTTGTAGAGCGTCGAGTCGTGGACGTCGTGGGCGTGCGCCTTGGCGTCCTGCCCCATGAAGAAGATCTCGGGGAAGTCTTGGCAGCACGCGTCGCAGGCGATGCACAGCTGCGGGTCGACCGCGAAGCGCTCGGCCTTGGCGACGGTGTCCTTGAGGGTCGGAGTCTCGGTCATGGGGGAGGTGCCGCCGTGGCGGGGCCTCTGGGGGATCGGCGGGAGACGACTCTAACGTGTAGGGGAGATTTTGGCGGCCGCGCACGGCCTTTCCAAGTGACCGACCATGCTAACCCCGCGCCGGGGCCCGTTCCTATACTTCGCCCCATGTTCCGGAGCGCGGGGAGCGGTTCGCAGGGGGCTCCAAGTGGCTCAATCCGGCCACGGTAGCGCTCGCCGGGCCGCGCTCGTCGGGCTGCTCCTGTGCCTGTGGGTGCTGCTCGCGTGGGGGTGGGTGCTCGAGACGGGCCTGTGGGGCTGGGACGTCTATCCCCTGATCGCCGCCGGCCGGGTCGACGGGCTCGGCGGGGTCGCGGCGACCTTCGGGGACGAGCTCATGGACGGGCGCTACCCGCTCGGTCGCTACTGGCGGCCGCTGGTGCACCTCTCGTTCGGGCTCGACCACGCGCTCTTCGGCCTCGATCCCGTCGGTTTCCACCTGACCGACCTCGCGCTGCTCGCCGCGAACGTGCTGGCGCTGGCAGCGGTCGCGCGGCGCTGGATCTCGGAGCGCGCGGCGCTGGTCGCGGCGGTCGTGTTCGGCGGCAACCTGGTGCACGCGGATGTGCTCGCGGTGCCAGCGCGCCGCGCGGACTCGCTCGCGCTCCTGTTCACGTTGCTCGCCTTGGCCTCCGTGTTCGCGCGCCGTCGCTGGTTCGCCGCGCTCGCGGTCGCGGCGGCGCTGGCGTCGAAGGAGAGCGGCGCGATCGCGGTGCTCGTGGCGAGCGGAGCTGCGTTCGCGCTGGCCGAGGGCGACGGGCGCGAGCGCTGGAGGCAGGCACTGCGCGCGGCGTGGCCTGCGTGGTGCGCCTTCGCGCTCACGCTTGGAATCCGCACGTGGGCTCTCGGCGGGCTCGGCGGCAGCCGCGAGGCGCAGGTCTCCGCCGCGTGGTCAGACGCGCTCGCGTCGCTGGCACGCTATGTCCCGGCCGCATTCGCTCCGACGCAGGTGCGCCTCCTCGGCAGCGCAGGACTTTCGTGCGCCGTCGCGCTCGCGCTCGTCCTCTTGCTCGCGGTACTCGCTCGACGCGACGCACGCCGCACGCTTGTTCCGTTCGCGCTGTGGTTCGCGGCGCTCGCGTCGTTGACCGCGATCTCGCGCGCCGAACGGGGCTGGTACGAGCTGCCCTTCGTCGCGCTCAATGGCCTGTTCGCCGCGGCGCTCTTCGAGCAGGCCTTCGCGCGCGCCGGTGCGGCTCGAGTGCTCGCGGTGCCGGTGCTCGCGTGGGCGCTCGCTTCGCTCATGCCCTGGCGCGCCGCCGCGCCCGAGTTGGTTGCGGCCGGCGAGTCCGCGCGCGTCTACCTCGGACAGGTCGAGTCCGCGGTCCGGAGCGCGAGCGCGGGATCGGCCGTGCGCGCTCCGGGGTTGCCGCTCGAGCTGCGCGACCCGCAACCGTGGCTCGACGGCCGCGAGCGCACCTTCGCGGTGCTCGCGCCCTACAGCGTGGCGGCCTTCGTCGAGCTCGCGTTCCCCGGCCGCGCCGTGCGCGTCGTGCCGCCCGCGCCGCCGAGCCTGCCGGACTCCTCGGAGATCGTGCTCGTGCTCGAGCGCTGAGCCGCGCTTTCCGCGGGCCTGCGTCGAAGCTAGGTTCTCCCCGTGGAAACTAGGCACTTCGTGGCGCTGGGCGCGGTGTTCGTCCTCTTGGCCTGCGCGGACGAGCGCGACGTCGCGGCGCGCGCTCGACGGGGTCGCGTTCGTGCGCATCGAGCCGGGCGAGTTCACGATGGGCAGCGCGGACGGATAGCCCGACGAGCGCCCCGCGCACCGCGTGCGCATCTCGCGCGCCTTCGAGCTCGGCAAGTTCGAGCTGACGCAGGCTCAGTGGGAGGCCGTGATGGGGAGCAATCCCGCGACGCGCACGCGCTGCGCGGAGTGCCCCGTGACCAACGTGAGCTGGACCGAGGCGCAGGCCTTCTGCGCCCGCGCGAGCGCGCTCACGGGCCGCACGTGGCGGCTGCCGACGGAGGCCGAGTGGGAGTACGCCTGTCGAGCGGGAACGACCAGCGCGTTCAGCTTCGGCGACGACCCCGAGCTGCTCGAGGCCTACGGCTGGTACTTCCGCAACAGCGGCGATGCGCCGCTCCCGGCGGACACGGCGTGGGACTTCAACCGCGCCTTCAACCTCGACGGCTGGGGCTGCCGCGCGCACCCCGTCGGCAGCAAGCTCCCCAACGCCTGGGGCCTGCACGACATGCACGGCAACGTGTGGGAGTGGTGCTCCGACTTCTATGCGGCGGAGAGCTACGGCGTGCCCGGGCGCTTCGTCGATCCCGTGGGCCCGCCCTACGGCGAGCGCCGCGTCGTGCGCGGCGGCTCGTGGATCATCGGCACTGCGGACTGCCGCTCGTCGGCGCGCTACAACATCGAGCCCAACGACCGCAACGCGTACTACGCGTTCCGCGTCGCGCGCTCCCTGTGAGCGGCGCCGCGGAGCGTGAGAATGGCACCGCGGACCGCTAGCATCGCCTCGATGCGAACGAGGGCGATCGAGCGTGGCCGGGCGGGCAATGTGCGCGCGCTCGCGCTCGTGGTGCTCGCCTTCGCCGCCGTGGCTGCGATCGGCTACTACTTCACGCCGGGGCGCGGCAAGCCGACGCGGCGCGTGCTCGTGGTCGGCTGGGACGGCGCGACGTGGGACATGCTCGACCCGCTGATGGCGGAGGGCCGGCTGCCGAACGTGGCGCGGCTCGTCGCACGCGGCTCGAGCGCGCGCTTGGAATCCACCAAGGTGCCGATCTCGTCGGCTGCGTGGGTGAGCGCGATGACCGGCAAGGGCCCGGGCGAGCACGGCGTGTACTCGTTCTTCGAGCCGGTCGAGTCGAGCTACGACGTGCGGCTGATCAGCTCGCTCTCCAACCAGGCCGCGCCGCTGTGGCGCATCCTCGGCTGGCACGGGCTGCGCTCGATCACGTTCGGAGTGCCGGTGACGTTCCCGCCGGAGAAGGTCGAGGGCGTGATGGTCGCTTGCATGCTCTCGCCGTTCGATGCGGACTACGCCTATCCCAAGGCGCTCACGCAGCAGCTGCGCGCGCGCGGCTTCGTTCCGGATCTCGGCGCATGGCGCGAGCGGCAGGAAGTGACCTTCGAGCGCGTGCGCGAGCAGCTCGCGATCAAAGAGGAGATCCTGAGCGAGCTGCTCGCGGCGGACGACTGGAGTCTCGCGACGATCGTGTTCAAGGACCTCGATGTGTGGTGCCATCGCAACTACGACGGACGCACGGACGGGCCGGTCGCGCCGCACTACGAGCTGCTCGATGGCGTGCTCGGTCGCCTGCTCGCCCAAGTCGGGGACGACGTCGACGTGATCCTGATGAGCGACCACGGCTTCCATCCCTACCAGCGCAGCTTCTTCGTGCATCCGTGGCTGGTGCAGCAGGGCTTTGCGTTGGCCGGTCGAGCGGAGGTGCAGCTGCCGCCCGCGCCCGAGAACCTCGCGGAGCGCCGCGCGACGGAGCACGCGGCCTTGCTCCAGTTGCTCGATCTCGAAAGGTCGGTCGCATTCGGCGGCGTGTGCGAGGCGAACTACGGCGGCATCCGTCTCAACGTGAAGGGGCGCGAGCCGCAGGGTGCGCTCGATCCGCAGGAAGTCGAGGCCACGTCGAAGCGCATCGAGCAGGCGCTGCTCGAGTGGCGCGCGCCGGGGCGCGACGAGCCCGTCGTGCGACGCGTCTACCGCGGCGCGGAGCTCTACCCTGGGCCGCACGCGGGCATCGTGCCGGATCTGATCTTCGAGCTCGATCCGACGATCGCCGCGCGCTCGGAGCCCGCCAAGGTGCCCTACGGCGAGCATGCGCGCGCCTATCCGGACCACAGCCTCGAGGGCATTTGGATCGCGGCGGGGCCGAGCTTCCTGCGCGTGCCGCAGCGCGGCGACGTCGCAGTGCGCGACCTCGCGCCGACGGTGCTCGCGCTGCTCGACCTGCCGGTGTACGCCGAGATGAGCGGAGCCGTGCGGCGCAAGGAATTCGCGCGCCCGATCGAGCCGCGCGTCGTGCCCGAGGCGGACGATCCCGCCGCGCGCCGCGGCTATCGACCCACGGCCGCCGACTACGCGGAGACGGACATGGAAGAAGTGAAGAGTCGACTCAAGGAGACGGGCTATGCCCAGTAGCACGGCCGCTCGCGCGCGGCTCGACCTCGGCACGCTGCTCGCGGCGCTCGCGCTCGCGCTGTTCGCGTGGGGCACGGTGTTCGACCTCGGCCTGTTCGGCTGGGACACGTACCCGCTGATCGACGCCGGACGCTTCGCCAACTGGGACGAGCTCGCGCACTCGCTGTCCTGCGAGCTGATGGACGGACGCTTTCCCGGCGGCCACTACTGGCGCCCACTGGTGCACCTCTCGTTCGGGCTCGATTTCGCGCTGTGGGGGCTCGATCCGTTCGGCTACCACCTGACCGACTTCTTGCTGCTCGTGCTCGGCACCGCGCTGGTCGTCACGCTTTCGCGCGCGCTGCTCGGCGAGGGACGCGCCGGCTGGGCGTGGTTCGCGGGGCTCGTGTTCGTCTTGCACCCGGTGCACTTCGAGGTGCTCGCGCTGCCTCCACGCCGCGCGGACTCCATGGCGCTGTGCTTCACCTTGCTCGCCCTCATGCTCGCGCTGCGTCGGCCGGGCCAGCGCAGCGTCGGCGTCGCGCTCGCGTCGCTCGCGGCGGTCGCGTCGAAGGAGACGGGGGCACTCGCGCCGGGCCTCGTGTTCGCGTTCGTTGCGTTGACCGCGAGCGGCCCGCGCTCGGAACGCGCGCTCGCGGGCCTGAAGTCCGCGTGGCTCGCGCTCGCGCTGGTCGGGTTGTTCCTCGCCGTGCGCTCGCAGGTCGTCGGCGGCATCGGTGGGGGCGCGAAGGCCGCGCTGCCCGACGCGGCGGCGATGGGCGGCGCCGGAGTGCGCTATGCCGAGCTCGTGCTCGCACCCTTGCCTCCCGGCTGGATGCCGGGCGGTGACTTTGGGGTCGCGCTCGGGCTCGCGATGTTCGTCGTGCTCGCGATCGGCGTGTGGCGCGCGCAGGCGACGAGCGTCGCCGAGCAGAGCGCGATCGCGCCGCGCTCGGCGGCGCTGGCGATCGGCACGTGGATGCTCGCGCTCGTGGTGCTCACCGCGGGCTCCGGCATCTACCGCGCGTGGTATGCGCTGCCGCTCGCGGCTCCGCTCGCGCTCTTCGTCGCGCTCGCGGCTGCGTCGCGCCGGCTTCCGGGCGGAGGCGGCAGCGTGCGTGTGCTCGGCGCGATCCTCGTGCTCGCGCTCCTGCAGGGCTGGACGAGCGACTCCGACCTTCGCTGGAGAGAGCACGAGGCCTCGAGCCTCGCGGCCGACGGCTTCATCGCCCACTTCGACGACGTGGTGACGAGCCTTCAGCCGGGGTCTGTCGCCGAGCTGGCGGCGGGGCCTCCCGAGGGCAGTGCCTCGCGCCATGGCGAGGAGACGCGCAGGCCGCTGGTGTTCCGGGAGTACAGCCTCGAGGCCTATGCGGCGATCGTGCACCCCGGCCTGCGACTGCGGGTCGACGTGCGCAATGACGAGCAGGCCCAGACGCCGGCGCCGGACGAGCTCCTCGTGCTGCTCCTGCCGAAGGCACCCGCCAGCGTCCGAAACTGAAGTTCCGGCCGTTCCCGGTCGAAAGGCCCACAGCCATGAGCGTTCCGCACCTCAATCCCTACGAAGCGCGCGTCCTCGGCGTCCTGATCGAGAAGGCGCTCACCGTTCCCGACCAGTATCCGCTCTCGCTGCACGCCGCGACCACGGGCTCGAACCAGAAGAACAACCGCTGGCCGGTGGTCGAATACAGCGAGGCCGAGGTCCACATCGCGTTTCAGGGGCTGCTCGCGAAGCACCTCGCGCACCGCTCGATCGCGGCGGGCTCGCGCGTGGACAAGTACAAGCACGGCGCGCAGGACGCGCTCGGACTCGATGACGCGCACGCCGCGATCCTCGCCGAGCTGCTCATGCGCGGTCCGCAGCAGCCGGGCGAGCTGCGTTCGCGCGTCGAACGCATGACGCCGGGGCTCAGTGCCGAGCTCTTGATGGAGCGCATCGCGCGCCTGCGCGAGAAGGGCCTCGTCAAGCGCATCGAACCGCTGCCGGGCGAGCGCGCGGAACGCTACCTCCAGACGCTGTGCCCCGAAGCGCATCCGCTCGATGCGGTCGCTCCGGTCGTGTCGCGGCCGATCGCGGCACCGCGGCTCGACCTCGAGGCGCGCGTGCTCGCGCTCGAGAACGAAGTGGCGGTCCTGCGTCGCAACCTCGAGCACGTGATGAAGGAACTCGGCGCCCAGCCGCTTCCGCCCGCATAGTGCGATTTCTGCGCAGTCGCGCGTAGGCGCATTTTCGCCGCTCGCCTGCCAGAACACCTCCAAGAGGAGGTGTTCCATGCGTTCCGTATCGCTCGCCGCGCTGCTCGTCCTGCTGGCCTCGGCCTGCAGCAGCGTTCCTTCCGCCGCGAATCTCCCGCAGGGCTCCGGTGTGACCCACGATGGGGAAGTGCGCTTCCTGCTCGGAGGTGGGGCCCTCGACAAGGAGACATGGGAGCCGACCGACAAGCCCCTCGTGCTCGGCGCGGAGTACGTGCGTCAGGAGCCCGACTCGTGGCTCGGCTACGAGCTCGGCACGCGCTTGGGCATCGACACGGCCAACG
>Ga0172372_10012149_pt1 | contig 10830 bp, 10 predicted proteins | sample LakKiv5m_2_FD_114544 | JGI IMG/M metagenome (GOLD analysis project Ga0172372, IMG submission 114544) | Freshwater microbial communities from Kabuno Bay, South-Kivu, Congo - kab_092012_9.5m | ecosystem: Environmental > Aquatic > Freshwater > Lake | place: Democratic Republic of the Congo... | reverse complement strand
TTTGTTAAGCCTAAATATCAAACACTATATACTGGCTTAGATCAATCTGATGCTGCTGCTATTAGTTCATATCTGCAGAAGAATAAGATAGAGTTTAAAATCTCCGAGAACGGTGAGACTATAAGTGTGCTGAATACATCAGTGCCCAAACTCAGACTAGAACTAGCTTCTAAAGGTATGCCTAGAGGCAATGGCGTTGGTTTTGAGATTTTTGATAAGACTAATCTTACTGTTACTGATTTTAATCAGAAGCTTAATTATGTGCGCGCACTTGAAGGCGAGCTATCACGTACTATTACAGCGTTAGACACAGTTAAGTCTGCTAAGGTGCATTTAGCTTTAGCTAAAAAAAGCGTCTTCAAGGAGCAGCAAGACAAATCTACAGCTAGTGTAGTAATCACTGCTGAAAACAATCAAGAGCTAACTATAGATCAAGTTAAAGGCATTAGGCATTTGGTTGCTAGTGCAGTTCCAGACCTAGATCCAGCTGACGTGCAGATTACTGACTCTACTGGCAAGTCTCTAGTATTGATGTTAGACGATGAAGAGTCGATATCATCACAGCAGATGGCGCGCAATGAAGATAAAGTTAAGTCATATGAGAAAGACCTTGAGCGTAATCTTCGTACCATGCTTATTCCTATACTTGGCGATCAAAATGTTCTTGTTAACGTAAAAACTGAGATGAATTTCGATCAAGCTGAGATGGACGTAGAGTTGTTTAGCCCGACTGCTGCTGATGGCACTAAAGCTGAGCCTGTAGTGCGCAGCGAAAAAGTAATTAGCGAGAAGTATAGTAAGGGTAATGGTGCTCCTGGTGGTGCTCCCGGCACTCAGAGTAATGTACCAAGCTTCCTAGGTGCTAGCAAGAACCAAGGTTCTGATAAAGATTATCAAAAAGACGATGCTACGCGTAACTACGAAGTAAGTAGGTCAGTAGAGCATATTAAAAAAGCTACTGGCATAGTTAAAAAAGTATCTGTAGCTGTAGTCGTGAATAAAGATCTTAGTCCTTCAGAGCGTGCAACGCTTAGGGAGACTGTTATAGTGGCTGCAGGCTTAGATATGAATAGAGGTGATCAGGTGGCGATAACTGGTATTCGTTTCTCATCGGCGCCGCATCTAGATCGCGTTAGCAAGCGCGAAGCCAAAGAACAAGCTGATATGCAGCGCGGTGCTCTTATTAAGAAGTATATAGCTCTGGCATTCTCGATATTCATAGCGTTTATAGCTATTGGTCTATTATTGCTTTCATTAAGAGCACCAATAGACACTAATCAAGCGCGCAAGCTTGAGGAGCTACTGTCTGAAGAAGAGATACCGCTGCTTACATCTATTAATGAGAAGCTCAAAGAGGCTGAAGAAGCTTTCCACCGCAAGCTCTCTACTGATGGTAAGCCGACACTATCACAGATGAAGCGAGATCTATCTAAGCTGAGCTATGAAGAGCCAGAGAAGATAGCAAGAGGACTTAAGTCATATCTTCAGGAAGATTAATTGATGAAATCCAAATCTAATATCTATAAAGATGGACTAAAAGAATTCAATGATAGAGTTCTGGTTGGTGGTGCAGATTATAGTGATTTGCCATCTAAGGCTAAATATCTTCGCGAGATGATAGAAGAAGCTAATACTAGTGCTGAGCAAGAAGCTAGCATTATCGTTGCTAAGGCTCAAGAAGATGCTGAGACTATAATTAAAAGGGTTCAAGCTGAAGAAGCTGATATTAGAGAAGAAGCTAGTAAAGAGGGCTTTGATGAGGGTTATAAGGCTGGCTATGATGCTGCTATGCAAGAAGCTACAGCCAAAGCTGATGAGATATTCAGTGAGATGATGCGCGGTACTGGGGAGATGCTCATGGAGCTTGAGCGGATGCGCAAAGATGTGTTAGATCATCAAGAAGAGCGCACTGTTCAATTTATTATTAATCTAGCGCATAGACTTATTCAGCGTGATCTTAGCTATGATCCAGCTGTGTTTTATGAAATGGTTAGACGAGCGATTGCAAGTCTGGAGCATAAAGTAGAGGTTACTGTTTATATTAATCCACGAAGTGCAGATAAGCTTAATGAACTTAAGTCAAAGCTTATTCAAGAAGTGCCGGGGCTGGCAACACTTAGTATTATTGGTGATGAGAAGCTGGGTATGGCAGATGTCATTCTTGAGAGCGGGCAAGCAAGGCAAGACCTGAGGCTTAATACTCAGATCGATGAAATAATAAGGACACTGAGCTAGAGTGGTGTTAGATTTTGACAAGCTTAGCTTGAAAGTTAATACTCGAGAGAGTTTTAGCCGCAGCCTAGGTAAGGTCACTAAAATAGTGGGTTTAATTATAGAAGCTGATGGGCTCAATACTCAGCTTGGTGAACTTTGCTATATAGATCTAGAGAACTCTCGTGATCAGCTAAGAGCTGAGGTAGTAGGCTTCAAAGATGGCAAGACTATGCTTATGCCGCTTGGTGAGATGAGTGAAATTAAAATGGGTAGCTATGTTATCCCAACCGGCAAACAAGTATCTATTAAAGTAGGCATGGGCTTGCTTGGTCGCATTATCGATCCTTTTGGTCATGTTCTAGATGATGGCGAGCAGCCAATACTTAGTGATGAAGTTAGTCAGTGGTCAGCAGCTCCGCATCCGCTGAAGCGAGCACGCATTACTCAGCCTATACATTTTGGTGTTAGAGCTTTAGATGGTTTTCTTAGTTGTGGTATGGGACAGAGGCTGGGGATCTTCTCGGGCTCTGGGGTTGGCAAAAGTACGCTACTTGGCATGCTGGCGCGTAATTCTAATGCTGATATTAACGTTATAGCTCTGGTTGGCGAGCGCGGACGCGAGGTCAGAGAGTTTATCGAAGATAATCTTGGTGCTGAAGGTTTGAAGAAATCTATAGTAATAGTAGCGACTGGTGATCAGCCTAATTTGCTTAAGATTAAAGCAGCGTTATTCGCTCATTCTATTGCTGAATATTTTAGAGATGTACATGGCAAAAACGTACTGCTGATGTTAGATAGTGTTACGCGCATAGCTCTCGCTCAGCGTGAGATAGGGCTTGCTGTCGGTGAGCCTCCTGCTACTCGCGGTTATACTCCTAGCGTCTTCGCGTTATTACCTAAGCTATTAGAGCGCTCTGGTACTAGTGATAAAGGTACTATCACTGCTCTCTACACTGTGCTCGTTGAAGGTGATGATATGAACGAGCCTGTTAGTGATATAGTGCGCGGTGTTCTAGACGGGCACGTGGTGCTAAGCCGCGAGCTTGCTGAGAAGAATCATTTTCCAGCGATAGATGTACTGGCTTCAGTAAGCAGGGTGATGCCACAAGTAGTAGATATGAATCATAGAGAGATAGCTGCTAAGATCCGCTCTATGCTTGCTACTTACAAGGAAGCCCAAGACCTAATTAATATAGGCGCTTATCATAATGGTTCTAACCCTGAGATAGACAAGGCAATTAAAGCTTACCCTAAGATTATTCAGCTGCTTAAGCAGGCTACAGACGATACTACTGATTATAATGATCTGATGACTAAGATGATACGAGTGATTTCGTAGCAGCCCACTTTTTCACGTCTGGCACTTTAGCCTCTAAGAACTTCATAAAGCCACCTTTGAGGATAAATTCTTTTTTCAAGGCGTCTAGCTCGAACTTATAAGTTTTGCCGGCGCAACTAAGAGTCTGTGCCACTACATCTACCGCAATATCAGCATTGGCATTAGCAATCTCGTTAATTTCAGCTTCAGTAAGTTTAATTGGCACTATGCCGTTGTTGTAGCAGTTATCCTCAAATATACGAGCGAAACTTGCTGCGACTACTACTCTGAAACCTCTATCTAATATTGCCCAAGCCGCGTGCTCGCGCGAAGAACCACAACCGAAATTCTCGTAAGTGAGAATGATACTCGCGCCCTCATGATCAATAGCATCTAGTGGGTTATTAGGTAGATCCTCGAATAAATATTTACCTAGGCCAGTTTTAGATATACCAGTAAGATAGCGCGCTGGGATAATCTGGTCGGTGTCTATGTTAGAGGTCAGTACTTTAAGGATTTTGCCTATTATTTGCATGGCTAATTATCCTAGCATAATAGTATTTTACCAGCCCACAGCCCAGCTAAAAACTCCTTATACGGATATATTAAGATCTCGATATCTCCTACTGTTAGTTTGCGTTTGCGCGGATCGAGGCTAACTACTATAGCTTGAGCACAAGGATATCTGCGTTTGAACTCTATTAATCCGCGCAGATCTTCTTTAGCAACCTTATTAGAGATTTTCACTTCTATAGCCACTTGAGCTCTATTGATAATGAAATCTACTTCTAGGTCGTTTTTATTACGCCAGAAGCTTATTTGGTAATTTTGCTCGCGGTAGTCTCTATAGGCGATAAGTTCCATGAGTATAAAATGCTCGAAACTGGCACCAGCTTCAGTGCCTTTTAGTGATTTGATGCTGCTTTGTCTGAGGTAATTAGCAATACCAAGATCAGTTAGATAGAATTTGGGTGTTGCTCGTATAGTATCGCGCGAATTAGCATCACTATAAGGGTAGACATAGTAGCCCATCAGGGTATCTATTAGTATTTGATAATATTCTTTTACAGTTTTAGCGTCTATACCACAGCCTCTAGCTATGTTTGAGTAATTAGTAAGCTCGCCGTGTGAATAAGCAAAGATATTTAGGAACCTAGAGAAGCTCGGCAGATTGCGTACAAGTCCTTCAGCTTGAATTTCCTCGCGCATATATTCTTGGACATAGGCTTTGAGTGAACGTCCGGGATTAGTGCTGAGATAGTGTGAGGGTATTAATCCTCGATTAAAAGCGCGCAGTAGATCCAAGTCAGGAACTTCTGCTGAGCAGAGCGGATATAAATGAAATCCCCAAGCTCTACCACCAAGCAAATTAGCTGCACCTCGTTTTAGTTTGCGGGTGCTAGAGCCGCAGAGAATAAAATGCGCCCCAGTGTTCTCTATAAGCCAATGCACTTCATCAAGCAGTTTGGGTATTTTTTGAATTTCATCAATAATAATTGGTTGTTTAAGTTCGCTTGCTTGCATCGCTAAAACATCTTCACGTAGAAGGAAAGGTGCATCTAATAATCGATAGAAGTCGTCAGATTTCAGTAGATCGTAAATAGTTGCTTGAGGATATAGCTGTTTGAGTAGGGTCGATTTACCGGCCTTGCGTATTCCCCACAAGAAAGCACTTTGCTTTGCTGGCAATCTGGGTTTTAGAAGTCTTGTAAAGGAATCTCCCATATACCTATATATTATACCCTTTCTTCTAGTATTTTAGGGAATGAGTTCCTAAATATCCTGAATTTTAGGGGATTAAGCCCCTAAAATACTAAGGCTCAATATGTATAGTTATCTCAGCTGCGCCGTATTTAGCTATTATGCGCTGCTCTATCTCATGGCTTAGTTCATGGGCTTCAGAGAGCGAGTCGGTGCTGAACTGTACGTGCATCTGCAAGAACTTAAGGTCATGGACATGACGCGATTTAAGATCAGTGAAGCCGCGTACTTTAGGCATATCAGCGATTAGTGCGCGAATATCATTAGCGCTCAGCCAAGCCTCATCGACTAGTATAGGTATAGTCTTGAGTAATATTTGCCAGCCACTGCGCATAATCACTAGCGCCACCACTATGCCAAGTATAGGATCGAGAATATAGTAACCTTTAACGATGAAATAAGTGCTAGCTAGAATACAGATGGTGACAAGTATATCCGAGAAGGTATGTTCAGCATCAGCAAGAAGTAGCTGACTGTTATACTTATGCGCCGCATGACGCTCGTAGAGCCAAACCCCGATATTAATCACTAGGGTAGCACTGAGCATGCTAATTACCAGCCAGTCTATATGCGGCAAAGCAGCAGGATGCAGAAATCTGTTTATAGATTGTTGAATAAGCTCGAAGGAGGCTATTGCTAAGAACGCTACTACCGCCAGCGCGCCGAGGGTTTCGAATTTACTGTGACCGTAGGGGTGCTCCTCGTCTGGAGGTTCAGCAGCTATGGCTATCATCACTAGAGCAATAATGTTATTCAGTCCATCTACTCCAGAGTGCACTGCATCACCAATGATGCTCAGGGAGCCAGCTTTATAGCCAAGATAGGCTTTAACTAGTACCACGAGGATATTAAGCCAGAGTATAACGAACAGCACCCTATTAACTGCTTTAGGGTTATAAGGGCTGGGTGCGGCTTGGTGCACGGCTAGTTACCTACGCCATTAATAACAAGAGCCACTAGGCTGCTAAGAGCTGACATCTTGAAGAGACCGAAATATACTAGTGCGATTACTGGTAGCATTACGCCTAAGTGTGCCCATTTGCTAGCTTGTTTTTCGGCATCAAGATTTAGCCAATAGAATAAAACAAGGAAAGCTAAGGTATATAGTGGCACCCATAGATTGTTGGCTAAGATCGCACATACAATACTAATAATTAAAACCACAGTATGTATAGTAGTTGATACCCATGAACCAAAGAGTGCTGATAATATTTTTGAACCACAACAAGTCTCATCATCACTAAGCGACTTAACAGCGTTAGAAGGTGTATCGACTATCATGATTTTGGCTAGATATGAATAGTAGAAGAGCGCTACTACTGAACCAATTAGACCTATTATGGCAAGCACTTGACCGAGCCAGAGTCCTGAGCTGTAGGCAGTTGCGAATAAGAAGAACTTAGCGATAAACGCTGCTGGAATAAATGGCAAACCAGCTAAGTTCAATAGACATAAGCTAAACGCCAGTGTAGTAATAGGACGCTTATTGATAAGCCCTGAGTAATCATAAATATTATCGCTATTAAGCTCAGACTCAGCATAAATTGCTGCCATAAAAGCACCAGTGTTCATAATGGCGTAGATAGCAAAATATATCACCATAGATTCGATGCTATCTGCTTGCGTCACAACTAGTCCTATTAGTAGGTAGCCTGCTTGAGCTATAGATGAATACGCGAGCATGCGTTTAATAGAACCGCGCGATATCATCTGCACTACACCAACAAAATTACCAATAACTATAGATAGTACGGCAGCGATGGCAAGTAGCAGACTTATATTTGAGGGCGCTATAGTCTTAAAAAATATATCAGGGGTTAAGACAACACCAAATAATCTAATAGCAAGTGCTAGGGCTCCAGCTTTGGAGACTACAGAGAGGAACGCTGTAGTACTAGTAGGCGCGCCAGTATAAACATCAGGCGACCAGTTATGAAAGGGTGCTGCGCCGAGTTTGAATGCTACTGAAGCGACAAAAAGTGTTGCTATCAGAGCTTCAAGCCCAAAGCTAAGACCATCACCAAGACTGGTGAGGCGTTGGTGCACCGCGGTAAAATTAGTTGCGCCAGTAAGACCATAGATCATAGAGATGCCGAGCAATAGCAGACCAGTTGCTGTCGCTGAAGTGAGCAAGTATTTAAGCCCAGCTTCATTAGATTTCTGGCTAAGTCTGGCGTAAGCAGCCAGTAATATACTGCTCAGACCAAGAGTTTCAAGTGCCACAAAGAAAAGCAAGAAATCATTAGCGCCGGTAAGGAAGGCAGCGCCAAGAGTAGCTGTGAGCATAATTGGATAATATTCTGCTGGACTTTCAAGTGGCTTGAGGTATTTGCCGCAGCCAAGACTAATAACGAAGCTAACCGGATAAATTAAGGCACGGAAGAACACAGATAAAGTATCAGAGATATATGAATTAGCGAATATATTTAATGGAGCCACAGGCAGGCCTTCACTGGAGAACAATAGTCTCTGGCTTACAGCAGGTAGCAGCAAGAATAATGTATAGAAGGCGGCAAGACCTAGGACTATAGATGTGACGGCGGGGACATGTTTTTTACCTTCGGGGTGAAGGCTCATAAGTAATGTAATGACTATGCCCGCAACTACAAAAAGTTCAGGCATTAATATCTCTCTAATTAGTATCCAATTCATACAATCCAAATTCAATTGTAAGATAAAGCTAGGTATCGAGCAAGTAATGGCGAAATCTCAGATAAGCACAACTAATGAACTTCTCGGGCTCGCTGCTGAGCTGTATCAGCTTAGTGATGTTGATGCGATTATAGATAAGGTTCTAGCGCGGCTACAAGAACTCTATTCAGTTGAGACTAAACTTAGTGCTGAGGCTGAGGGCGAGATTTCTTTGCCGCTGAAGCTGAGAGATACTACTTGTGCCTATATCTGTCTAGGCTCGTCATTGCGAGTGAAGCGAAGTGACGCGAAGCGTCATCCTGAGAGTGGCGAAGGATCCCTCTCTGCGCAAGGCATGGGGATTGCCACGCCCGCTTCGCGGGCTCGCAATGACGTGACTGAACTAGAACTATTTATGAACTTAGTCTCCCAGCGCATAGACCAGTTGCAGCTGACTATGGATCTTAGTGCTTCGCACGAGCGCTTGCTTGAGCAGAGCCGCTATATGTCACAGATATTTAGTACTGTTTCGCATGAACTGCGCACGCCACTTACTAACGTTATTGGTTTTAGTGAGCTAATGCTCTCTCGCGAGCTAGATACTAAGACGCAAAAGCAATACCTGAGTGAGATTGCCCGTTCGGCGCGCAGGCTTTCTACTCTAGTCAATGATTTTCTAGATCTATCGCGAGTCGAAGCTAGCGGCAGTATTAGGCTTGATGACTGCGAGCCTGCTGATATAGACTGGATAGCTGAGCGTGCCTGGAAAGATCTTAACGCTGAGCTGATACTTACTAATAAACCAGCTGAGATTGAATGGCAAATCGCTAAGAACTTACCCAAGATTAATGCTGATAGTGATGCGATGATACGTGTCTTTATCAATTTATTTTCTAATGCGCTTAAATATGGTTCTGGCTCCAAGATAGTCTGTGCGATATCAGTCACAAAAAACCTAGTTCAGGTTAAAGTAGAAGATAAGGGTATAGGCATTCCGCAAGATATGCTTGACTCTATTTTCGATCGCTTCGTGCGCGTAGATAACGGTGTCACAAGGGAGACCGGCGGCACAGGGCTTGGCTTGTGGATTTGCCGGCAGATAATCGAGGCGCATGGCGGTAAGATCTATTGTAAGAGTAAACTTGGCGCAGGCACTCAAGTTTGTTTTACTGTTCCTTATATAAAATGAGATATCTAGTTTTAGTTTTATTAATCTCAAGCTTGCAAGCTCAGGCTGCGCTCTATGCTCCGGCTGATCAGGCGCTAGATCTCGGCGTAGTGAACGGTCAGCGTATGTGGCAGACTGGCACTAGGCTTGAAGTCGTTGAACAGAAATTTCGCAAGCATTACTATGAATTAGTTGAAGCCAATATCAAACCGGGTGAAGATGAGTTCTACGTTAATAGTATTTATGATATTAATAACAAAATCCCCAAAGCTTTAGTTAAGCGTTCTACAAACCAGCGTGCTGGTGAAGTCTTTGCTGCATCTGTTGAGTTCGGGGTCGGTGATCTATTGGCCGATGATCTAGTGATAGATGAGATAGTGGTGCGTCCGCGCAAATATATGGTGGTGCGTCGTGTTTCTACTGGTGAGGCTTATTATCTTAGAGTTAGCTATGGGCTTAGTAAATCTAGGCTAATACCTAAGCGGGATTAGGTGCGTGGCATAATATTTTAGGTGGATTAAGATAGTGTCTGTTGAATTCCGTAATTTGATTGAATTTAAGGATTTTATTTCGCAAGAAAAAGTCTTAGATAGATTCAATATAGACAGAATTGGTATATTCGGGTCTTTTGCAAGAGCTGAGCCAGCAAATGATATTGATATTTTGGTGAGCCAGATACCTCTTAGAATGGCGAGCGCGTTGAAGCAATTTTTGGAAAGTAGATCTAAATCTAAGTTTGATATTGTAGTTGAGGAATACGCAAACCCGATACTTTTGTATAGGGCTAAGCAGGATATGGTCTATGTTCAAAGATATTAAGAATGATTTGATGCCTGCTTTGGGGATTTTGCAATCTTGCGGCAAGATTTTTTATTATGCTGAGGGTTTTGTTAGCCCCGAAGATTTTTATAATCATGATGAACAAGCTTATTTTAATGCTTCACTTGCCTTGTTGACTAATATTGGTGAATTGGTTTCTAAATTAAGTGATGATTTTAAAACTAAATACCCAAACATCGATTGGATAAACGTTAAGGGTTTAAGGAATAAAATTGCGCATGATTATCAGGGCATAGACATAGTTATTACCTACGATATTATTCGTGAAGATCTTGTCATTCTTAATAAGAATCTAGAAAGCGCTATTGCTAGTGAGTTGTCAGCACATAGTTTTAGTCGAGAAGAGTATAAATTAGCTAAAACGTCAGCCTCTGATTATTTTAAATACATTGATTTTACTGTTATTGACATGCAATTACACGAATGAAAAAACTTATACTGATATTTATTTTAACAATAGCTGCCAGCCCAGCCTCTCACGCGGCCAATATACTTTCTGCTTGCAGCGGTTCATCTTGTACTAGTTCTAGTACTTATTTTCCTTGTTATCCATTATCTGGCGGCACGGCGACGGTGCCATATAGAGTAGATCAAGGTATCTTAGGTGATCTTAGTAGTACTACAGCGACTCAAGCCGTAGATGATATGCTCGCGATGTGGGAGACGGTGGCTGCATTGGATTTTAGTAAGGCATGCACTTTAGCTGTTGATGTTAATTCTGATAATTATAGAGACTATTTAGAACCAGATTCGCCGCTTGGTTATAGTCCAATTATCTTCTTTAATACTGGTGCTATTGTTGAAGTTTATTTCGGATCAGGCTTTAAAAGCAGTGTTCTAGGATTCGCTTCCTCAGTGTTTTTCAACCAAAACACTTCAACTGGCGCGATTAATTCTA
>Ga0172372_10012147_pt1 | contig 10830 bp, 7 predicted proteins | sample LakKiv5m_2_FD_114544 | JGI IMG/M metagenome (GOLD analysis project Ga0172372, IMG submission 114544) | Freshwater microbial communities from Kabuno Bay, South-Kivu, Congo - kab_092012_9.5m | ecosystem: Environmental > Aquatic > Freshwater > Lake | place: Democratic Republic of the Congo... | reverse complement strand
GGCCTTCCAGCAGCAGGACTTGAACAGTCCTGTCAAGGAGGTCCGGGACCTGAGTGAGTTCTACATCGATGGGGTTACCCAACCGCTCCGGCTCACCTTCCGTCCCGACCGGACCTACGAGGTTGAAATCAGCATGGGAAAGAACTTCTTCGGCAACGGGGGAACCTGGGCGTTTGATGACGACGCCTATCCATCTGATTTGTTCCTGTACACTGGGGAAGACACCCTCGTGTATGACCTGGGGGCCATGACCCGCACTTTTGACCAAACCCTGGGCATCGAGTATGCCCGCGATTGCGGTGGGACCGAAACCGTTCGCTACACCTTCCTCTTCGACCGATTGCCATGAAGCAGCTTGCCATTTTCAGTGGTTTGACCGGTGGGGCGCTGTTGCTCAGTACCTCACTGTCCGCCCAAAAAGCCTATGTCCTCCCCTCGCCGACCGATGCGAACAGTGAGATTACATTGTTCATCGACGTAAACCAGTGCGAGGATGGCGTCCAAAACAGCGGATTGGGTGCGATCCTGGATGCTTTTCCGGACACCGCAGTCTACATCTGGACCTGGTCTCCTTCCGATCCTGCAGCCGGGAATGGCAACTGGGACAATTCGGCTTCCCACCAGCTCATGACCAAGGTGGGGCCTAAGTTGTACTCCATCTCCTTTGTCCCAACGGAATACTATGGCGTCGACGGTCCCGCGTTGTTCTCGCGGGGCATCAGTTGTTTGGCCAAACTTCAAAACGGAAACAGCATCCCGGGTTTCAATGGCGAGGCAAAAACGGAAGACATCAAGATCGACATCATCCCCCAGCTCTGCAGTGCCCGGATGTGCATCTTCCCTGAACTTCGGGCTCCCAGCGATTTTGTCACCATCACCTACGACAATGCAAAAGAGGTGTCCTTCCCCGGTCTTCAAAACATGGGAGATGACGAGTGTTACCTCTACATTTTGGGCAAAGTAGGTTTGTTTACGAGCTATGAAGTGGCACCTCTGGATCAAGTGCTCAGCACTCCGGCTTTGCGCATGAGAAAACTGCCTGACAGCAGCAAGTTTCGGCTCACGTTCATCCCGGAGGACTTGTTCGCGGACCAACTTCAACCGGGGGAACAGTTGGAAGAAGTCTGGTACTTTGTAGTCCGTTCGGGCTTCAGTTACCCGCCCGGCCCACCACCGTTTGAAATCATTTCGTTGCTGGATTGCCAGTGATGGGATCGATGAACGGGTTGACCAGGGTGTTTTGGGGTGGGGTGGCCGGCGGGGCGATGTTGGCAGGGTTGGGATGCGGCGCCGGAAGTGCGGATGAGACGAAGGGAGATGCATTCGCTTGGAAGCCCGAGCATGCGCTCCCCTGGTCGCCTTTGGAACTGGGGTTGGACTCCACTGTTGTCATCTTGGACGATTACTTTCCCGGGGCAACTGGGCCAGATTCTGTGCTCTGGGAGGGAACCGAACGGCTTCCGATTCAGTCAGGGCCTTTTGAAAAAGGTCATGTGGTCATTCGGAAGCAACCCCAGTTGGGTCTCGGCTTTCTGGCCTTCTGGACCGCTGGTCAGCACGTGGAATTGCCGGTTGCGCCCACCCGGTACGAGCGCGTTTCATTTGTCTACACGGGCGCAACACGGGCCAGGGAGGTGCGTGTGAAAGCCGCACACACCGGTTGGACCGCCGGCCCTCCCCTGCAGCGCACCGCCCGCGGTTGGGAGGAAACGTGGGTTTTGCCCCGAGGGACGCATCCTTACCTCTTGGTGGTCGATGGGGTGGAGCAGTTGGACGAGACCTGTGCTGAGCGGGTTCCCAATGGACTGGGGGGATTCAATTCGCTCCGGCGGGTAGGACCGGAAGCTGGGAAATTGTTGCTCCAAGCCACCGGCATGGAGCAACGTGGAGACAGCGTGGTCATCACCTGCGAGGGAACCCCGGGCAGTGTGCTGGTAGCGTACTGGAACAACCGACTCCTTGCGCTCGGAAAGTTGGGACCCCAAGGGCAATCGGGATTGTTGCTGCCTGCGGAAACCCGTGGTCCTGAAAGGTCCCACTTGCGGATTTGGGCCGTGGACAACCGCATGCGGAGTGAGGAAGTGCTCCTGCCCCTGGCAAACGGTGTGCCGGTCACCAACCCTGATCTGCTCAATCGGTTTGACCACCACACGAAGATTTTGTACTTCTTGATGGTGGATCGGTTTAAAAATGGGGACACGGGCAACGATGCGCCCGTGGAGGATGCCGGAATCCATCCCAAGGCAAACCACCAGGGGGGGGACCTGGCTGGGGTCAGGCAGGCCCTTGCATCTGGTTACTTTACGGGGTTGGGGGTGAATACGATTTGGCTTTCCCCCATCACACAGAATCCGGAAGGAGCATATGGGCTATGGAAGGACGAAGAGACTGGGTTTTCAAGCAAATTCAGCGGCTACCATGGGTACTGGCCCATCCGCTCCACCGTTGTGGATCACCGGTTTGGCGATCTGGATGCGTGGCATGCCCTCATCGATGAAGCCCATGCCCAAGGGCACAGCGTCCTGCTGGACTACGTCGCAAACCATGTTCACGAAGAGCACCCGCTTTACCAGCAGCACCCAGATTGGGCCACTAATTTGTATCTGCCTGATGGCTCGCTGAACACCGAGCGCTGGGATGAGCACCGCTTGACCACTTGGTTTGACACGTTCATGCCCACGTTGGATTTGGAGAATGAGGCGGTGTACCAGCCCATGTCGGATAGCGCTTTGTGGTGGGTGGTTCATACGAAGGTAGACGGCTACCGACACGATGCCACCAAGCACATTCCGGAGGTGTTTTGGCGGACGTTGACCCGCAAGATTCGAAACGCGGATTTGGAACAACCCCGGCCCATTTTTCAGATCGGAGAAACCTATGGCAGTCCCCAGCTCATTGCGAGCTACGTCACGCCCGGTATGTTGGACGCGCAATTCGACTTCAACCACTACGATGCCTTGGTGGCTGCCTTTGCCCTTGACGACGCTCCGCTGGAGGACTTGGTTCGGGTGGCGGAAGAGAGCATCGAGCAGTATGGTGCGCACCACCTCATGGGGAACATTACCGGGAACCAAGACCGGCCACGGTTTGCTTCCTTGGCGGATGGAAGTTTGACCTTCGGTGAAGACATGAAGCGAGCGGGTTGGACACGCGACATCCAACATGCGAATGCGCAGGGCTATCAGAAGATGCAGATGCTCCTCGCCTACTTGATGTCAGTGCCCGGACTTCCTTGCATCTACCAAGGCGACGAGATTGCCGACGTGGGAGGGAATGATCCGGACAACCGACGCATGATGCGGTTTGATGGGCTCAATGACCAAGAGATGGCCACCCGCGAATGGGCAACCGAATGGGCGCAACTGAGAAGCAACCGAATGAGCATGCTGTACGGCAGCACCCGGTTTTCCATTCCAGAGCCTGGCATCTTGGTCATCGAACGGGATTACCTCGATGAGCACACGGTGATTTGGATCAACAAACGCCCCAATCCTGTGACATTGACCCTCATTCCGACCGAAAAGCGCCCCAGCTTGAAGCCGGAAATGCGGCTGGCCGGCCAAGGGGAGGTTGCCGGAGAACGGGTTACGGTTGCGGGTCGTTCCGCCGTGGCTGTGGGCTGGAAGGGCGGCCGCTAACGCTGGGCTTCCCTGTTGCCGGAGCCTCCTCCAAAGCATCTTCCAAAATGAAGGCATGGGTTTCGAGCCATTGCCCGTTTCCCCGGTTGATGGCGTGGCTGAGGCGCAATTGACCGGGCAGACGTTCCAGCGTCCACCGCAACAACGCAGGTGCGCCTGCGTAATCTCCGCCCCGGGTCAGGGTTGCGCCGAGCGGCGTGGTGCCCGTGATGTACCAATCCGTCGTTCCACGCTGGCTTCCGCTGGCTTCTGTGATACGGACCCCTCCCGTGGCCCGTTGAAAACTCCATAACGTCAGGGACTCATCCACTTGGGCCGTGTCTATCCCCTGCAGCCACTGGAGCACAAATCCATCACCCGACGCATCGCGCTTGCCATCGAGCCGAACATAAACCGTGCCTTTCTCCGCACTTCCCGGTACAGATCCGGTTTCCAAGCGGCCGACATAGCTGCCTGCCAAGGGGGCCATCCAAGCGGGGGCCTGGGCCCAAGCTGCCGCGGCTGCTCCCCAACCCAACACCACCGAAAAAACCATCCTCCTCCCCCAACGGGAGGCTTGGGTGCTTTGATTTTCCATGGCTGCAAGGTAAGACCTGACGTAACTTCCACCCGAAATCCAAGAAAATGAACCGGCTTCGTTTCCTCACCCTGCCCACGCTCTGTGGCGCCATGATGTTCCAAAGTCCCGCCTGGGCGCAACCTACCTGGACGGTTGGCAACACGGTTTTGACCGAGTACAACCTGGTGACTGGAGTCCAACTGCCTTGGGAAATTCTCTGGGGTCCGGATGACCACATTTGGGCGACCACCCGGGTGGGCAGTGTGCTGCGCATTGACCCCACAACCGGCATGTATACCACAGTGCTCCAGAAATCCGTTATGAACGGCGGCAATGGAGAGCCCGGTATGCTGGGCATGGCCATGCACCCCGATTGGGAGAATACACCGCGTGTATTTGTCGTGTACTGCACCGGAAGTGGTTCCACCGGGCAGGAAAAACTGAGCGTTTTCGATTGGGATGGTACGTCGTTGGTGAACGAACAAGTGCTGCTGACCCTGCAGGCAGGCGGCATCCACAACGGAAGCCGCTTGTTGGTTTTGCCTGACAACACCCTGCTCATGACCACGGGCGACGTGGGCGCGAGCTCCTTGGCGCAAGATTTGGAAAGCCTGCAAGGCAAGACCCTGCGCATGAACCTCGATGGTTCGGTGCCGGCGGACAACCCCTTCCCGGGCAGCTTGGTGTATACCTGGGGGAACCGGAACAGCCAAGGCCTCGCGTTGGGGCCCGATGGACAGATTTACAGCTCCGAACATGGGCAAAATGCCGATGACGAGCTCAATCTGCTCTCCCCGGGACGCAACTGCGGCTGGCCCACAGTCCAAGGCATGTGCAACACCGCTTCGGAGCAAACCTTCTGCGAGGCGAACGACGTGTTGGAGCCTTTGAAAACGTGGACCCCCTGCATTGCCGTGAATGGCATTTCCTACTACAACCACCCTGCCATTCCGGAGTGGCAGCACACCCTGCTGATGGCCGTACTCGGTGGACTTGGCGGACAGTATGAACGGCTGAGTGTCCTGAATCTCAGCGAGGACGGCCTCTCGGTTACCGGTGAGACGAATTACTTCGCTTCCTTCAACCAACGGGTTCGGGACATCTGCATCCACCCGGTCACGGGATCTGTTTATGTCGCCTTCAATGGTACGAGCTACCCCGGAAGTGGTCCCAACATCATCAAGGAGTTCCGGAACGAAGCCTATGTCAACTCCCTGGGTCTCCAAACGCCGGGAGGCGCAGCTGCCTTGGAAGTCTACCCAAATCCCGCCACTTCTGAGCTGCGCTGGAACGGCGGGACGCTTTGGGCAGGAGCGGAATTTGAGATCCACAGCTTCTCTGGCCAGCGGGTGGCTGCGGGGAAATGCACAAACGATCCGGGATGGGTTTCGGTCAACGGCTGGGCTTCTGGAATGTACTTTCTGAGGCTCACTACACCGACTGCCACCGTTACCCGGACCTTCCAGGTGCAGTGAAACAGCTGTGGCGGGTGCTGCCCCTGGTCTTGGGCATCACGTCGGCCGACATCGGAACCGCGGAAGCCCACCTGACCGTCCTACCCGGGGATACCCTGATCCGGATTCCGGTCTCTGACGTCGTGGTGGTTCGGTACCGGGTGGGTGGGAGTGCTCAGCATCTGAACGGGGAGGCCATACAGGGCCAGGGGGGGTATGATTTGGCCTTCGCCCTCAACCAAATTCCGGGGGTGCGGATGGAGACGCGTGGCATGGGGGGATCGCGGCGCATCGACATCCGGGGAAGTGGCTTGCGCTCGCCATTCGGTGTGCGGAACACCCAGATTCTGGTCAATGGCTTCCTGCTTTCCACCGCGGATGGTGTAGGCCAAACCGAGTGGCTGGATCCTCTCCTCCTGGACCGGTTGGTGGTGATGAAGGGGCCCACAGGCGCCTGGCTCGGGGGGGGATACGGCGGGGCGCTGGTAGCCAGTTCGTTGCCCGAGTTTCAGCTGGGGCAAGGCGGCGCCCGGCGCGTCTGGGGCGAACAGCGCGCGGGAACGCTGGGAGACGGCGCAGCCGGCGACGGGCTGGCTTGGCGTGCGGTGGCCGGCGCGCACTGGCACAGCGACCGAGACGAATGGCGGATCCAAGCGGCAGGCAACCTCCATCCCGGCTACCGGGACCAAGAGGCGAACGAAAAGGTTCTGGCTGAGGTCCACTGGCGACGGTATGGGGCAGGCCGTCCCGGGGTACTGCACCACCTTTGGCTCAGCGGTTACACCGGCGGCTGGGAACTGCCCGGAGCCCTCGATTCTGCGCAAGCCTTGGACTCCCCCACCCTCGCCCCCGGCGCTCCCTACGCTGCCGAAGTGAACCGGGACCGGATCCAGGCAGCCTACAGCCTGTCCCACCATTGGGGGGAAACCCAGCGGGGGCTCTACGTGCTCGCCCACGGCAGCGAAAAGACGAATCCTTTCGGAACCTCCCGCTTCTTCCGTGGCTACAAATGGGAGAACGAGTGGGGCGGGAACATCCGGCTTACCTGGCGTCACCAGCGACACCAAGCCGACCGAGGCTGGCACATCTGGGATGCATCCGCCATCGGGCAGGCCGATCGCTTGTTCATCACCGAGTGGGATTCGCTGGCCGGAAACCAACCTCAGGGTTTTCGCTATGACCTGACCACGGATGCGTTCCACGGTTGGGTGGGAGGTGGTTATGCCTGGCATTCCCATCGGAAATGGACTTTCAGCGGACAGGTCGGCTGGGATGGACTCCACCGGTCCACCCTGGGCACAGCCCGAACCTTGGAAGTCCCCTGGGCCGAACGCTACCGGCGTTCGATGCCCCTGCCTCGGCTGATGGTCCAGCGCCTTGGGGCTTGGGGCCAAGTGTGGCTCCAGTGGACCACCGGCATGAGCCATCCCACCACCTTCGAGTGGGTACACCCTGAAAACTTCGCTCCCTACGCCCTCCAACCTGAATCGGCCGCCTGCTGGGAAACGGGCCTTCGTTCACCGCTGGAACGCCCGTTACAGTATGAATTCGCGGCGTTTTCGCAACGCGTGCGGAACGCCATTGGTCCCGTAGCGAACGACACCGATGGCCCCTTGCTCGACAATGCGTCGGAACACCGGATGCTCGGGGCGGAGGGGTCGGCGGTCTTCTCCACCCCTGCCCGTGGCGGAAAATGGGGACATGCCACCTTCGAGGCCATGGCAGCCTGGAACCGGTTTGTTTATGGCCCGGATGAACACCTTCCAGAGCGCCGTCTTTCCCAGCTCCCCGGCAACCCGGAGTGGACGCTCGGGGGACGCGCCCTGTGGCGCAGGGATCGCTTGGAACTGCAGGGCCATGTGCGCTGGAACAGCCGGACCCCACTCAACGATGCCAACACGGATTGGGCGCCAGCCCAGTCGCGCTTCGACCTCGAGGTCGGTTTTCGGACGTCCCTTCCCTCAGGCGGTGCCTTGCGGTGGCGTTTGACCTGCCTCAACGTGCTGCAAGCGGAGGGCTCCAGCTGGTGGACCGTCAATGCAAACGCAGGCCGGTACCACAACCCGATGCCGCCCCGCACCTTGCAAATCGCCTTGCGCTGGGAATGGGGCCGGGCTGCCCCTATCCCCCCGTACATGTCTGCTCTGGAACAACAAAACCTCCTCAGTCCAGGATGACCACTTCGGTCCGACGGTTCGCAGCCCTCCCCTCCACTGTCCCGTTGTCCGCAACGGGTTCATCCGCCCCTTTGCCCGTCGATTCCAACCGGGCTGGGTCGATCCCCTGGCCGATGAGGAAAGCCTTGACCGCTGCCGCACGCGACTCGCTGAGGATTCGGTTCTCCCGGGCATTTCCCGTGGCATCGGTGTGCCCTATCAGCCGCACGCGGATGCCCGGATTTTCAGCCAGCAGCCGGGCCAAACCCACCAGCTCAGGCTGGTAAACAGCCTCCAACTGCGCCGAAGCCGTGGCAAACCGAACATCCCGGAGCGCAAACGACATCCCCGGCCGAAGGGGACGCAATCCAATGGCGACTTCGCTGTCCGCTCTGGATCCTGCTCCTGGTTCCTCCCCTCCTCCCGGACTATGGCGCGCACTGTAGAAGGCGTAACCGGGTTCCTCCACCTGGAAAATCCAGCCCGAAGCCCGGGACATGGGCAGCACGAAGCGCCCGTCCGCTGCGTCGCTCCGCATCTGGGCAAACACCCCTCCATCGGGATGCAGCACCCACACCTGGGCCTCCACGGGCGCCAGGGTCTCCGCATCGAAGACGCGCCCCGTCCACGCCACGACCTCGCTGGCCCCTGCCGCCTCGGGCAGCCGCATGGACCAGAGGTCGCTGTCACCCGGGCGCTCCCGGTCGGTCGCAAACAGGGCCAAACGCCCATCAGGCCCCACCACCAAGCTGTTCTCGTGGGCCCACGTGTTGATCGGAAAGCCCAAGTTGGTTATCCCGCCCCAAGATCCATCGGGTTGAAGGCGGCTCACGAAGAGATCCATGCCCCCCATGCCGGGGTGTCCATCGGAAGCGAAGTAGAGGGTTTGGCCGTCCGCGTGGAGGACGGGATTCTCCTCGTTCCCGTCGGTGTTGACGGTACCGGGAAGGGGCACGGCTTCGGACCAGGAACCGTCGGGCAGCAGGTGGGCTACGAAGAGGTCCTGCCCTCGGGTGCCGTCGGCGCGGCGGTTGCCCCGCACGAAGACGAGGGTGCGTCCGTCGGCCGAGAGGGTCGGCTGGCTCTCCCAGCCCCGGGAATTGGGGCGTCCCAGATTGACGGCGGTCTCGTACCGCCCTTGCTGGGCGTTCCAACGTGCTTCGAAGAGGTCACAGGATCCCAGACCGGTGCGCTCCCCGTAGCCCTCCAGGGGGGTCTCGCAGGCGGTGAAGATGAGCCGGCGGCCATCGCCCCGGAGGGTGGGAGCGCCCTCGTTGCCCCCCGAGTTGATATCGTGCATGGGTTGCGCCCGTTGCCAACTGCGGGTCTCTGGGGACCACCGGGAACGATAGAAGTCCTCCTGTCCCGAGAACCGGCCATTGCCGCCCGCAGGGTAACCCACGAGCCGGGTGAAGATGAGGGTGCCGCCGTCCAAGGTCAGGGCCGGATGGTACTCCGGCTCCCGGGTATTGACTTCGCCCGGAAGCGGCGCGGCGGCGGCGTCCACCGGGGCCGCAAGGGCACGCTGCGCGAAGTCGACATGGCGTCCCAACTGCTCCCACCGCGCCGCCTCCCGCGCCGCTTCCTCCGGCTTCCGGCGGGTCTGCGTCCATTCCGGGCGCAACCGAGCCTCCGCCAGCGCTGCAGCTGCCTCATCGTAGCGCCCTGACCGATGCAACGCTTCGATCCACTGGACGCGGCCCGCCGGGTAGCCCTCGGGAGCTTGGTCATACCCCCGCGACATCGCTTCTGCCGCTTCGTCCCACCGTTCCGACTCCCGGGCCAACTGCGCCAACAGCATCCAAGCGTCGAAATACGTGCTGTCCCGGCGAACCGCCTCCCCTGCCTGGGCCCGGGCCGTCGCGAGGTCCTGCTGCATGTACGCGAGGGTCGCCGCCTCGTACGCCCGGCGGGCCTTCTTGCTCTTGGGGGCGGGCTGGGTTTGGCCTACAGCGCCTGCAGCCCCCCATGCCATGACACACCCCATCGCACAACCCAGCACCCACCTCAACGCACGTTCCCGCAGAAACCGAATCCACTTCATGGGTGCAATTTGGGCCCGAAAACCAGAAATTCGCTGCCGCGACCCGCTGCCATGTACATCGGACTCCTTTCGGATACCCACGGTTGGATGGACGACCGCATCCTGCATCATTTCCGGGGTGTGGATGAGATTTGGCATGCCGGAGACATTGGGCAACTGGCGGTAACGGATGCATTGGCCCAGGTGGCGCCTGTTCGTGCGGTGTTTGGGAACATCGATGACCACCGCATTCGGGCCACCTTCCCGCATGCCCTGAACTGGGATTGCGGGGGATTGGCGTTCGCCATGACCCACATCGGTGGGCGTCCCGGGGGCTACGCGCGGGGGGTTCTGGCGGAGCTGCAGGCCCGAAAGCCCGGGGTTTTCATTTGCGGCCACAGCCACATTCTGCGCATCGAACGCGACCCGAGCTGGGGCGGATTGTACCTCAATCCCGGTGCGGCGGGGATGCACGGATTCCATGCCATTCGAACGCTGGTTCGCTTCCGCGTGTTGTCAGGCCAAATCCAAAATCTCGAGGTGATCGAGTTGGGGCCGCGTGCCGGAGATGGTGGAAGGAAGGTTTTGATGTAATATTGCGGCGGAAATCGATTTGAGCGCCGAGGGATCAGGGGGGTGTTGGCCGGTGTTTCTCTAGCATACCCATTCCATTCGACCGTGTCGCTTTTAGACCAGACGTTAAAGTACCGTGGATGTACGACATCATTGAATTGAACGGCAAAAAGGTTGCCGAGCTTCGTGAAATTGCCCAGAAACTGGGGTTGGGACAGTCCGACAAACTCAAGAAGCAAGAATTGGTTTATGGGATTTTGGATGGCCAAGCGGTCCAACGCAATGCCCAAAAGTCCAGTCCCACTCGTTCCGCTGGCCCCGAGGCTGCGCCTGAGAAGAAGGAAGGCCGTCCTGCGAAGGGTGGACGCAAGCGGGGCGGAACCGAACCGGAATCGGCGGGCTTGTTTGCGTCGGCCCCGACGGAAGC
>Ga0172372_10012146_pt1 | contig 10830 bp, 8 predicted proteins | sample LakKiv5m_2_FD_114544 | JGI IMG/M metagenome (GOLD analysis project Ga0172372, IMG submission 114544) | Freshwater microbial communities from Kabuno Bay, South-Kivu, Congo - kab_092012_9.5m | ecosystem: Environmental > Aquatic > Freshwater > Lake | place: Democratic Republic of the Congo... | reverse complement strand
TTTTGAACTTTTCGGAGGCGCAACCCTGGCACCGTCAGGGTGAGCACCGAAAATTCAAAAGACAAAGTGATTTTAGTCAGATGCGCCATTTTCAGACCCGCAACTGCCGAATTTAGGATTATAGGCGCTCGCAGTAGCAGGCTTCATGAAATATGCTAGCTTGATGTGTCGCTCAAGCGAGGGTCGGCTTAAGTGGTAGCTTTGGTGAGTACGGTGTTGATGTAATCAATGCTACGCGCTAATCGAGGATGTGGGGGCGGGAACTTCTCATGGATTGACTACTACTTGAAGTTTGACCAATGCCCCATAGGCGATACTGTTGGTGTTGCATGTGCGGTATCCGCAGATACAACGGGTGCGCCGACATTATTTTTGAATGGGGCCACCAAAAGCGTAACTAAATCCTCGATATCTCAGCTCTCAGGGTTGAAAAAACACTGCGTTTTAGCGTAGCATCGTAACATCCGAAGTAACTCAGCAAAACAAGTTAAAACTTGTTTAATGGTGGGGTCGGTTTGAAAATAAATAGTTTCTGTCCGCATAGAACAGAAACCTAAGACAACATTCACCTTCTCGCATGGAAACAATTTCGAATCTTCATCGGCGGAATAAGCGACAAACCCAAAAACGCCCGCAAAACGTCGATTTTCGCCTGTCATTCCAATAACACCGGTGAGGATTTGGCATCGAACCGGATGCGAAAGGTGTATTGTTGTCGCTAGTTTCTGTCCTGGCGGACAGAAACTAAATAGTGATGTATGGCACGTTGCTCCGTCGCGTGAAATCGTCTACGTGTTGCAACGCGCGGCGGTATCCTAGGAGGAATTCCGAGGCTAGACAAGGTGTCGTAGGCGTCGTTGTGGGTGTGCAGGTACGTCAGAAACGGCTCTCTTATTTCTGTCATGTTACAAGTTAGTTCAATCGAAAAACACTTCGGCGAGCGGGTGCTCTTCTCAAAAGCTTCACTGACGATATCTCCGGGTGAGCGTGTGGCGCTCTTTGGTCGTAACGGCTCGGGTAAATCTACGTTCCTTAAAATTATTGCGGGCGAGGAGGCTCCCGATGACGGAGATGTCTCGACTCCCCGTGGGTACAAGATTGGGTATTTAAAGCAGCACCTCTCGTTTTCCAAAGCGACGGTACTTGAAGAGGCGTGCTCTGCTCTTGCAGGGGATCCTGTTGCAGAACAGTACAAAGCTGAGATAGTGCTCGAGGGGTTAGGGTTCTCAGAGCCGGAGCTTGAGTTGTCTCCGACAGCGCTCTCCGGAGGATTTCAGATTCGGATTAACCTGGCTAAGCTGATCCTCTCAGAGCCGAATATGCTCCTGCTCGATGAGCCGACGAACTACCTTGATATTGTGTCGCTTCGATGGCTAGAGGGCTTCTTACAGAGCTGGCCAGGTGAGATGATCGTTATCTCCCATGATCGCTACTTTTGTGACCAGGTGAGCACCCACAGTGCGCTCGTCTACCGCGGAGGATTTCGTAAGATCGAGGGCGACTCGCAGAAGCTCTTTGAGCGCATCTCTGCAGATGAAGAGCTGCACGAGCGCACCCGCGAAAATCGCGAGAAAGAAATAAAACGCATGGAAGCGTTTATCACCCGCTTTAAGGCACAGGCGAGTAAAGCAACCCTGGTACAGTCGCGCGTAAAGGCCCTAGCTCGAATGGAGAAGCTCGAAGAGATCTCAAGCGATCCGACCCTCGACTTCTCATTTGTACACCTCCCGTTCCCCGGCAAGTATCCCCTTGAGGTAAAAGATATCTCGTTCGGCTTTGAGTCTATGGAGCGGCAATTGATCGAAGGGCTGTCGTTGGCAGTCAAGAAGGACGACCGCATCGCGGTGATCGGCAAGAATGGTCGAGGAAAATCAACCCTCCTGAAGCTCCTAGCCGGGGAACTCTCGCCATCGGCAGGAGAGATAGTGGTGAGCCCTAACACCGTTAGCTCATTCTTTGCGCAGACCAACACCAATCGCCTTCATCTCTCGAATACAATCGAGACCGAGATCTACAACACCAATCAGAAGCTAAGCCGCACCGCGGTACGGGCGATCTGTGGGTGCATGATGTTTGAAGGCGACGACGCGCTCAAGAAGATCTCCGTGCTGTCGGGAGGCGAACGGTCACGCGTCTTACTCGGAAAGATCCTAGCAACGCCCACAAACGTGCTGCTGCTCGACGAGCCAACGAACCATCTTGATGTAGAGTCGGTTATGGCGCTCACGGAGGCGCTTGAGGATTTTGATGGGGCGGTGGTAATTGTTACTCATAGCGAAGAGATCCTGCGGCGGGTCGCAACGAGGCTGGTTGTATTCCAAGGTGATGCTCCGTTTGTATTTGAGGGCACATACGATGAGTTTCTCGATTCCATTGGATGGGAGGGCGAAGAGAGCGCGCAGCCAAGTAAGGGCAAGAAAAAGAAAGCAAAAAATGCCGCTGGAGGCGATCCAAAGCGCGAAAAAGCAGAGTTGCTGCAAGAGCGTTCGCGTGTAGTAACCCCGCTGCGTGAACGTGTGACAGACCTCGAGCGGAATGTTTCGCGACTAGAGCGCGAAATTACCTCAGCAAACGATCTGCTCTCTGCCGCATCGACTAAGGGTGACGCAGCCGCAATTCAGCGCGCGTCGCAGGAACTATCACGAGCCAAGCGCCAGGTGGAGGAGCAGGTGTTGCAGTGGGAAGCAGCCCAAGCCGAGCTTGAAGCGGCCGAGAAGCGTTTTGAGCAGCGCTTAGAGAGTTTTGGAGTAAAAGAGAGCGTATAGTCACATTCAGAAATAGACTATGAAAACGATAATCGAAAAGATCTGGGAGTCGCACGTTGTGCCGGCGAATGAGTCAGGTGCGCCGGATATCTTGACGATCGACTTTATGTTGCTTCACGAGGTGACATCGATCCAGGCGTTTGATTTGCTGCGCGAGCGTTCGATCCCACTCCTCGACATCAGCAGGCTCGTTGCGACGCTCGACCACAGTATCCCAACGCGTAAAAATCGCTTTGATATCTACGACGATGCTGCCCGCACACAGGTTGAAGCGCTTAGAGCCGCGTGTGCGGAATACGGCATTAGGCTCTTTGACTTTGACTCTGGTTATCAGGGGATAGTGCACGTCATCGGACCTGAGCTTGGCCTCACGCAGCCCGGGATGACGATTGTGTGCGGCGATTCACACACCTCAACTCACGGCGCATTCGGAGCACTCGCATTCGGTGTAGGGACGAGCGAGGTGGGTCATGTGCTCGCGACAGGTGCTATCTTACAGCGCCGCCCAAAGACGATGCAGGTTGAATTCTCTGGCAGCTTTGCTCCTGGGGTCTACGCTAAAGATGCTATTGTGAAGCTAATAGCCGAGATCGGAATCGGCGGTGCAAACGGACACGTAATTGAATACACCGGTGACGCTGTGCGTCAGATGTCGATGGAGCAGCGCATGACGGTGTGCAATATGAGCATCGAGTGTGGTGCTCGCGCTGGCCTCGTTTCGCCAGATGATACAACGATAGAGTTCCTTAAGGGCCGGCCGTATGCACCAAAGGACGCCGATTGGGATCGAGCCGTCCGCCACTGGCGATCACTGGCGAGTGATCCTGGAGCCTCCTACGACCGCTCAGTGCGCATCGATGTCGGCGCGCTCACGCCGATGGTCACGTGGGGCACAAACCCAGAACAGGCGATCTCAGTCGATGGCACAGTCCCGCGACTCTCAAGCCTCCCTGAATCACACCGCGGAGTAGCTGCGCAGGCGCTCGCCTACACGAAGCTCTCCGAAGGGCAACCAATTCGTGGCGTTAAGATCGATTATGCGTTTCTTGGCTCGTGCACAAACGGCCGAATCGAAGATCTGCGAATAGCAGCGGCGGTGTTAAAAGGGCATAAAGTGCACAGCGATGTGACACTTTATGTCGTGCCCGGCTCTGAGCGAGTAATGCAGCAAGCGCGTGACGAGGGGCTCGTCGAGGTGTTTGAGAGCGCCGGCGCAGATTTTCGTATGCCGGGGTGCTCGATGTGCCTCGGTATGAACGACGATAAGGTGCCTGCCGGAAAGAGGTGTATCAGCACTTCCAATAGAAACTTTATCGGCCGACAGGGCGAGGGGAGTATCACTCACCTAGCATCTCCAGCGACCGTCGCCGCATCAGCGGTGGCCGGTGCAATAACGAGCTACGGCGGATAAACGGCGGGACTACCAGGCAGGGAGACGTTCTATGCAGCCATGTACGACAGTAACATCGATAGCAGCGCCAGTAGCGATTAAGGATGTCGATACCGACATGATTATCCCGGCGCAGTTTTTGACCAGCATCTCACGCGTTGGATTTGGCCCGAATCTATTTGTTCGGCTGCGCAACTCGCGACCAGACTTTTATCAGAACCAAGCGCGCTTTCAAGGAACACAAGTTCTGATAGCAGATTCGAATTTCGGCTGTGGCTCATCACGCGAGCACGCCGTATGGGCGCTCCTCGGTGCCGGTATCCGCGTAGTGATAGCGCCATCATTTGCTGATATCTTCTCGGGCAACAGCGCCAAAAACGGGCTATTGCTTGTGACCCTACCAGAGAGTGACGTGCATGGGCTGCTTCGTGAGGCGAGTGAACGTGACCTAAAACTGACAGTTGATCTCGCTAAGCAGAAAGTGCGAGCAGACGATGGGCGTGAGTGGGACTTCGCCTACGATCCCTTTCGTAAACATTGCCTGCTACACGGTCTCGATGACCTTGATTACCTACGCTCGCACCTCGACTCAATAACCATAAAGAAAGCAGAGCTGCGAACCAACTGGTTTTACTCAAGCCTAGTTCCAAACAGGTAGTTGATATGCAGAACGAGCCAAAAAGAGTGGCAGTGCTTGCCGGCGACGGTATAGGACCTGAGGTGATGCAGGAGGCGCTCGGGGTGCTTGAAGCGGTGTGTGCTCGCTACTCACGACGCATTGAGTTCGCACCAGCACTGGTCGGAGGCGCGGCGTTCTTGCAGTATGGCAGCCACTTTCCTGACGCAACACGCTCGGTGTGTGAAAACGCAGATGCGATCTTGTTTGGTTCGGTTGGTGGTCCAGTCTCTGAGGCGCACCTGCCGCAGTGGAAAGGGTGTGAAACTAACTCGATCTTAGCGGTTCGGAAAGCGTTTGGACTGGCAGTGAACATGCGACCGACGCGGGTCTATTCAGAACTTGCAGCCGGGTCGCCCCTGACTCCACAGGTAATAGGCACAGGTGTTGATCTTCTGATTTTACGTGAGCTTCAGGGAGATGTGTACTTCGGTGAGCACACCTTTTTTTCGCGGGACGGAGAGCGTTGTGCTCGTGACTCAGGCGAGTACACAGAGTCGCAGGTGGCGCTTGTTGCAAAAGCGGCTTTTGATGCTGCGCGCAATCGTCGCCGTATCGTGCATTCGGTTGATAAGGCGAATGTGCTGCACATGTCGAAGTTGTGGCGTGAAGTCGTGCACGAGGTGCACCGCGAATACACCGACGTCCAGCTTGAGGATATTTTAGTTGATAACTGTGCGCTGCAGTTGGTGAAGAGTCCTTCGCAGTTTGATGTAATCGTTGCGCCGAATCTTTTTGGCGATATCCTCTCGGATCTTGCTGCGGCGCTCCCCGGTTCGCTTGGACTCTCACCATCGGCCAGTTTTAACCATGACGGGTTTGCTCTCTACGAACCCTCAGGTGGTTCAGCGCCCGATATCGCCGGTAAAGGGATCGCTAATCCTATCGCTCAGACACTCTCAGCAGCGATGATGCTGCGCTACTCGTTTGGGTGGCAAGAGGAAGCGAACGCTATCGAGCAGGCGGTCTCACGGGCTATCACAGACGGCTTTCGAACAGCTGATCTAGGCCCGACAAGTACACGCCCCACGGCCTCTACGGCGGTCATGGGAGCGGCGATTCGCGAGCGGGTAGGGTAAGAGGGGCGCGTATTTTGAGTTTCACCTCAATCAGCGCTGTCATGCCGAGTCATTGCGAACGCCCAAAAGTCTGGCGCTGCAAGCGATAACTGACAGCGTGGTGCAGTCACAACCCTGAACAAAAAAAAGAGCCGACCGTTGCCGGCCAGCTCTCTGTATGCTCGCTGATGCTAGCGAACTACTTATTGCTCTGAATCGAGGTATACGCCATCAGCCCAAGGCTCTGAGCGCGCTTAATCGCCTTTGAAACCTTGCGTTGGTTGTACGCCGTGAGACCTGTAAGCCGGCGTGACAAGATGCGACCACGCTCACTGACAAACTTTGAGAGCATAGCAACGTCCTTGTAATCGATCGACTTAGTTGGATCCTCAGTGAAGGGATCAAGCTTCTTGCGACGCTTAAATAGCTGAGTACGCTGAATTGAAGGGAGCGGCTCGAACTTTCTGCCACCCTCCTGTCCCTCTCCAGCAGCGCCGGTCGATGGGCCTGCGTTCTTGCCGCGGTCCTCACACACCTTCATCGGGCGGCCGTTTAGAGCGCGATTGTTGAGGGTCTCGATAGCCTTCTTGGCATCCTCTTCGCGCTCCATCTCAACGAACGCAAACCCCTTTGAGCGCTTGGTCTCACGGTCGGAGGCAACGACTACGCTTATTGACGGACCAACCTCGTCAAAAAGAGCGCGGAGCTGATCGCTCGTTACTTCAAAATCAAGGTTACTGATAAAGAGCTTTTTCTTGCCTGCTGCGCCCGAACTTCCTACACCTGAATTCATGAATACTCCATTCCGAGAATTTTTAGAGCCGAAATGCTATCTGTCCGACCAAAAAATGTCAAACGGTTACCCGGCACGCGTTCCGACAGATAGAACGCCGTCCCAACTTAAAGTAACTTAAAAGAACTGTTGACGCCAGGAAACAACCAGTGTATCTTCCAAAGCCAGATTCGTGAGCGAGCACAGCAAGTTGCCATAGCCGACGGCCTCGAGGGGAACGTCGTTGGTTTTCGGAGCTTGGCTAGGCACCTCGCGGCTGTAATGGGCATCACGTAACGCAAGTCACAGTGACGTGCGTCACCGCAGAACACCTGGGTTGTTTCTACTAGGTTTATCACTACTAGGTTTTTTTAGTAATGAGTTACTTAGCAGGGTTCAGAAGTGAAAAGTGGCGCTCAGGTGCAGCCGCAAGTTGTAGTGCTGACCAGGATGCTCCTGTAGTGGACAACAGAATGTCCGCGAACGGGCCGTCCTACTGGGCTCTGTTCCCATTCCGCAAGGGGGTGGCGAGTAGAGCGCAGGGTTCACTTAGTGCGTCCCTACAACAACCAACCGAAATCCCAGAGCGACCGCTCGAGAGAATTATCCATAACAGCTTGAACTAACAGGAGTTACACAGGAGCTATGAGCAATTCTGCGAATAAATTCATGCCCGAAGATGAAGTAGAAGCGTCCTCCCCCGTAAAGCCAGAAAGAAATCTCCTTGCAGCAGTCCTAGCCCGAGCAATCTGTGATGCATTTGGAACAGCTCACTGTGAGCGTCACGTTGTACGCAGCGCACGCCAGTGGCTCTTTGGGAAACTAACTCCCAAGCGCCCATTTAGCTTTGCATGGGTCGCGCTCCACCTCGATCTTGACCCGATTTCGCTGCAAGAGAGCTTGCGGCACTATGAGGGCGATCCTGATGCAATTCAGGAGCGTCTCAGTCTACTTCGCTAGAAATATGGTTGCTGTGCATCATTAGGAGGTTTGAGCACTGTGCCAGAAGTATCTAGCACCGTCCCCATTTCCTCGCGAGCGCTTGCAACTCGTTGTTGCGGAGTTGCGGCGGTTGTTACTGCTGCGGTCGCGTATCAGCTCTATCGCACTGCCGAGAACGGTGGTAACTACGAAGGGATGTGGTTCTCAATAGCGCATACTGTGATCGTGGCAGTGGGTGCAGTGATAGCGCTCTGTGGTGCAGAGATTCGTAAATAGCCGAACGAAGTGGCATGGACTCTTCCGGTGGACTCTTCCGGTAAGTAGATTCGTTTGCGCCGTACGACTCGTCTACCACTTAGAGTAAGTTACGGGGAATTACTCGATGGCCAGAGTGCACTGGGCACGGGTACGTCAAGGGAAGATCGATCGCTTTTTTTAAGCAGTCGAAGTCTGGTAGCGGATTGAGGGAGATTGAGGGTGGTAGTGCCGAAATTGGTCGGAGTAGGACTAGAAAGCGTAGTGTGTAGCTCGAAGGTTAGGGTTTGCGGGTGCAGTTAGGGCTAAAATTTGGCTAATATCGCGCTGTGTGATATTCTCGGGCACGGGATTTTGCGCTGTGTCATATTCTCGGGCAAGGTATAAATAGACATGAATAATCCGATGAGTGCTGGAAACAACCCCGGCAGGCACATTCCGACTGCAGCCTGCGCAGCGGGCGAACACGTATCAACAGAGACCATACCAACCCTTGAGCAGCGTCTTATGGGTCGTTATCTGTCCCTAGCAGCAGAGAGCTTCCTGCAGCTTGTACCCCAACTTGTAAATGCATTAAAGGCTTTTGAGGAGGTTTTTGGCCCAATCGCTTGTATTCAGAGTGAGCCTGCAGTCGCGAACCTGTATCAGCAGATCGCAAACGTCATCCTGCACCTAAGAACCCTTCTTAGCCCAGCGGAAGGACCTGTTAACGCGGCAGCTCATGAAAACAAATACTGCAAAGATTCCGTCAACGTTCTGTCTCAGAGATTGGCTCTCCTTTTGAGTGCATCGGAGGAACTCGCTTTACTCATCCACGACCAAGTCGATAGGCTGCGGGACAGCTCCTTTTTAGCTAACGCTGATTCTGATGATGGGCTAGGTTCAACGTCATGCTTTGACTCCGAGCTTTTGGAAGATGTGACTGAGTATTTAAGGGACGCCGACAAAACGCTCCGCAATCTTTTATCTTCCAGATTCGCCAGGGCACGTGCAATTAATTCTCTGTTCTTGCCGCCGGATCATGAGGGTCGGGCTTCGACGTTGTATCGGATACTCGCCGCTCTTAAAGGGCCCGACATATTTTTGAGCGAATCAAGTAATGACCAGGAACTGGCACCGGGTGCTGAATACAGAGCCGTCGCTACAGTAGCATTAATCATCGATCTCGCTCGTCGATTTCAGCACGATATCGCAGTGTGGCCTGAGTTTACAGTCGATAACCTAGGACGGCTCCTACGCACCGATGGTAGCTGCGCTGGCATCGAGCGTGCGGCTTGGCTAGCATGGTCGACCCAGGCAACCCCCCTAACGATTGATGTAAGGCCTTCTGCGAATGGTATGGACGTATCTTTTTCACTACCGCAAGAGGTAGCAGAAGATGCCAGGATTAGCGACCATATCAGGAGACTTGGGCATGACCTGAATGAAGTCACAAAAACGACCGCGATTTCGAAAACCCAGGGGAAAGCCATACGACTTACCTACCATGCAGAGGTGCCTGAGGTGCAAGAAAGTCAACTCTCGAATGCCCCATTCGATTTCATTGACGGAGTGCCAAGCGAGGAGCAATTACCTGACATAGTTTTTTCTGTAAGTGCGAGTACACCTAATTGTGAAAGCCACTTAAGTATTGCGTTTGATCGGAAGCTATTCAGTCTTCCCGAGCTCTGCGCTCGGATCGCCGATCAATTAGACAAGGTTTGCAGTATAGCGACCGCAGCCGGCGGAACATCGATAAGGTTTGATTACGCAAGAATCTCCGATACTGAAGATGGCTTTGTTGCCAAAATCGTGCCTAAAGCGCCGAAGCCTACTGCAGATATACGCAGAGCCGAGGACCTCCACTCATTTAACGAGGTATGCGACCACATAGAGGCACGGGTAAGAATAGGACGAGGAGCCGAGCCGACAGCACCAGATCTCCTTCAAGACGGTCCATATCTTATTCTACCATCGGGAATTCTCGAGGATACAGAGCTCTCCAAGCATCTCTTTGAGATCGGTGACGCTGCTCCTATTACGTTTTTTGATATTACTGAACTCTGGGAAGAAACATCAAAAGGGCAACAGACTGCCAATACCCTCATGAATTCGATCGTCCGGGAGGTCAGAAACCTCAGAAGTAGTCTGCCGGAGGATGCCCCCCTAGCTCTCGACATAAAAGAGGGGTTCACATGTACTCCAGATGCGGTCGAGCTACGAATCATCTTTACAGATGATCGGCAAGACCTGCGTGCGGGGGCTTGGATCTTCGTCGACAGAAGTGGAGAGATAACAAAGATTTTTGAGTTCATTATGCCTGATGAGTTAATGGCTCATTTTGTTGATGAGATCTGCTCATTCTTCGACCAGCGCTCTTCAGAAGGGCCTCGGACTGCGTCCGCGCTGATCAGTCATTTGGAAGGACGCGGGTACATTATCGACACAAAGCTTGCTTTTGGGTTCGAGCGTGCACAGCAGGGCCGCTCTGGTCCGCTTAATAGACTCGAGATTAATACAATTATACGAGAGACGATCATGGACTGGAGAGAGGGCTACGCGCTTCGTCCCTGCAAAAACGGTGAACGGTTAGTGCTACAAAGTTCCCGGAGCTACAATTCTCGATAATCTTATGAAATACCGGGCGGCCCGCTATAGCATACGGCGCTCCTCGTCCTAGGTTTCCCCCACTGTAGGGGGTCTACACCCCACGGCTACCAACTAAAGGGAACCGCCAGCCACCCCAGCGGCGACGCTAACAGCTCCGACATACTGTCGCTTTCTGGTGAAATTTTCCCCCACTGTAGGGGGTCTACACCCCACGGCTAAGTTCTCCTCAATGACTTCCGCGTTGCGAAACTCCATGACGTGCCTCACTCGCGCCAGAGCCTTCAGGAAGGCTGGTTCCTCGTACTGAGACTTTCTACCTCGCTTTTTTCCTGCCGCCTTTCTGCCAGGTTGCCGACGCCGCATCGCACGGATAGCGTGCTTTC
>Ga0172372_10012145_pt1 | contig 10831 bp, 10 predicted proteins | sample LakKiv5m_2_FD_114544 | JGI IMG/M metagenome (GOLD analysis project Ga0172372, IMG submission 114544) | Freshwater microbial communities from Kabuno Bay, South-Kivu, Congo - kab_092012_9.5m | ecosystem: Environmental > Aquatic > Freshwater > Lake | place: Democratic Republic of the Congo... | reverse complement strand
TTATCATCACCTTCTTTGAGGTATTTATTCCATCTTTCTAAAAGAAGTTTCATTTGCTTATTTACCTTTACCATATTTAAATTTATTCCATTCTCTGTTTAGATGAAATACGTTATCTTTGACTTCTCTTCTTAGTCTTTTGGCTTCGGCTTCATCACCAGATAGTTTCGCACGAATCGCTGTGTGGAGTAACCTGCCACAGTGTGTCAAAAAACCCTCAAATGTATTGTATTCATCTAGAGTTGGTAAAATAGTTTTCCAATTTGTATCCCATTCTGGATCTTTTAGCATAGCAGTTCTAAGCTGATGTACCGTTACGACAACATATTCGAAATCCATTTCATTTCTATATTGGGCGTAAGCTTCATCGCTCAATAAGAAATCTGCGGCTTCTTTGTCTGTCAACTGTTCTTTCTTAAGTAGCTCTTGTTTTTTTCCGAGGCCAAAGTAATCTAGAACACCTTCTTCAACTGGATTTAATTCTCTTTCTATTTCTTCTTTAAGAATCTGACGAAGTTGAGCAGTTGTGATCTTCACTTATTGACCCCTTAACACAAATAAATAGTCCTTCCTGCCCAAAATAGACAGGAAGGACACATTATCACTTGATTTCGCAGGCTCCGCTTGCACAAGCCACCTGATCTGTAAGATTGGTGTTGTCATCTACTTCATGAACATAGTTGAGGTCGATTGATTTTAGGGCCTCAAATAGTTTGTTGTAGGTTTCATCATCGCAATCTTCGTAAGGTGCTTGCTTGTAAGTGTGTTCATACGCCGGAAGAACTGAAAGACCGTTGTAGAATGCTCTGTTTTGCCACATCCACTCACCAACAACATCCCATTCGTCATTCTTGATTGAAACAGTAGCAGAAACATTGTGGGTATTTTGACCCTTACGGTGTCCTGACTTGATCCAAGTTTGACTTACCTTCTTTACTCTCTCCAAAAGGTCAAGGGCGGATTCTGTGCGAACAATAGAACCTTCTGGTGCTTTCTGTGGAACAGAAATAACAGCGGTGTCGTGTGGGCGGAAGTATTCGTCTTCGATTAGTTCTGGGTGATTCTCTACAAGGTAAGTGTAGATTGCTTCATTCTTGCCGACACGGATACGACGAATGTAAGTGTCGTTGTGCCAAGCGTGAATTCCAGAAGAAGTGCCAAGAACAAGCGAGGTTGTGCCGGAAGGTTTGACGCAAGTTGTTCTTGCTGCTGGATTGATACCTAGAAGGCCAGCAACGCGGGCATTCTCTTCTTTCACAACTTGTCCTGCTCTTACCATATCAAGATCAAGAACCTTTCCAGAAGCAATACCAGTCATTCCAACACCGATTAGAGCGTCCTTCTCGGTTGTTCTCTGCCAAACTGGACGGAGATAGTGGAAGTCTGTGTAAGATGCTTGTAGAGTACCAATAAACGCTGCTGCGCGGACTCTTGCTTCGTAGTCTTCTTGTGTTTCTACATCGCTTACATTTACTTCTGTAAGATTACAGAACTGGTAAGGACGAAGGGCGATTTCACAGCAAGGATTAGTTCCCCAATCTTTATCGTTGTTTAGATAAATTCCGGGTTCGCCTGAACCGCTTTCACGAATGCGAGTCCAAAGATCCATAAAGTATTCTTTCTCAACCTTATGGCGAAGAAGAACAGCAGAGTTGTTGGCACGACCGCGTTGTGGGTTTGTTTCCCACCAGTTTCCGGCCTTACAAGCAATCATTTCGTCGTCGTCAGCAGAGAATAGTGAAATCAAAGCAGCGCGACGAATACCACCAGCAAGCACGGCGTCTGCGATGTGGCACATAATGTCGTGGCATTCAATAGGAGTTAGTTTGTCTCCGTCTTTCTTTGTGTTCAGCATTCCGTCAATCTTGACCAAACACTCAACAAGTGGCTGTGGTCCCGGTGCTTTACCGCCGGAAGTAACCAAACGGGCACCCTTGGGGCGAATGTCCGAGAAATCAAAGCGGATACGACTTGTTCCCTTAAAGTAAGATTGTAGAAGAACGCGGACAGCATCGGCCCAACCTTCAATCGAGTCACCAACAAGGAAACGCTTTTCGCGACCTGATGGAATCCGAATCTCTGGTAGTTTCTCAACGTGGTGCTTTTGGACTGAGAAGCCTACGCCAGTTCCGCCCAATAGAAGGAACATTGCTTCCGAGAAAGAGCGTAGATCGTCAATAGGCATAAACGCACAGTTGAAGATTCTGTTTGGCGCAATCTCGATTGGCTTGCCACCAAACTGCATTGAGCGCATTGAAGGCAAAACTTGACGACTGAAAACATACTTGTATGCTTCCCTTATCTCGTTTTCAAGATGCGGGTACTTCTTGATATGCATATCCAGATTTCGTTCCGTGATTTCCTCATAAGATTCACGGCGGTATTGTTCTGGTAAATACCTTGCGTATTTCATGTGGACTGTAATGTCCGACAAAATCCTAGTTGCTAGATTCATTTTCTTTTTCCTTTTTATCTTTTCTAAATTTCTTGTATTTCTCTTTCAACTTCGCCGCTTGGTCTTTTGAGTTTAGTAGTTCTGCTACTGCGTCTTCTGTTCCCTGCGGTTTCACATCAATGAAAATATCTTTTGTTCTCATTGTAATATGGAATACCACCCCGTCTGGACCAAATCTATTCTTTGCGATAAAGATCCGACCAGAATCAGTTTGTTTATCTTCTACGGTCCTTGAAACAGAGAATATGAGATCTGCGACAAAGCACTTTGAGAATGCTTCGGAGATAGATTCCATTGTAATAACTTCTGCATTGAGACCTGACCGATTTGTTTGAGAAGCAGTCCAAACTGGACACTTGAATTGTTGCGCGATTGAGCGCAACTCTTCATAAATAGATTCCAACTCGTTTCTCTTTTCCCTATGATTAGAAGAAATTGGCTTTAGCAAATCTCCGTAATCAACAATAACCATATCAACTTTGATTTCTGCTGCTCGCAGTTTTTCAAGATGACTTAATAGTGTATTAGCAGAAGCAGATTTAGTTGGATATTCCTTGATAATCAGTGTTCCCTTCATATCACGGACAGTCTCTTGAATCAAGTCTTTGTATTGGAAAAGATCGGAAAGTGGAACCTTGGTAAGACAAGAATCGTATCGTTGAGCGATAACCGTATCAGACAACTCCAATGTGTAATGAACAACATTGAGTCCTGCTTTTAGGGCTTGCGCTCCCAAATGAACAAGAACCATTGACTTACCAGCGCCAGTTGGCGCAATTACAACGCCGAGTTCGCCGGAACCAAGACCATTAGCGCAAATAGCGTCAATTTCAGCCCAGCCAGTAGAAACGGCGTTGCGTGCTTTGCGTTCAAAACGCTTTTCAAAGTCTTTAACATAATCATATCCATATTCATTTGATGAACCAAGTTTAATGGCATCGTTAATTAGTTTGCTAATTTCGTCGTAAGAAGAATTATTGATAAGTGCAACAGATTTAACCATAGCTTCTTTAAGCTTTTGCTTTCTACAAAAGTCAAGAGCCGTGTCTTTAATAAATGCCGAGTTATCTACTTCATCTTTTGATAGAATCCTGGCAGCATAATCAACTACTTGCGTTTTGATTGCTTCATTTTGTTCGCCAAGACCTGATTTAATCATCGTCACCATAGCAGAATGGTTTGGATGCAGTTTGTACTTATCCCTGTATTCTCTGATTTTCTGCACAAAAACGCGCAGATATTTGAGTTCTAGATATTCTTCATCTAGCACCTCAAACATTTGGTCAGCAAAAGGTCTGTCTTCCAAAATAAGATGGCACAAATCCTCTTGAAAGCTTTTACCATAAGTGGCAAAGCTTGGATTACTCATATTCATTCGTTTCCTCGGGGGGTAGTATAAGTAGGCCCGCCAGCCCTGTCAATCCTTTTTATTTGAGTGAATAATAGACCTGGCTGTTGACACAATCTCAGACCAGTCAAATGCAGCAAATCCGCCCTCAATCGAAATTGTCTTTAGCTTTGTTGCGTTCACTTCAAATTCAAAGTTTTCAATAGCATAAAGAATCTTTGCTGTTCCTTGCGGTGAAATCATAGGCGGAACAAGATTCATAATGCTGTAGTTTGTTTTCACAAGTTCTTGGCTTTCGGCAACGTCCTTGTAGAACTTGATCTTACCACGGTATTCCTCACAAGATGTCAGAACCTCGTCAAGAGTAGCTGTCTCGTTCTCAACCAAAACAGGTAAACGCTTAGAGATAGTCTTAAGTCCTGCGCCTGGGACGCCTTCTAGGTTGTCTGAAGGGTCACCAGCAATAGCCCTTGCAATGGCAAAGTTGCTTGGAGCAATTCCAAACTCTTCAATAACATTCTTTACTGTGTGAAGCTTGTCTTGAATAGGTCGGAACAGGATAGTTTCACTATCAAGAAGCTGGATAAAGTCCTTGTCCGATGAAACAATAACCTTTTGCCATCCAGAGTAAATCTTCGACTTGGAAACATAAGCAATAATGTCGTCTGCTTCCACGTTATCAACCATAATCTGGATAAATGGAAGGTTATTGATAATTTCCATTAGCGTCTGTTGTTGCCAGATCTGGTTTTCCTTCTCTGTCTGCTTGTCCATTCCGTCTACTTCGTAGTTCTTGCGAATGGGCTTGCGACCTTCCTTGTATTCCTTAACAACCTCACGACGGCGAGAAGAGCCGCCCTTGCCGTCCCAACAGATAATAACTTGGTCTGGCTTTATTTCCCTAATTTGCTTACGCAACATCCCAAGAAAGCCAACAACAGCACCGACAGGGTTGCCATTTGTGGACATAGTTGGGTTAACGATATATGCCCTGATGTACATATTCAAGGCATCGACAATCATAACTCGCTTATTCATTACGCTTTTCCTTCCTCTTGGCAGACCGCAAAGCGGGCATATAGTTAAAGTGCTCTTCGTCAATTCCCTGCGTCAACTTGATTTCAGCAACGTGTTCATCATTAACGGTGTAAACAACCCTCTTGATTCCAACGTGTTCCATAATTTGAAGACACATAGGACAAGGCTTGGAAAGCCGAAAATGACCATCGCTGCCAATTCGTGCGACGTAGATAGTGGAGCCTGTGGTCTTCTTGCGAGAAATGCCAAGAATAGCACCAAGCTCGGCGTGTTGTGTGGCGTGTCCACACTGATGATTACGGAAACGGTTTGCCCAGTTTACGGGACGTAGGCAGTTGTGTGAATAATTAACAACTTGACCACCGCGAACTAAGACTGCACCGTGCTTATAGTCAGGACCACCTGACTCCTGCGCAATTCTCTTCGCAATATTCATAAACCTACGATTCTTACCCTCGATAGACAAAACGCCCCCCACAGACACCATCATAGTAGCCGGTGGGAGGCGATCCGTCAAGTCAAGGGAGTGTCAATCGAGTTCTTCTTCAGAATCGATATTGTAGTAGTTCTCTGCTGCACCTGTCTTGTTATCAAACTTGTGGATAATTTCTTCGTCCATAAGTTCCAAGACTCTCTCTCTAAACTTTGGTTCTTTGATTTTGTCATTCCAGTGAGCGGATTGGAACTTTTCTTCTGTGCCGTCTTTAAACTTTAGCCTAAACCAAGCGCCAGCTTGTTCCAAATGCTCTGAGGACTTGATAGCCTCAAACCAACTTTCTTCATCTTGAATGTTTACTGAACCACCAGCCCACAAAATCTTGAATGTGCATTCGCGGTTAAGTGAACCAAAGCGGGACTTCTTAATTTTTGCCTTGACTTCTGAACCAATCTGGAATCCTCTTTCATCCATCAAGAATGATGCCTTGCTCTTACGTCCTGTCAGCCAAATTCGTAATGAATAAGCATAAGCTGGTGCTTTACCACCTGGCGTAAAGTAAGGTTCAACCAGCGCTTCTGCGACATTTGAAGTAATGTTTGTCTTCAACTGGTTTAGAAGAAGCAAGGTTGAATGAGAATTTGCAATTGGAATTGTTAGTTTTGCAAATGCTTTTGATAGAATACGAGGCTTCATAGCCATAGAAGTCTGTGGGTTGAAGCTTGATTCCAAGTCGGATTCACAAGGCGTATTTGCCAGAGAATCCCAGATAAAAAGCATTTTGTTTGTGTTAGATGCCAATAGTTGTTCTATTGTTTCCAAAACAAACTCGGTTGTTGTGCCTTGAATGTAAAGCAAGTTTTCAAGGTTACAACCGGTAGAACTTAAAAACTCTGGATCTACTGCTGATTCTGAATCAAAGTAGATTACGTCGATGCCCTTCTTTTGGGCGTTGGAGGCGATTTGCGCCGCCATATAAGATTTACCTGTTCCTTCAAGACCAGCAATCTCTACAATTTTACCTACGGGGATCCCCGCCATTTTGCCGCTACAAATAATAGAATCCAACCAACGTGAACCTGTTGGGATCCAGTCGGTCACTTCGGTTGGATTACTATCTTGTAGATCATGCGCGACATTCATTCCTGCCTTTTTATTGACAAGATCACGCATTTCGGAAATGGAAAGGCGCCCTGCTTTTTGAGTTGTTTTTGCTTTAGACACCTATCCTCCTATTAATCAATAAACGCTCTGATTCCGAACAGAATCACAGTCGCAGTGATCGCAAACGCACCCATGCTCTTCTCCATTAACAGTTTGAATTGTGTTTGTGTAATTCATTTTGTGAACATCGGTATCGAATGTGTTTTCGTTTGCTTCTGCTGGTACAGCACAAGTTCCTAGAAACACAACTGCGAGGACGACCGCAACGCCGATCCAAAATGCTTTCTTTGTGGTTGCTTGTTTAGCAACCTCTGTCGCGCTGGCTACAACTTCTGCGACAACTTGTCTAACACTTTCTAACATTCTAATTCTCCTTTTTGTTGTGGGGACAACCTATCCGATTGCCCCCACTTTGTCAATTCAGTCGCCCATTAGCTCTTGATAGGCTTGGTCGATTCGTGAGGTGTTTGCTGTGTTATATTTCACAACATCATCACCGGCAGATGATTCGTCGGCCAAGTACTCGTCAAGAACCTTCTGCACATCGGCAGTAGACTTCCTCGGGTAAATAGTATCCACAGAAGGGATGTTCTGTAGAAGCTCGGCACAACGGTCCTTGCCACCAATTCTACTATCACATAGCGGAGAGGTCTTACGGCGTGGTTGAATCTTTGTTTGAGCAAATGAAGCACCGGATGTCTTACCATAAGTTAGTGTGAGGTCAGTTCCCTCATCGATATCGGTAATGTCGCCATAGTCAGGATTAAGAACGAGACCAAGCAAACTTTCATAAGTTGACTTGCCATAGCCCCAAATGCGGACGCCCTTATCTTCTTCGCCACGAACCAGAACTGGTGAGAAGAAGCGTTGCTTGACGAATAGTGACTTCGCCATCTTCATTCCCTCTTGGTCGCCTGATGCAGAAGACTCCTTCCATAGTGCAGAAGCAAACTCACAAACTGGACACTCATCACCGTAGTTGCGCTTTGGACACAGAACCGAAACGTTCTTGCCATTAACTTCCATATAGTGGAAGTGCAGATCGCGGAACGGATCGCCGTCTGATGGACTTACAATGCGAACGTCGTGGTCGCCGTCAGTAATCTTCCACAGGACGGACTGCTTATCGCCGCCACCTTCACCCTTGCTACGCAGAGCCTCAAGTTTAGCCTTCATTTTTGATAGATCAATAGCCATTTTATTTCTCCTTTAATGGTTTGAGTGTAACTCTATAGTCAACGTGGCACTTCTCCACGTCGCTTAACTTTGAATAATTGATGTTGATTTAATAAACCAACAATAGTCCACTTTATACGTGGTTGGGTAAATCCCATAAGAAACCGAATGGTCTTCGGTTATTTTAGTTTTCAGTTCTGATTTTATTTTTTTGAGTGTGTCGGAGGACGCTTTCAGTCTGTCCTCGTTCACGCCATACATATAACGAGTCGCCCTAGCGCTGTCAAGCTCAAACAGGTCTGTCTCCTGCCCTCCTGACAACTCCTTGACACCGACAGTAGAGATTCTACAAGTGTCGGGTGGAGCTTCTAAACCGCCCATTATAGGGTCTTGGTGTGTGTAAACGTTCACCATATGAAAGGTTGAAGCGATGAAATCATTTATTTTATCCCAGAATCCTATAACTGGAAGGTCACCAAGGGTTTCTTCTACCTTTTGGTTCGACACTATGTAAAGGTTTCTGAATGCCCCTGACCGTGCTTTCTGCTGGAGGACATTATAAACAACTTTTTCGTGCATCTTCTTCATTTGGCTTAACATTTCTGTGTCTGTTTTGATGTAAAGAACATCAATTGGCTTATGCTTTAGCTGTTCCAAAACAACCAAAGATAAAGCCGATGTGAACGAAGCACCGCAAACAATAAAAAGCACTTCGTCTTCCAAGGAATCTATAATCTTCTCTAGGTTCGGGGCTAGAGCCTCATACTTTTCTGGGTGATTTTGTTCTTTTATTAATATGGTGTCTCCGTGGTCTTGGTTTGCGATTGTCGCGACGGTGTATTGAGGGTATTTCTCAAAGCACTTTGCGATTTTAGAGCCAACATTACCAAGACCAATCACATTCATAGTTTAATTTCTCTCATTTCTCCGAAATTCTTGCCTGTTGAGGTATTAACGACAAAGTTGTCTTTACGCAAGACAGCAAGAATGTCGTTAATAAGCGCTCTTTCCGACCAATCAAGGTCAATAACAATAGAATCGTGGATTGTTGTGAAGATTTTTGTGTTTTTGCCTTTCAAAAGTTCATTAACTTCATTCAACCTTCTTAAAACATAGTCCGCTGTGGTTGATTGAATAAGATAAGGAATAGCGTGGTCTTTATCGCACTCTATCTCTCTTCCAAAAGGATTTACAATCTTACCTTCTTTGTAGAACTTGTCAAGTATTTTATTTCTTTCGTAATACTTTTCAAGTGCTTGGTCTTCTTTGTTTAAATCATAAAGCCAAGCGAACATTGCTTTCTTTGCTTGGTCTCTATCAATAGCATTTTTATAGACAACCGAGGTGTTCCAATCGTGAAGGTCGCCTTTTGGTTGCGGTTTGTTCAAGACATAGAAGAAAGAACGCAAATCGGCAGCGTTATAATCAAATTCAACAAACCAATCGTTATTTGGCTTAAATGCTTTCCTGTATTCTTTATCCAAGTTCAAAATTGGAATAGCGTTGTCTTTTAAAGTCAATCGTCCTGTCTTTGAACCATAAGGAGAAAAAGCAATTTTCTTGTTTGAGTTCTGTAGTTTGTCCCAAACTGACTTGCCTTTCTGGGTGAATCGTTTTGTAGCCAACCATTCCCAATCAATATTTACATTGTTTCGTTCAATCTCTGCAAGAGACGCATAAAGCGAAACCATAAATCCATAGTTGATGGGTCTGGAATAATTTTGAAAAACAGATTCAGTAATTTTATCCTTAAGAGTCGCATACTCTTTTATGTCTCCTTCATTAATTAGGTCATAAAAGCAGGTTTCGTTAAGATCAATTTTAGCAAGCGTAAACGATCTATAAATCGCTTTAAGCTTATTGTCAATAGCTTTAAATTTATCTTTTAATGAATCAGGACAAACTTCTTCAAGAGACTTGCCACCTGTCCAAATCTGTGCTACATCTGTGCCACTTGGAATGTTCGGGTTCCAAGACCAAGTTTTAAAATTCTTTCCTACAAGGGTCATCATCGCCTCACCGCCCACATAGTAACACGGGCAGTCCGGCTTGTCGTCAAGGGTTTGAAAAATCATAAATCACTTATTTAATTTTCATTTTATTTTCAACAAATTTATTATCAACTATTGATTTTATAGAAATAGAAGTAGAATCTTTATTGTTTTTCTTTGTTGCATCATAGAATACAGATCCTTCTTGATTCTCAAAGCCGTTAAACTTTTTATCAATATACTGTATGCTCTTACCTAATCCATAAGACTTATTAAATTTTAGAGCATCTTGAATAATGACATTTAATGTTTCTTTCTTATATGTTACTGTTGATTTAATATTTTTTACTTTAATATATGTCACAATTATTTTCTTGAATTCTTCATCGGATAAGTTAATATTAGAATTATCATCAAGGATTAGCTTTCTAGTCTTAAGAGAGTCAGCCATAACACCGCATTTTGCTAATATAGGTACTCTCATACTTGGGCTTTGTTGTACAAACTCATTATATATCTGTGTCAATAAAACATAAAAATCATTAAAATCAGTGTTAGCAGCTAAGTAGAAATCTTCAATAATATTTTGAGGAGTCATAGAATTAACATTTTTTGATGCTAAGTTTACACTATTCTGTAAAATATAGAATTTCATCTGTGGTGTTGTTATATTTGCCACAAGCCTAAACGGGGTATGCTTGTCAATGCTAAAACCATTATATCCTGCCAGTCTTGTGAAGAATTCAAAATTAGGATCTTGATAAAAATTAGAGATCTTTCTTGAATCATCATCATATGGGAAAGATGCATACTCAACTGCCAATCCGGAATTTAAAATAGAATTTTGTCTTGATTTAACAAAATCACTAAAAAACATCGGAGCAGAAAGTATAAATGTTTCTAACGAATCTTGTACAAAATCGCAAAAGGTACTGAAGTTAAAAACTTTTTTCATCACAAGCGGGTTTTTAACAAAAGATCTTAAAAATTCTCTATAAAGGTTTAAATTTTCTGCAAACAAAAATCTTGGATCAGTATAGCCTTTTACTGCTTTTAAATTAATTATCGGACTACTTGTCAGATAAGTATTATTCCTTACAACAAACTGCCCAGCGCGCAGCTTCTCTGATATTTGTCTAGATAAATTTTCAAAAGCAGAAGCAACAAAGTTTAGTGATTCTACATTACTGCCTTGACTTATAGTAACATCAACGCCTCTTATG
>Ga0172372_10012144_pt1 | contig 10831 bp, 9 predicted proteins | sample LakKiv5m_2_FD_114544 | JGI IMG/M metagenome (GOLD analysis project Ga0172372, IMG submission 114544) | Freshwater microbial communities from Kabuno Bay, South-Kivu, Congo - kab_092012_9.5m | ecosystem: Environmental > Aquatic > Freshwater > Lake | place: Democratic Republic of the Congo... | reverse complement strand
GCCAGTTCGCCAGAAATATAACTCAATGCCCCACTCTTTTGCCACTCATTGCTTATCCCTCGGGCGCATTCAAGAGCTTCTTCAATCTTCCCTTGCTTAGCCAGTTCGCCAGAAATATAACTCACCACACGGCTCTTGTACAAATCATCACTTATCCCTCGGGCGCTCTCAAGAGCTTCTTCAATCTTCCCTTGCTTAGCCAGTTCGCCAGAAATATCACTCAACGCATTGCTCTTTTCCTCTTCGTTACTTATACCTCGGGCACATTCAAATAAGATTTCAAACTGTGTATTTCTATACGGACCTTTTTCTGAAAGCCAATCATCTTTCCAATGAGCGGTTCGAGCATACACAAATAAATAATTTAAGTTTAACTCTGCCCATTGGCAGGCCATTAAAAACATCGTGTAACTGGGAAAGAAATCATTCCAGTCTATGATAGATGTGTCCGGAGGTATATGTTCATCTAAATGATTCTGTAATTTTTTAATAGCTGCTCTACGAAATGATTTGTCTTTACTGCCCAACAGCGTCAGTTCCATCAAACAGAGCATATATAAAATAAACCGGCGTTTCACACCTTCTATGTCAACACCACCAAAACTTTCAATTCTCTTTAAAGCCAAGTCAATCTCGCCTGCTGCCACCAAAGACACTACTTGTTGAGAATCATTATCCTCCTCGTATTTAAGGTCAACCAAGCACAAAGCGGCAGTAAGCTGGTGGTCGAATTTCTGCAACTCACTAGTCTTTAACAGACACAAACGAAACAACTCTTTAGAAGCGTCAAATCGCTTCAGCACTTTTTTCTGCGTTTCGGTATAAGGCTTGTTGACCATCAAGGCCAACAGATCTGTTACTCGTGCCTTGTGACTGCTGAAAGCAGCATGCGCCGCATAATGCTGCAAGGTGTAGCGCTGTTCCCAGGTACCTTCAAGTTCTCGCCAGGTGGTACAAAAATCGATGATGCGCTCGCTGGCATCTCTCACTTTTAATGAATATTCCTTCAACAAATACTCTCGAAAGCTTTCATGAAACAACTGGTAATCCAAAACTTCTTCTGTAAGTGGATTTTCATAAAGCACTTCTTTCAGGGTGCTACTTATACGCTGTACTGTGGCATCACCCAGTTTGTTTATTAGCCCCAGATGTGCCATAGTGAGATAGTCTCGAGCAGCAGCGAACGTGAATAATGCAGCCAGTAAGGCATCTCCATCCAGCGTATCGGTTGCGTACCGGTCTAGAATAGCCTTATAATAATCATCGATCTTGTCAGGAAGCGCCTCAACATCATTCATGGCAATGCCACCAACCTCAATAGCATCACACAATAATTTTAAATAAAGTGGGTTCCCTTGCGATCGATTCTGGACTGCGTCGATCCATGAACTTTCCCGCTCTAATTCATATTTGTTGGCCACCTCATAAATCAACGCGCGAATGTCTTCCTTGCCCAAACCGGTTAACTCTATCTTGATATGATTCTCCAGAGGAAGTGTTGCCCAAAGGTCATCGATGCTTTTATGCCCACCGGGGCGAGAACCATAGATGATCAATACCCGCTCGAAATTCTCTCTTGGCAGATACTTGACTACATTATTTTCCACTCCTTCATCCAGTCCATCGATCAAGAAAACAATCTTCTCGTCTTTGGCGTGCTCACCCCAAAGACGCCATTTGGAAAACAGTTGATTTTGCAGATCGAACGTCATCTTACCCTCAGCACGTATCTCTCTTCCCTGCTGAAACAGGTCGTCCGTTCTCTTGATCAAATAATTCAACAAATGATCGACCTGTGCCTGAGCAGTACCACGCCGTATAAAGTACTCGACAACCTGAATGTTTTTTACTCTCTCATTTGACCGAAGGTCTTTGAAAAACTGAGCGATCAAAGCCGATTTTCCGATACCGGGATTTCCTTGAATAGAACAATACCCCTTCGATTTATTAAGAACAAAATCCAGCAACTTTTCGCGCTCGTGCGTCCGTCCTTTAAACGTTTCCGTTAGCTCTTCAATTCGCTGATTGAACTCAGTATTCCCTGACTTCTTCCATTCATGCAAGGGGAAATGGGCATGAAATTCACCCCATAGATCCTTCTCCCGATAATGTTTGCCAAGCGGATAGTTCAGTAAACCAACCTTATCATTTTTAAGATCATTAAAAAAGGCGAATGGGGACTCATTTTCCTCTTTACGATAAAGCAAAATGGGGTGTAACGACAGCTCGCCTGCACATGATGTAATAAATACCCTGCCATCAAGTTCTTTAACTTCTGATTCCTGTAGCCAGGACAATTGGAGTAGCTGATTCAAGAAGGGCTCATACTTCAAGATATCAATTTCACACTGGGCATCTGAGGGTGTTGCCCCATGCGCATAGCCATTACGAAATGCGATAACATCTGTCTTGGTATTTTTTAAGGCTTTATCCAAAAAAGAGAAACCCGCCGAAAAATGGGGTATCAACCAATTATGGCCATCCTGTTGCAACTCTTCGAATAGAACTCTACTGAACAACTGCCATGTACCTAGCGAAGGAGTACGTAATCCTTGTGCCAGTAACCCTTTCGCAGAATCACTAAGTTTATTTCGATTGACATACTCAGCCAGAATGACAACAGTATGCATTTTTATGATGCTCTCGAAAAGATCGATCAAGCGGTGAACTTTACGAAATGGCTGAGATTCGTTCAAGTAAAGTTCATGTAGCTTTCTTATATGAGGCTGATTGATCACTTCGCTATGCTTATTTTAAATTCATTCAGTCTTTGAAATGATGAAAAAGTAATAGATAAATCCACGCTTCTTTCCAAGATTGCAATTGGTAAAATACAGCCTTTTTATAAAGAGCTAGGAATTGACAAAGTAGTGATAGGTCAACTTACAATCATTGTTTCTTAATTTTCACATAAAATAAATCATTTAAATAACATTCATTCAGAGAGCTTTAATTCAACGTTTGAAAAAATGCACTGTTAATCAGAGAGTCGCTGGTTCAAGTCCAGCAGGGGGAGCTGAATATCAAGCAGTTATGAGTTTTACCTTGTAGCTGCTTTTTTATTTGCACCAAAAAATGGGGTTATTTAGAATTCTATTCAAGTTTTAAACTCACTTCTTTAAAAGAGTATTTACTTACATGCCAAAGATGCTCGTGAGTAATGTGAATTAGTGGATTCAATCGCTTGATTTCGACATGAGGTTTCTTTGAAATTTTAACTATTAAGTAATGAAGCTTATTTTGTAAATAAAATATTTAATAAATTAGACTTAGCTACTATGCAAAAATCTATATGTATTCTTTCTAATCGTTTTGAATTAAATGAAAACGCAGATATTTCAATTTTGCACAAAAGATTAACTGCTCTTCCTAAGGCTTCAAAGCCACTTTGCTTAATTGACAAACAAAGATATTTAAAACATCTCTGGCAACACAACGGTATAATGCATCTTGAACAAAATGATGTATTTCAAATAAATGCATCTGACTTATATTACCAGAACTTAGCTTCTGAATTTGATAATAATCATCAATTATTTTTAGACGAAGGAAAGCAAATAGAATTTAACTTTAATACATTGACTTGGTTAATTCTTTTGGATACTAAAAACAGCTTTGGATTACTTATCAATTATTTTGAATTACTTCACCACAGCGATACACCATTAAATACTTTATCTAACATTAAGATATTCAGGTACTTTATAGAGCCTGGGGATAGCGATATGTATAAATTGAAAGTTGTTAACGGGCGAACTAGAGTAAATATTATTTCACTTTTTAGTTTGTTTTCTAAATCTTGTACTGGAGTTACTTCTCAAATTACTTTTACCGATCCCAAACCTATGCAATTTCATTTTTTTGATAAAGCTATTTATCAGAATGAACAAGAGAAAGATTCTTTGTGTTATAATATTCTTCGAATTCCTGGAGACAGTAATAAACAATCGGAAGAAAGGTATCTTCAAAGAAACCACCATCATTATTATGAAAATTCATCTATTTATACATTTGCTATGAATGAAGGAGCTATTTTGATGTCTCCTTATAAATCTCCAAGACAATTATTTCCCAATTTTTTCCCCGTAGTACTTTTTGTTTTACTTCAAAAAGAACTCATCTTTCATCTAATCACTTCCCAAACTCAATTAATTAATCTTGATTCCTTACATCAAAATTCAAAATTTCTGCTACCTAAATTCAAGAAATTAAAAGATGTGATACATCTAACTAATTATTATTATAGTTTGCCTATTTCACAATATACGGAAATCCAGGAAATTTATTTGCATTTAAAAAGAAATTTATCAAGTTTTGATGCTGATCATATCAGAAATATTAGTGAATTAACTTATCTCATTCAGGAGGCAGCTCAAAAAGAAAGTAGTCAACGCGAAAAGAACATTGGAGTATTTCTTGGGGTGCTAGGAGTAACTGGATTTATATCCTTTATATTTGACTATTTCTTTATTTCAAAAAATCAAAAACTACTCGACTTACTAGATTTCCCACTTAATTTATTACCCATTTTTATTTTTATTATTTCATTTTTCTTAATTTGGAGAATAATTAATAAAAATTTGAATGATGATTAACCTTATAAAAGATAGTGACGGTTTTATTTTACAACTTGGTTATGATTTCATTGCAAAAGCACCAAAACGAAATGTACCTGTTTCAAGAGCAGTTGCTGTTGAAATGGCTTCCCGGTTTAACGAAGAATTCGCAGTACAAATTGGAGGCAGTGATGATGAATGGTCATTAGAATCTTTCAAATTGACCCATGCACCTGATCATCCTTTGGGCTGGACCGATCCAAGACCAAGGACTATTTTACATTACAACGAACAGAGTTGGCATATGATTGCTCCTGAAATTGCTGCAATTGGGAAAATGGCTCAACGAGCATTGGAAGAAAATGATTGAATTATATACTAAAGACCAAATTAAAAAGGTCTATTTTGAGATCAAAACCAAAAAATATCTTGATCGTCAAAAAAAATTGCCAATAGGTTCAGATGGCGTCACCACTGATATTTTTGAACGTAATCTTGAATTTTCAATTAATGAAATTCATAGAAAATTGCTATCACATGACGGGATAATACACCATCATTTTGGCCCACTCTTACGAATAGAAAGGACAAAATCGGAAGGTGGTTTAAGATTGCTGCATATTCCAAGACTACGTGATCAAATTGTTTTCCGGTTGATTCACGATGAAATCCAGCATCTTGCACATGAAAAGGGATTAGACCTGAAATTGAAATCCCCATATTCTTTCGTAACCCGCTTTGATGATTATGTTGCCAACATAGAAACACCGATTATTTTAAAAACAGATATTTCAAAATTTTACGACAGTATTCCAAGAGATCGGGCAATTTCTTTATGTACTGATATTCATTTACGACCTGAAATAATGCAATTGCTTGTTAAGTGGAGTGAAAATCTAAGTATCAAACAAACCAGTTTCAAGTTGCAGGATAATAGTGAATCAACTGTAGGTTTGCCTCAGGGATTAAGTATTTCTTCATTATTAGCAGAATTGTATGCAAAGCAAATCGATTATGATTTTGCACATCATGCCGGTTATTTTCGATATATCGATGACTTGGTTTTCATTTGTAAACATTTGAATGAGGCAAAGGATATATTAACGCAATTGAAAAATAAGGTAAACCAACTTGGACTAGTACTTTCTTCCACAAAGACTGAAATAGTAGATTTTTCACGTGGTATAGAATGGTTGGGTTTATTTCATTATCCTCATGGAAAGTACATGCATCCCGATAAATTAATGCGAGCAGTTAAACCAATTCAATCCATACAAAAACAATGTCTTGTAAAATTAGTTGATGCTAAAACAGACACTGAGAAATATAACTTGATAAAGGAATGCATCAAAAAAATTGATAAATTTACTTCGGGTTCAAGGAATGCCAGAGTAAAGTGGTATTCTTTGTGTGTAGATCAAGGACAGTGGAAGGTTATGGATAAACAGATTCACGGACTCATCCGTTCCTGTATCCGAAAATCAAAATTAGATGAATCAGCATTTCCAAATCTGCCCTCTATTCATGCAAAAGTGATGTCATATAAATAACAAGAGAAGTCACAATAACTACCGATAAAGGGTAATGCGCCATCCGTTGTAAAACTAAAAAAGCCGATAAAGGGCATATAGCGCTAGTGACTTCTGTTTTCAAAAATCGATGGATATGCATTGATGTACATATCCTTGTCGTAGCTCACAAATTGCAACCGAGCAAGATCTTTACATTTTTCGTCTCGCATGTATCCTGTTTTTTCATAAAAAGACATCGCTGCCTCTGCCTCAGTGCTATGATAATCTTTCAGTTCTGAGCATGTTTGTATAATGATTTTCAATCCCTTTCTGCTGGGTGTTATGAAGGCAACCCAGACCCATGATATCTCCATGCAGATATCTTTCAATGATTTGGGATCTTCAATATGGTCTATATCTAAGCAAATAAGTCCGGAATACTTCAACATTCCATTCCTATTTCTCTGATCAAAAACTCCGGTGGGTGTAAAACAAGAAAGATTCTTTTTATTGCTAAAATCTATTTGACAAGCTTCAATTTCTTCTTGCCACCTTCCATTTTGTATACCAGTGAATATTTCCTCTATGTCTACTGAAATTAGAGGATGAATCTGTTTCAGGTTTTCAAAAAAACTGATCCAGTATATTTTAGATATTTTCATCTAAACAAAATGAAAGTAAACGATTGACATCTCATGTTTGGAGTTTATTGATTCATTACTGTTATAAAAACTTATTTTTCCCGATGAGATAATGATTTTTTTTTCAATACCTCCATTTTCAATGATAATATCCAGTTCGTTCATGACCAGAATTTAAATTATAATAGTACATTAGGATGGGAAAATATCACATGTATGCGTATATCACGATCAAAAATAGAGATTTACCTGGATTGTCCACGTTGTTTTTATTTTGATGTTTTGCTTAGAAAAGGCAGACCTCCTGGCTTTCCATTTACACTAAATAATGCAGTCGATAAGTTATTGAAAAAAGAATTTGACACATTCCGGACAACTAATGAGAGGCATCCCTTACAAGAGAACCTGTCACCTCGGTTTAAGCCAGCAATTCATCCCAATCTGGAACAATGGCGAAACCCTTTCAGTGGAGGTATAGCGTTTTTACATCCACAACAGCAAATAACTTATTATGGTGCTATTGATGATCTTTGGATAAGTGATGATGGTGAATATGCCGTTGTAGATTATAAGGCAACGGCCAAAGATAATCCAGTTACAGAGTTGCCTGAGTGGGCCATCAGTTATCAACGACAGCTTTCTTTTTACAGTTATTTACTCAAACAAAATCAATTACCTGTATACCCACGCGGATTTTTGCTCTATGCTACTGCTTTAACCAACAGGACAGATTTTAATCAGGAATTAAAATTTGTTTCAAATATCATTGAAATAGATATTGATGAATCATGGATTGAACCCGTATTACATTCACTACATGAATTGGTTGAGAGTCCAATTCCACCGCCCTCTAGCAACGGTTGTATTTATTGTCAGTTTGTTGAAATGAGAGGTCAATCGATAAATATGATATAGACTCATGGAAAACCATGATGCTTTAAGCCCATTTTCTAATTCAAAACAATGCTAACTGATCCCACTTACCTCCGCCGCTTCGATTATTTGCCATTTACAAGTTAGCAATTCCGCTAACTTGTAAATGGCAAATCTCTGAGAAAACAGTATAAGTATTTACTCTTAGAATAGATTTGGAAAAAACTAAATATTTTCAGAGGCTCAAAAAAATAAAAAAGAACATGCCCATTTACTTAAAACTAACAACTGCAGAAAGTCTAATGTTTACTTGGAATGGATTCTGGAATGATGAAAAAGTAAAAGAAAAGGATAGATCTAAGCTTCTTTCCAAAATTGCAATTGGCAAAATGCAACCTTTTTATAAAGAGCTAGAAATTGATAAAGTAATGATAGGCCAATTTACAATTATAACTCCAAAATATTCATTTAAAATAAATCACTTAAATATCATTCATTCAGAGAACTTTAGTTCAACTCTTGATAAAAATGTACTAACAATCAATGGAGCACTTTTAGCTAAAGTTTCTCTCAAAGAAGATGCAATTGAACATCTTCAAGAAAATATCAAAATAGCACATATTTCACAAGTTAGTGTTTGGAGGCCAATCAGTCATTCTCAAAAAAACTTTTACACGTTCACGAAAACTGGAGTTTGGAAAACTGATCTTAAAATTGAACAAGAAATATTATCAGGAAAGCATTATCCTGAAAGAAGTATTGTTATAGAAATATCGAAGACTAAAATTAAAATGTGACTAAATATTACTTATGCTGCCGAAAATTCACAAAAAATAATCTTCATTTGAGATGCATTTGTATAAATTATTAGAATTTGCTAAAAATGACCGCCTAAAAACCTGTTAGAAATATCAAAAATAAATTATTCTCAATTTTTGAAAATGCCACAATTTGAAGTAAAAAATTTTAGACTATTTGCAATTACGAAAAGTAAAGACCTATATGACTTAATTCAAATAGAAAATCAGGCTATCCTGATAACTGATGAGGAAAAAAATGAAGAAAACATTTATTTCGGTTATAAAAAATACATACCTAAAACAAGCATATTTGACCTCGATCCCACTTTACTAGACCCAATAGCAAAAAATCTGAAAACTAGCGCTTATCTATTATTGGGTTTATTAAATTCATTGAACGATGACGATGAAGATGGAATGTATGAATGGATTAGAAATAATAGTGGAGAATTACACTGGTTTGATCTTTTTGATGAACCTGAAATTAAAGAATCTAATAATTTGGAAAAGTATACTCAAGCTTTTGGAGGAATAATAAGTATCGGTACTTTGGAAGCTGATTCTCTCACCAAAACAGGCTTTAAAATAAATAACAAATTAATCAAGTATAGCGAGTCAATTGGATACTATGATGAAATAAGTGAAACTTTACTCATCTATAAGAATTAGTAGCCAAAATATCATATTTAACCAGAAAGAAGCGTTAAAACCCAAAAGCTATATATGAAGCCACTTAAAAATTGTACACTGATAGTACATCGATTTTTGTTCTAAGATGTTAGCTTTGTGGTCTTTAACTCAATTCTTATAAAACTATAGATTCGACGACATTGGTAACCAAGCAGTTATGAGCTTAACCACGTAATAACTTTTTTAATCAAAACAAAATATTGGAAATTACTACTGCTCCGCTTCTCTCACCAACAGATTTTTAAATAAGACAAAACTATATATTTAGATAATACTTCAATGCTTAGGCGATGTACTTCATACTTGATTCACTTTTAAAATTGAAAGTAAAAAAAACTATTGGCCTTCTAGTTTTTTATATTATTGCTATTTTGCTTAGCCAACTATTAGAAAAAGGCCTTACATCTCTTGATTTTAAAGTACAGGGTAGCTTCAGCTTTATTTATTTCCAATTACCATCGATTTTAATGTGCTGGTTTTTGCTTTTTAAAACTAAAACAAGAAAATATACAAAAACCGATTTAATCGGTATACCACATGAAGAGATTGAGCCAGGAAAATTTATTTTTTTTGTGCCAACCAAAGTAGTTAAAATGGGAGTTGCGAATTGTTGGATTGAGGGTGTACGTGATCGAAAAAATACCATATCATTGATTTTTTCATTTTTACTGTCTCCGCTCTATCTATTTCTTCTACTATGGCTCTATATAAAAGGCTACGACTTCTTGTCAGATACTTTTAGTTACTCTTTTTGCACCATATCAGTTATACTTATTTCGATTCAGGGAAAAATTATTTTTTTAAACTATAGTAATGCTGGGGAATTGGGGGGAGAACTTTCTTGGTTTCGCCGTATTAAAGCACGAGGCATGAATGAAATTATTGTCTCTCTTGATCTAATTTTTATATCGCTTACTATAGTTTTTAATTATTTTAATTTAGACCATATCACGAAAGTGCTACTTTTTATATATGGATTTAGAATTATGAGAATCTTACTACTTATTCCCTATTTTGAATATGTATGGGATAGTATTACTCGCGGACTTAGACTTACTACAAATTATGTATCCTCGTTTTTAGTAATACTTATCGTTTTTTCTCTAAATTCTAGGATGCTTTTTGGAGAAACAAGTGATAAGTTTAGCACGTTAACAAGTTCTATTTATAATAATTTTCAAATTATTCTTGGTAATGGATTTGATATTGGTGGTGATTCTAGTGAAATCGAATCCTACGTTTTCTTTGTTACACTGTTGCTTGGAATTATATTTACTTCAATCATAACCGCCTTAATTACTGATAGTATTTTGGCAAAAAAAAATATATCGGGAGATAATACAGATGAAGAAAAGTCAGTATGGTATAAAAGAGATAAAGACGAGGACTTGATTTTTTATGCAATGAGAGTAGTTTCCCATGTAATAAAAATTTAGGTTATTAAGTTTATGGAGGCGTTCAAAACCATATCGACTACTACCATCAAAAAGTCCATCATACCACTTTGCAAAAACCTCAAGATCGATATGATGAATCCATGAAAAAAGCTGCCTGATGAATCGTTTTATAACCCTAAATCTTAACTTAGCAAACACCCCCTCCGGTCTGAATTTAGGGGAGTATTATATTGTGCTGTTAGTTTCATATACTTAACATCCTTTTCGTTTAAGCCAGCCTGTCGATACTTTTTTTAGTATGTTGTTTTCAAGCAGTAAATCAGCTACAAGTTCCTTAAGCCCTTTATTTTTATTTCGCAGATC
>Ga0172372_10012143_pt1 | contig 10832 bp, 9 predicted proteins | sample LakKiv5m_2_FD_114544 | JGI IMG/M metagenome (GOLD analysis project Ga0172372, IMG submission 114544) | Freshwater microbial communities from Kabuno Bay, South-Kivu, Congo - kab_092012_9.5m | ecosystem: Environmental > Aquatic > Freshwater > Lake | place: Democratic Republic of the Congo... | reverse complement strand
ATTGCTCCACGCGAGCACGCTCAGCTGCCGTGGCTGGCAGCAGATCGGTGCGCTGGCAGCGGCTGGCCAGGTAGCGGCAGATGGTGTCAAAGCCCGCAGCACCAAGACCCTCACGCCATCGCCGCCAGCGAAACGCAGTGGCAGCGGCACATCGACATCCTGGCCGCGCAACTCGAGCGCACCGGCGCCTACGCCGTGGGCGAGCACTTCACACTGGCCGACATCCCTTTGGGTTTGTCGGTGCATCGTTGGCTGCAAGCGCCCGTTCAAAAGACCGAGCCTGCCGCCATCCCCGCTTACTACGCCCGCTTGAGCCTACGCCCAGGCTTCGTTAAATATGGCGTGAACGGTGGTGGTTGAACGTTGGTGTGTCAGCCAAAGTGTCATGGGAGATCGAAGTTATGCGAACTGAGACGGTCGAAGTTACAGTAAATGACTCTGAGGTGCTCTATGACGGCGGCGACCTGTCTTTCTAGCTTGTTTATGCATTGGGGTGAGATTAGTATTAACTAAGGATGCTCTAAATGGCTTGCTGAGCGCGATAGGCTACGGCAGTGCTGAAGCTTCTGCAGCAAGAGGGTATTTATGTCAACGAAGAAGAATTGAAGCTTAGTTGACCAAAGCCGGAAGCTGTTCTCAAAGCAGCGATGGGCTGACGGAACGACCTACAGGCGCTCCACGTGGTCCTACGGCGAGAGGGCTAAGCAAGTCCTTGGGGTGGTAAGCGATGATCAATTATTTCGTCTACAAAAACGGCGCTGGTAACTTTTGGGCGCCGCTCACCGAAGAAACCAACCACTTATACGTCGGCTTCGACGACGAGTGGTCGAAGGGGTCCGAACTTATTCTCCCTGCTACGTACGATAATGGAGGAGAGGCCCCTCATGACTGGCGCGTAGGTGATCTGAATCACATTCGTTTTGTGACGCACCCAAGTAATCGCGATGGTTTCTATCTAGTAACCTTTGAAAAAACAAGTTTGAAGTTTTGGAAGGTCGCTGGTGGGGTCGAAGAAGCTTCGTCAGAAATCCGGCGTACTGCGGAAAAAATGGTTACCCACAAAGGCGTTTATTCAAAGTATTTTTTTCGCAGTCCGGATCCAAAGGGCGCGTCTCCGTTTCCTCCCTTCAGGGTGATTCCTGTCACGCCGATTGCTTCTATTTCGCGGCATGAGGTTTACACAAGCATAGACTCCTTGGGTTCGTATCAATATTTAATCCGGGGCACTTGCAGGCCACTTTGGCGTGCAAAAGGGCCGGACGCTGCTGCGATGCCAGTTGAAATCGTCAGCGAGTGTCAAAAGGTAGTGCCCCGCTGTGAGCGAGTAGGAGAGGAACAGCCATTTGGCGCATTTGTCCGAATGTATTTTGATCTGATTTTGTCAAAGCGTGGGAAACTCCCTCCAGTCTCAAGTCAGCCTCGCCTAGAGGGTATCTTTCAAAGCGCAGAGTTAACACAATCGTTAGTTTTGGCAACGTTAAATCCTTTGCTGGTAGAGACGGCCGCGCAGGCATTAATCGAGGATTTAGGACTAACGGCAGATATTGGTGTGAGTAAAGGAAAAGATGTCGTTGATATTAGGGGACGAGCGAGCAGCTCAACGGGAAAAATTGATCGGAAGGTAGCCGCGGAGGCCTTTGCAAAATTGAAGGACCTTGGAGTTAAAGCGACCACAGCTCTAAGTGAAAAGTTATTATCAGGGGGTACACTCGATATTCAGTGCAAAGCCGCGGATCGCAAGGCGACCGCTAGCGGCGTGTTACATTTTGGTTTTTTCAAGGACGGGCAATCGAATCGGGTGGATGTACTCCCCTTCACTTTGCTCATTGATTCTATCGGTGCAAAGAAGTTACCCAGATTGTCAAGATTTATAGATATGCAGAAAGAACTAATCCGTGGGGGGTGGTCTTCATTTCAGTGAACATCTCTCGGCGACACTCGCGACATGCTTTTGCAGCGCTTGGTGGACAACGAGGCAATGACCGCAGCCAGCCACGCTAGCGTAAATGTTCCGGTGAGCTGCTCAAAAAAAACGGTAGTGAGAGTTGCTGCCGTGGCTTGTAATAGTGTAGTGGGCGATAGTGGATCTATATTGGCGCGCGCTAAATAGCAGCATGGTAGAGCCAAAAATAAGCATCGGCGGTCCAGCATTAACTTTGAAGCCACTCGACCACGAACACCATTCCTAGAGTATCGAGTTCACAGTAACGCTTTAATTCGTTACTAAGAGTTAGCTCGTTGCCAGAACCGCTCACAAGAGTTGCATAAGCCATCATCGCTGCTGCGCCGTTAGCGATGACGGGTCCCTCTGTCTGCTCTAGAGTGCCTATGGCGTCGGCCAGTTGTGCATCCTGAAAGATTGGCTTGAGCAGGTGGTAGGGATCACGGATGCCCGTTTCGTCCTTTGTGATCCAGGTCATCTGGCGGAAGTTTTTGCTTGGAATCAATTCGGTGCCGTAAATGGGCTGTGAGTACTTATCCTGCAGGAACTTCGAATTGTTAAGCACAGCCGGAAGGAAGCGCTTCATCGAGCTACTACCTTGGGTGTCCGCAAGGAATACTTGCTCTTCCATGAGCCTTCCAAAATCGAACAGGCGTCCCGCGCCTTTTTGCATTCCTAGGACAGTGAGGAACTGAAGAAGATCCTTCGCATCCGGTGGCTGGAAATTTTCGATCTCCTCTGCAATTTCTCTCAGGACAGTTCTTTCGTGGTGGTACCAATGTAAAACGGTGCCGCTATCCGACCCCAGAGTGCTCTTAAGCGCGCGTACGGCATCAATACTGGGCGATGTATTTTGATCGTACTGTAGGAACTCCGCGGCGTGCCGGATTGATCCGTCCGCCTCCATAACGTGGTGCGAAAACTGAAACAGTATCGTTTGGTAGGGATGATGCCCTCTGTAATAGGGGAGGGCGGGGCGTGCTGTTTCAAAGTCGATGAAATGGAGCGGGAACTTAAACGACCGCAGCGCAGCCTCAATATCTGCGTGGTTGATATGTATCGACTCGGAGGCACCCAGTGCCTCGGCGCGTTGAAGACGGTGTCGGTGTTCGATCGTGATGGCTTGCGTGTCAGGGTCAGCATCAGGTAGTTCGTCAGCAGAGACATCCCGTAGCCATAGTCGACTGCGGGCAACGAGATCATCCACTGGGCCTTTGCGATAAAGGGCGAAAACAGAGTCTTCGCGCTTCGGTACCTCCGTCGTCTGGAAGTGATACGCCATGCACTCTGTCCAGCCGCTTCGTTCCAAGTTGTTTGTTGATCCCGTATAGAACTCACACGACTTGCACTGTGCGCCGACGGTAGGGGGTATTCGCTCGTCATTCCCGATGGCTGATGCAGTCTTTCTTATCAAGGCTGCGAAGTCGACGTTGGGCTGCTTACGACGACTCGTATGGTTTTTAAAAACCAGGGATACCGCTTCGGTAGCATCAACGGCAATCAAGAGCGGTTCGGTGAGGCTGCGTACGTCAAAGCTGGCAGAGGTCACTGCCCGGGCACGTCGTCCCTCGCCAACGATTGGAAACTGAAACGCGAGTCCTCCTACAGAGCATTGAGCCTTCTTGTCGAGTAGCAACAACCAAGGGCGAAGCTCAAGGTCGGTGGTGCCCAGTAATGTAGGTAAGCATCTGCTTAATAGAAACTGCTGAAAAGCGAGATCGAAAACATACGAGCGCCAAGCAGGTGTTAGGGGGTCGGATCTCGGAGTTTTTCCAACCAAGGAGTCCGTATCTCGATCCCAGCCAATCGACTTCACTTCGATGAGATCGATCACACGTCCGCGCTTCTTTAGGATGTCGACCCGTGCGAGCAGATTGTCATCTAGAAAAGTCGGTTCGAAAAGGGTGACGTTTTGGCGGGTGATGAGATTCTGAGTGTGAGCAAGTTGCGTGGCTTGATCACCCTCAATCTCAATGGCATTCGAGTCTTCGGATCGGTACATCGCCTTCGCTAACTCGCCGACCTGAAAGCCGCCGAATGCTAGGGATTTCAGAAAGTCATTGCTGTCGTTGGCGTTAACGTACCGCTTGTCGAGACTGTAGTAGACCTTAGTTGGACACTCGAGCGCGAGCTTGAAGCGGCTCTTACTGAGAGTCCTGATGGTTAGCGATTCGCGCTGATCCGAAGGTGAGCCTGCAGACATTCGTTCTAAGCCTTGTTCCAGCCCTTCTTGATATTTTCAGTAATCATCTCATCGGCGAGTTTCATCGCGATGGCTTCGGTCGGAGCGAGTCGTACTTCCCGGTCCAGCGGCGTTGCACGGGTGGCGCTGTAGTCCGTCCAGTGAACCACAAAGGCGGGAAATGCCGAGTTTGTCGTCTCTTTGTTGGTCTTCCAAACGACCAGCTTTCGAACGGCGATTTGTCCCTTCGCTTCTCTTGTCCAAACCTCCCGGCGTAGCACTCGGCTCGTTGGGAGGGTGTCGGGTGTCGCGCCAGGAGCTGCTGAGCTTAACCACTCGCTAATTTGGGTGATCCGGATGTCGACTGGATTCGCGGTCTTATCGTCCCTCAGCCGTTCGAGCACGGGATGAATGGGCCGCGGGCAGGGCCGCACTCCGTGGCTCCGCCAGCCGCTTGCTTTGTCGTACGACAGAAGAGGGGCGGACAAGATGGTTCCGTCTGATCGCTCGCTTTGCAGATCCGTGACTTTGATGCTGACAACGATCTCTGGGGAAACGAATCGATAGAGGCCACCGGAGTCGCTCGCATAGCGAACTTGAGAGGTAACGACCGACTTTGAAAGACGATCGAAGATCGCCTTTCGCTGCGCCATCGATCCGAGGTTGCCGCAACCGCCGAGAAGTTGAACCTTCCCATCCTCATGCATCAGTCCAAGGAGCACTGAACGAGCATGACCCGGCTCATCAACCTTTTCGGTATACGCGAGCAAAACGCAATCAATGTCAATGACGGGCTTGAGCTTGTACACCATGCCGGTCGACGCACGAACAATCAGACCCTCAGCTCCACCATCTTCGACGACGGTTTTGTAATGCGACTGAAGATCTGCAGCGCCTGACATCGTGGCGGTCTCGATTAGTGAGAGCGTGGAGCCCGAGGCAGGAACCAGCGCTTGAAGCGTTGAAAAGCGCTCCTCGTAAGGCGCGGTCAGTGCTGTGGCGCCATCCTTTTGAACGAGATCAAACACGGTGAAACTGAGTTTCTTCGTATCGGCCTTCTTACCACCTGCGAGCAGGGCGCTAAGATCTCCCACACGTTCCCGACCCTTTGCTGCTTCAACATGAAGCTCGCCCGCTAAGATCGTTCCCGCGGGGAGAGTTTTGGCCTGCTCCAGCACGGGGATCTTCCCCGTGATCCCACGTCCCCGCGGATTAGCGAGATAGACCCCGTCGTCATTGCTGATCAAAAACCACAGTTCACCGTCGATCTTTTTAGAAACCACGAGCGAACTTGGCGGGATACTTGCGATATCGTTCGGGGAGAGTGGACGGTAAAGTCCGGCGATCCGACGCTTGTAGCTTGCCAGAGAGTCGACAAGTTCCGGGTCGTTGACCGCGACGTCGTACGAGCCGACGCCGAATGCTGCGCCACCGGAAAACTTACTCTTGCTCATTTGCCCAACCTCGCCTCAATTAATCCGCTGCATCCGTATTTCGCGTGATCGATGTGATCAACTGTTTTTATGGGGAATCGTCGGCTTTTTGAGTTCCATATCACTCAAGTGAAGGAGTAATCGGTACTTCTCTCCTTGCACTTGGCCACTGAGAAACCCACGGTAGGCTCTTCCATTCGCCTGAAAGATCAGCGGTCCGGCACCCTTCTCGCCGGTACCAAGCAGCATGACTGCCTTATCCTTCTCGAGCTCGGACGCCATGGCGTACAAGAAATCGTAGGTCAGTCCATCAACGTGTTGAAGCTGTACCGAACGTCGAAATGAAAATCGACGTACTGCATCCTTGATTGGAATCTTCCGGCCACTCCAACGCACTGGCACCTCACCGTTGATATTCGAGGCGACGTCAATGGGCGCTCGACGTTCCTTTTCAGAGCCGTCAGGGTTGAGCACGAGCTCAATCACTTGCGGTTCAGAGGTGAGCACTGCACCGCCCGCATCAAGATATACCGTCATCGTTTGCTCGACGGTTTGACCGATCGTTTCCAAGTCAATTTCCGGGTCAGCCTCGATAAGCGCCTTTGAATAGTCTTCGCCGAAACGTTTCTTAAGTGTTACGTCGGTACCTTGGTCTGATGCGATCAGATATCGGCGAAACTCAAGGGCGACTCCGGGCAGTCCCATCTTTGGTGCTTCAGCGCCTTTGATGCTTCTAAAACCGATTACGGCGTCTCGACCCTTGGCGTTCGCCACACGGATGTAATTTGTCATGATTGGGTCAACCTACAGCGTTGGCATTTTGGAATATCAGAGTTGGTCAAAATCGAGATCATCGGTGTCGTCCTCAGTCGATTCTGCGACGAATACGGCGCCTTGCTCAGACCACGCGATATCGACAGGTTTCCCGACGAGGGCGAAGACGCCTTCGTCGTTGGCAACGAGATAAGCAACTTCAACCTCAAGGCCCGCCGCATAGTTGAATGCGCAGCGATAGATCTCACCTGATTTCATCGAGGCGACCAACTTTGAGGAGATGTCCTCGGGCTCCAAAGCAAATACGCTTTCAACGTCGAGATGAAGTACGGTCCCTGGATCAACCGGGCCTTCCACAGTCTGGGCGACGCCCAATGTGGAGGGTTTTGTTTCGACTACTTGCCCATCAATATCGAGACCGACCATCTCACTTCGGGCAACCCAACGACCGTCAGGGGCGAAGTAACCTTGGGAGGTCATTCCGCTCGTGATTAGCGTGGAGCCATCCGGCGTTAAAGCGGCTTTGGTGCACGCAGCGCCAGTGCCATCAACGGCAACTCGCTTACGTACGCCATAAAGTTTCGCGCGATCGACCCGCACCGGCGCAAAGTTGAGGTCTACGCCATTGAAATTTAGTACAACATTTTTCGCCATATCTCGTTTGTCCTAAGGTGGCGCTGGAAAAGTTCGCTAGTTAGATCTCTATCTAATCGTCGTCGGAGTTGTAATTTTCCTCGGACTCACCGTCTTCGTCATCATCCGCGACACGTACGGAATGACACTTGCCCTTCGCGTCTACGACAAAGTATTCAACCGATCCACCGCTGTCCTCCTGAAATTCAAATTCACGACCATCATAAACTAAGCGAAAAATCACAAAAGGCTTTTTGATTCCTGGGACAGTTTCAATCTCAATTTCTGAAATTTGCAGTTTCGTAGGATCAAATTCCTCGTACATCGCTAGGGTGTAGCGCGCGTCTTTTAGATGAGCAACTTGAAACGCACTATAATCGCTTAGTTTCCCCGTTGCCGCTTTTCCATCAATCGCTTTTTTAAGAGAAGCTTTATAAATCGTTGACAGACGTGTAGTTGCTAGCGCGGCGTCACCGCTTCCATCAATATCAAAATTGATATCGTCAAAAATGACACCCTCAAAATAAGGAACAAAGTCATCAACGAAGGTCAAGGCTAGACCCCCTGCCCGAGCATCATGAAATTGGTCTTCTGTAATCGCAATCACGGAAATCTGAATTTGTGCGCAGGAGAAACTGACAACAGTTTCTGGCACGGTTGAAAGCTTAAAGTTCCCGTGAACAGTGTCCTCGCCCCAGCTTTCGGACCTCTTTCGTTCATAGTCTTCCAGTCTGAAGTCTGGATCGGCTTTGAACGCCTTATTGATGCGGCGTTTATCTTTTTCGTCAATACCCTTAGAGAGGGTGAGAAAAAAAGCATCTTTGTGAGAGCTTCCTTCGAACAAAACGTCTGAAATCACGACCGGGGTACAAGAATTCGGTTTTCGTATTTCCGTGGCGATGGCAGAGCATGCCGTTCGTCGCCGTTCAACAGTGAAATACGATCGCTTATTTTTTCTATATACAGACGTGTTTGAAAAGTAGGCACCGGTCTCGAGAGTTAGTCGGAGTTTGCTACCGGCTGGCGCTGAGATCACCTCAACGTACCCTTTCTTAGTCTTTTCCGAAATTTGTTTTTCTGCCCCCGTAAGTGCGGCATCCGCAGATTTGAACTTCTTGGTGACCGATTGACCATCTGTGCCGATCTTTCCGTACGTTACGGTGAGGGCTTTGTCGATGACTTCGATCTCCCAAAATTTGTTGGATTTCTCATCGCAGTATTCGAATCTACGTTTCATGACGTTCCCCGTGTTCTTGCGTGTGCGTGACCGGCTTTTTGAGTTTGTAGCACCCGTCATCGAGCAATGCAAAAAATCAAGGCTGCTCGACTATCCCGAGCGGCATACGGAAGGGGCTGTTCGTAAGCCATTGATTTCACGAATTTTCTGGCGATCGACTTTTTAGCTGTTCCAGCGATACTGGTTATAGGGGCTAAGAAATCGTGGGTTCTATGAAACAACAGCACCGAATGGACAAACAATCAACTCTCGCTGTCGGATATCCGATACCGACATGGTCTGATTTTCCTCAAAGCGCCATGGTGTTGCGCTGGGTGCGGCAGCTGATCCGTGGCTGGCGGCAATCCGCATTAGATGTGCCGACCGCTCAACTCCTCGGAGCTGCCGCACTGATCGAGCATGACTATCCGCGAAACATAGAGGCGTTAGCGCGTCTGATTGCTGCCGATCTGGACGTTGAATTTCAGTCGATTGACCCCGAGCAGGCGTCGTTGCCGGACGTTACCAACCCGTTTTCTGGTCAATTGCAGGGCGTCCTGTATCTCGAGTCGGGGGGCTGGCAGGAAGCGGAAGATGGCCCAGGGACGCCGCGATCCGATACGCCGGCGGGACGAGTTCGAAGTTTTCTCGAGGGCAACTTCGAGTCACCCGCCTTCATTGTGATTACGACGTGTCGTGACGTGGAAAAGGTCTACCCACCCCTGAGAAGAATTTCAGGTTTTTCTCGCGTGTTTGAACTTCCCTGTCCCTCGCCCGAGGAGCTTGGAGCGCTATTCATCGCCAGTTGTGATCGAACGTGGCTATCGGATGACGTAGTTGGTAATCCCCGTCGTGTGGGATTGCTTCTTGGGGGCAGTCACGAGGGTTATGAAGGTCGTGTATTTGCCCGTCTGTTCGCTCAGCGAATTGCCTTACTCGAGGGTCGAAGAGTCACCTTCAAAGATCTCGCACTTCTTGACTCTGTCGGACCCATAGAGTCGTGCTCCACACTACCCACGATGAGCGGACTGGATGAGCGTGTCGCGTGGCATGAAGCCGGACACGCTGCGGTCGCTCTCTTGGACTCACACGGTCGTCACATACCGGAGTACCTGACGGTGACGCCGCGGCGCAATACGTTGGGATTCATGACGTTTTCTCGGGAACATTGTGAACGCAGACTGTTTGCGTATACGCGATCCATGATGACTCATGAGATTCGGGTGTCTCTCGCAGGACGCGCCGCAGAGGAAATGATCTACGGCAATGACGAGGTGTCCGATCTCTGTGTGAACGATCTCGAACGTGCCGCCGAGACGTTGAAGTCCGGAGTGCTTAAATACGGATTTCAATTTGCGTCCGAGCAACCCGACTTGCCGCCTCTCGCGGCGTCGTCCGCGAGCGGAGAGGCGATTTTCCCGCTGGTCCAATCGAATCCTGCGTGGCGAGGGGTTTTGGAGAGGGAGTACGAAGCGACTATCAAAATTGCACTACAAAATAGACCGCTAATTGAGGCGATTCAACGGCGACTCCTTCGAGATCGCGTGTTGTTTCGTGAGGATTTCGCGACGATTTGGACTATGCATGTTCGTAAGGAGAAAAGCTTATGTCAAAGTGCTGCGTGAGAGCCTGCACCCCGCTTATCGTCATTGCGCTACTCGCGTTAGGTTCCCAAGTAGGGGCTGCTCATGAAGGTACCACTCCGGCGGACCCCTGGCTTGGTGCAACCATTGGCGGGCTCATCGGTTCGACCATAGGGCAGGGTGACGGTCGCAAGGTCGCAACTGCCGTGGGCGCGGTGGTTGGGTATCAGCTCGCAGCGAATACCGCTGACGGGCTATCGCGCCAACACTACCGTCGACTCGAGCGGCGATGTCGCGCCGCGATTCCTGCGGCGTACAGAATTAATGCCGGCGCTGCTAAGGCATGGGTTGAAGGATGTATCGACCGTGAGGTCGGAAATCAACAAGACCTCGAACAAGAAGCCTATGAACATGGAAGAAATCAGGAGAAAGACCAATGATGACCGCCGATCAGCGAATGAAGGTGCTCAAGATTTTGAGCTCTAGCAGTCTGACGAGAACGGGGCTCGAGGCTTACCGAGAGCGTATTCTGGATATGCTTGCGGAAGACGACCCGAGCTATGCCGAGTTGACCCGCGCGTTCGACAACGCTGTTCCATCCGATAGCTATCTCGTTTTTATGGGCTTCTGTCCGGGGGCTAACTTTGCCCGTCGTCAGGACACCCGCTGGCGTACTCTCGGGATCTGTGAGTTTGAGTTTGATCAAAGTGAAACCCAAGTACGCAGGTTTTCGACCATTCGGGTTGGTGATCAAATCATCCTGAAGAAGCGGGAAATTATTGGTAAGACGATGAAACTCTACGGGCACGGCAAGGTCATCGGCGTTGACTACACTGCGGAGGGGCGCCGCGTTTTGAAGATGGCGTGGCACCCGGACGAGACAATAATTGAGGTGCCACTAATGGGGTGTAACTCGACCGTCAATCTGAAAAAAACGGCGACTGTCTTAAGGATTCTCTGAAAAAGTCCCCGAATTCCACGAACCCATGGGAAGTGTAGTTGTCTTAGTGATATTGCCAGCAAAACCGGATCGATCATGAGCCAATTGAGTTTTTCCGACCTTGAGTTT
>Ga0172372_10012141_pt1 | contig 10834 bp, 11 predicted proteins | sample LakKiv5m_2_FD_114544 | JGI IMG/M metagenome (GOLD analysis project Ga0172372, IMG submission 114544) | Freshwater microbial communities from Kabuno Bay, South-Kivu, Congo - kab_092012_9.5m | ecosystem: Environmental > Aquatic > Freshwater > Lake | place: Democratic Republic of the Congo... | reverse complement strand
TCACGCTCACCGGCAGCGGCCCCGACCTCGCCGCCGATCCACGGGTTCGCGACGCCTACCTCGGCGAGTAGGGTAGCCTTCAGGCTGCCGCTCGTAGACCGCTTGTTCCACAAGCGGATCCGGCCGAGATCCGCTTCGGGACGAAGCGGTCTACTATCCTACGAATCTGGTATCCTGCCCGTCCCGGAATCCACAGCAGGGTGCATCAGTGCCAGGGCAGGCGACGTCGACGAGCGACTCCGTGAACGCCGATCCGCGGATCGCGGAGGTGCTCGCGAAGTGGTGGGGCTTCGACCAATTGCGGCCGCTGCAGGCCGAGGCGATCCACGCGGCGCTCGACGGCCGCGATTCGCTCGTCGTCATGCCGACCGGCGGGGGAAAAAGCCTCTGCTATCAGCTGCCACCGCTGGTGGGCGAATCGACCGACGTGGTCGTCTCGCCACTGGTCGCCCTGATGAAAGACCAGGTCGATGCGCTCGAGGCGATCGGCTACCCCGCCGCCGCGATCCACTCTGGATTGTCGCAGGATGAGCGTCGCCAGATCCGCGACCGGCTCGCCGCCGGCGAATTACGGCTGCTCTTCACGGCGCCGGAGCGGCTCGTAAACACGGGGCTCCTCGACCTGCTCGCGCAGGTGGGCGTGAAGCGGTTTTCGATCGACGAGGCCCACTGCATCAGCCAATGGGGCCACGACTTCCGGCCCGAATACCGGCAGCTCGCCCTGCTGCGTGACCGTTTTCCGACGGCCAGCCTCCACGCCTTTACGGCCACGGCCACGCCGCGGGTCCGCGACGACATCGCCGCGCAGCTCCAGCTGCGGAGCCCCGACGTGCTCGTCGGCACGTTCGATCGGCCCAATCTCTGCTACCGGGTCGTGCCGCGGACCGACCGCATCCAGCAGACGCTCGAGATTCTCGGGCGGCATGCGGGTGAGGCCTCGATCGTCTACTGCATCTCGCGCAAGGAGACGGAGCGGCTCGCCGCCCGGCTCGCCGCCGAAGGGATTCTCGCGCGGCCCTACCATGCCGGCCTCGATCCCAGGGAGCGGCACAAGACCCAGGAGGCATTCGCCCGCGAGACGATCGACGTCGTCGTGGCGACCGTCGCCTTCGGCATGGGCATCGACCGCTCCGACGTGCGGCTCGTGCTCCATACCTCGCTGCCGAAGAGCCTCGAGGCCTACCAGCAGGAGACGGGCCGGGCCGGCCGCGACGGCCTGGCCGCCGAGTGCGTGCTGCTCTATTCCTCGGCCGACGTCTTCAGCTGGGAATCGCTCGTGCGGAAGAGCGCCGAGGAGGCCGAGCTCGAGCCCGACGAATTGGCGCGGCTCGTCGCCGGCCAGACCGAGCACCTTCACGCGATGCGGCGGTATGCGCAGGCCGCCCGGTGCCGCCACGCGGCGCTCTCGGAATACTTCGGGCAGCCCTACGGCACCGAGCCGTGCGGTGCCTGCGACGTCTGCCTCGGCGAGACGGAGAGCCTGCCCGATGGCACGGTGACCGCGCAGAAGATCATCTCCTGTGTGGCGCGGGTCGGGGAGCGGTTCGGCGTGCGGCACGTCTGCGAGGTCTTGCGTGGCGCGAAGACGGAAGGCATCCAGCGGCACGGGCACGAGCGGCTCTCGACGTTTGGCCTGCTCGCCACGCTCGACCAGCGGGCCGCCGAGAACCTCACGCACCAATTGCTCGATCAGGGCCTGCTCGCCCGCAGTGGCGGCGACCGGCCCGTCGTCATGCTCAACGAGCGTTCGTGGGAAGTGCTCCGCGGCAGCCGCGCCGTGGTATTGCTGGAGCCGCGGGCCGGCAGGGCGAAGGCGGCCAAGGCCGACGTCGACGATTGGAAGGGCGTGGATCGCGACCTCTTCGAGCGGCTGCGCAAGTGGCGCCGCCGCGTGGCCGACGGCCGCGGCAAGCCGGCCTGGACGATCTTCGACGACAAATCGCTGCGGGCCATCGCGCGGGAGAAACCGTCGTCACCCGCGGCGCTCTTGCGGGTGAAGGGCATCGGCGAAAAACGCCTCGCCGACTTCGGCGCCGCGATCCTCGATCTCGTCGCGGGCCGCGAACCGGCGGATTAACTCAACTCGCCCAATCCGGTACGGGGCTGCCCACGCCCCGTCGCCGGACGCTCGCTGCGGACATCCTGTCCTCCGAGGAAGGGAGGCTTCGGGTCATCCGAAGCCGGCTTGGGCGAGTCGGGCTACTACGAAGCCAGCACGCGGCGGACGAGCGCGGGGTCGACGCCGTCGACGAGTTCCACATGGCCGATTCGGCTCGGCAGCACGAAGCGGAGTCGGCCGTCGAGGGTCTTTTTGTCGCGGGCCATGATTGCCAGAAGGTCGTCGGCCGTCGCCTGCGGGGCGTGCTTCTTGAATGCGCCAAGATCGGTCGGTAGGTCCAGCGATTCGAGGAGCCGATCCTGCCGGGCGACGACATCGGGGCTGATGCGGCCGAGCATCTCGGCCAGACGGGCTGCGGCCGCCATGCCGATCGAGACGGCCTCGCCATGGAGGAGCGTGCCGTAGCCGGCGGCGGCCTCGAAAGCGTGGGCGAACGTGTGGCCGTAGTTGAGCACGGCCCGCAGGCCCGTCCGCTCGTGCTCGTCGCGCTCGACGACATGCGCCTTGAGGGCCGCCGATCGCTCGACCACGTGCACCAGCGGCTCGACCTGTCGGGCGAGGATGCCCGCGGCATGCGCCTCGAGCCAGGCGAAGAATTCGGCGTCGAGGATCATGCCGTATTTGACGACCTCGGCGAGCCCGCTGACATATTCGCGGTGCGGCAGCGTCGCGAGGGAGTCGGTGTCGGCAAAGACGCCGCGGGGCTGCAAGAAGGCGCCCACGAGATTCTTGCCGTGCCGCAGGTTGATGCCGGTCTTGCCGCCGATGGCGCTATCGACCTGCGCGACGAGGGTGGTGGGAACCTGCCAGATGGGAAGGCCGCGGGCGAAGGTCGCCGCGACGAAGCCGGCGAGGTCTCCGATCACACCGCCGCCCACGGCGACGATGTGCGTGCCGCGATCGACGGCCAGCCGCCCGCATTCCTCCCAGAGCCGGCCCGCTTCGGCGACCGACTTCGAGGCCTCGCCGGAGGGCACCGCGATCGTCTGCACCGCCGCGCCTGCGGCAGCAAGCGCGGCGATCACCCGCTTGGCATGGGGCTCGAGGACGGCCGCATCGGCGATGACGACGGCCCGCTTCGCACCGGCGGCCGCGAGCGCCGTGCCGATCGACGCGATCGCGCCGGGGCCGATCAGAATCTCATACGACCGATCGCCGCCGGCAGCTTCGCCACCTTCGAGCCTCACGCGAATCGTGCGGTGCGACACGGTCAGGCGACGCTCACGCGCTCCAGGTCGGCGGGTGTGACCGTGATCACGCGGGCGAACCCGGTGTGCTGGCGGACGTAATCGAGTTCGGCCGCCTCGCTCGGGCTCGCATGGAGCAGGGTCTCGACCCGCGACTTGTCGGCCCGCGACCAATCCTCGTAGTCATCGGGCCAGACGGTGTGATGTTCGACGACGAGCGCTTCACGATAGGGATCGAAGGCGTTTGACATCCGTGGTGCTCCTGATTCGAAACCGAAGGCATCCGCAGTATACATTGCCGTCAGGGCGACCGCTCGGGCCGCCCTCACTCCGCGGGAATTCGATCAGCCCATGCCATCCACGAGCCCGGCATCCCCTGCCGTCACACCTCCCATGCAGCCGACGGCCGGCCGCGGCACCGCGATCGTGATCGGTCTTTTGCTGCTCGGGCTCGCCGCCGCCGGCACCGGCATCTGGTATCAGCGCGGGCAGACTCGCCGCTGCCTCGATTTGTATGGGGCCGACGCCGCGCGGCACATCACCGCCGCGCCGCGGGTGGAACTCGTGCGGCTCGTGCCGGCCGGCGCGGCAGGGCGGCTCGCCGCGATCGACCGCCGCGACATCACGTCTGCCAAGGGGCTCGTGCACCTGCGGCGCGGCCTCGTGGAGGACGCGAATTTTCTCTGGCCGTCCACGGCGCCGGAGAGCCGCATCCCGGAGAGCGCCTGGGATCTGGGGCTCGTCTTCTCCGATCCAGCCTTTCCCCAGCATCAGCCGACGGTGCTCGTCATCGATTTCGACGAATCGGGCGGCCATGCCGCCGTGGTCGGGCGACCGGGCCGCGTCGGCCTCGGCCGCCTCGAGAAGGGCATGCAAAAGTGGGTGAAGGGCCTGTAGACCGCTTGCTCCGCAAGCGGATCCGGATCCGCTTGCGGAGCAAGCGGTCTACTTTGGAGCAAGCGGTCTCCTTTTTGGCTTGGAAACCGGGCTTTTGGCGGTCGCGGCGGGATCCTATTCTCTCCGCCCCGCGGAAGTTCCCCCATCCCGCGAGCGCGAGGCCCTTTCATGCGATCGATCGCCGTGGCGAATCAAAAAGGTGGTGTCGGCAAGACGACCACGTCTGTCAACCTGGCCGTGGGCCTGGCCCGCGCCGGCAGACGCGTCTGCCTCGTCGATCTCGACCCGCAGGCGCACGCGTCGCTCCATGTCGGCGTCGCGCCCGGCTCGCATCCGCTCTCGGCCTATGACGTGCTCGTCGGCGGACAGCCGCTCGCGGCGGCCTGCGTCGCGGCAGGCGAAAACCTCTGCGTGGTGCCCTCGCACATCGATCTCTCGGCCGTGGAAGTCTCGCTGACCGCGAAGGCGGGACGCGAGGCGATTCTGAAATCCCGGATCGAGGCCGATCCGCGGTGCACGGGCAACGCTGCCGCGGGCGAAAACTTCGACTACATGGTGATCGACTGCCCGCCGTCGCTGGGGCTCTTGTCGCTCAACGCGATGGCCGCCGTGGACGAGGTGCTCCTGCCGCTCCAGCCGCACTTTCTCGCGCTGCACGGCCTGAGCAAGCTCCTCGAAACGATCGAACTGGTCGCCGAGCACGTCAATCACAGGCTCAAACTGCTGGGCGTGGTGCTCTGCATGTATGAGGCGGGCACGCGGCTAGCGAACGAAGTGGGCCGCGACGTGCAGGGCTTCTTCACGGCGTCGGCGGAGCATCATCCGGCCTGGGCCAGTGCGCGGGTGTTCGAGGCGAAGATTCGTCGCAACATCCGGCTCGCCGAGGCGCCGAGTTTTGGACAATCGATCTTCGATTATGCCCCTGAATCGAACGGCGCAGAAGACTACGCCGCGCTCGCGGCGGAGGTCGATCAGGCGGCGGCCGTGGTTCGGGAAGCGGTGCGTCGCGTGGCCTGATCGCGGTTCGGCCGCCCCGCAATGCTTTCGGCCAGCCGCACCTGAACGGGGGCGGCGCACCCGTCAGGGCCGTACAGTTCCGGCATCCACCAATAGCTCGATGCGCAGGCGTCGACGCCGGTCAGGATGCCCGTAGCGTCGAAGTCTTCGGCCGACACGAAAGGGCGGCTTTCGTCGAACGTCATCAATGACAGCCTTCTGTGGCTCAGGGAATCCGAAGCGGACGCGAAGTGTCTTTCGGACGCTCGCGGCGGCGTAGACCAATTTCCGTGGAATTCACATTCCGAAGACGAAATTGTTGATTGGGAGATGTGGCAAATCAAGGCAGTCTGGGCTGTCTTTGCGGCTTGTGGTGTTTTTCGCCGAAAAACCCGGTTTCCCGTATCTTTAGACATGATTTCGGTACCCTGTGGTCGAGAATCAATCTGCCGCAGTTCCTTCGATGGATTGGTGCATGGCAAAGTGGTCTGAGAGAACGGTTCGAAATGCGGCACTCGGTTTGGCGTGCATCGCGCTGGCCGCGGCGGTGACGGTGGGCTTATCGGCAGTGGCCCACGCTGCGGCTCCCGACGGATTTCGGCCGCTGGCCCCCGGTGTGCTGATCGCCATCCCGCCCGACACGTCGGCCGACGACACGATGCAACGGGGCGACATCCTCGAGATCACCCGCGGACGCGCCGATCGGGAGTGGTCGCCGAAGCGCGACTCCGCCGGGGACACGCTCGTTGGGCAGGCGAAGAACCGCACCTATCCGCGGGATGTCTGGTGTCTCGAGTTTGCCTACAAGCCGCCGCGATTGATCGATGTCGACGTGCCCGGCCCCGACCTCAAGATGCGGCGGAAGCGACTCTGGTATCTGCTCTATCGCGTGAAGAATGCGGGCGGACGGCGCACCGTCACCCCGCAGGATGACGACACGGCCTTCAGCCGGGAGCGGCTCGAGGCCCCGATCCGCTTCCTGCCTCACTTCGTCCTCGAGAGCATCGAGGGGCTCTCGAGGGCCGAGGGCGCACTTTCTTACCGCGGCTATCTCGATCGTGTCGTGCCGGCGGCGATCGAGCCGATCAAGCGCCGCGAGGCGATTCCAGGTCGTCTCCACGATAGCGCGAGCATGGTGGAGGCACCGATCGCTCCCGGCGAGGAGCGGTGGGGCGTGGCCATCTGGGAAGGCATCGACCCGCGGATCGATTTCTTTTCGATCTACGTGCGCGGCCTCACCAATTCGATCCGCTGGCGGCTCAACGAAAACGCCGCCTTCGCCCCGGAAGATCCGCCGGGCGTCGGCACCGATCACGCGCTCGAGAGCCTGCGGCTCGATTTCTGGCGGGCCGGCGACGAACACGACGCCGTCGAGCAGGAGGTGCGGATCGGCCACGCCGGCCTGCTCGAACGGATGGCGATCGGCGTGCGGGTGCTCGAGGCGCTCTCCCGGCCGCGGCTCACGAAGGCGCAACCGACGCTCGGCCTCGGCCAACTCGGCCTCTCGTGGCGGGATCTGCTCGACCCAGCCGCGGCGGTGCCGATCGCGATGGATCGCGCGGTGGCGCCGAGCCTTGTGCCCCTCGCGAAAGTGATCACGCGACTGGCGGCGATCAATGAGCCGACGGCCCGCGGGCCGATCGTGCGCACCATCTTCGGCGACATGGGCATCGAATGGATCGAGTCGCTCTCCCGCGGCCTCGCGGAGCCCGTCGACCCTGCTCGGCAGGCGGTGCGAAGTGCGGCGCTGGCTCGCGCGGGCGTCACGGCGGAGGCGCTCGCCTCCAAGCCGCTCGAGAGCCTTGCCAAGGTGCTCGCCGCGCTCGACACGATTGGTGGCCTGGCCGACCGCCGCGCCGAGGCCACCGCGTTCTTCGGGCCGTCCACTCCGCGGCTCGAGGCCCTCGAACGCGAACTGGCGACCGCGCGGGCGATCGCCCTGCTCGACGAGCTGCCGATCGACCAACCCCGACTCCTGACAGGGGGCGCACGGGCGGCCTACGACGCCATCCACGACGTCGTCGAATCGGAGCCCGACGCCGGCAAGCGGGCCCGGCTGCTGCGCGGGCTTCTGGGGCCCGAGGGGCCAGTGCTCTACGCCGCAGCCACGGCCGTGCACGAGGGCATTGACCACGCCTGGGTCTTTAGGTACGAAATTGATGTCGAAAACATGTAGGAACGATCTGTCCGGGAGCCGCCGCAATGGCACATAAAAAAGGTCAAGGATCCAGCCGCAACGGTCGTGACTCGAATCCGCAGAGTCGCGGCGTGAAGAAGTTCGGCGGTCAGGCGGTGCGTGCCGGCAACATCCTCGTGCGCCAGTGCGGCACCAAGTTTCGCCCCGGCAAGAACGTGGGCATGGGCACCGACTACACGCTCTTCGCACTCGTCGACGGTGTCGTCGGCTTCGACCAGGAAGGTCGCCGCGTCAACGTCGTTGCCTAGTGCGTCGATCTGAAAGCCGGGCGTAGACCGTGTTCGTCGACCGCGTGCATATCGAAGTAGCGGCGGGCGACGGCGGACGTGGCAGCTCGAGTTTTCGTCGCGAGAAATACGTGCCGCTCGGCGGTCCCGACGGTGGAGACGGCGGCGACGGCGGCAGTGTGATCCTCAGGGCGCAGGCCGGCGTCGATTCGCTCGCGGCACTTTCGCAGCGAATGCAGTGGCGGGCCGCATCGGGGCAGTCCGGCGGGCCCTGCAATTGCCACGGCCGCTCGGCCGAGGACCTCGTCTTGCTCGTGCCGCCCGGCACGATCGTGGTCGACGATGCGACCGGGCTCGTGCTCAAGGATCTCGCGAAGCCGGGCGAATGGATCGTCGCCGCGCAGGGCGGAGCAGGTGGCAAGGGCAACCTCCATTTCAAGACGTCCACCAACCGCGCGCCGCGGGAATTCGGCCCCGGCGAGAAGGGGCAGGTTCGTCGGCTCCAGCTCGAGCTCAAGGTGATCGCCGACGTGGGGCTCGTCGGGAAGCCCAACGCGGGCAAGAGCACGCTGCTCTCGCGGCTCTCGCGGGCGCGGCCGCAGATCGCTGACTATGCCTTCACGACGAAGACCCCGATGCTCGGGATCGTGGCCGTCAATCGTGACCGCAGCTTCGTCCTCGCCGATCTGCCGGGGCTCATCGAAGGGGCCCACGCCGGCGTCGGCCTGGGCCACGAATTTCTGCGGCACGTGGAGCGGGCCGGCATCATTCTGCACGTGGTGGAGCCGCAGCCGATCGACGGCAGCGACCCGCTCGCGAATTATCGGGCGATCCGCGAAGAGCTCACGCTCTACGACGCCTCGCTCGGCGAGCGGCCCGAGATCATCGTCGTGAGCAAGTGCGAATTGCCCGAGGCGGAGGCCGCGCGGGCGCGGCTGGCCGCCGAGACCAGCCGTGATGTGATCGCCGTGAGCGCCGTGACGGGGCAGGGGCTCGATCGACTGCTCGCCGCGGTAGCCGCCGAGATGGATCGCCGCCAGCGAGAGCAGCCCGCATGACACCTTCCGCCATCTGCCAAGGCAGCACGGTGCTTCTGGCCGACGTGGGCAACACGCGGATCAAACTCGCCGTCGTCTCCGACCATGGAATCGTCGAAGGCGGCACGAGGCGGCTGCCCGTCGTGGGCCGTCGGCAGGATCTCGACAGCCACGCCTTCCACCCCGAGAACCTCGAGCGTTGGCTGCTCTCCGCCGCGCCGGGCCCGGCGGTGGTGCTCGTCGCGAGCGTGCACGACGCCGCCGCCGCGCGGCTCGAAGCGGTGCTTGCGGCGGTGTCGGCGACGAGCCATCGTCCGCTGCGGCAGCGGCGGATCTTGCACGCCGATCTGCCGCTCGTGATTCGCTTGGACGAACCACAAAAGACCGGCATCGACCGGCTGGCGGCCGCGACCGCGGCCGGCCTCGTGAAGACGCCCGGCCGCGCCGCGATCATCGTCGATTGCGGCACGGCGGCGACGGTCGACATGCTCGCCGCCGACGGAACGTTTCTCGGCGGGGCGATCCTGCCCGGTCCGGCGCTGATGGCAAAGTCGCTGGCCGACGGCACGAGCAAGCTGCCCGCCGTGGCGGCGCTTGAACGATCCGCGCCGCCGCCGATGCCGGGCCGCTCGACGCACGAGGCGATCGCCGCCGGGATCGGCTGGGGCATCCAGGGAGCGATCGGCAGGCTGGTGGACGAGGCGCGGGGGTCGCTTGGCGCCGATGCCGAGGTGATCCTTACGGGCGGCTGGCGCGGCGCCGTGCGCGCCGCGCTGCCCGCAGCCATTGACGTGCCCGATCTCGTGCTCTGCGGCATCGCCCTGGCCGCCGAACGCGCCTGCGTGAGGCGGTAGGACAGGCTTCAGCCTGTCACGAATAACGACAGGCTGAAGCCTTCTTGGAGACAGGCTGAAGCCCGTCCTACCGGGAATACCGACAGGCTGAAGCCTTCTTGGAGACAGGCTGAAGCCTTCTTGGAGACAGGCTGAAGCCTTCTTGGAGACAGGCTGAAGCCCGTCCTACCGAGCCGGCGGTTTCGGGTTAGAATCCCGCTGTTCTTTTTTTCTCGCCCCAGGATTCCTCGCCCCGTGCCCGCCGCCGACACCTCCGCCAGCCGCTCGCAACTTCTCGCGCTCACCGCCGCCCGCGTGGCCGCCGAGGCCCGCGGCACCGACGTGAAGATCCTTGACCTCCGCGCGATCACGCCGGTCTTCGACTACTTCGTCATCGCGACGGGCACGAGCCGCCGCCAGATTCACGCGATGGCCGACGAGATCGAGAAGGTCGTGAAGGCGGAGTTGCACGACAAGCGACGCGGCTCGGAGGGCTACGAGGAGGGGCGCTGGATCGTGGTCGATTACGGCGATGTCGTGGTGCATCTCTTCGATGCCGAGTCGCGCGAGTATTGGGATCTTGAGCATCTCTGGGAGGACGCCAAGAGCGTCGCCCCGCCCGCGGTCGGAGCCGCCCAGAATGGCTGAGGCGAATTTCCGGGGCGCGGTGCGAGGGATGTTTCGCGCGGCGCTCGAGCGGCTCTCCGCCGATGGCGTCGTGGCGATCGCGCCGGAGGAGATGCCGGCTCTCGTGGAGCAGGTTCGCGAGACGGCCGATTCGAAATTCGGCGACTACTCCGGCACGATGGCGATGGCGCTGGCGAAAAAGGCCGGCCGGAAGCCGCGCGACCTCGCCGTGGAGATCATCAACCGGCTCGATATCGGCGAGCTCTTTGAGAAGCCCGGCGATCCCGTCGGCCCCGGGTTCATCAACCTGCGGGTGCGCGACGACGCGCTCGCCCGGGCGGTCGCGGCGGCCTGCGCCGACGATCGCATGGGGATCGTGCCGGTCGAGCGGCCCGCGACGATCGTGCTCGACTATTCGTCGCCCAACGTCGCCAAGCCGATGCATGTCGGCCACATCCGCTCGACCGTGATCGGCGACGCGCTGGCGAAGATCCTTTCGTTCCGCGGCCACCACGTGATCACCGACAACCACCTCGGCGACTGGGGCACCCAGTTCGGGATGATCCTCTGGGGCTGGAAGCACTGTCGCGATGAAGCGGCCTACGCCCTCGATCCCACCGCCGAACTCGGCCGGCTCTACCGGCTCGTGCGCAGGGTGGCCGATGCGAAGCCGGGGAACTGGCCGCCGATCCGGCCGCCGCCGCCCTGGCCGCG
>Ga0172372_10012137_pt1 | contig 10840 bp, 9 predicted proteins | sample LakKiv5m_2_FD_114544 | JGI IMG/M metagenome (GOLD analysis project Ga0172372, IMG submission 114544) | Freshwater microbial communities from Kabuno Bay, South-Kivu, Congo - kab_092012_9.5m | ecosystem: Environmental > Aquatic > Freshwater > Lake | place: Democratic Republic of the Congo... | reverse complement strand
TCTCTGCCTTATTTGATAAAGACATGGTAGTGGGCGCCCGGGGTCAGTATTTCATAAGTAGTGGGGGAACTAAACAATACAAGAGGACAGGTACCTTAACCTCGAAAACATTTCCTGTAAAATTTCCTTATGCCAGCTTCTGGGTTTCAGGCGGTGCTTTACTCGATACCAGACTAGAAATAGTTCTGGCTGATAAACAAGAGGTTATTTTTCAATCGACAGGACAGGGTCGTTCCAACCTACAACCCGTTGTAGTCGATTTACAAGCTTACAAGAATAAAGATATTTTTATTAGAATTATAGACAAGGAGGATGGAATTTCGCAAATTCCCTATATTCCGGACGATAAATGGGCGCATATCAATGTCGATCATTTTCAATTCCATACGAAAAGACCTTATTTTGAAAATGAGCTTTTTCAAAAGGATATTATTGTTTTACCACCTCTTGATCCTGTTTTAAATGCCGGACTTTCAGGTGAAATGGCTGCAAAAGCGATGACTCTGCCTGAGGGATTCAATATTCAACTGGCTGCTGCTGAACCTGATATTGTACGTCCCATCAGCTTTACTTTTGATGCACGCGGAAGACTTTGGGTTGTAGAGGGTCATACTTATCCTACACCTGCTCCTGAAGGAAAGGGAAAAGACCGTATCCTGATTTTTGAAGATTCTGATGGAAATGGTTCTCTGGATAAACGAAAGGTTTTTATGGAAAATCTTAATCTGGTCAGTGGCATTGAAGTGGGAATGGGTGGTGTCTGGCTTTGTGCCGCTCCTTATTTGTTGTTTATTCCTACTGATTTTGAGAATGATGTTCCAACAGGTGAAATTCAACAAATTTTAGATGGTTGGGGTACCCAGGACACCCATGAAGTATTGAATAACCTTCGCTGGGGACCAGACGGATGGCTTTATGGGGTGCATGGCGTTTTTACCCACTCAAAAGTTGGTAAACCTGGTTCCAATGAAAACGAACGTACCAGGATTAATGCCGGTGTTTGGCGAATACATCCTTTAACCCATCAGTTTGAAGTTTTTGCAGAGGGTACAAGTAATCCATGGGGTATCGATTTTAATGATTATGGTCATGCATTTATTACTGTTTGTGTAATCCCTCACATGTACCATGTAATTCAGGGGGCTCGATATGAAAGGCAAGCCGGTAAAAGTTTCAATCCTTATACTTATGATGAAATAAAGACGATTGCTGACCACAAACATTATATTGGAGATAGAGGCCCACATGCCGGGAATTTTCGTTCCGCCGCTGTTGGAGGTGGACATGCTCATGCAGGGGCTATGATTTATTTGGGTGGGTCCTCCTGGCCTGCTGAATACCGAAATGTTATTTTTATGAATAATATTAATGGGGCACGATTAAATAATGATTTGTTAACCAGAAAAGGGTCTGGGTATGTTGCCTCTCATAAGAATGACTTTTTGGCCATGAACGATTCCTGGTCTCAATGGCTTAATCTAAAATATGATCCTTCAGGCTCCGTTTTTGCTATCGATTGGTATGATAAAAACCAATGTCACAGCACAAATCCTGATGTGCATGATAAAACAATGGGCAGAATCTTTAAAATTTCTTATAAAAGGGATTCATTTGTTAAAGTTGATTTATACAAATCATCGGACATGGCATTAGTAAATTATCAATTGCATGAAAATGAATGGTTTGTCCGTACCTCAAGAACCATATTACAGGAACGTGGTGCAAACGAAACCGTGCATATTGCTTTGAATCAAATACTTAATAATCATCCGGATATTACCAGGAAATTAAGGGCTTTATGGACACTTCATGTTACCAAGGGTACTAATGAGGCCATGTTACAAAAACTTCTTTTACACGAAAACGAATACATCAGAAGCTGGTCTGTTCAATTATTGTTGGAGAAAAAGGAAATTTCTATCGAAGCACTCTCTGCGCTGGAAAACATGGCTGTTAATGAATCATCGGCATTGGTAAGGCTTTATTTGACAGCTGGCTTGATGCGATTGCCGCTGGAACAGAGATGGAAAATTCTGGAAGTATTATCAGGAAATGAGGAAGATGTAAAAGATCATAACCTCCCCCTTATGCTTTGGTATGCTGCTGAACCTTTAGCAGAAATAAATATGGAAAGATTGATTGGTATAGCAGAATCAACTAAAATGCCTCAATTTTTGAAATTTACTATCCAAAGGATAGGTGCCATTAACTCAGAAAATGCTAAAAAAGTATTAAGGGCACTGGCCCAAAGATTAGGCCACCATCATGAGTATCATGAGCAGGTAAGGCTAATTGAAAAATTAACAGCTTCAAATCCTTAAAACAGGTTTTAAAAAATATTAATAAATTCACGATGAAGTATTTATTTAGTATATCCATTTTGTTTGCTGGAATGCATTGGTCTATTTTCGGTCAAATTCCCACCTTTACAAAGACGATTATAACCAGAGATTTCATATCAGAAGGGGTTGCCGCCGCTGACTTGAATAAAGATGGGGAAGTGGACATCATAGCAGGTTATCATTGGTTTGAAGCGCCTACCTGGAAAAGGCATGAGCTGTCGCCATCCAGAATTTTTGAGCCTCGCAAGGAATATAGTGAGTCTTTTCTCAATTTGGCACTGGATGTAAATATGGATGGCTGGGACGATGTGGTAATCATTGATTATCCCGGAAAGGCAGGTTTTTGGTTTGAAAATCCTCAAAATAAAACAGGCCACTGGTTAAAACATTTTATTGCTGATGAAATGGGAATTTCTAATGAATCGCCTGGTTTCATTGATATGGATGGCGATGGACGTTTGGATATTCTTTGTGGAGATTATAAAAAAAGGCAGATTGTCTGGTTACAGGCGCCAACTGTTAAAGGGGATTTGATTTGGACTCGTCACCCCATTAGTGCAGCTGGTGTGAAAGGTACAGATCGTTTTTCTCACGGTATTGGTTTCGGTGATATCAATATGGACGGCATCAAAGATGTGGTTATTACAGATGGGTGGTTTGAGGGAAAAAAGGATTTATCCTCAGGGGACTGGATCTTTCATGAGGCGGCACTTGGTGAACCTTGTTCTCACATGCAGATTTTAGATGTAAATGGAGATGGTAAAAATGATGTGGTTAGTGCTTCTGCACATGCACTGGGTGTTTGGTGGCACGAACAAATAAATGTCAATGGATCTATTGCATTTAAAACCCATTTGATTAGTAATGCCACGTCTCAGACTCATTCAACTATAATGGCCGATATAGACGATGATGGTAAAGAGGAAATGATAACTGGAAAACGTTTTCTGGCTCATAATGGCAATGATGCCGGTGATGGTGATACACCCATCTTAATGTATTTTAATTTTGATTCTTCTACCATTCCCTATTTTGGTGAGCATATTATTGATTATGATTCCGGTGCCGGGTTGAATATCACCGTGAAAGACATGAATAAGGATAACAAACCTGACCTGATTATTGCCAATAAAAACGGGGTATTTTTATTAATAAATCAGATAACACCTAAAAAGTAAGGCGTTTTACCAAAAGCCAGACGCAATTATGATTTTGAAATAATGCCTTTTTCCCGGATGGTTGGGGATTTTAGGAAGTCTGTTACTTTTTTGGCTAAAAATATTGAAATTATATTTAATTGGTTAGCTTTGTAATCTTGTTTGAAAACGTAACCCGAAACCATAGTCCATTTGAATAAAGTTCGGGTTTTTCAAGTTCATTTTCTTGCATTACCTAAAAATCCTAATCATTCCCTCTCCAAGTTCTCTCATCAATTTATTTTCTCGTAACACTTTCGAAATTAACGAATTTCTTGATTCGTGAGAACCTTCTAATTGATATAAATTTTTAATTGTTAAAGTTGAGAGTAATGCACCAGGACTTTTTATTTCCATTCTATCATTAAAAATATAAATTTCAATGGCATTAGTAATGCTATAATCTCTATGGGCAATAGCATATAAAATTACTTCTCTTACGGCATCTTCTGGATATATGTATTTTTGTTCAAATTTCGAATTTATTCCAAATTCAGTTTTATAGGCTAAATAGGGACGTAAACGTTCCCAAGATTTTAAAATCAACTCAAAAATATTTCCCTTAACAGTTTCGTCACTAATAACATTATATTTTTCACCTGAGTCTAATGTATTTCCTTTTACTTTTAGAAATCTAACCTGACTTCGAGGATGCCATCTATCAATATCTATGGCAAAAAGTAATAAGGCAGCTTTTTTTAGTCTTAACCCATTTTGAGCATATTCAGCTAATCCAGTTTGTTGTAAATATCTCTCAACACTTAAACCTTTAATATATTGGTCGGCTATACCTTGGAGTAACTTTACATCTAAGTCTGTTACTATTGCTCCATCTACGAATTGACTATCATATTCTCTTGTTTTATTTTCCAGCCTTTCAAATTGAATTTGGTCAACGGAAGCTGGCATAGTTGATTTATTTTTTCTTCGAACACATCTTCCATCAGGAAGTTGATAAATCATGGTTGTTCCTTTATTAACAGAAAAATATAAAATTGTTTTGTTTTCTAAAACAAGTTTATTGGCATTATTCAAAGGAAGTTGTTGGTCTTTATAAACATGTGAGTGGATAGCGTTAAGCATCGACTGTACTTCTTCTTCCGAATGAGGAATACCTGTAATTGTTCCATCATCTTCCACCCCAATTAGTATCGCACCGCCGTCTGCATTTGAGAATGAAACTAACGCTTCACCAATGTCAGCACAAATTGATTTAGTTAATCTTGGTTTTTTATTTCCAGGTCGTCCTTCTAAAGCAGATTTAAATTCTCTAAAATGACTTTCGCCAAGAATTAGCGTATTTCTTACTTTGTCAGCTAACAAAAGTATATCATCCATTAATATTTCTTTATTATTATTTGCAGTTAATGATAATTTTATGGGTATGTTATGTTCAGATCTGTGAAAGTGGCTGTTTTTACCACAAATTCATTCTTTTGATTGAAACAAGGCTATTCTATTCCCTTCAGTGTCTTCAAATTCTGCAACAAATCCAATGCCATTGTCTGTTTTCGGGTATAAAATTTGTCCTTTATTTGAAATGGCTAATCTCAATGTTTCATCGATGTTTTCTGTCTTGAAGTATATCACTACTCCGTCCTTCGTCGGTTTATAAATTTCTCCTTTTGCCAGTGCACCTGAAATCCCCGATTTCTCATCAGCAAAAGGAAATAATGCCATTTCATTGTTGTCAATATTTTCTTTGTCGAATTCAAAACCGAATACTGCATTATAAAACTTGATTGATCTGTCAATTTCGATGACTGGTATTTCAAAATAGACAAAAGGGTTTGAATTTTTTATCATAGGATTTTTATCAGTTTGATTCATTGGTGTTTTTGGATTATCACCGCACGAAGGTAATAGGTGAATTAAAAGTCCAATGATGTAAGCTGTAAACAGGTTCCTTATTAAATTCATTCTTTGTATGTAATTTGTAAGGTTATGGGTCTAATTAAAATGTTGATTAACCTTACTTTCCTTTTTGTGTTGTCCTTTTTTTTGCCTCTCTGGTTGTGGTATCCTAAAACGCAATGCACTAAAATCGTCATCAATTGAAACTTGTCTTACAGGTTCTAAATTATATTTACCCAAACTAGTCCATCCAGAATCCCGGTTAAAGTCACATTTATAGTTTTTTGAAGTCATTTTAGGATAGCACAACCAAATGATGGCATCCCCTTTTAGTTTTTGATAAATTGCTGACATAAATTGTTCAATTTCTATTTGGGTTGTTACAAAACATATTACAAATTCAGTATCTATTACCTCCATGAAGTCTTTAATAATGGTTGCCCTCTTTGACATTTCTTCAAGTTCGTTGTCAAACGTTTTTGGACTATTGATGGCAACAATATTGGGTTGTTCATTTCAGGTATCGTTTGTCTATTAAGTATACTTCAAATATTTGTGGTATCATTCTAAAGTCAGTTATTAAAATGTTCAACATACCATAAATATTTTTCCTTATTTACAGTTTCCTTGTTCCAGCAGTCCAGTAAAATTGTATTTACCTTCTTGTCAATAATAGATTGAATATTGTGTCTAAATTGCTTGTAAGCGTAATAATCATTATTGGCAAGTGTATTTATTTTATTTTGGAAAAAACTTATTGGGTTTATCCAATAGGTATTTTGGATAAATTGGTTTTTACGTTCATTGTTGATTTCAATGGTAAGTGCTGTCTTTTTCATCAGTTCATTTACCAAAGCACTGGATGAATTCCCAAGAATTTCTTCATCAATAAGGGTATCTCTGCCGTGTTTAGTCTCCTTAAGTATTGGGTACAGTGCTAATAATCTGTTTCGTATGGTATCATTCGGTAATTCCAAGAGTTTATTAGACTCTTCACGGTTAGCATCAATATAATCTGTCATATAACTTGATGGATATTTTAATGAAGCCACTTGATGAATAGTCCCGGGCAGAACAATGCAGAAAAGTAACCATACAGATACCATTTTCATTGCTTGATTGGTACTTCCTTTTCCTGAAAGATTGATGAAATAAAAAACGGAAAACCAGAGAAACGTATAAAGACTAACATATAAAAACAGTTTTATGAATGTACCAAACTCGTTTTGAAATGCACCTGAGAGGATTGCATAAGGGAGCATCAATACAAGCAATACAATAATGAGAGCAAGAAAGTAAAAAGCAAACCGTGCAAGCAGCCATTTCTTTGGTGAAATAGAGTTTACCTGTATCAAACGGTCAAAACCCAAATCTTTTTCTAATCCGCCAATGTTGAACAGCAGGACTATAACCAAAATTGGAAGCAGATAGATTATAACAAAGCTGAAATCCAATGTGCCTGTGGCCAGGCGTTCGGGATTGGCTATTTCTTCAGCAAGGTCACTGTCAAATGTGGTGCTCCAATTCGTTACTTGCTTATAATATCCAAATTGTTCTGTTTGGCCGATTGTAAACGGCATCAGTGCTGACGGAGTTTTTACGACTGTTGATGGTGCGTTCCAAATTGCCCAGAATGGTGTTGTAATATTTATCCAAGGGCGGTCTTCGGGTCCTTTTTTCCCTTCATCAAACCAGCTTTCTATTTTCTTTACACTTTCAGTATTCTTCGTTTTTATAGCTGCTATTTCTGAATTGTGTTTCTGAAATAATTCATAGCCATTTTGCAAGCCGTAAACAGCTGCCCCGATAAACAAAACAAGCGAAAAGGTTTTAAATTTACTTCGGACAAAATGCTTGTACTCGTTTTGTATTATTACGATTAAATTTCTCATACCAATTTTATTTTCTTTGCAGTAACCGTTACTATTAAGGTCGCCAATGCCACCCAAAACGCAAGACAAAGTATATCTATAAAGTATAGGTTTAATGCTGTTGCAAAAGGCGGAGTTTTGTATTCAAAATCTTTTATGGATTTGTAAAATTCGTTATCGGCTTTCCAACTCCAATCGCCTGTTTTTGAACCACCAAAAGCGTGTTTGTCATTTAGACTTTTAATTAAAATTCTACGGTAGTTTTCGGCTTGTTTTAAAAAGTCAAGGTGATGTAACATATCGCTGCCACAAAAACCCATACTTGCACTTTGCAGAGAAGCAAATGGATTAAAAAAACCCGAAAGCTGATATGCTTTTTTTTGTTTTTGAAGTACGTTGTAATTGTTTCCGAAGTGTTTATCCCATACCTGATTCCCGTAATCTTCATCTTCCTGCATCACAATTCCGTCAAAATTGATAGGCAGTTGTTCAATGCTGTCTACCTTGTATTCAGCTAAAACCTTTAGTTTTAATTCTTCTTCTCTTTTATCAGACGGATTATGTCCGTCTATTCCTTTGGAACGGTCGTCCTGCATAGCAGATTTAAACTCCTGTCGGCTTGGCAAAGGATACAATTTATCGGTAGTGTTGCCCCATATTTTAGGCAGGAAAATTGTCCAGAGTATCCAAACGGCAAGCATTGATGAAAGGGCAGCCGTGTTGTTCTTTAACCGTGCGGAAAAATAAACGGCAAGCGTGGCAACGATATAATAATAAGCTCCATAAGCAAGCAATAAAAATAAAGTTCTTTCAATGTTTCCTGCACCTGTGTTTTTCAGATTGATTACGGTTTGAACGGCAACTGTAATTACCAATAACAACAAGCCATAAAACCATACGCTTAATGCTTTTGCTAAAATAAGTTTTGACAGCGATGCTCCCTGAAATACCAATAACTTTAATCGTCCTGTTTCTTTTTCGTTGCTTACCGATGCAAACGCCAAAAAAATAAGCAACAAAGGAATGACGTATTGTAACAGCAAAGACGGTTTTAATTTTCCGAATTTTGAAACAGATAAGGATTGTGATGCTTCGGAATACACTATTTCGTTTTGTACGTGTCCTTCCAACTGCAGTACATTTCCTGTGACAGCATTTACTCCTTCGTCAATACTGCTTATTGATGTAACGGGTTTAAAAGCATAAGAGCCGTAATGTGCTGCTCCGTGCGGGTTAATTGCATCAATGTTTTCCCACTGTTCACGAACGTGCTTTTGTGCTGATTGCTGTTCTTCCTGTTGCTTGTTGTTCTGAATAACTCCCAACAAAGTAACCATAACCAAACCTGCTATGAAAAACAAGGTCAGGTAAACCAACACCCGAACACGCAGTAATATTTTCCATTCATTAAATATAATCTGTATCATACAATTAGTGCTTTTTAGTCCTGCATATAGTTCAGATAAATTTTTTCCAATTCGTTGGCGGTTACGTCCGATGTCTGCATTTCTTTAATCAACACTCCGTGTTTGAGTATTCCAATACGGTTGCAGGTTTCCCGAACCCTGAAAATGTCGTGCGAAGCCATTAAAATGGCTGCTCCTTGGGCTGCTAATTTTTGCAGCAAAACTGAAAGTTCATTGCTTGCCACAGGGTCTAATCCGCTTGCAGGTTCGTCTAACAAATACACCTTTGCTTGCTTGGCATAAGCAATGGCAATGCCTACTTTTTGCCGCATACCTTTTGAGTAGGTTTCCGTTCGCTTACTGTGGGCTTCGGCTTGTAATCCGCAAGCAGTCAGAAAATCGGAAAGCTCACTTTTACTGTATTTTTTTCCTGCCAGCTTGCAGAAATAGTCTAAGTTTTCTATACCTGTGAGATAGGGATAAAGATTGACATTTTCGGGAATGTAGCCAATCTGCTTTCTTGCTTCGTCAGCATCGGAACTTGTATCAATTCCGTTTACCAACGTCTTACCGTCATCGGGTTTCAGAAAACCAAGCAGCATATTCAGCGTGGTTGATTTTCCCGCACCGTTCGAACCAAGTAAACCGTATATCTCTCCTTCAGCAACTGAAAGCGAAAGCTTATTAACTGCCTGTAACCCCTTGAATGTCTTGCTTGTGTTTTGAATTGCTATCATAAAATATTTTTGTCTTAATGCAACAATGTCGCAAAATTAATCATTCGTCTTTGTAAACGAAACAATGTTGCAATAATAATTTATAGAAAGATGAAGTCAGCAAGAAATACCACAGCTAAAACTGAAATTCAAGAGTTGATTGTTTCATCTTCTGTGGCTTTGTCTCACAGCGAAATTCAGAAGTCGTTGGAAGGACTTTGCGATCGGGTTACTATTTATCGTGTCTTGGAAAGGTTAATGGAAGAAGGTGTCATTCACAAAATTGTCAATGTAGATGGTGTCGTAAAATATGCTGGATGCCATTCTTGTTCTAAAAAGCACAGTCATAACCACATTCATTTTAGCTGTCAAAAATGTAAAGCAGTTACTTGTCTTGAAGATGTTGAACCTTCATACAAGTTGCCCAAAAATTACAAAGTCAGCGAAATGAATTTTACTTTATCAGGTCTTTGTCCGCAATGCTTGTAAGTTAGTGGTGCGTTTGGGCAAAATAAAATGTGGTGCAAAAGCGTTGGTTTGTGTGTCAGCTTGCAGCTCTTTTAATTTTGCGAAGGATTGGCTTTTGTGGTTCAAAGTCAGCACGAATGTTGATTGTTAAACGGTCGCAATACAATGAGGCATAACGGTTTTCAGCTATACGCAGGCAGGGCATTTTACCACTGAATTTCCTGCGAAGAACTGAACTTCAAATTTACCACTTTCCTGTCCTACGAAGCACGAAACCCCGCCTTTTGGGTAGGTGCTGTTTGGTGGCTGGTGCTTGTTTATTTTTCATACGAAATAATTATACTGCCTGAGCATTTTTTACATGATGACTTAAATCTTGCAACAATTACACATTGAGTTTCTTTTTCGATGGGATTGCTCAAAAGAATTGTAAATTCAAATTTTTGGTTACTAGGTAATTGATCATAAGAGTCCATACTCAACTTTCTTCCCCAAACAGGATTTTTTTTCTCTTGAATGCCTTCACTGTGGAGAATACTTATAATTGACGCATCACCAAAAATTCGTATCGAAAAAGGCATTGAAATAAAATCAACAATAGAATTAGTCAAAACAGTAAATCTATAATGATATTGACTCTCGTAGGTTACTTCAACATACTCAAAACTATCAGTTTCGCAAGTCTTAAACAGGTACTTGCTCGAAATATTTTTTATCAATTTGAGGTCAATAGCTTGAGAGTTTACAAAATCATCTGTACAATTCCAATCATATCTTGAATGATGTAATTCGTCATAGATAGACTCCTTTTTCATTGTTTGATATAAATCACCATTTGAATCAATGAGCAACCACTTCGGAGCCGTTCTACCATTAAATTTGTTTGATAGCGAAAAAGTATATGCTCCCGCTTCGGTGATAAGCAAGGGGTCACCTTTTTTTAAACCACCAGAATTAATATTCTCCTTTAATGTATCGCCTGCAAAG
>Ga0172372_10012136_pt1 | contig 10841 bp, 8 predicted proteins | sample LakKiv5m_2_FD_114544 | JGI IMG/M metagenome (GOLD analysis project Ga0172372, IMG submission 114544) | Freshwater microbial communities from Kabuno Bay, South-Kivu, Congo - kab_092012_9.5m | ecosystem: Environmental > Aquatic > Freshwater > Lake | place: Democratic Republic of the Congo... | reverse complement strand
GGTCTGGAAGGTCTGGAAGGTCTGGAACGTCTGGAACGTCGGGATCGTCGAGATCGTCGGGATCGTCAGCCAGCCAGCGGGAGAAGAAAGCCAGCTGCTCCTCGAAGTAGCGTTGCACGCCCCAGACGCTGTCGGCCCCGAAGTCCACCTCGTGGCACCAGGTGGCCTCGCCGCGCATGCCTACGTGGCTCCACGGGCCGATCACCAGCCGCATCGGCGAGGCCTTCAGCCGGGACATGGCCGAGAAGTAGTCGGCGTCGGCGCCGACGTAGGGGTCGTACCAGCCGCTGGACATCGTCACCGGGATGTCGGCATGCTGCGGCCAGAAGGCGGTGAAGTCGTGCTCGACACGCTGCCAGTAGGCGTCCAGCGTCCCGCGTGTGGCGTAGTCGATCAGCGTGTCCTCCAGGTGCGGCGCGTGGCGCAGCGAGGTCTGGCCGCGCTGCCAGGGCGCGGACCGGAACAGCTCGCGCAACCGCTGCAGGTCGGCCCAGACGTCGGCCACCTTGGCCGCATCGCGCCGCACCTGCTGGTCGTCCTGGGCGTGGATGAACAGCGCCCAGAACATGTGCTGCTGCATCGCGCCGCCCTCGCGGCACTGGTTGTGGAAGCTGTGGGTGGGCACGACGTCGGGCCACATCGCGCGCAGGGACGGTGGGGCCTCGATCGCCGTGCGCACCTGCGTCACCGCCGCGTAGGAACTGCCCACGGTCCCCACGCGCCCGTTGCTCCACGGCTGCGCCGCGATCCACTCACAGATGTCGGCGCCGTCGCGCCCGGTGTGCGGCGTGGCGACGTGGAAATAGACGCCCGAGGCCTCTGAGCGGTAGCGGTCGCGCAGGTCCACCAGCACCACGGCGTAGCCGCGCGGCACGAAGAAGTCGGCGATCTCGCTGTAGCGCCGGTCGGTCTTGTCGTAGGGCGTGTGCAGCATGATCGTCGGGAAGCGCCCGTCGACGAAGGCGCCGTCGCGCGCCGGCCGGTACACGTCGAAGGCCAGGCGCACACCGTCGCGCATGGCCACCATCACGTCCTTGGACAGGTTGATGCCGTAAGGCTGCATCGCGGTCTCCTTCTGGTTGCCGGCAAGGTGCTGTGTGAAGCCGCCTGCGGCGAGCCTTCACCGGCGCCGGCTCGCCGCAGTGCAGGGTTGTCTGGGAGCCGACCGCTCGTCAGGCGCTCAGATCACCACCGTCATCCCGCCGTCGACCACCATCACCTGCCCCGTCATGTAGGCCGAGGCCGGGCTCGACAGGAACAGCGCCGCGCCCATCAGGTCTTCCGCGGCGCCCCAGCGCTTCATCGGCGTGCGGTTGCGGATCCACTCGTAGCGCCCGGGCTCGGCGCGGAAGGCGGTGTTGATGTCGGTGGCCATGTAGCCCGGCGCGATGCAGTTGACCGTCACGCCGTGCGGCGCCAGTTCGGCCGCCATGCCGCGCGTCAGGCCCTCCAACCCGGCCTTGGCGGTGATGTAGGGCGTGTTGGTGGCGCGACCGATGCGGGCGTTGACCGAGGAGATCATCACGATGCGCCCCCAGCCCTGCGCCACCATGCCGGCGGCGGCCTTGCGCGACAGGCGGAAGCAGGCATCCAGCAACACGTCCATCGACACCCGCCAGTCGTCGTCGCTGATGTCGAAGAAGTCGCGCGGCACGCCGAAGGCGGCGTTGTTGATCAGGATGTCCAGGCGGCCGTGGCGCGCGACGATGGCGTCGATGGCGGCGTCGCCCGCGGCGCGGTCGCGCACGTCGAAGGCGGCGACGTCGGCCAGGCCGCCGGCGGCCTCGATCTCGGCGCGGCGCGCCTGCAGCGTGGCCTCGTCGCGGCCGTTGAGCACCACCCGCGCGCCCGCGTCGGCCAGGGCCTGCGCCATGGCCCAGCCCAGCCCGCGCGAGGCCCCGGTGACGAGCGCGACGCGGTCGCGCAGCGAGAACAGCTTCAGCATCACCGGCTCCTGTGGCCAGCCGCGGCCGGCATGTGAGGGCTCATGCGTGAGGGCTCATGCGCGAGGGCTCATGCGTGAGGGCCCATGTGCGAAGGCTCAGGACGCGAACAGCGGCCGCGCGTCGGGCGTGTAGCGCGCCACGCCCTCGGGGTCGAGCTCGACACCGAGCCCGGGGCGGTCGGGGATGGGCAGCATGCCGTCGGCGTCCAGCACGAAGGGCTCGCGCAGGATGCCGTCGACGTAGGGGCTGCCGCCGATGAACTCCACCAGGTCCACGTTCGGGAAGGCAGTGGCCATCTGCAGGTCGGCGGCCACACCCATCGCGGTGTTCCAGCCGTGACCGACGTAGCGCACGCCGAAATCCTGCGCCATCCAGACGATGCGCCGCTGCTCGCTGATGCCGCCCACCTTGGTGACATCGGGCTGCACGATGTCGAAGGCGCCGCGCGCCAGCCAGGGCTGGAAGGCCTGGCGCCGGGTCAGCACCTCGCCGCCGGCGATCGGCACGGGGCTGGCGCGGCGCAGCGTGCAGAAGTCGTCGATCGCGTCGGGCTTGAGTGCCTCCTCGAACCAGCCGACGTCGTAGTCGGCCAGCATTTCGGCTGTGCGCAGCGCCCACTTCAGCCCCTGGGGCCAGTGGGCGTCACTCGCGCCCGGGTCGACGAAGAGCTGCACGTCGGGGCCCAGAGCGTCGCGCGTGGCGGCGATGATGGCGCGGTCCAGCCCGGCGTCGTTCGTCCGACCGAAAGGCCCCCAACCCACCTTGAAGGCCCGGAAGCCGCGCGCCTTGTAGGGCGCGACGACGTCGTGCATGCGCTCGGGCATCTCCATCAGCAGCGAGCAGTAGGGCCGCACGCGGTCGATGTAGCGCCCGCCCAGCAGCGAACCCACGGACATCTGCGTGGCCTTGCCCAGGATGTCCCACAGCGCGATGTCGATGCCGCTGATGGCGTGGGTGAGCGTGCCGCCGCGGCCCATCCAGAAGGTGTTCTGGTGCAGCTTCTCGGTCACGCGCTCGGGTTGCAGCGCGTTCTCGCCACGGAACAGCGGCTCGAGCACCGGGAGCGCCGCCTGCACCAGACGGCCGTCGGTGAACACGCTGCCGTAGCCGGTGATGCCGGCGTCGGTGTGCACGGCGATCAGCGCGTGGATCGAGTCCTCGGGGCGGATCTCGGCCGACCAGCCGCCCTTCGGGCTCTCGCCGAACAGCGGGGCGGCGACGATGTTGCGGATGCGCACAGGCGGTAGCGAGGCGCGGACGTCGGTGGGGTTTGTCATGGCAGGCGGGACGCCGCGGCCGGCGTGCGGTGGGTGGGAAGGAGTGAGGCGAAGGGGTGTTCGCAGGTCATGTCGGTGGCCGGGCGGTGGCGAGGCGGCGGACGTCGAACAGGCGCTCGGGCGCTCGGGCGCTCAGGCCGAGGCCTTCACCAGCGAGCGGCGCCGCGCGACGATGCCCTCGAGGTCGACCTTGTGGATCTCGACGTCGATGTGGTCGTGCAGCGTCATCGCGACCTCGTCAAGGTTGCCCCCCTGGAAGACCCGCAGCAGCACGCGGTGCTCGTCGACGATGTCGGCCATCGGCTTGCCCAGCGCCGACAAGCCGAAGATGATGGTCATCTGCCGCGCGAGCATCTCCCACATGTCGGCCAGCACCAGGTTTCCTGACAGCGCGCACAGCGTGCGGTGGAAGCGGGTGTCGGCCTCGGCGAAGCCGGCGACGTCGTTGACCGAGGCGCGCGCGACCATGTCGTCGACGATGGCCTGCAGCCGCGCCAGCGGCGCACCACGGTTGCGCCCCAGGCGGATCGCGGCCTTCATCGCGGCGGTCTCGAGGGCCACGCGCACCTCGATCAACTGATCGATGCGCTCGTGGGTGACCGGCGTCAGCCGGATGCCCTTGTAGGGCTCGTTGACGACCACGCCCTGGCTCTCGAGCACGCGCAGGGCCTCGCGCACCGGCACCCGGCTGACGCCCAGGCGCTGCGCGATGTCGACCTCGACGATGCGGTCGCCCGGCAGGATCACGCCCTCGGCCGCCGCGGCCACCAGCGCATCGATGACCTGGTGCACCAGGGTGCGGGGTTGCAGCTTGCCGAGGGTCAGGCCCGCCACGTCGGGCACGGTGGCATCCTGGGGCGGCTCGGACCGGAGATCCGGGAGGTCGGTGTCGTTGCGCATGGCGGTGGGCGGGCTTCACCAGCCCAGTCGGGGGACGCGTGTGTGCCACCGGCGGTCCCAGAAGGGCTGTCCGTCGACGGTGATCCGGGTGTGCACCTCGTGATCGAGGCCGTGAGTGTCGCTGCGCGTGATGCAGCGCGCGTGCACGCTGCAGCGCCAGCCATCCCCCCGGTCGATGTCGTAGGTGAAATCGCTGTCGACTTTGGCGTGGGCCGGATGGTGCAGGTCGACCTGGTAGCGGGACCGGTTCACGCCCGCGCCGGACTGCGTCCGGTAGCTGCAGGTGAGCGTGCCGCCGATCAGATCGCGCCGGACCTCGTAATCGGGGGTGGGCAACTCCGCCATGGGCAGCGGCTCGAAGCCGCTGGGCCGGTAGGCCGGCTCAGGGTGCGCCGAGGCGCCCGCCACCGGCAGTTCCAGCCAGGTGTCGTGCGCCTGCCCGCGCAGCAGGGCTGCCACGTGGGGCTCGGGCGTGGGCCAGGCATTGAGCACGTCGGCGCCAGCCAGCATCAGGCGCACCCGGTGGCCGGCGCCGAAGCGGTAGGCGGTCGCTTGCAGGGCGACGTCCAGCACCTGGACCTGCCCGGGCACCAGCGCCGTCGGACACTCGTGCGACGCCAGATGGGTGAGGTTGAGGACGGCGCGGCTGACGAGCACGCTGGTGCCGTCGGGCGCGACGTCGCAGAGCTTGGCCGACAGGAAGGCGGTGCGGGCGCCGGCCCGGTAGTGCAGGCGCAGCCTCGGGGTGCCCACCACCTCGGTGTCCTGCGACAGGGCCGACGACGTGTAGACCCGGGACAGGCCTTCGTCGATGCGCTGGTCGTCGGGCATGCCCCAGCCGGGCAGGAACTGGCCGATGGCGTAGCGTCCGGCGGCGATGCCGGCATCGGGCCGGTACGGCAGGGCGTCCTCGGCCAATGCGCTGGACGCCGGGGCGTCGGCACCCGCAGATACGAGCCGGCCATCGGCGCCCAGGTGCAGGCGCCAGGGCTCGGCCGGCGGGGGCCAGGCGTCCTCCTGGCGGAAGCGACCGGGGTCTTCACGGCGCAAGGGCGCCGGTGGCGCGTATCCGCGGACGAACACACACACCGGCGGCTCCCGGTCCAGCGGCCGCAGCGGATCGGTGTCGATGCCCTTGAGGTGACGGTCGAACCAGCGCAGGCACTCGTGGCGGTCGTCGATGCGCGGCAGCGGCCAGGCGTTCTCGGGGTAGTTGTGCGTCCAGGGGCCGACGATCACCCGCCTGGGCCCGCGCAGGCGCGCAAAGGTGCGCAGCATGTCGTCGCTGTACCAGTCGCACCAGCCGCCGATGAGCATCACCGCCGCGCGCACGTCCTCGTGACGGTCGCGCAGCAGCCTGTCCTGCCAGTACGGACCGTCCAGGAGATGCTCCACATAGGCCAGGCTCCAGGGCCGGGAGTGCGCCAGCCGCTGAGCCCAGATCTCGCGCCAGCGCTCGCCCACCAGATGGGCCGCCGGCGGCGCGAAGTTGTAGGCGGCCATCAGGGGCGCGAAGTTCTCCAGGCCGAACAGCCTGGGCGTGCCACCCGGGCAGGCCATCCCGTCGTACCAGTCCGAACACATCTGGCACAGGACGACCGCCTTCAACTCCTCAGGCGCCTGCCGGGCCGCGTCGTAGCACACGCCGGCGGTGTAGCTGATGCCGATCATCGCCACCTGCCCGTCGCACCAGGGCTGACGCGCGCACCATCGGATCACCTCCAGGAGATCGGCGCGCTCGGCATCGCTGCTGGGCCCGTCGTTGTGGCCTTCCGAATCGCCGGTGCCGCGAATGTCGACATTCACGAACACATAGCCGTGCGAGGCGAAGTAGGGGTAGCGCGTCGCCCGCGGGCCGTAGACCGCGTTGTTGAGCTTGTGATAGGGCGTGTACTCGATGATCGCCGGGCAGCGCTGGCCTGTCGCCCGGGAGAGGTCGGCGGTGTCGGGCAGGTGCAGGTCCGCCGCCAGCGTGAGGCCGTCCGGCATCGGGATGCGGACGTTGCGCACAACCTTGACAGGGAAGGTCTGGGGGACGCTGGGCATGAAACGAACGGCTCAGGGATTGCCTGATTGTATACCTTCATAAGGTATGCTATTGTTTTCACGTTGCAGCCCTGTGATCCACGTTCCCCGGCCTTCAACCCTTGGAGAGGAGAGACCCATGCGCAAGAGAACCCTGCTGGCCCTGGCGGTGTCGGCGGCCCTGGCCGCCGGCGTCAGCGGCACCGCACACGCCCAGAAGAAGGGCGGCGACGTCATCATCGGCATGACGGCCGCGCCCCCGTCGCTCGACCCGCACGCCACCTCGGCACAGGTCGCACGCAACGTCAACCTGCACGTCTTCGAGACGCTGTACGCGCGGGACGAGAACGCGCGCCCCGTGCCCGACCTGGCCGAGGGCGTGACGATCTCGCCCGACGGGCTGACCTATGTCTTCAAGCTGCGCCGCGGCGTGAAGTTCCACAACGGCAAGGAGATGGGCTCGGCCGACGTCGTGGCCTCGCTCGAGCGCTATCGCAAGGCGGGCGCCTCAGCCAGCCTGATCAAGGCCATCTCGTCGGTGGCGGCCACCGGGCCGCACGAGGTGACCGTCAAGCTGTCGTCGGTGCAGTCCACCTTCCTGGGCAACCTGTCGAGCCCGCGCGCGCCCATCGCCATCATGCCGGCCGAGGAAGCCGCCAAGGACATGGGCAAGGCCGCCTCGATCGGCACCGGTCCCTTCCGCTTCGTCGAGTACAAGCCCGACAGCCACGTCAAGCTGGCGCGCTTCGACGGCTACGTGCCCAACCCGGCCTACAAGGAGCGCGACGGTTTCGCCGGCCACAAGGTGGCCTGGGTCGACAGCGTGACCTTCCGCTTCATGCCCGAGGCCGGCGCGCGCGACGCCGCGCTGCAGACCGGCCAGATCCACCTGAACGAGACCACCGACGCGCCGACGGCCAAGCGCCTGCAGGGCAACGCCAACTTCCAGGTGATCAAGGCCCTGCCCTTCGCGGCCATGGTGCTGAAGTTCAACATGGCGCAGGGCCCGGGCACAGACCTGAACTTCCGCCGCGCGGTCGCGCAGTCGCTGGACTTCGAAGAGATCATGGCGGTGGCCTACCCGGACAACTACCGCATCGACACCGCCTGGGTGTACGGGGGGTCGGCCTACCACAGCGGCCGCGCCGCGCCCAAGCAGGACCTGGCCGCCGCCAAGGCCATGCTGGCGAAGTCGGGCTACAAGGGCGAGAAGCTCACCTTCATCGTCCACAACGACCGCCCGACCGTCGACACGGCCACGGTGATCCAGCAGCAGGCCGCGCAGATCGGCGTGAACATGGAGGTCAAGGTCGCCGACTGGCCCACCACCTCCAAGATCGGCCTGGGCAGCGATCAGGGCTGGAACTTCTGGACCCACGGCTTCGGCATCGAGCCCTACGAGGGCCCGGCCTCGGCGATGTCGCACTGGGTCAAGGGCCAGGGGCAGCGCAAGGCCGACCCGGTGGTCGACGGCCTGTTCGACAAGTTCAACGGCGAGATGAACCTCGACGCCCAGCGCAAGCTGTTCTTCGAGTTCGAGGACCGCATGGCCGACCAGGCGATCGCCATCAACATGGGCAACTACGGCCTGTTCCAGGTCGCGACCTCGCGGCTGAAGAACTTCAAGGCCTATCGCATCCCGCGCATGTGGGGGGTGTGGCTGGACTGAGCGCCTGAGCCACGGAAGGTCGAGGCATGGGCCGCTACGTCCTGCGCCGGCTGCTGGCCACCGTCCCGGTGCTGCTGTTGGTCTCGCTGCTGACCTTTGCGTTGCTGTGGCTGGTGCCGGGGGATCCGGCCTCGATGTTCCTCGACACCAGCGCCACGCAGGAGGCGCTGGAACGGGTGCGCCGGGAGATGGGGCTGGACAAGCCCTTCCTGGTGCGCATGGGCGACTGGTACTGGCGGGTGCTCCAGGGGGACCTGGGCACCTCGCTGCTGCTGAACCGCGGCGTCACCGAGGCCATCCTCGAGCGCCTGCCGGTGACGCTGTCGCTGACAGCCATCGCCTTCGTCTTCGCGGTGCTGATCGGCGTGGCGGCCGGCGTGCTGGCCGCAGTGCGCCACGGCCGCGCCGCCGACCAGGGCGTGATGACGCTGGCGCTGCTGGGCCTGTCGATCCCGGAGTTCTGGTTCGGTCTGGTGCTGATCTGGCTGCTGGCGGTGACGGTGCAGTGGTTCCCTGCGGGCGATTACGTGGCCTTCGCGCAGTCGCCGGTGCTGTGGGCCTGGCATCTGGCGCTGCCGGCCTTCACGCTGGCCTGCGTGCAGATGGGCTTCATCGCGCGGATGACACGCTCGAGCATGCTCGAGGTGCTGGGCCAGGACTACGTGCGCACCGCGCGCGCCAAGGGTCTGCCCGAGCCCTACGTGGTGCTGCGCCACGGCCTGACCAACGCGATGGTGCCCATCGTCACCGTCATGGGCATCATGGTCGGCGCGCTGCTGGGCGGCGCGGTGGTGACCGAGCAGGTGTTCTCGCTGCCCGGACTGGGCCGGCTGATCATCGGCGCCGTGCTGTCGCGCGACTTCCCCGTCATCCAGGGCGGCCTGCTCTTCCTGGCGGTGATCTACCTGGTCGTCAACCTGGTGGTCGACCTGCTGTACGCCGCGCTCGACCCGCGGGTGCGGCTGGAGTAGCGCCATGGACGCGGTGATGAACGCCCCGGCCGCGCCGGCGCGGCGCGACACGGTCGCGCGGCGTCTGCTGCGCAACCGCTCCTTCGTGATCGGCGCGGTGCTGATCGGGCTGATCGCGCTGGCCGCGCTGCTGGCCGGCGTGATCGCGCCCTACGACCCGCTGAAGGGCAACTTCCGGGCACGCATGGTCGCGCCCTCTGCCACCTACTGGTTCGGCACCGATCACTTCGGCCGCGACATCCTGTCGCGCATCCTGCACGGCGCGCGCATCTCGCTGCAGATCGGCATCGCGGTGGCGCTCGTCACCGGGCTGCTGGGCGTGGTCATCGGCGCGGCCTCGGGCTATTTCCGGCGCCTGGACGGGCCGATCATGCGGCTGATGGACGCCTTCATGGCCTTCCCCGGCATCATCCTGGCCATCGCCATCAGCTCGGTGCTGGGCGCTTCGGTGACCAACGTGATCATCGCGCTGTCCATCGCCGCCACGCCGCACACTGCGCGCATCGTGCGCGCCTCGGTCATCGTCGTGCGCGAGATGGAATACGTCGAGGCCGCGCGCGCCATCGGCGCGAGCCACGCCCGCATCCTGCTGCGCCACATCCTGGCCAACTCGATGGCGCCGCTGGTGGTGCGCATGACCTATGTCTTCGCGGTGGCGATCCTGAACGAGGCGGTGCTGTCCTACATCGGCGTGGGCCCGCCGCCGCCCACGCCGACCTTCGGCGCCATCATCGCCAACGGCCGAGACTTCATCGTCGCCGCGCCGTGGATCACGGTGGCCCCCGGGCTGACGGTGCTGGTCAGCGTCCTGGGGCTGAACCTGCTGGGCGACGGCCTGCGCGACGTGCTGGACCCGCGCATGCGGGTGAACGCGCGATGAGCACGGCAGCCCCCGCGCCGCTGCTGCGCATCCGCGGCCTCGACACCGGCATCGGCCGGGCCGGGCCGCTGATCCTGTACGGGGTGGACCTCGACCTCGCGCCGGGCGAGGTGCTGGGTGTGGTCGGCGAGTCGGGCTCGGGCAAGAGCATGTTGGCGCTGTCGCTGATGGGCCTGCTGCCCTACCCGGTGGCGGTGCGCGGCGGGCAGGCCTGGTGGGGCGAGCGCGACCTGCTCACCCTGCCCGAGGCGCAGCGGCGCGCGCTGCGCGGCGGCGAGATGGCGATGATCTTCCAGGAGCCGATGAGCTCGCTGAACCCGGTGATGCGCGTGAGCCAGCAACTCGGTGAGGTGCTGCGCTGGCACCGCGGCCTGCAGGGCCCGGCCGCGCGCGCCGAGTCGCTGCAACTGCTCGAGCGCGTGGAGATGCCCGACCCGCCGCGCCAGCTCGACAGTTACCCGCACGAGCTCTCGGGCGGCATGCGCCAGCGCGTGATGATCGCGATGGCGCTGGCCGGTCGCCCGCGGCTGCTGGTGGCCGACGAGCCGACCACCGCGCTGGACGTGACCATCCAGGCGCAGATCCTGGAGTTGCTGCGCCGCATCCAGCGCGACGAGGGCATGGCTGTGCTGCTGATCACGCACGACCTGGGCGTGATCGCGCAGATGTGCGACCGCGTGGCGGTGATGTACGCCGGGCGCATCGTCGAGCACGGCTCGGCCCTGGACATCTTCGACCGGCCCACCCACCCCTACACCCAGGGGCTGCTGGCCTCGCGCCCGCGGCTGTCGGCGGGATCGGGCTGGCTGACGACGATCGAGGGCACCGTGCCTGCGGTCGGCCAGCTGCCCCCAGGCTGCGCCTTCGCGCCGCGCTGCGCGCACGCCGGCGACGACTGCGGCCAGGTGCCGGCGCTGGCGCCTTGCGGCCCCGGGCACTGGACGGCCTGCGTGGCGCCGGCTCGACGGACCTGGGCTGCCGCCACCCCAACGGCCGCGAGCCCGCTGGCTACGCGCGCTGCGCCGCCTGTGGCCGCCGTGCCCGTCGTGCCCGTCGTGCCCGCCGTGCCCGCCGTGCCCGCCGTGCCCGCCGTGCCCGCTGTGCCGGCTTTGGCCGCTGCGCCCGCATCTGGCACTGCCGCGCCTGCACCTGCTGCCCACCAACCATGAGCCG
>Ga0172372_10012134_pt1 | contig 10842 bp, 22 predicted proteins | sample LakKiv5m_2_FD_114544 | JGI IMG/M metagenome (GOLD analysis project Ga0172372, IMG submission 114544) | Freshwater microbial communities from Kabuno Bay, South-Kivu, Congo - kab_092012_9.5m | ecosystem: Environmental > Aquatic > Freshwater > Lake | place: Democratic Republic of the Congo... | reverse complement strand
TCTAATTCTACTTTCACTGCACTTGCAACAGGTTTGAAACCAAATAGTTCTGCGTTTCTTGCTATATCAGCACGCCAAACAGCCAAGTCTTGAGAACGAGAATGAATCATAACTCCGGGTCTAATAAACTTCATAGAACCCTGAGGCACTGGTCTTCCTTTAACAAAAAACGAATCTTTCAATACCAGTTCCTATCTTGATGAAATGCCCAAGCCCCACATGGTGAACCATAGCGGACTTTAATATAGTTCAGCCCCCAAGTTATTTGAGTTACTGGACTATCTAGAAATTCAGCAATTTCCTGTTCGGTATTTTGGCTCATGTGCCTTTGGGGTATGCCGTAATCTTGGGTAGGAGACTTCGCCTCATAATTCCAAGCAGATTCTTTACCCCATAATTTACCTAAGCATTTCCATTGCTCTTGGTTCCAGTTATATTGTTTCTCTGCAATATTGCGGGCAAAACTCTTTGGGTCAGTAAGTTCTTTGTCTTGCGCCCAAACGCTTTGCCCAACTGGAGCATGGACATGCGGTATAGGACCTGCAAAGGTCATTAGAGCGGTCAAATATCCGCCAAGGTAAAACTTTAACCGCTTTATTTTTTTTCCGTTCTGAGGGGCTTTAGAGCCCTTTTGTTTCCTATTCATTTGCCCTCCTTTTATAGAATGCGAGTCTTAGAACTCTCTTCTAATTCGTAGGCTTTGATTCGGGTATGTTTTCCACGAGCACGGAGTCGCTCGTAATATTCCTCACTGGTGGCGGAACTCTTCCATATATGCCACCTTTCATAGTCGCAGTTTGCACATGGAACTACGGCTTCTTTCTGGGTCTTGTCAATGCTATCATTTTCAGAGCATTGGACACCATGTCCATCGACCCAATATTGCACAAATATCCAACCTGCTTCACAGCCATCTGTATGTGTGCAGATACAAGAAGGCTTGCCGCAGTGTTTACCCTTCCTCATTTTTACCTCTTTCTTCTCCAGCCAGTCAAGTCTGGGACTTTTATTCTATGAACTTCCGCCATGTGTGCCGAAAAGGGAATTGTTGGGTCAAATAACAGCCCTGCTCCAACCTCCCAAATCACGATAAATCCTTCACAGAAAGGGCAAGACATAGATTCCCAACCCTCGCCAATTTCTTTATCGCCAATAAACATATTAAGCCTTCTGTTCAGAATACATTCTTTGGGCGACTCTTAAAGCATAACTAGGCAAATCTTTCAGGTCTTTACTCACTGCCTCATCTATTGCTAGTAAAGATATTCTGCCGAATCTTTTAGTCATCTGACCAATTCTTGCTGATTCGGCTGTCGTCAGAACTCGTGATTGTAATTCTGAAACATACCAAATCGTAAGAGCAATACAACCATTAATATCGTTTTCGGCATGAAGTATGTCCCATTGTTCTTCAACCAATTTGCTCATATTCCAAGCATTGACCCCACCTGCTCTTGCTTGACCAAGTTTCTCAGATATTCTTTCAACTGCATTCTTTGCTGAGATATTAGTTGGGGCAAGCACTACCTCCTTAGATATATCTATATCTAAGGATATTGGGTTGGGTTGGGTTGGGTTGGGTTGGGGGTGGCGTTTCTTTTCCGTTTCTTTAGTTTTTGCTTTTTCACGAAACTTCTTTAGCCGTAATTTAGCCTCGTCCCTTTTCTTGTTTACCTTTTCCCGAGTTGGTTGATATTCTGTATAAGAGCGGATTAGAAATCCTTTATCTACTCTTTCCCATAGGTTTTGATCCTCCAACTCATCACTTGGTTTGAATGGATTATCCCCTACCCAATTAGAAACAATTTGATAAGGGATTAAACCATCAGTTAGTTGCCTATTTGAATAACACAATCCAGTTATGAATAACCGAAATGCAGCATCTGATAATGCGATAACTTTTGGGTGATCTGAAAAGTTATCATCGATTCTTACCCAGCCCAAAATAAACTCCTTCCGTAGTTAAGTTTCATTATGGCTCATAGTTTTAGAAATGCCCTTCATTTCTTGACGGTGAGCCGAGTCGATTCTCTGCCAACCTTGTATGGAACATGACCCAAAAGTTTGTGAACCTCTTCTTCGTCCACACTCTTTCTACCTGCTGTAATGCTCCAATTTATCCTGAGACCATTTTCAGTTATCCCACTAATCCCTTCGAGTAAAGATTTGATAACATCTTTCTCTTTTTCTAGATTATTTATTTTTTCATTGATTTCAAGATAATACTCTGCGGCCACCGCTATTTTAACATCTTCAATAATTGCGGTTTCCGCTACGGCTTTTGGGCGACCAGCACAACCTTTCACACCACTAGCATCATAGAAAGAACAATAGTTTTTACAGAATACTGCGTCCTTTTCTGCTGGTGGTGGAGTTTTAGATTGTCTTACTTGGTTCAACCAAGCGAGTGCTTCTTTGCAGACTTCGACATCAAATGGCTCGCTGTGATAAACAATATCTCTTTCATCTCCATCTCTGGGTATGCCAACAAGAGTTACTGTTTTTACTTCATATCCAGCACGACTAGCAAGATATCCATACAGTTGGACTTGCCAGCGTTGCGATTTAGTAGGGAAGTATCTACCTAGATTAGATTTGGTACTAGTTTTCCAGTCTATAACTTCATGGTTGATTTTGTCATACATGTCAATATGTCCAACCATTTCATCTTCTGGTGAATCGAACTCTTGTTCTAATAAGAACCTTTCCGCAAATGGGTCTTGTTCATAAAAGATTTTCTGTAAGTAGGAGTGAATACCAGTTCCCATAATAGAGGCTAGAGAAAGAGTATTTTGATTAGTAGTTTCTTGGTTGTTCAACTTATACCAAAGTTTTCTTGAACAACCACCAACCTCGCTAGGTCCAACTATTTTTTGCTGAGACCTAGAAGATTTACTGCTTGACTTGGTTATTATATTGATTAGTTCATTGACCTGAGTCATTGATTTTCCCTTCTTTTGTTTGATTGTAGAGTTTTTCTATGTAGTGACTCCAGCAGTTAGTTATTTCTTCCCACATGCATTCGTCACGATCCATGTTTTCAACTATTTCTTGCCATTGTTCGTTTGATATTGGGAAGTCTTTACCCTCGTTGAGATTTTCAACAAGGTGTTCTTCTGCTTCTTCTTTTTCAAACATAGCCACGAAAATATGACCATCGTCTGGCAAGTGCTTGATCATTTCTTTTAGATAACTAACTTTCATTGATATACCCTTCTCCTATTAGTCCTTCGAAAAAATCCCATATTTTCGTAAGACCTTCTCGAGTTTCTTTATCTCCAGCCAAAGAAGCCAGTACGATTGCTTTGGTTAAGGTTTCACCAAACTTCTGGACATCTTTGTATTCATATCCAAGCATGATAACTCCTATACTTCTAGTGAAGCCCTAACGGAAGTCCCGATAGAGCGAGCGATATCTACTTGAGTTCTTACTCTTTGAGCATTCGCTCTTGCTGCTTTGACCATAGCGTCAGTAATTTGCAAGTTATGAAATTCGTCAGCACATTGCAGAAGTGCTGTGTCTGCTACATCTTGGACACGCATCTTCGGGAAGGAAGTTCCAACTTCAATTCTTGCTCTTGCTATCGCTAATTCAAATGCGCTCTTGGCTTTGTGATAAGCCAATTCCGCACTTGATAACTCTTCATGCGCTAAGTCAATTTCTTTACTTAACTCATAAAGTCTATTTTCTATTCTTACTGGTGTGATTGCCATATCTATATTCACCTCGCCTACCAACTTGAGTGGTAAGAAAAACCAAGTTCATCTATATCTGGCAAGTTAAAGATACGGTCTAATTGAGCAATAGTATTTGTGATCTCTTCCCAATACCATTGGTCAATGTCTGTTCCGCCAAAAAAGAAACCCTCTGTCGGTGGAAGCAGACTAGGATTTTTTTCTTCCAGTGTTTTCTGGCAAAGGGATTTGAGTTCTTTTAATTGATCGATGCCAACATAATAGTTGTCACAATCATCAACTCCCTTTTGAACATTCTTAACAAACCAACCATGAATTGCATTGGCTTTTCTCCAGTAGGCACAAACAACATCAATTGTTGCTCCATAAATATCTGTAGCAACATGATCCATTTTGCTTGCAGTAGCAACTAAAGCAAATTGTGGATTCACAGCCATGTGATCTTGACTGCTATGAGCCCAATCTACTTTAGGTATATGTTTACTTGCTTCTAGATACATGTCTAGTCCCATATTATTTTTCCCTTCGGTTGAGTAAGTCGCAAATTACACACGGATTGTCTCCATAAGTTCTATTGCCGCACTTACAGTTTTTGATATTTTCTTTTGGTATTTCTATTGGTTTGGGTGGTAATGGGTGGGGGTAAGTTAAGAACCACCCATCACGCCAGTGATATTCTTTAGACATTGCCGAATAAAGTTCCATTAGCAAACGGCTCGTCTATTATCCAGACAATACAATCATTATTGTTTTTATTCTTTCTTGTTTTGCCTGAATCAATTAGTAGTCCGTCCAGAACTAATGAACGCCTACTTGCTGAAATGGTTTGGTGACTACCTTGTAGAAGTGTTTCTAGTTCGTAGTCGGTGTAACCATTTCCATTATTAGCAGCAATCTTGTCGTAAACCAATCTGCGAATTGTCCCAGAATACGGCAGTATTTTTTCCGCTGATTTACGACTTGTTGATTTTGCTTTTTTACTTATCAAAACTACATTATCGTCAACAGAGCGAATATATTTCCCAGTCTTTTGCGCTGTTTCTATGTAATGATGTCTTGTAAGTATTTCATATACTTCTCTCCTAGTTTGGTGAGGTGCCCACTCACCATTAGGTTTAAGAGTCATGAAGTCATATGCGACTGGGTGTGCTTCACAAGCACTAGATTCATAATCGCAAAGCCAAAGTAAGTTCTTACTTGGTCTTGTTATACGAACCCGACACCAATAGCATTGGTCTTCCATTAGTTCCATATTTACCCTTCTGTTTCTTGGATTTTTACCAGTAGATACTCTTTCAATGTAATTGGACTGCCATTGAAACGAGTTTGTTGCAGTAGTGGTCTTGGTATCACTACATCTAAGATATCTTTATTGCTCAACCAAATTGCTTTTAGTTGCTCTTTGGTATCAGCACCATCAATATCTGTTAGTATTTGCAACCACTTAGTTCCTTCGGTCGGCTCTGATGTTTGGCTAACCGAATCATCTTTAGATTTACTAGCAGAAACAATAGCCAAGTCAATTTTCTTTGGCTTTATTTTCTCTTCGGCTACTAAATCAACTTGGCTCATTTCTTCGTCAGTGTAAATACCTGATAAATCATTAGGGAATGCTTTACGCAATGCTAATGATTCTGCGCATTTAGCCAACATAACATCGGGCATCTTTTTCCATATTGGATTATTCAATACAGCATAAGATTCCCAGCGAGCAACTGCCCAAGTTGGTTCAGCAAAATTAGTGCGATAAACACCAATCTTTGCTGCGGTGGGTGCTGTGTTGGATAACCAAACATCTTTCCAGACACCATCTTCACCACACCAGTATGGAGCAGTTTGACCTGCGTATTGACCGCTTCGTTGAGCAATAATTCTGAAGCCATCAATACTAGTTTGTATGCCCCATCGTCCACCACGATTTATCATATAAATCTGACGAGCAAATGGATCAAGTCCAGTTCGCTGTGCTTGGTGAAAGAAGAACGCTAAATCACCTGAGTCGGCTTGCGCTAAGCCAAGTGATTTAAGTGCTGATAGTTGTTGGGCAGACCAGTAAGTCTGCTCATTTGTTATTGCGAGTGATGTGCTCATTTGTTTCCCCTTCATTGTCTTCTTCTATTTCTTGCAATACTTTTGCAAGTTCTTTCGTTGCTGCTTCGTCCATTCTTTTGAGCCAGTCAGGTTTTGCCATGGTAATCAACTCCTTCCTGAGTTAGAGTGACTAGTTTTTTTGCTAGTTCAACCAACTCTTGAAATGATTCAGGCAGTTCTTCTGCTTCACTCATGATTTGTTTGGTACGACTGGTGTGCGTAAGTTTTCACGCCATTTTTCAATGGTTGAATACTTCCAGAGTGGTGTTCGACCATACTGTTTGTCGGGCTTGGGCATCTGTTCCCTTGCCTTATACGCAGATATTGTCTTAGGTGAAACACCTAATAAGTCGGCTACCTGTTTGCTTGTTAGATAAACGACACCATTTTTTAACATACTTGTATTTGCTCCTGTTCTTATAGTTCCCATAGTAAAAAACTGTTCTACACTATTTGGCCAAACATAAGGAATATTGTCTGGAACTTCATAAGAGTAGAAATCAGGTGCTTTACGCATGAGATTAGATTGGTGCGTCAAGTGAATTAGTGGTTCATAACACCACCAAGGTTTTGGCTTCCACATGTTTCCGTTTTGATTTAAGAAATTCCAGAAGCGTTGCTCAAGGGAATCTTTAAATCCCCTGTTCGCCCACTCTTGGCATATTTCATATCCATAGTTTGCTAATTGCCATTCATTACTGACCCACATTTTAGTGGCAGGGTGATTTAGCCAACCAGTTGATTTACCTGTTATGGTATTGAGTATTTGAAACGCTTCAACTCTTTGCTTACCCAATCGCTTGTTGTCAAGCGATCGGGCAACGACAGCAAATTTAGAATCTGTCATAAAAGTTTGCACTTAGAACCGCCAGTCATATCCACAGTTTTGACCATTGATGTCACACTCCCACCAAAGACCAGAAACAAAGAACACAAACAGTCCTATTGCTAATCCAATAAAGATACTTACAACTATCCGACCCCTGCGGGTTAGATTAGTTTTGTGTCCATCTTGGATTTCAAGTGCTTGAAGACGAAGCGAAATCAAAGTCCCAACGATTCCGCTAAGTATAAATAAGCAAATCATGTAAAACATAGATACCCTTCTTTCTTGTTAGTTTCGTCTGCGATAGACAGCCGAATTTTATTTTCTTGATATTCGAACTTTCAGACCAGTAGGATTCCACTCCGCTAGGTCTGTATTTACTCGTTCTTCAATTAAGGCAGTAACTTCTGCTCTTGCCTCTTTTGCTTTTATTTTTTCCAGTTGTGACTTTGGGGTAGGTACATCAACTGTTACATAGAAACGAGCCTTCATTATTTTCCTTTCAACATATCTTTATGGAACTTCCATAAGGATTACAGTCATCTTACAGTTTCAGCCTACTATTGCCCTCCATTTCGTGAGGCGTTTTGCCCACTCAAATAAAGGAGTTATACGACCCATAGAGCCTTCGGCAAATAAGAGTTGGGGTTTACCCTCAGCCACTTATATGTGAAGGCTCTAATAGGCGTATAGAGTTTTGTTTTTTACAGGCTACACAGTTAGTAGAGATTGTGCTTTGCTTTTGAACTTTTCATTCACACCAAGTATCAATCGCTCGGCACGAAGTTCATCTTTACCTTCTTTACTTCTTACTGGTTTAGCCCAATCAGACCACTCTGCAACAGCGTTGTAGGCAGCCCATTTAGTTCCAGCAATATTGCTTTGTGTAGGTGCTTTCCACAAGGCAAGTAATTCATTGCGCTTTTGCTCAAATGAATTTTCAGCCCTCTTAGTCATTTCACCTTTTGGTTCAGGAACTAGAGTTTCAATGAACTTCTTGTATTGTGCATCTGAAAACTCCTCAGACAACAACTGTTCAACTTCTTGCTCGAAAGCCTCTTGGTATCTGAAAACAACACCTAAAGTCTCTCTAGCCTGTTGAACTTTAGCGGTAGCACCAGCAGTATGCTTCAGTGAAATCTTAGACTTTGCCGCAGCAAGTGCTAAGCGAACTGTGTTTGTACATACTGCTCGGATAGGTGTAACCGCAACAGTGAAGGAAGATGACCCATCGTGGCTATTTACAGCCATAATGTAGTTGTCTACTACATCTGCCCCATTGGCTAACTTCAATGATTCAGGGAACTTCATGGTCATAAATACTCGACCGCCCTCTTTCAATGAACCAGCAGTTTCAAATACCGCACCTGACTCATCTGCAATATGATTTAAGAAATCAAATGCTTCTAAGTTTTGAATAGGTGTATATCGGTTGCCGACTACACCGAGTGCTGTATAACCCAACTTTGGGTGATTGCGATAAGTAATAAACTTATCTTTTAATACAACAGTCTTGTCATCAACTATTGTGCGTATTGGTTCTTCACTTACTTTTACTGGCCACTCTAACTGTGCAGTTTTAAGTGCATCTTGTGCGGTTAGAGCATTCGGCGTAACTTCACCGAGTTTGTGCCAAGCGACTTCTCTGTTAGAAAAGAACGCACTGGTGCCATCAGCAAATTGCTCTATTTGGTGAGCCATTTACCATACCCTTTCGTTATTCTGATGAGGCTCATCAGTAGTGCCATTTAGCACTAGACCCTGCTTTCGCAGGGTTTCGCCTTAGTTTTAGTGGGCTTCCATATCTTCAGTTGAATCAAATCTTCTTTGCCAACTTAATTCATCGCTGACTTGCCTTTTATCACTAAACCCTTTCAGTTCAGAAACGGCATGTCCTGTTAAGCGAATTAGATGATATGTGTTCCCTAGGTCAACTAATTTAGATTGTGCAGGATATATCTCTGCGAACCATGACTCACCACCTGCTATTTCGTTTTTAATACGCTGAAGGTGTCGCCAGTCTCTAACTGTTTTATTATCTTTACGATATAAAGAAATCCTGCCAACCTCCCCGGAGGAGTTCACATATTTATTTACAACATAAAGATTGTTTTCCCAAATAGTTTCCCCTTCCGAGAGTGGATAAGGTTCACCATTGAGCATTGGGTTGTTCACTAGAACTAACTTTCGCCAACCCAACTTAATTAACCTCAACCCACTCGCAAGCAACACGAAGTAAGTTGTCATAATCGCCTGACATAGATGCCTTCATATATTCATCTATTTGCTCTTGTGTTGCCCCTGCTTTCTTTAGGGCAGATTTAACTGACCCCATAATTGCGAAAGCATTTCCGTCATTACCAGTAAGTTGAACTACTGTATTGAACTTAGCCATATTTACCCTTTCTTTAACTAACAGACTCGTCAGTGCGGTCATTTAACCGCATACACCCAACGGAAGTTTTTTAAGCGTTTCACTTAGGCGTTTCCACTTTTTAAGCGTTTCACTTAGGCGTTTCCACTGGGTGTTTCGTCTTATCTTTTTTCTTTGAGATATTCTCCAACCATTTCTTTCATCTGTATATCGGTTATAGAATCGTTCAATTCTTTAGCCGTATCTATACATACTTTGTATGAATCAGAAATGAAAACAGGCATGGTGGGAACACCTGCGTTCATGAACTTCTGAAACGATTTCCAGTCAATGATGAAGCATTGACCTGACTTAATCCAACCTTTTCTTACACAGGCATCGCCGTAGTAGCCACCTGACTGGCATGCTATGTATGAATTATTACTATTTGACATTAGATAAAGTTCCCTTCGTCATATAGTCGGTCTGGGTCTTCTTCGTAGCAGGCACAATCCGATTCATCGCATTTATCACATGAATACATGCTTAATGCGGCAGGATCGCCTTGTAGATATTGCGGTTCGGCCATTATTTTCTTACCTTAATTATTGCGTAAGAGCCGTTTTTATTCATTTGTTCTAGAATTGGTTCTAGTTTGGGAACTAATAATTCATTAACCAATTGATTGATTAACTTTAACCTTATTGCTGGTGGCAATGCCCACAATTTAGAGGACACTTCGTGCTTTTCATCTATTACTGTTTCTAGTAGTAGTTGATGTTTGATAGTTTTCATGCGTTTACCCTTTCTTGTAGTTTGGCTAGTTTCTTATTTAACTTGTATATTTCATCTTGAACTTGTTCTGCCTTGTCGCACTCTGCACACCAATAGCCATAAAGACCATTAGCGAACAATGATTCAGCGACTACTTGTTTTATTTCCATACAGACATTACAGTTTTTATATTTACTTATCATGACTAGTCTTCGTCTTCAATAATTACTTCAGACCAGTCTTCTTGCTCGTCATAGACGTAGCCTTCTCCGTTGTATTCTATATTGACTCGGAAATCATCATCGGTGACCTCTTCATCTATATCACATTCAACAGTTAAGTTGTATGTGACTGTGAATTCAACTGTGACTCGCTTGGTCAATGTCAATCCAAGTTCGTCTGCTAATTCTTTCAGTTCATCAACCGAAGCAGAATCATCATCTTTGACATGCTCAGTGATGAAATTCTTGACCATATCTAATTTATTGGCCAAGCCTGAATAGCGATTTCTTTCATATTCAAGTTGGCCCTTTAATGAATCAACTGAATTGCTGTACTTAACTAACTCATCAACAACTTCTTGAGAGTTATGGTCTTTCACGAACTCGGCAGCACTTGCTTCTACTGTTGGTTCGTCTGTTTGTATTTCTGTTGTCATGTTTTACCCTTCATGTTTTCTAACGATTGGCTCGTCAGTATCGGCACTTACCGATAGACCCTACCGAAGTAGGGTTTCGCCATTATGAAACTTCTTGCAAGTGTGCTTGACTTACTTCTGCACTATTTTTCGCAGCCCAATAAACTGCTTGTAAGAAGGTTTCGTCATACTTCTTTTCGTGTTGCATGTTCTTTGACTTTGTTATTCGCTTGAACCAAGTCGGGAACTTTTCATTAGTGACATTAGAATTAATACCTATACGGCGACTAATATCTTCTACTGTATAGAAGTAAGGAACTATGGTGTCTTCGCCATTACAGTTATAGCATTGGGTGCATCCCTGTTCTACTTTGTTTATGTAAGCACCGTCCATTGCTTCTAGGACTTTGATTCTTGCATGTAAATCAGCATAGTTTTTTACAGTTATTTCACCAATGCCTGTTG
>Ga0172372_10012133_pt1 | contig 10843 bp, 11 predicted proteins | sample LakKiv5m_2_FD_114544 | JGI IMG/M metagenome (GOLD analysis project Ga0172372, IMG submission 114544) | Freshwater microbial communities from Kabuno Bay, South-Kivu, Congo - kab_092012_9.5m | ecosystem: Environmental > Aquatic > Freshwater > Lake | place: Democratic Republic of the Congo... | reverse complement strand
TGAATTTAGATTTAAATTTATCTTATATTGTTGGGGATAGATGGAGAGATATTGGCGCTGGAAAAAATGCCGGATGCAAAACTATTTTGATGGGAAACTTAGCTGAAGAAAATTATATTGAACCAGACTATAAAATTTCAGACTTACAAGAAATTATTAAAATAGTTTTAAATTGATAAACTCGACTTTACACCATCTTCAAAAAACATTTTCACTGTAGCAAGTGAGTAATCTTCCAAATTAGTTCCAATGATCTCCATTTTTTCCCATAAATCAGGTGTCATTGTAATGATGTCGCATCCAATTTTGTTTGCTTGTATAAGGTTGTAGATTTCTCTTGGACTAGCCCAAAGTAATTTTACTTTTTCATGGCTATTTGTAATCATTAATGATTCAGTCATAATTCTTACAGGATCAACTCCAGTATCAGCTATTCTTCCTGCAAATACCGAAATAATTGATTCAATATTCTGATTTAACTTTTCGCACACCAACTTAACTTGTTCAACAGTCATTATCGCAGTTACATTCAACTTCACACCCGAATTTGATAATTCTGAAATCACCTGACCCGTGAATTCCCTTTTTGTATTGGTGATAGGTATTTTTACATAGATATTTTCTGCCCATTTTGAAATTTTTTTAGCTTGTACAACCATTTCTTTCAAGTCATCACTAAAGACTTCAAAGGAAATTGAAAATGGCTGACAGACTTCAGCTGCCTCCTTGGCAAAAGATTCATAGTTTTTTATGCCTGATTTGGCCATTAAAGTTGGATTAGTCGTAAAACCTGAAACAAGGGAATTATTTCGAAGCGTCTTAATTTCCTCAATATTTGCCCCATCTGCAAACATTTTTATATTAAATTTCATAAATAAAACCACCCACCTTTATTTTTAAGAATACTATATGGAATAGGGTAAATTAAGGTTTTGTGCATGAAAGAGGAATATATTCAAACTCAATATGTGAGTGATTTCTTATCTGAGTCAATTACAATCATTCAAAAAATAGATTTGTTATCAATTGAAAATCTCGTTACAGAAATTAAAAAAATTAAATTACAGAAAGGTCGGATTTTTCTTTGTGGTTCAGGAGGAGGAGCTGGTCACTCTTCGCATGCTGCGTGCGACTTTAGGAAATTGCTTAAAATTGAAAGTTATTCAGTGACCGACAATGTTAGCGAATTAACGGCCAGAATTAATGATGATAGTTGGGAAAATTCATATGTTGAATATTTAAAAGCCTCTAATTTTAATAAAAATGATGGAGTATTTATTTTTTCAGTTGGTGGAGGAGATAAAGAAGCAAAGATAAGTTTGCAATTAGTTTCGGTTATGGACTATGCACATCAGTTAAATGCTTCTGTAATGGGAATAGTTGGCCGAAGTGGAGGTCATCTAAAACAAGTCTCCAAGGCATGCGTTATAGTTCCCGAGATTAGATCTTCTACAGTAACGGCACAAACTGAAGGATTCCAAGCTTTGATTTGGCACATGCTTTTAGGCCATCCACGACTTGAAGGTGAAACCCCAAAATGGGAAAGCGTTACAATATAAGAAAGAGTGAAAATGTTTAAAAAAATTTTTATTACTGGTGGCGCAGGATATGTTGGAAGTTTACTTGTTCCAAGATTACTAAATGATGGTTATGACATAACTGTCTATGACACATGTTACTTTGGCACTGATTTTTTACCACTAGACAATTCGAAGTTAAAATTAGTTAAAGGTGACATTAGAGATACAGAAAAATTAGCAAACGAAGTCAAAGGTCATGATGCTGTAATTAACATGGCTTGTATTTCAAATGATGCAAGTTTTGAACTTGATGAAGCACTTTCAACAAGTGTAAATTTGCATGCATTTCATCCAATGGTCAAAGTTTGTAAACGTGCTGGGGTTTCTAGATTTATATATGCATCAAGTAGTTCGGTATATGGAGTTTCGGAAAGTCCAAATGTCACAGAAGAACACCCTTTAGTTCCAGTTTCCCTTTACAACAAATATAAAGGTGAATGTGAACCATTTTTATGGAAAGAGATTAACTCTGATTTTGTCGGAGTTACGATTCGTCCTGCTACTTTATGTGGATACGCTCCCAGACAAAGGTTAGATCTCTCTGTGAATATCTTAACAAATCATGCCTATAACAACAATAAAATTAAAGTTTTTGGAGGTTCACAAAAAAGACCAAACTTACATGTAGAAGACATGGTTGACTTATATTCATTACTTTTAAAAGTAGAAGATGATTTAATTCAAGGTGAGACATTCAACGCCAGTGGATTAAATTTAAGTATTGCAGAAATTGCACAAGACGTTTCAAATTTAGTTGCTGAATTTAAGGGTTTAGATAATCCAATCCAAATTGAGACATTTCCTTCAAATGATCCTAGGTCCTACCACGTAAATTCTGAAAAGATAAAAAGAGTACTTGGCTTTGAACCAAAAAGAACCGTTGGAGATGCTGTTTTAGATCTTTGCAAATCATTTAAAAATGGTTTACTACCTAATTCGATGAGCGATACAAAATATTATAATGTTCAAAGAATGAAAGAACTAGAAGTTAAATAGTCCAATGCCTACTGCTTTAGTTACAGGTGGAGCAGGCTTCGTTGGAAGCCATGCAGTCGAACAATTATTAGCTCAAAATTATCAAGTAAAAGTAATAGATAATTTAATAGGAGGAAGAAAAGAAAATATTGACTTATTTTCTGAAAATCCAAATTTAAGTTTTATAGAAGATGATATTAGGACAATTAATTGTGAATCTGATTTATTCAAAAATGTTGATTTTGTTTTGCATTTTGCAGGCATTGGAGATATTGTTCCCTCAATTCAAAAACCAGAAGATTACATGTCAGTGAATGTTTTAGGGACAATCCATATTTTAGAAGCGATGAGAAAAAATAATATAAAAAGAATAGTTTATGCAGCATCTTCTTCCTGTTATGGCGCACACCCAAAAACACCGACGAGTGAAAATTCTGAAATTGTTACTGAATACCCTTACGCATTATCAAAATACTTAGGAGAAACATCTGCTTTTCATTGGGCAAAAGTTTATGGACTTGAAGTTAACTCCATAAGAATATTTAATGCTTATGGAACAAGATCAAGAACCTCTGGAGCTTACGGTGCAGTTTTTGGAGTTTTTCTTAAACAAAAACTAGAAAATAAACCTTTTACTTTAGTTGGGGATGGTAAACAAAAAAGAGATTTTGTTTACGCATCAGACGTTGCAAAAGCTTTTATCTTAGCTGCCCAAACACACATTAAAGGACAAATCTGGAATCTAGGATCAAATAATCCAATAGAAATTAACCAACTTGTTAACCTTCTAAAAGGACCTGTAGTAACACTTCCTATACGTCCAGGCGAGCCAGATATAACTTGGGCTGACACTTCAAAAATTGAAAAAGATTTGGGATGGAAACCAGAAATTAGTTTCGAATTAGGAGTAGCAAAAATTTTAGAAAATATAAATTATTGGCAAGATGCACCATTGTGGGACAAAACATCGATTGAAACTGCTACAAAAGAATGGTTTCATTTCATGACTAGGAAATAAAATGAGTGATTCAAAATTTGGATTTTCACAAAAAGTAACCTCGAAAATAGTAGCAGCGGATCAACTTGTAAAAAAAATTGGAAGTTTTCCTAGAGACATCAAGGTAGTTATGTGTCATGGAACGTTTGACTTAGTTCACCCAGGACACCTTAGACATTTAGCATTTGCAAAATCGAAGGCAGAGAAATTAATCGTTTCATTAACTGCTGATAAATTTGTAAATAAAGCAAATATTAGACCATATGTTCCAGAAGATTTAAGGGCATTAAATTTAGCTTCACTTGAATTAGTCGACTATGTAATAATTGACTATAATCCTGAGCCTATCGAATTGTTAAAAATCATAAAACCTGACTTCTTTGTAAAAGGCTTTGAATATGGAAATGAAATACTTCCACCAAAAACTGTTCAGGAAAAATTAAGCATAGAAGAATACGGTGGTGAAATTATTTTTAGTCCTGGCGACTTTGTTTTATCTTCAAGTGCTGTTATCGAAAACGATCCACCTGATATCGCAGTAGAAAAACTCCTTGTTTTACTTCATGCCGAAAATTTGTCTTTTCAAGATCTGTATAGATCTCTTGAAAACTTAAACAAAGTTCAAATTGACGTATTTGGCGATTTAATAGTTGACGGTTTAACTACTGCCACAGTTATCGGCGGCCACAGAAAAACTCCTACTCCTTCGGTAAGAGTAGATGCTCATGAAAAATTTGTTGGAGGTGCTGGAATTGTCGCAAAGCATTTAAAAGCCTCTGGTGCAAATGTAAATTTCTATTCCCTAGTTGGCGAAGATAAAATAGGAAAATATGCAATGAAGGATTTGAGTGATTTTGGTGTAAATACTTTTATCCAAGTTGATAGGAATCGTCCAACAACCTATAAAAATGCTATTTTTGCTGACGGATATAAATTGATTAGAATAGATGAAGTTAATAATACTAGTATTAATACAGACCAATTAAATAGGTTTTGTAATGATTTAAAAAACTCTAACTCAGACGCCATAATACTGTCTGATTTTCGCCATGGTATTTTTAATAAATCTACAATTCCAACCATATTGAATTCTCTACCTAAAGAAATTTTTAGAGTCGCTGATAGCCAAGTTGCAAGTAGATGGGGAAATATTCTAGATTTTCCCAATTGTGATTTAATTACACCTAATGAACAAGAAGTAAGATTTGCGTTAGCGGATCAAGATACAGTAATTAGACCACTTGGTTCCGACTTGATGAAAAAGTCAAATTCAAAAATATTAATGCTCAAATTAGGGGCTCGAGGTATGCTTACATTTAGAAATAATAAAATATCTGAAAATCGCCCTAACTTTTTTGCAGTAGATGCCTTAGTCAAGGACAATATAATTGATACTGTAGGTTCCGGAGATGCTTTGTTATCTTACGCAACTTTGGTGATGCTTACTACTAAAAATGAAGTAATTGCATCAATTATTGGAACCTTGGCGGCTGGATTAAATTGCCAAAAAGAAGGCAATATTCCAGTAACTCCCCTCGAAATTCATAATTACCTCAAGAAATTAGAAAATTACATTAACTATGAATAAGATTTTTCAATGCGCACAGTAGTTTTTGGCCTAGGAAATCAAGGGAAAAAGAGGAGTTTGGTGGCTGGTAGTGATTTAGTTTTTACAGTTGACCCTATCAACGCGAATGCTGATTTTAAATCGATAAATGAAATAGATATGAATGATTTTGATACAGCCCTAATTTGTATTCCAGATTTTGAAAAAAAAGATTTAATTAAAACTTTATTAAATTATAAAAAAAATATTTTGGTTGAAAAACCCTTTTTAATAAGTATTGAAGAATTTAAAGAAATCTCTAAACTTGTTAAAAAAAATAATGTAACTTTGTATATTGCATACAACCATCGCTTTGAGCCACATTGGGAAAAGATTCCACAAATTATAACGGATAAATCAATAGATAAAGTTTACCAGGTAAATTTATTTTATGGAAATGGCACTGCAGAACTTGTAAGAAACAGTTCTTGGAGAGATTCTGATCTTGGTGTCATTTCGGATTTGGCATCACATTTACTAGACATAATCGATTATTGGTTTGATTTAAATAATTTTTCAGTTGATTATGTAAAAGCTAATTGTTTTGAAAACAACTCATATGATCATGCAAATATAATATTAACTGGACCATTACAAATTAATTTAGAAGTTACTCTACTTAGTTGGAAAAATACTTTTAAAGCTGACTTTTATGGCGCGGGAGGAAGCATTCACATAGATTCACTTTGTAAGTGGGGACCAACCAATTTAAAAATAAGAAAAAGGAAAAATCCAAGCGGTATCCCTGATGAAAAAACTATCACCTTAGTTCAGTCAGATCCAACTTGGTTAAAAGAATATAATTATTTTAAACAATTAATAAAAACTGAAAATTCTGGAAATCTGGATGGATCAATCAAAATTGCTAACCTTTTATGGCAAATAAAGAAAAAAATAAGTGAAAAATAAATTAACTGTTGGTTTCTATGGTTTAACTCACCTAGGTTTATGCTCATCAATAGCCGCTTCCATGAAAAATGTATTTGTAATTGCTTGCGATACAAACAGAGAAATTTATGAGAAAAGAAAAGCGGGAATCTTTGATAATGCTGAGCCAGGTGTTGATGAATTCTTAAAAAAACCTAATTCATTTTTTAAATTAACCAGTGAAATACAAGACTTACTTAACTGTGATCTTATTTATATTTCAATAGATACGCCGGTAAATTTGTTAGGTGAAATGGATATGAATCCAGTCAAAGATTATTACTTCAATCTAATTAAAATAATTCCCGAGTCAATACCGTTGATTATTTTGAGTCAAGTCCAACCTGGTTTTACAAGAGAATTAGAAACCGAAAGAAGAAACACTTTTTACCAGATGGAAACCTTAATATTTGGTCAAGGAATTAAAAGAGCTTTGCACCCTGAAAGGTATGTGTTGGGAAGTGTTGATAAATATATTCCAGCTTCTATTAGATCTTTTTTATCAATAGATAATTGTGAAATATTTATATTTAGTTTTGAAAGCGCAGAACTTTCAAAACTAGCTATTAATTTTTTCTTAGCCACCTCAATAACTGCCACCAATACTTTATCCGTATTAGCTGCAAAACTTGGTGCTAATTGGGGAGATGTAAAAATGGCGTTACAAAATGATAGAAGAATAGGTAAATTCTCCTATTTAACTCCTGGTTTGGGCATAGGTGGGAGTAACATAATCCGAGACTTAATCGGATTAAAAAATCTTTCAAATCGTAACTCAACAGAATCATCTATTATCGACTCTATTTTGAATAATTCAAACTATATGTTGAATTGGATAACAAGAGAATTTAGTTATAATTTAAGCTTTTTACGTAAAAATGACATAAAAATAGGTTTACTGGGTTTAGCGTACAAAAAAGATACTCAATCTACAATAAGGTCAAGTGGACTTCAGTTCTTAGTGAATTTTTCAAAAAGTTTTAACATTAACGTTTATGACCCTGTAATCTCTAAAATAAGTAATATGGCAGAATCCATAACGTGGTGTTCAAATTACGATGACGTTATTGCCTCAAGTAATGTAATAATTATTTCAACTCCTTGGGACGATTTTTTATCCCATCGTTTTACACAAACAATTGAAGAATCAAATATAAAAGTTTTAATTGATCCATATGGATGTGTAACAAGTTCAAAAATTCATCGCAACAATATCAACCATTCAGTCATAGGAAAGAAAGTTTCGCTTTGAGAATCTTGGTTCTTGGAAAAAATGGTTTTGTTGCAAAATCTTTGATTAATCATTTAATCAAGACAAAACAAAAATATGTAGCTGTTAGCAAAGAGGATTGTGACCTAACAGATAAAAAATCTATTGAATATTTAAAACCTGTTATGCAGGGCGTTTCAACAGTAGTTATGCCTGCAGCAATTTCTCCATCGAGGAACTATCTCGACGTAGAAACAACTTCTAAAATGGCATATAACTTATCTCTGGTACTTGAGGATTATAGCAATAAACATTTAATTTTAGTAAGTTCAGATTCAGTATACGGTGATGACAGTAATTTATATTCTGAAAATTCAAAATTAAATCCAAATTCATTTCATGGGATATCTCAAATTACAAGAGAATTAATTTTCCAAAATTCGAATTTAAAAAATTTGGCTATACTTAGATGTTGTGGTATTTTCGGCATTGCAGATACGCACAACTCTTATGGACCAAATAGATTCCTTAGAAATGCTCTTAAATCTGAAAATATTAAATTATTTGGAAAAGGATTTAATAAACGCGACCATGTATATATCGATGATGTAATATCTCTAATAGATAAGGTTTCATTTACCAGATTCACTGGAATTTTGAACATTGCGTCAGGGAATTCTTATTCGTTCTTGGAAGTAGCTAAAATTATTATCGAAGTATTTGAATCCAAATCTCAAATTGAATTAATTGGTGATGAAGGAATTGTTCGGGAAAAAAACTTTGACATTTCAAAATTAATTAATAATTTCCCTGATCACATTATAACAAATCTTCGAGAAGGTTTAAGTCTGATAAAGAACAAAATCGCATGATCTTAGAATTAAAATAAAATCCACAAATACTTATTTGATATAAATTATTTTCAAAAGTGTAAAATTGAAAGTTTTTTGGATTACGGAATAACTTCAAACTGACTTTACATTTAGTAACGATTAAACAAGTGTGAAAATTATATAATAAAATATAGACTAAGAATTTATATCAAAAGTTTACCAAAATTATATCTTAGTCCAATTAGATTAATATATTCAAATTTGGTGCCAATTAGAAGATTACCGTCCAACATTATAGGTAGTTTGGGTACCTAATTAAAGTTAAACTTAATTTTACTACCTTGAAGAATATGATATAATCAAGTTGTTATGTTGAAGATTGATATAAAAAATAAGTTTCAAAAGTATATTTTTTTTGGTGATGATTTGATTGCGATAATTAACACCAATATAAAAAAAGTTAAAAAAACGTTTTTTTTTACTCCCACTGAATTAAACTTGCAAGGTGGGTACCTATTTTTTAGTAAAAATGATTTAGTTCCAAGACATATTCATTTAGAGAATTTTCGTGAAACTTTTAATACTGAAGAAATTTTGTTTTTGCTTTTCGGTAAATTAGAATTGACCCTATATTCTAACGAAAAAATTGAAATTTATAGCGAAATTTTAAAAAAAGGTGATTCATTTCACTTAATCAATGGTGGGCATTCGATAAAATTCCTTAGAAAATCGTTACTAATAGAAGTCAAGAATGGTCCCTATATTCAAAATAGAGATAAACTTCAGTTCTAGATGTTAAAAATTCCTGTTAATCGCCCGTTAATAAATTCAAATGATGTAATTCAAGTTACTAGTGCAATTAAGTCAGGTTGGATCTCATCTGAAGGTCCATTCGTAGAAGAATTCGAATCAAAAATGGCAGAATTCATTGGAATGAAGCATGCCATTTCAGTCAACAGCGGTTCAAGTGCGCTCGAAATTTCTTTAAAAGTCCTTAACCTGCCGATTGGGTCTGAAGTTATTGTGCCTAGTTTCACAATCGCATCTTGTGCTTTTGCAATTTTAAGAGCAGATTTAAAACCAATATTTGTAGATTCATATCTAGATACATGGAACATGAGTATAGAAAGTATAAAAAGTAGAATTACACAAAATACAAGAGCTATTTTAGTTGTACATACTTATGGCTTGCCTTGTGAAATGGACGAAATACTAAATTTATGTAAAGAAAAGAATTTGATATTAATAGAGGATTGCGCTGAAGCCCATGGGTTGATGTATAAAAATAAGAAATGTGGAAGTTTTGGATCAATTTCAATCTTTAGTTTTTATGCAAATAAACATATAACTACTGGTGAAGGTGGCATGATTTTAACGAATAATAAGAAATATTTTGAGCTTGCAAAAAAATATAGGAATTTATTTTTCTCTGCTAAATTACGTTATAAACATTACAATTTAGGTTGGAATTATAGGTTTACTAATATTCAAGCCGCATTAGGTTTATCTCAATTAAAAAGAATTGATGAAACAATTAAAATTAAAGTTAAACTTGGTGACTCCTACAATAACAAATTAGAAAATCTAGAAAATATTGATTTGCCTTTTAAAGGTAATGAAAAATATTTCAATAGCTACTGGGTTTTTGGAGTCTTACTAAAAGGAAATTTAAAAAAATTTCGAAATAGAATTACTAAATCATTAAAAATAGAAGGTATTGAAACACGAAATTTTTTTTATCCACTCCATAAACAACCTTTTCTATCGCAAAAAAATTTATCAGTACAAGATCCGTTGTGCAATTCAGAGACGTTGTCTCAAACCGGTTTTTATCTACCTAGCGGAGTGGGCACCACTGAAAACGAAATAGATTTAGTTGCTAAAACTCTAAAAAGGATAATAAATGAAAGACAATTTTAGTAAATACGGTGAAATATACGATTTTTTTTACTTTGACAAAAATTATATGAAAGAAGCACGCCATTTAAATGAGCTTATAAAAAAAAATTTGGAAATTGGCACTGCTAATTTAAGTATCCTAGACGTGGGATGTGGAACTGGAGGATATGCCCAGCATTTAAACAAATATTATAAAATTACTGGAATTGATTTAAGTAAAGAAATGATTAAAATCGCAAACAATAAAAATTTAAAAAATTGTAAATTTTACGAAGGCGATGGAACTCAATATATAAGTTCAAAAAAATATGACATAGTAATTTCTATGTTTCATGTTGTAAATTATCAAATTACAAAAATTCAATTCAATAAATTTATAAGAAATGCATTTTTGAATTTGAAACCTGGTGGAATTTTTATCTTTGATTTTTGGAACTCCCCCGCTACCTTGATAGATCCCCCTGAGTCAAAAATTAAAATTGTTTCTTCTGTTAATGAATTGCTCCTTCGTCATACTCTACCGCGCAGATTTTCAAAAAATCGAATTGATATTAAATTTGATTTTTATCGCATTAAATATGGGCATAATAAAATAAAAAGTTTTTCTGAGACACATAAAATTAGAACTTTAGATAAATCAGCTATTACTCAACTCGCAACAAAAAATTTTAAATTAGTTGAATTAAACAAAGCATTTTATTTTAAACCATTAACTGCCAAAGATTGGCATGGACTTGCAGTGTTTAAAAAACTATCTTAAACTTACTTTTTTAACATATAATAATTTTTTATCGCAATTTCCATCCACTCTCCCAT
>Ga0172372_10012132_pt1 | contig 10843 bp, 15 predicted proteins | sample LakKiv5m_2_FD_114544 | JGI IMG/M metagenome (GOLD analysis project Ga0172372, IMG submission 114544) | Freshwater microbial communities from Kabuno Bay, South-Kivu, Congo - kab_092012_9.5m | ecosystem: Environmental > Aquatic > Freshwater > Lake | place: Democratic Republic of the Congo... | reverse complement strand
TGATGCAGCAAGGTGGGGTCTTGAATGATGATGGCGTCGGGCTGCATGATGGGCTCACGCAGACGAATCTCTTTGTCGTCCATGCGGCAAAACGCCACCACCGGTGCGCCGGTGCGTTCTGAGCCAAAACTGGGAAAGGCCTGCGCGTGGCGCCCGCCCATGAAGGCCGCGATCGACATCATCTCGGCACCGGTGACAACGCCCTGGCCGCCACGGCCGTGGATACGTACTTGAAACATGGAGTCTCCTCGTGGTTTGCAGCAGTCCAGGGGCCAGATGCCCGTGGCTTTGCAACGGGGCGTATGTTGCTACCACGGACGAGGTCAATGTTGATTTTTGTCAATGATTTCTACGATAAGGAAGAACATTTCATATAACGATAAATTGCGCGCCCTGGTTATCCTGACACGCGGCAGGATCAAATCGGCCTTACCGCTAAACTGGCAGCTTTCATCTTCTCTACATTTTTATTTTTGTAGCACGCTATGCTTATTCGATAAGGGCTAGCGTGCATTTTTACTTCAGGAATAACCATGACCATTTACGCCCGCCTGTCTGAACTCAACATCACTTTGCCCCCGGTTGCTGCACCGGCTGCCGCCTATGTACCGTTTGTGCAAACCGGCAACCTGGTCTTTTTGAGCGGCCATATCGCCAAAAAAGACGGCAAGGTGTGGGTGGGGCAATTCGGTAAAAACCTCAGCACCGAAGAAGGCAAGCAAGCCGCCCGCGCGGTGGCGGTCGACCTGATGGGCACGCTGCACGCTGCGGTGGGCGACCTCAATCGTGTCAAGCGCATCGTCAAGCTGATGGCGCTGGTCAACTCGACCGCCGACTTCACCGAGCAACACCTGGTGACCAACGGCGCCAGTGAGTTGATCGGTCAGGTCTTTGGCGCTGACAAAGGCGCGCACGCGCGCAGCGCGTTTGGCGTGGCGCAAATCCCGCTGGGGGCCTGCGTTGAAATTGAACTGATCGCCGAAGTGAATTGAGACGCTGTGTCGGCACCGATGGCGACCACCACAACCAAACTCTTTTAAGGCTACTCACCCATCGACCTGAACCGTCATTGCAACGTCAAGTGGCGCGGCAGGTCCATTCGGTCGTGCAAGATGCGCAGAATATCGATCTGGTGTTGGTCGTGGTTGACCCGGAAAACCACAACATGCCGACCCGACCGCCCCTGTCTGGCCACGTGCAAGGTGTAAATATCGTCGGCCACATCAGGGCAAGGATGGCTTCCGATGATCTGGGGGCCAGCGCGAAGGTCACGTAGCGCTGCACTCAGGGTTTTTGCGTAAATTCTGGTTTGCTCATTGCCAAAATGATGCCGGGTCCAGCGCAAGATACTGGCGAAATCGGCATTGACGGCAGCGCCTTTTCGGATCTGCCAAGGCTTTATCTTCACTTCTCGCCCAAAACTTCTGCCGTCATGGCATCCAGGTCTGCCGCGAGCGCCTCGTCTGACTCAAAAGTTTCAAAGTTGCCAGCATCAAAATCAGCGACACCCAGGTTGACCGCCTGACGCAAAGCTTGCAGTCGCGCCTGAAAATCAAGCTTGCTTTGCTCCACCAATCGCAGTCCTTCGCGCAAGACTTCGCTGGCATTTTGGTAATCACCCGCAGCGACCCATTGATCAATCAACTCGCTTTGGTGCTCTGTAATCACAACGTTGCGGGTGGGCATAGGTCGGACTCCTGAAAGTTCTGCGAGATTATGTCAAAACGAGGTGTTCTATCACCTGCGCCGCAACCGCTGCAAGTTGGGTTGAATTAACTTGAGTGGGCGCAATCTCTGCCAGCGGCAGCAACACAAAAGCACGTTCCCCCATGCGCGGGTGCGGCACGGTCAGCGTGACGCTGCTGATGCGGGCTTGCCCGTACAGCAGCAGATCCAGATCCAGCGTGCGCGGCGCGTTTTTGTAAGGGCGCTGGCGACCGGCTTCAAGTTCAATCTGCTGCAATCCGGCCAGCAAATCTGGCGCGTTGAGCCGGGTGTCAACCCCCACCACCGCGTTGATGAAATCCGGCCCCTGCGCCTGCACTGGTGCGCTGCGGTACAGGGCAGAGCGCGCCACCACCGTGGTGTGCGGCAAGGCCGCAATGCTTTGCGTCGCCGCCAGCACTGCGGCACGCGCATCGCCCAGGTTCGCGCCTAGCCCGATGTAGGCGCGCACCGGTTCGCGCAGTTGCACCCGCAAGCGCGTGGTCACGGCATCAGACGGATGAAGTGCCTGGCGAGGACGCTCCATCGTCACCGCCCGCGCCTCCTTCGCCCCCCTGCGGTTTGCGACGGCGACGACGACGCTTTTTGGGCGCACTTGGCGCGCCATCGACTGACGCGTCGGCATCTGCACCAGCGTCACTCGCATGAACCGTTGGCGCGCTGCCAGCACCTGAAGGCAAGTCACGCGGGTCGGCCGCTGGTTCAGCGCCCGTGGGTCGTGGCGCCCGGCGCATACGTGCAGGCCGTGGGCGTTGCTGCTGCTCCTGGCGTACCTGGTCAACCATGTCACCGCGCAGATCGTCGTTGGCCAGGCTGAACTTTTCCCACCAATCCGAAAGCACCTCGTCGATTTCACCGTTTTCAGCGCGCAAGCGCATGAAGTCAAACGCAGCCCTGAAGCGCGGTTGCTCCACCAGACCAAACGGCGCACTGCCCACGCGCTTTTCAAAGCGTGGCTGCATCGTCCAGATGTCGCGCATGTCACCGGCCAGTTTGCCGCGACCCGACACATCGCCAATGCGAGCGTTGAATACGTCGTCGATAGCGTCCATCAGCGCCGGGTGGCTGTGCTGGGTCTTGCTGCGCCGCGCCCAGCCGTCGCGCACATCGGGCCACAACACGCACGCCAGCAAGAAGCTCGGCGCCACCGGCTTGCCCTCACCGACACGCCGGTCGGTGTCCAGCAACGCGGCCTTCACCAGCGGCTGGTCGGCACGCTCCACCACCACGTCGAGCAACGGGTAGATGCCGCTGGCCATGTTCAACTCGCGCAACTTGGCGATGGACGCCAGCGCATGGCCGGTTTGCAGCAGCTTGAGCATCTCGTCAAACATGCGGCTCTGTGGTACCTCGGCCAGCAGTTTCTGGCTTTTGACCAGCGGCGCCACCGTTTTGGCGTCAAGCTTGAAGCCAAGACGATCCAGCTTGGCGGCAAAGCGCACGGCGCGGATGATGCGCACCGGGTCTTCGCGGTAGCGCGTGGCCGCATCGCCAATCATGCGAATGACCCGATTCTTGGCGTCCTTCATGCCTTGGTGGTAGTCCACCACCACCTGCGCTTCGGGGTCGTAGTACATGGCGTTGATGCTGAAGTCGCGCCGCGCAGCGTCTTCTTCTTGCGGGCCCCAGACGTTGTCACGCAGCACGCGGCCCGTAGAGTCCACGGCGTGCTTCATACCCGCCAGGTCGCTCTTGCTGGTTTTTTCGTTGCCCGCCACCTGCTCGGCCGCGGCGTTGTCCAGATAGGCGCGAAAGGTGGACACCTCGATCACCTCATGCTCACGCCCGCGCCCATAGACCACGTGCACGATGCGAAAGCGCCGCCCGATGATGAAGGCGCGCCGGAACAGCCGTTTGACCTCTTCCGGCGTGGCGTTGGTGGCCACGTCAAAGTCTTTCGGTGCCAGGCCCAACATCAGGTCGCGCACCGCGCCGCCAACGATGTAAGCCTGAAAACCGGCCTGTTTGAGCGTGCGTACCACGTTAATAGCGCGCTCGTCCACCAGGGCGGGGTTGATGCCGTGCACCTCGGGGCCGATCTGTACGCGCTTGCCGAATTTGCTTTTGCCGTCGGCGTCGGCCTTGCCCAACAGGCGATTGATGAATTTTTTGATCATTTTTTGTGTTTGCGGGACAGACCGCAGACTGCGCAGCTGGCCAGCTCTGTCCTCAACCAGGATTGTCGGTCTTTAGAAAAGTTCAAGGATACGCCAGCCGCGCTGGGCGGCGATGGCGCGCAATGTATCGTCGGGGTTGGTGGCCACCGGGTGCGTGGCTTGCTCCAGCAGGGGCAAGTCGTTGGGTGAGTCACTGTAAAACGTGGTTTCCAGTGTGTCCCAGTGCAAGCCACGCTCTGCCAGCCACTGCTGCACGCGCGCCACCTTGCCCTCACGAAACGACGGCGTGCCGTCAATTTCACCCGTGAACCAGCCGGTGGCCGGGTCACGCACCAGCTTGATGGCGATCAGGTCTGGCACGCCAAACGCCTGCGCAATCGGGCGCGTGACAAACTCGTTGGTGGCGGTGACGATCAGCACCAGGTCGCCCGCGCGCTGATGCCTACGGACCAGCTCCAGTGCCTGCGGTTGAATAGCTTTTTGCACGACAACCCTCATGAATTCTGCGTGAGCAGCTTCAGACTTGATAGCACCATGGCGGCAAATGGCAGCGGTGGCAAAGCGCACGTACTCTTGGATATTGAGCGTACCCGCCTTGTACTGGGCATAAAACGCGTCGTTCCGGCGGGTGAAATCGGCCACGTCGTTCCAGCCCAGTTGGTTGGTAAACACGCCCCATTCGTAGTCCGAATCGATCGGGAGCAAGGTGTAGTCCAGATCGAACAGGGTTAATTTGGGTTTGGCCGTCATGCGTTGTCCATCATCGACTTGATCAGCGGGATGGTGATGGCACGCTGCGTCTGCAAGGCGTAACCGTCCATCAGGTTCAGCAGCTCCATCAAGCTGCCCAGATCGCGGGTAAAGCGCGTCAACATGAAGTCCACCACCTCGTCGCTCAACACAATGCCGCGCACCTGGGCCTGCTGGCACAGCACGGCGCGCCGCTGCGCCTCGTCCAGTGCCTGCAAGCCAAAGACATGGCCCCAACCCAGCCGAGAGCGCAGGTCGTCACGCAATTGCAAGTCTGCCGGCGGCAAGCTGCCGGTGGCCAGCACCGCCACCTGCTGCGACTGCGCGTTCACGAACCAGTTGAACGCGGTCTGCTGCCGCGCGCTGTCAAAGGCGTGCACGTCGTCCATCAGCACGGCAGCCCACCGGCTATCAAAGGGTGGCGCATCACCTGCGGCGTCTATCCAGCCAACGCTTTCGCCAGCTTGCGCCAAGGCCGCGCGCACCCCCCGCAGCAGGTGCGATTTGCCACAACCCGAGCCGCCCCACAGGTAAATCGGCAGCGGCGAACGGGTTGCATGGCCCTGCCCCAACCACAGCCGCAAATGGTCCAGCGCCTGTGCGTTCGGCCCGGGCAGAAAATTGTCCAGCGTGGGGCCGGTGGCCAGGCCCATGTCCAGCACCAGTTGCTGCGGCGACTTCATCCGCCGTAGAGCCTGCTGGCTTTGTACGTTTGCGTCGCGCGACCCAAGGCCACGTACAACACGGCGCTGCACGGCAAGGCAATCAGTATGCCGATAAAGCCCAGCGCGTGGCCAAACGCCAGCAACGCAAAAATCACGGCCAACGGATGCAGGCCAATGCGTTCACCCACCAGCTTGGGCGTGAGGTAAAAGCTCTCCAGCACCTGCCCAATGCCGTACACCACGCCCACCATCAGCAGGGCCTGCGCCACACCGCCACCGGCCGCGGCAAACTCCAGACTACCCGCCAGCAAAGCCAGCAGCAGCCCCAGACCAAACCCCAGGTACGGAATGGCAATCGCCAGCCCGGTGAACACACCAATGGGCAGCGCCAATTTCAGCCCGAACAGTGCCAAGCCCAGCACATAAAACACCGCCAGCACGCCCATCACCAGCAACTGCCCGCGCAGATACTGGCCCAGCACCGCGTCGGCTTCAGCCAGAAAACCGTCCACCCCGGGGCGAAGACGCGGCGGCACCAGCCCCATCACCAGTTGCACCACTGCGGCCCAGTCCAGCAGCAGATAAAACAGCACCACCGGAATCAGCACCGCGTTGCCCACCACCGACAGCGCCACGCTGCCGCCCAGCTTGACCGACGCCATCACCGTGCCCACGCTGTCGCCAAAATTGCTGTTGAGGTGCTCGCGCACAAAGGTCTTCAGGCTGGCCAGATCCAACTGCGTCTGGATGCCCAGTTGCGCCAGCAGGGGCTGCACGCTGTCGTTGAAGCGGTCCAGCAAAAACGGCAACTGCTCGCGCAACAGCGGCAACTGCTTGGCCAAAATCGGCACCACCAGCAAGCCCAGCGCCAGCACCAGCGCCACAAAAGCCACCTCTACCGTCACCACAGCCAGCACACGGGGAAACTTGAGCCGAACGACCAGGCGCTCCACCAGCGGTTGCAGCGCATACGCCAGCGTGGTCGCCACAATGAACGGCGTCAGCACCGGCCCCAGCCACCAGAGCAGCCACGCCGCCACCAGCGCGATCAGCGCCCAGGTGGCAAAACGGAGTTGGGTGGGGGTGAACTGCATCAAAGAACTGCCGAGAAAACGGCCCTGCATTCTATCGGCGGAGGTCATGGCAAGTCGTTCTCGCGGACGACGTCGAGCTTGAAAGCCGCGAACGTGAAAGAATCTGGTTAAACCGAGATTGTCCATTAGGCGCACCTGCGGTGCTGCTCGGGTGTCAGCGGCGTATTTGCGGTCATTTTGGCCCCTCTTTGTCGCCTGTAGCTACGGCTACAGACTTCGCAGTCGGGTCCAAACTGCCTCGCAAATGCATTCGCTGCCATCCCAAGCCCTAATGAACAATCTCGGTTAAACGTTTCTGTCTGCCATGATGGACACAACCTGTCAAAAACTGCCATGAATCCTGCCAAGCTACCGACACTCTCCTTTGCCGTCATGGGTGCTGGCGCCGTCGGCTGCTTTTACGGCGGCATGCTGGCACGCGCCGGGTCGCAAGTCACACTGATTGGCCGCGCCGCGCATGTGCAGGCCATCCAGCGCCAGGGGCTGCGCTTGCAGATGCAGTCGTTTGACGACGTGGTGCACCCTAGCGCTACCGAGCAGCCAAGCGCCGTGGCGTATGCCGACGTAATTCTGTTTGCCGTCAAATCCACCGACACCGAGTCGGCGGGCGCGCAGATGCGGCCCTACCTCAAGCCCAGTGCGCTGGTGCTGTGTCTGCAAAACGGCGTGGACAACGCCGAGCGTCTGCGCGCCGTCTTGCCGGGCGTGGACGTGGCTGCAGCGGCGGTGTATGTGGCCGCAGAAATGGCCGGCCCTGGTCATCTGCGCCACCATGGGCGCGGCGAGCTCATCATCGAGCCCAGCGCGCGCAGCGCGGCGCTGGCGCAAGCGCTGCAAACAGCGGGCATTCCCACCGAAGTCAGCGCCGGGGTGCGCAACGTGCTCTGGACCAAGCTGGTCATCAACTGCGCTTACAACGGCTTGTCTGCCGTGGGCCAGGTGGCTTATGGTGAACTGATGCAGCGCCCCGGCATGGCCGAAGTGCAGCGCGACCTGATCGCTGAATGCCGCGCCGTGGCCGCCGCCGAGGGTGTAGCCCTGCCCACCGACCTGGAAGATTCTGTGCGCGCCATTGCTAACAGCATGGCCACGCAGATGTCTTCTACCGCGCACGATCTGCGCCGTGGCAAACCCACCGAGATCGATTTTTTGAACGGCCACGTGGTGCACCGTGGCGATGCGCTGGGCGTGCCCACGCCAGCCAACCGCATGCTGTGGGCGGCGGTGAAGCTGCTGGAAGGCCTAAACGCACAAAGCCGGGTCGATGCGCCGCAACAAAGCCTGTAGCTTTTGATCGGCCACAAAGTCGTCCACCAACGCCACGGTATCGTCATGCAGGCTGATGGCCACCTCTTGCGACAGGCTGCCAAAACGCACGGTTTTCCAGAGGGTGTTGCCGATTTCACAGTGGAACAAACTGGGCGCAATCACCCAGTCCGCCCGCTCAACATATTCAGCCAATTCAACGCCTTGCGCGGTGTCCAGCACAATGTTGGCCGCCGCCGAGGTGTCCAGTACCAGCCGCATGGGGCTTACCGATTTCTATCCTGGCGAACAAGCTCTTGCAGATCATCTGTCGTTTTGTCAGTTCGATGTTCAGCTGTTCGGGCAGACTGACTACTGACTCCGGTTGTACCCTGAAGCGCATATACTTTGCGCCTCATTTCTGGAGTCCCACAATGTTGAATTTTGACAATGGCACAAAAAATGCTTCCAATCTGTCGCTCAACAACAAGGTGCTCGAAGCCGCTCGTGGGATGGGCATGAACCTGTCCAAAACAGTGGAATGCAGAACACCTGCCCTGTTTTCTTGACGTGCAGAACGACCACCTGCAGGGTTTTAAAGCGTGCAAGCTCGTGCCGTTGTGGCACGAGGGTCTTTTGCCCCACCCCATCAATGAGCTCAACGCCGCTTTTGTTGTGATGGACTCCACCGTGATGATGGATACCCCGGCACTGGGTGCCGTTGCAATCAGCGCGCTCAAGCCAGCGGAGGTCAACTTGGGTGCACAGCAGTTCAAAATTCAGAACGCGCTGGATATTCTGTTTGGGGGCTGCTGATCTTGGCACCCGATTCCTCCCAATACGAAACCTTGCTGCGCCATGTGCAAACGCACGGTGTGTTCAAACCCGACCGCACCGGCACGGGCACTACCAGCGTGTTTGGCTACCAAATGCGCTTTGACCTGAGCCAGGGCTTCCCGCTGGTGACCACCAAAAAGGTGTTCCTCAAGGCCATCATCGTCGAACTGCTGTGGTTCTTGCGCGGTGACAGCAACGTCAAATGGCTGCAAGAACACGGCTGCACGATCTGGGACGAATGGGCGCGCCCCGACGGCAGCCTGGGGCCGGTCTATGGCGTGCAGTGGCGCAGCTGGCCCACCCCGGACGGCGGCCACATCGACCAGATCCAGCAGGTGATCGACACGCTCAAAACCAACCCGGACAGCCGTCGCATCATCGTCAGCAGCTGGAACGTGGCCGAGCTGGAGCAAATGGCGCTGATGCCGTGCCACGCGTTCTTCCAGTTTTACGTGGCCCCGGCCACCCTGCCTGGCGGGCGCGGCAAACTCAGTTGCCAGTTGTACCAGCGCAGCGCCGACATCTTTTTGGGTGTGCCGTTCAACATTGCCAGCTACGCGCTGCTGACGCACATGGTGGCGCAGCAGTGCGACCTGGACGTGGGCGACTTCATCTGGACCGGTGGCGACTGCCACATCTACGCCAACCACGCAGAACAGGTGGCTGTGCAACTCAGCCGCGAGCCTTTTGCCTATCCAGCCCTTGTCATCAAACGTAAGCCTGCCAGCATTTTTGATTACACCCTGGAAGACTTTGAGATGCAAAACTACCAGTGCCACCCGGCCATCAAAGCACCGGTGGCCGTTTGAGCGCGCACCACATCACCCGCCGCCAGCTTTGGGCGCTGGTCGCCCTGACGCTGATGTGGGGCACCAACTGGCCGATGATGAAATACAGCCTGCGCGAGCTCTCGCCGCTGTACTTTCGCGCCTTCACCATGTCGTTGGGCGCGCTGTGGCTGTACAGCTATTACCGGGTGCGCGGCGTGCGCATGTTGCCGCAAGGCGTTGAATGGCGATCGGTGATGACGCTGGGCTTGCCCAATGTGCTGGGCTGGCACACCATGGCGATCCTGGGTGTCAAGGAACTCGCCAGCGGGCGCGCCGCCATTCTGGGCTTCACCATGCCGATCTGGACGGTGCTGCTGGGCGTGCTCTTCTTTGGCGAAAGACTCACACACCGTGTTGCCTTGGCCGCTGTGGCTGTTGCACTGGCCATTGGCCTGCTGACTTTCAACGAGCTGACCGCGCTGGCCGGGCGGCCGCTGGGCATCATGTGGATGGAAGGTGCAGCGCTAAGCTGGGCGTTTGGCACGCTGTTGATGCGCCGCGCGCACCTGACCGTTCCCATGGAAGCACTTACAGTCTGGATGCTGATTTTGGCCAGCATCTGCCTGTGGGTGTTTGCCGCCGTGCTCGAGCCCTGGCCGAGCTGGCAATTTACAACGCCCATGTGGGGTAGCCTGGCTTATGGTGCACTCATCAACTATGGTTTTGCGCAAATCATCTGGTTCGGGCTGGCGCGCCACTTGCCAGCGGCCACCAGCGCCATGAGCATCATGGCCATTCCACTCATTGGCACGGCCAGTGCGACCCTGATCGTCGGCGAAACACCTGGTTGGCAGGACTTTACCGCCATGCTGTGTGTGATGGGTGCCATTGCCGCTGTCCTGCTGCCGCCAAGAAAACGCGCAACAAGCACTTGAGCCATACCATGCAACTGAAGCTGATTTTTGCCTGCGCCCGCAACGGTGTCATCGGAGCCCACAACGCGCTGCCCTGGCATTTGCCCGAAGACATGGCGCACTTCAAACAACTGACGATGGGTTGCCCGGTGATCATGGGCCGCAAGACCTGGGACAGTTTGCCGCCCAAATTCCGCCCGCTGCCCGGGCGAATAAATATCGTCGTCACGCGTCAAACCGACTGGCAAGCCGACGGCGCGCTGGTGGCGCATTCCATGGAACAGGCCTGCGCCCTGTGTCCTGACGACGCCACCGCGTGGGTGATTGGTGGCGCACAGCTGTACGCACAAGCCTTGCCACTGGCCCAGCAGGCCGTGGTGACCGAGATTGATGCCGACTATGCAGGCGACGCTTTTGCGCCCACGCTGGCTCCCGCGTGGCGCGAGGTTTCACGCGAAGCGCATGTTTCCAGCACCGGCTTGCGCTTTTGCTTCGTTACTTATCATCACGTCATCGACCGCGTTGACAACCATTTTTAACCGGGATTGTCCATTAGGGCTTGGAATGACAGCGAGTGCAAGCTGTCAACGCTTTATCCATAATCCGAGATTGTCCATTAGGCGCACCTGCGGTGCTGCTTGGGTGTCAGCGGCGCATTTGCGGTCATTTTGGCCCCTCTTTGTCGCCTGTAGCTACAGCTACAGGCTTCGCAGTCGGGGCAAAACT
>Ga0172372_10012131_pt1 | contig 10843 bp, 12 predicted proteins | sample LakKiv5m_2_FD_114544 | JGI IMG/M metagenome (GOLD analysis project Ga0172372, IMG submission 114544) | Freshwater microbial communities from Kabuno Bay, South-Kivu, Congo - kab_092012_9.5m | ecosystem: Environmental > Aquatic > Freshwater > Lake | place: Democratic Republic of the Congo... | reverse complement strand
GATCGGACTGATCGGACTGATCGGACTGATCCGTCCGATCCGTCCGATCCGTCGGATCCGTCGGATCCACCTCCACCCACCGCCCTCAGTTCAATTCGCTGGGGGCGTTCGTGCCCTTCATCCGGCGGAAGGCAGCGGCGACGCTGCTCTTGTCCCATTCGGCGGAGAACCATTGGGCGAACGGGCTGCTGGAGCGGCGGGAGCGGGCTTCGGCCATGAAGGCGGGGAGGCCGGCCTTGAGGGTTTCCTCGGAGACGGGCTTGCGCTCCTTCAGGAAGAGGACGTAGCCACCATCGCGGGCCATGGAGAACCCGGAGACGCCGCCGGGCTCGAGCGCGAATGCGGTGTCCTTGAGGGAGCTCAGATCGGCGTAGGGGGGAAGGCCCGGGACCATTGTCATGGACTGGCTGAAGGCGGGCAGGTCAACGACCTGTTGCTTCTGTTCGGCGGCGAAGCCAGCAAACGTCTTTCCGGCGGCCAAGGCGTTGGTCAGCGAATTGCGGAAGGCCTGACCTGCCGAACGGGCGGCCTCCAGGGCCAGGAACCGGCGATAGTCATCCGCAACGCGCGGTTCGATGCTGGCCAGAGGGGGGATGGTCGCCTGGATCCGCGTCTTGATCGCCAGGATGTAAGCACCTTCGAGCGAGGTCATCGGCTCGCTGAACGGAGCGTCGGAGGTCAATCCCTGCAGGACCGTGGTCAGGTCAGGCAGGCTTTCCAGACCGAGCGGGCGCTCGCCGCGGGCGAAAGGCTGGGTGAAGGCAACCCGCAACCCACGCTTGGTGGCGATCGCGTCCAGGTTCTCGGGCTTGATCGGAGCGAGCTGCGCGAGTTCGTTGTAGGCCTCGGTGGCCACCTCGGCCGCGCGGGCAGCGGCGCTGGACTTCACCTGTTCCGTCCGCATCCGGAGGAAGGCTGCTTCCTTGGAAAGCGCCACACCCTGATCGTCGAGGAAGGCGTTGGTGCCGCGGCTGGCGTAAACCTGTTCCAGCCGGTTGGTGAGGTCGGGCATCGCGGCCAGGTCGGCTTCCGCGGCCGCCAGATGGTTGCTTGCCGGGAAATGGAGGTAGGAAACCACGAACTTCTCCGCGATCCGGTAGTTCTGGGCGCGGTTGGTGTAGAACTGGCCGAGCCCCTCGGGCTTCACCGTCACCGAGCTCATGAAGTTGGTGCTGATGAAGAACACGGCGCTGGCGATCGCTTCCTCGTTCTCGCGGCGGTACTCCGCCTCCGCATCACGCGGGGTGACCAACGAGTCGGGAATCGAGAGGACGTTGACCAGGGTCGACTGCTCGACCTGACGGCGGAGGATGGCGAGGTAATCGTCCTCGCGGCCGCCACTCGCCTTGATGCGCTCGATCAGCGCCGGATAGGTCGATTGACCCGTGGCCTGGTCGCGGAAGGCATCCCGGACAACGCTCGCGAGCACTTCGTCATCGGCCACGATGCCCATGCTCTGCAGCTTGAAGTCGATGAACGCGGTCTGCGCAGCAACCTCGTTGCGTTGCTCCTCGCTCATGGACCGGCGGCGATCCGAGAGGCTCTCCTGCAGGGCCAGCTGCCGGATCCGCTCCACGATCTCATCGCGGGTGATGTCGTGACCGTCCACGGTCCCGAAAAGCCCCGCGTTCCCACGGACCAGTGCCGTCAAGGAGGATTGATCGCTGCCGCTCCAAGCCACAAAGCTGACGATCACCGCCACGACGATGACCCACCAGAGGACTGCCGAATGCTTGCGAATTGTACCGATCATAGTGCCTGACTGAGTTGGCGAACGTACCGGCGGCAGGGAAACCGGGTCAATGGGCGTTTCAGCCATTCGTCCGCGAAATCTCCGAAATCTGCACGATCTGCGACGCCGCCACCGGCCGTTTTCGACCTCACACCGGGTCGCCAGTCCACGGTGGCAACGAGAGGAGATACTCCCGGTCGGCCCCGCGGAGCACCGCACATTGATCGCTGATCCGCCGGGCAATCAGGACTCCGGAAGCCCGCTGGGCGAACAACGGTCCCATCAGGATCGAGATGACGCCCGAAACCACGATGCACACCGACGCCGGCATCGGTAACCCCATGCGCCGGCCAAAGATGCCCCCAAGCAGCAGGACCACCCCCGTGACCACCCAGATTCCTGCCAGCAGCAACCGACGACGACGTTCCCGGGCGTGGTTGTCGCACAGCACCAGGTCCAGATGGATCGTCCGACTGAACACGAACGCCGCGATCACGAACGCCAACGGGGTGCAGAACAGCGTGAGGATCAACCAGGCCGGGTGCCACGAATAGGAGTGTCGCATCCGCCAGGTTCCGGGGGCATTGCAGCGGACACACCGGGGCGGCGGGCTCGCTCCAAACCGCACCACCAGATGGCGCCCCAGGGCGAAGGTTCCCCGGGAGGGATCGGCATCCGCAGGCGGCGCCCCTTCCCGAAGACGTTGAAGGAACGTGGGTTTACATGGGCCGCAGATCCACACGCCCGACAGGTGGAGAAGGTCTTCCTCCGAATGCTCCGCACCACATTCGTGACAGGGCTTCATGCGATGCGGTCGCGGAAGGCGCGGAGTGCCTGGGCCTGGGCCGGATTGAGCATGGAGAGATAGGCAAGCCGACCCTCGAGCCGCGCCCGGGCCTCGGCCGACAACGGTTTCCCTTCCCGTTCCGCCTTCGCCTGCTGGTGGGCTTCGGCGCGCAGGCGGCGTCGATCCTGCCGCGAAAGACCAGCGATATCGTTCACGACGACGCCGGTCACCGCTTGTCGCCCCGCACGCGATGCCAGGAATGTCTTTTCCCGGTTCACCACGAACCCTTCCGCCACGATGATCTCCGTCGCCCGTTCCCGCAGCCCGATCATCGATCCACGCGCAATGTCTCCCGAGAATGTCAGGTCATCGGCATACCGCGTGTACGTGCAGTCGAACTTCCGGGCCAACCCGGCCAACCGCCGGTCCAGTCGCAACACCAGGGCGTTGCACAACCCCGGACTCGTAGGCGCGCCTTGCACGCAGTGCCGGTGACCCACCGGGACGTTCCGCACGACGCCTTCGATCTCGACCCGTTGCCTCCGGGATTCCGTGCACAACGCCGCCAGCGTCGCCGCCACCGGATACGCATACCCGTACGCGATCAACAGTCCGCGCACCCGGGCGAACGTCACCGAGGGAAAGAAGTCCTGCAGGTCGAGGTGCAACACGAAATCCCGGCCCACGTGGGGATCCGCCCCGGTCCGGATGCTGCGACCGGTGACAAAGCCATGCGCGTGTTCCGAAACCGGAAGCCGGCGGACGAGCAATTCGTGGAGCCGGCGTTGGAGGGCCTTCAACCGTCGCTTCGGCGCGAAGAGGACCCGTGTGCCCCCGGAACGCTTCGGAACCTCAAAGGCCACGTAATGGACGCAACGATCATGGGTCCGGTGCGAGGCGAAGTGCCACAGCATCCCCAACGAAATGCCCAGTGCTTCGGCCACGTCGTCCTCCGTCTTCCACACCGGCAGACCCAGTCGTTTCAGCTGCGCCTCGTCCGTCAACAGGTCGCGGAGCTGTCGGTTCCGGGTGCGCAGGGTCGGCCCAAACATCCGGTCTGCCTCCGCCTTGGACATCTCCGGCGCCCGCTTCCCGAATCGGAGGTTGATGGGTGCCCGGGCTTTCGGAAACAGACGTGGATCGCGAAGGGCCCGACGCCGGTGACCGGGCTTCAACGGCCCGCCGGACGTGTCGATGGCCTCCTTCGTGACGTCGGGTTGCACCGCACCGCCGGCAGTGGACGCCGCCGGTTGCAGGCGGCTGACATCCCGCGCCGGCGGCTTTCCGAAGAGCGACTGGATCCAGCTCAGGAGGGGCATCGTGGGGTCGTGGGGCGTGGAGGATGGGAAGTCCGGGGCGGGATCACTCGCGAGGCTCTGGACTCAGGGCCTCCCAGCGTTCCGTACGTTGGGAGCCTTGGCGATGTAACGGCAACAGGTTGCCGCCGCGGCGAAACACCGCGGCATGATGGCTGATCGTACCGCCCCGGACTTCCGAAAGTGAACGGCCGCCACCCCACCGGTGGAAAGAGGGAAGTTCGATGAAGACATCGCCTCTCCGTCCCTTGGCCGGGGTGGCGACGTCCCCGTCGCCCCATACCAAAGCCCCTCCCACGGCGATGAAGACATCGCCTCTCCGTCCCTGGGCCGGGGTGGCGACGTCCCCGTCGCCCCATGCCAAAGCCCCTTCCACGGCGATGAAGACATCGCCTCTCCGTCTCAAGGCCTCTTGCTGGGCGGAAGATCTCATTCATCCCCCTCCTCTTCATCCACAGGACGCGGCGCCCGCACCAACGGTTTCATGGTGGCGACCGATGTGGGCGCATCGGTCCGCTGGGATTCCGTGGCCCGGAGCAGTGCGACCATGTGCGCACAAGGTCCACGGGCGATGCGGTGCTCGCGGAACGCAGCGCAACCGCAGGTGGCAAACAAAAGCCGCCCCGTGTCGTTCAGGACCAGGTCCACCGAAGGTTGATCATCCACAGACCCGTGGACACGCCAGTCGCGGTGGATGATCTCGCGTCGGATGCGACCTTCCGGCGTCTTGAAATTGCGCACCTTCCGCGTCTCCTGGGATTCGCACAGCTCCACGCGCACCCGTCCCGCCGCCGCCCATTCGCGGGCCTGGCGTTCCCGCGTGTCCGGGGGGAAGAGCTGCGCTTCCGGAATCGGATCGGCGAACAGCTCACGATGCCGGTATTGGCGGGACTCGACGTCGTACATCGCCTTCCCGAGCCGGCACAGGCGGGCGCAGGCCGCGGCCGCTTCCACCGGCCGACAGCCCAGTTCGCGGACGAGATCCGATTCGGACAAGGCGTGTCGCTGTCGAAGCCGATCGAACGTCGCGTCGACGATGATCGTGGGAACCGAGTCGGCCGCACCCAGCTCAAAGCTCCCCGTGCCCGTCCACGATTGTTCCGACCATCCGGACAATCCCAGCAGGAAGGTCATGCCCGGAAGCTTCACCGCGTAGAACGAGGGCATGGCGCGCCCCTTGAGGTAGATGTCGACGCGGTCCGCGAACGGCAGCAGGGGCGCGAGGAGCTTCAGCCGCCGCCGGCCCCAGGTGCGGATCACTCGGGGTTCGGTGTGACCATGTTCCGCGCCGACGAGGGGCACGGCATGTTCCCACGGTTCGAGGAGGAGTCGGGCATCGCTGCCCGGTGTGAATTCATACCGCAGTGCCCGGGGACTGATCCGGGCCTTGTGATGATCCAGGTAACGGAGCGCCGATAGCAGGTCGACCGCTCGCACGGAAAGCCTCGTCCCGGGAAAGGCCATGGCCGCCTGCAACTGGAGGAATCCGCGGACCCACCCATCCGGCACATCCACCTTGCGCTCGAAACGTCCGCCAAAATCCTTCGTCCGCACTTCCACGCCGCCGGCTTCGACACGGAGCCATGTTTCGCGGCTGCTGCGCATCTCGCCGAGCGCCGCCCAGAGCCACGCCGTGAAATCGATGTTGGTCGTCCCGGTGCGGACCTCGCCCTCGGTCTCGAACAGGGATCGGTCGACGATCAGGGTCGCCGCCGTGCTCTGGTCCTGGCTGAAGGCCTCGAAGAAGATCCGGTCCGGGTGGACCGTCACCACCGGATCCAGCACGCCGCCCAGAATGTCGCCGTCGCTGAACCATTCATCCCGACTCCAGATCGCCTCGCCCAGCGCGCGCAGCGCAAACCGGAGCAAGGGCACGTTGCGCACCACGCGACCATGGAAACGCACGGGACGACGCGGATCGGCGGCCAATCCCAGCCGCGCATTGTCACGCGTGGATTCAAACGCGCTCGGCGTCGCGTAATGGAAGGGCGCGAAGGTCATGCGGCCTCCTGACGCTTCGCCGCCTTGCGGTAGACGATGGGTTGTTCGCGGGGCCCACGCAGTTCAGGCCATCGATCCAGGATCGTGGCCACCAGGATCGCCAACGCGTCCTTGGGATAATGATCGTCCGGCAACGCGAACGCCTCCCGCGCCCGCGCCAGGATCCGCGCCGACAGCTCCGGCGTGGAGGCCGCATTCGCCAACGCGTCGAACGCCAGCCGACGCGTACTCCGGTGGAGCGGTCGCAGCAGCGTACCGATGAGCAGGTCGGCATGCGTGCGCGCCATCTCGATGGCCCGTGGATCGTTCAGCCCAAGGATCCGATACCCCAGCGCCATCACGTGGATCTCGGAGCCCTCGATGAGGTCAGCGACACTTCGGGGATCCGCCAGATAGGAGGCCGGCGCGCGCTCCAGTAGCAGGCGCGCGAGCCGGTTCTCGCGGATCAATCTCGGGTACTGATGGATCGTTCGTGCCGGGACATGCCCAAGCACCGTGGCCGCCCGTCGGGCGAACACTGCCGGGTGCGCCAGCAACGATTCATAGTACTCGGCCAACCGTTCCACCTCGGTGAAGAGCGATCCCTTCGCCGTGCCCCAGGGAAGCCGCCCGACAAAACGGCTCGCGACGAAATCGACCAGGTCCTCCTCCCCGGTCTCGATCAGGGCGGACACGAGCTTGTCGTAGGCTTCCTTCCAGCCCGCGCATTGGAGGTGCACCCGGTACGGTCCCCGCAGGAGTTCCGGATATCGGCGGAACAGGAGCAGGGCCACGGTCTCGGTGAGTCCGTGGACCTGGGCGATACCGAGGCCGTTGAAGTTCCATTCGCGCGACACACCCGCCAGCAGGGCGAGGTTCTCCCGTTGCTCGTCGACGCTGATCTTCCCGTCTTCCAGCACGCCGCGGACCTCGGCGTTGAATCCCTTGTCCGGAAGCGAAATGCGGGCCGCAGCCGCCCACAACCCGCGCCAACCGCGTTGCCGGGCCAGCGTCACGAGCTTGCCCGCCGCACCCGCGCCGAAGTACCCGCCGTAAACCTGTCGCAGATGACGCGCGACATACGGGATGACATCCGCCCCGCGGGCTTCGAGGAGCTTGAGGAACGGCTCGCCCAGGTTGCGGTAACCCGCCTTCGGATGCCGTTGCTCGAGTCGGGCATCCAACGCCGCCGGATCCGGGATCGTCCGGCAATCCTCCAACGCGTCGCGTTGCCAGTCCGCGATCCGGACCTGCGCGCGATACAGCGCCCACGCGAACGCGTCGTCACCCCGACTGCGGGCGAGGGCCATGACCTGGGTCCAGGTCTCTCCCGAACCCTCGGAATCCCAGATCCAGCTCCAATCGAGGTGACGGAGGAGGTACGGCCCACTGGAAGGGTCGGCTCGGAAGATCTCCAGCGCCGTGGGTTCATCCAGCTCGAAGGCGAAATCGAACCGGCGCAAGACCTCCTGCCGTCCGTCATCGGTGGTCGCCAGCCGATACCGCTTCAGCAGCTCGGCGCAGAAGAGGGCCACCCGCTTCCGACCACGCACCCCATCGAACTTCCAGAGGAAGAGCTTCCGGAACAGCGCCACGTCGCGGTTCGATTCCACTTCCCGCAACCACCCGTCGAGTGCCGTGCCCGTCGCGCCCTTCCATTCCACGGGAACCCAGCGGAATTCCTTGGGGTTCTCGACATAGGCCGTACCGAACCGAGCCAGGATGAAGGGCCGGAAAAGCACCCGGTTGCGTCGATACAGTTCCGGTCCCCAAAGCCACGTGAACCCGGAAAACAACGTCAGCGCCTCCGCGATCCCCTCGAGCCGATCCCGCAACGCGGCATCGTCCATCGGCGCGCGCAGCAGGGCGCGGAGCTCCGACTCCAGTTGTCGGCGGGCACGTGACATCTCCAGAAGATGGAGACCGACCGGGCCCCGGGGAAAGGGGATTTACTCCCTCTGAAGGCCGCGTGCCCCCACGCGGCGCCCCACCTCAAACCAAAATCCCGAAACCCAAGACCACTCCGGGTGAGGGCACCCGGCCTTCAAACGTAGTCGCCGACGTCAGGAGGCGATGGATGCAGCCGCACGTTTCCAATTCTGGAATCTGGCAACTGGCAACTGTCCCCTGACCTGTTGGGACATGTTCATTGGAGGCATCCCCTTCCCGCGCCAACCATCTCCAAAAGCTTCTGGACCGTCGCGACATTCCGGGCCGTCGCCGGTTCACCCAGCTTGCGTTCCACCGCTGCCGCCAGCTTGGATCGTCCAAATCCATCCGGGGCGTGGAGGTAAAAGACCGAGTTCTTCAGCACGAATCTCTCGGTCGGCAGCGCGAGCCTTTCAATCCCAGCCAAGTCAGGCGAACGGGGAGGCGAATCCAGGAAGAAGAAGTGCAGCGACTTGGGCTCAGCGAGAGCGTCCTGAAAGGGATTGTTTGCGAGCGCCAATCGAAACTCGTCCTCGGACAGCAGGAGGATCCCAGGTCGGAATCCAAACCGGGCTTCAACAGCGTCGCCCAGGCTTTGACGGAGGCTCTCCTTGGACGTCGCGGCCGAACCAAAGACAATATTGCCGCTTTGGATGTAGGTCCGCACTGCGCGACACCCCGCCGACTCGAACGTCGTCGCCAGCGCCGCCATCGGCATCGCATTCCGACCGCCAACATTGATCCCTCGAAGCAAGGCAATCCAGGTAGTCATGGGCGCGGTTCGGATGGGCGCTTGCCGTTGAGCGCATCGCTCCAGAAGCACAGCGCTATCACGATCCCGGCACAGACTTCCGACAGTCCCGCAAGGGCGTAGCCAGCTCCATGCACCACATGAGGCCCCAGCAGCGCGACCGCGACGTAGCTGAGGAAGGTGGTCGCCGCGAAAGTCGGCGCGGCCCACTTCCGGAGAAAAAGCAGACCAACCGACGACCCAATCGACCCGATCGCCAGGGTGACGAGCGCAACGATGAGCCCGGGAGGGATCGTCCGGGAATCCTCTGCCGCGGTCCACGCCTGCAACAGGGGCGGCGGCCAACTTGACGACACGTGTTCCGGCACCGAGGACAGCAGGGCGAGCACCCAGAAGAGTCCAATGAAGATTCGCAGCGCAGATCGTGAGGTCATAAATGGGTCATGGTGTGCGGTGTGGCCTGTCCCCTTGAGTGGAGGCAGAAGAAGAGCGCCATCCCGGTGCTTCCTGTGGCGGCCAGTCGGGCGACAGTTCATTGCGGAAACTGGCGTGAGATGTCATCTGGCGTGTCGAACACGCGGTCGGCTCCCGCAGAGCGAAGAAGGATCTGTGGTTCCACCTGCCCCTTTCAGGTTCATTTGGACTTGGGTGAAACACGGTGCTTGCGCAGGGCTTCCTGATACACCTCCGAACTCGTGGAGGCGTCCTTGTAGGGATGGAGGCCCACCAGGAGCGAATCGTCAACCGGGCCAAAGTCAGTCAGCCAACCGGCCTGCCAGGACGGAGACAACCACACGGCGGAGTCATAGGACTCGGTTCTGCCTGACGCTTTCCCATAGTTCTCCTCTTTCATCCGCAGTGAGTTGAAGCGGATGACAGTCACTCCGGGATGCCGAGATCTCTACAAATTTTCTTTCGACTCGAGTATGTCAGTCAATGCCTCGCGAAGGCTTATCAAGAGCTCCTCCCGCGTCCGTTCCTGAGCGTTGACTCCGGGAACGTCCTCCACCCAGCCGATCCACCAGTCGGCGTCCTGTTTGATGATCGCCTTGTATTTCATGCTTCTACCTGACCCTAGCGCACCATCGGCACAATGGAAGCTTCCGCTTCTGCCGACGAACTCCGGCAGATCGCAAAGCTCTGGATGTCGATCCACGTCGAGCACGTGCAAGTGTTCCAGGGGGATCCCGCGCTGCTCCAAGGACAGGACCAATCAACTCTTCCTCGCATGCGTGGCGACCCTCAGGCTCCAGAGGAACAAGGATACGGCAATGAAGAGCAACACCGACGGCAGGACCCACCAACGCAGCCCGAACACGTCCAGAACGTAGGTGTCATGGAATGGAAAATCGCCCTGCTGACGCGCCACAAGGAGAGCTGGAATCGCCATCAACGCATCCACGACGGCGACCAGGGCCACCACGCCAGCGATGAGTTTGAGTTTTCGGGATTTCATCGGACAGCACCCGTTCGCTGGTGCGTCATGGTTGGGGATTCGATCCTAGTCCGTGAATCTTCCGCCCCCCAAGATGAACATGGGCAACCAAACGATCATCATCAGCGCGAGGGATGCCAGTGTGAGCCCAACAGCGGTTGCCGCGAGACTGAACAGGCGGAAGATCCAGTGGATTTCACGAAATCGGTGGTCGGTCCAAAGGATTGCCGTTGAGAAGATGATGGGCCCTCCGAAGGCAATGCCGAGCTGCAAGGGTGCAGGGATCTGTAACGAAGCCCTCTCCACGATCAATTGCCACAGGACCGAGAGCAAGAAGCAGAATCGAAAGCCCCTCGGCCTTCGCTGGATCTGCCTGCAGAGCACCTCGAGAAGGGGTCGATTCCGTTCCATAGCCTCGTGGTTCATCGTAGTCGCTCTCCCAAACCTCGAGGGTCAACGACGGGAGCCAGCCACCGGGGACGTCCACATCGCCACTCGGCGTATCGCCTGGCAACCGTTCGCTGGACCGTCTGGTTCGCTTCCCAATGGAGTGGATCTAGCCGCAAAAATCGCAGAGGACGCAAGGGCTGAGCCTGTGCCGCATCGATGATGGTTGTCGTCGGGTCTTGGTCGAAAGCCGACGACGTGAACCTCGCCACTGGCATACCCATGACCGGTCGCTTTCATTTGTCGTGATTCTTGGTCTGTCTGGGATGGCCAACGTGGAAGGTCAGCGACGGGGGCCAGCCACCGGGAGCATCCGCATCGCCACTCGGCGTGCCGGCTGGCGCCCGTTCGCTGGACCGACTGGTTGGCCTCCCAATGAGGGGGATCTAGCCGCAAGAAACGCAGAAGACGCAAGGACCGAGCCGGCGCAGCTTCGGTGATGGTTGTCATCGGGTCGAGGTCGAGG
>Ga0172372_10012130_pt1 | contig 10843 bp, 6 predicted proteins | sample LakKiv5m_2_FD_114544 | JGI IMG/M metagenome (GOLD analysis project Ga0172372, IMG submission 114544) | Freshwater microbial communities from Kabuno Bay, South-Kivu, Congo - kab_092012_9.5m | ecosystem: Environmental > Aquatic > Freshwater > Lake | place: Democratic Republic of the Congo... | reverse complement strand
GCTGTTTCAAAAATTCTTGGAATTATTATAAGCACGACTTTTATAATTGAAATTATTGGTGCTGCGGTTTTATTCATTAGTACGCAACAAAATTTTACAAATTATCAATCAGCAATTTTTTATTCAATATTCCATTCAGTTTCGGCCTTTTGCAATGCTGGATTTTCTCTGTTTACTCTTAATTTGATGGACCCGATGGTACAGAATAATTTTCTCTATACTTTCACAATTTCTCTTCTTATTATTATCGGTGGGTTGGGATTCCCAACATTAATGAGTATAAAATATTTTAAGAAACAAAAGGGAAGTGCAGTTCCAATCAAAAGATTCCCAATTCAAGTGAAAATGGTTGTGATTACATCGTTATTGTTAATAATTGTTGGAACAGTTTTTATTTATTTTTCCGAACTAAACAATTCACTCGTTAAATATAGCTTTTGGCAAAAATTAAATCTTGCTTACTTCCAATCGGTTACTTCAAGGACGGCGGGTTTCAACACTCTTGATTTTTCAATGATGAGTGTACCTACAATTTTATTCTTTTTGTTTTTGATGTTTGTTGGCGCTTCCCCCGGCGGCACAGGCGGAGGAATAAAAACCACTACATTTGTGATATTGTTAATAAGCAGCTGGCAGTTGATAAAAGAAAAGAAAAATGTAACTCTGAAGAATAGAACACTTCCGACCAAAACAGTAATGGGAGCTTTGCTCAAGACTTTTTTAAGTATTTCGATTATTTCAACTGGTATATTTTTACTTACAATTTTTGAAGATAAATCTTTGATAGATATAGCTTTTGAATCTTTTAGCGCTTTTGGCACAGTTGGGCTATCACTCGGAATTACACCTCTTTTGTCATGGAGCGGAAAATTCGTAATTGTTTTGCTAATGTTCATTGGCAGAGTTGGTCCATTAGCCTTTATTTACAGCATTATCAGGTCAAAGGAAACTTATGAACCGGATCTTCCGACTGAAGATGTTTCAATTTTATAACGGAGATAAAAATGAATAAAAAATTTATAGTTATTGGTCTTGGCGATTTTGGTTGGAGCGTTGCAAATACACTTGCTGAACGTGGAGCAGAGGTAATTGCTGTTGATCAGAATATGGAAATCATAGAAGATATTAAAGATAAAGTAACTTATGCTGTAAGGCTGGATTCGACTGATGAACGGGCACTCAAAACTCTTGGAGTTGAAAATGTGGATGCCGTTATAGTGTCAATCGGAACTAATTTTGAGAATACTACTTTAACTTCTGTATTGCTTCTGCAAATGGGGGTTAAAAAAATTGTTGCCCGAGTCTCTTCCAAAATTCAGGAGATTATTCTTGAAAAACTCGGAGTTCATCAAATTATAAATCCCGAACTTGAAATTGCGGGTAAAGTTGCTTCAAGTTTAGTTAATGATGATATTCTTGATTACATCCCGCTCGGAGAGGATTATACGATTGTTCAGATTAAAGCGCCAAAGGATTTTGTCGGTAAATCACTTCAGGAAATTGACCTGCGAATCAGATTTAATGTAAATTTAATTACGATAAAAAGGCAATACACAATCGAAAACGAGGAGACAAAAGAAAAGAATATAAAAGAAAGAATTTATGGTGTACCAACTGCGAGCACAATTATCGAACATGGTGATGTGCTAATTCTTCTTGGTAAGGATAAAGATATAAAAAAGATTATTGATTAGATTTAATTTTCGTAAAAAATTTGTAGAAAAACAAAAATAATCTTAAATTTCGAACCTAAATTTTGAACGAAAGGGCGCGTAGCTCAGGGGTAGAGCATTTGCCTTTTAAGCAAAGGGTCGGTGGTTCGAGCCCACCCGCGCTCACAAAAAAAGCCTTAAAATTTCGATTTTAAGGCTTTTTTTATTGTTTGGAATTTCTTGTGATAAATGAATTGAATAAGAAAATGACGGTTTTTATGTAACCGTCATTTAAAGTTAAAAATCAAACCTAACAACCACCAATTACACGTTTTAATTCTTTTTTAACTGGTCCTTTTGGCTTATTGTTTTGAATCAGAACAGGCAGTAATGACTTTGCTTTAGTCCTGAAGCGATTTGTATATTCTTCGTCAATAGTCTTCGGATTTTCAATTTCAGCAAAGTTTAAGATTTTGTCCACAAAAGCTTGCAACCCACCGGATAAGACTTTGATTCGTTTATATCCCAGCTCATTTGCAATAATAGCCATTTTTCTTGCTTCTATCTGGTCTTTGGCGATAAATACATTTAGTTTATGCTTTACCGTCAGTAACTTGTTAGGTTCCTTCTCATACAAATTATCAATCGTAAATAAAGTTGACTTTGGTAATGAAAATTTTCCATAGTCTTTCTCATTGCGGAAATCAATAATTTGAAGTTTATTATCTCTTTCATCCATCAATCGGAAAGCAAGTTCATCAACAGAAATCGTATCAATATCATATTTTTCAACAAAAGAATTATCCGAGACAAGTTCATTTAGAGAGACTTTCTTATCTGGGAAAATAAAAGCAGATATCGCTAAAATTAACCCTATGGAAGCAATTCCAATATAATAAGGAGTAAGTCTAATCGGTGGTTTTACAATACCATTCACCTTGTTTTCTACTATTGAAGCAATCCAAAATCCGCCCAGCGCAAACGCAACCATAATAAACGCAAATATATTCTGTGACATTCCGAGCATGTTAAAAAATGTTGGACTTCCGAGGTTAGATGATTTGTACAAAGGCTCAAAAATCGGATAGCCTTCTGCAAAAATTAAAACTCCAAGAAATGCACCACCAATAAAAATTATTGCATCTATTTTCCCAATTGCCGCAGCGCAAACACTTGTGCCGGGGCAAAATCCACCAACAACAAATCCAAGTCCCATTATCAATCCTCCGATAATTGCAGACCAGAGAAAAGTTGGATTGATGTAAACAAGATTCATATCAATCAAACCATAATGAGCTAATCCCATAATCCCAATCATTGCAACGATTCCAGCAGTGAAAAACACACGCAGCACTGTGAAATCGTATCCATAAAACAATCCAACTAATTTTTTTGATGTCGAAAATCCAGCCTGTTCAAGTATCGCTCCGAAAAGTACACCAATAACTAAAGCGACTATAAAATTCAAATTATTACTGATTAAATCTGGCACTAATGGTCCCATATCAAATCCTCCTTAAATCCAAAATTTTCTAAAAAAATAAGCAAATCCATAAGCACCGGCAAAGATTGCGAACATTGTGATAATTCCACCAAATGACATTACGGCAAGTCCACTTAAAGCAGCGCCGCTTGTGCAGCCTCTTCCTAATTGTGAACCAATTCCCCAAAGCGCTCCACCAACCAAAGCACCTATTATTCTAATTCGTGTAGTCGTTCGAGGTCCTTTTTCCAATTTGAAATCAAGTCGGTTTGAAATTAATCCCGAAAGAAATGCGCCAATTAAAACTCCAGTAACTTCAAAAACAAGCCAGTTCATCAATGGACTTCCGGTATGCTCATTCTTATATTCTTTATAAAATTTTGCTGATTCTGCATGTGATGGTGCGATAGTTTCAACAGTTGTTACAGCATAACTTTTAATTGCACCGCTAGCGCCCAATCCTCGTCCGGTAATATAAATTGTTGCAAGCAATAATAATCCGAGCAGTACTCCGGCAAGATAAGGGTTCATATATTTTGTCTCTTCCATATTAACCTCTATTCTAATTTTTGAGTTGATAAATTTTCATTAGTTACGTTTACTTTTCCGGAATCTTCAATTTCCTCATATCCCATAAGCATTGCGCGGAGGTTCGATGTAATTGTCTCTCCGGTTGTTATTAAATATAAATGCGTTACGATGAAGATAATTAAAAATATAGCTGCAATAGTATGTGCAATGGCAATGATTTCAAGGGTTTCAATATTAATTGCCTCAACGCCATGCTTTGTGGGATATCGATAAAACATATACAAAAGTCCGCTTGTCAAACTAAGAGGAATCACCATAATCTTCAGCCCAAAATAGACTATTTTCTGCAGAGGGTTTAGTTTGCTAAGCACAGTTTTTTTTGTTGGGTGTGGTGCATTTTTGAAAATTCCAAAAATATAATAGTTCAACTGCGCTTTAATATTTTCGAAAGTTGGAATATACTGTTTGTATTCGCCGGTTGAAAGATGCCAGAAAATTGCGAATACGACTAAACCAATTAACATATTTGCTGCAATATTATGATATCTAACTGCTTCACGAAATCCAAAAAACTGATAACTTCCGTGAATTTCAAAGCCTGTGAATGCAAGAAAGAAAATCAGAATCGCCTGCATCCAATGCCAAAATCTTTCAAAACTTCTGTAGATATAAACAAGTTTCTTACTCATTTTACAACCTCTTTTTTTAATTTTCTCACTGAATAAATGCGCAAAACTGCGTGAGCAAATATTCCTAAAACCGTTAGAATTAAGAGCCATTTCCCTAAGGTATCAACGATGGAAGAAGAATCTCGTCCGGGGAGATAAAAATCTTTCAATCCGGCAAGTCTTGAATCATTTCGTGTGTGACATTCATTGCACTGAACTACATTTTCTTTGCTTGCAACTTGATGATTGACAGGCCAATACATTTCAGTTTCAATGAAGGAAATTTTTCCGCTAAATGGAAGTTCGGCATTTTTCATTCCAATTTCAGAAGCGGTATTCCAATCGAAATCTTTCCAAAAAGCACCTTCTCCTTTTTCTTCCGCAAATAATTTAGGCTGAATTAATATTTTATTTACAGGATCATAAGGTTGCTTTGCAATATGAATTTTTACAGGATAAATTTTTGATTCATCATCAGCGTACGAACCATGAAGTTGGTTTAAAACTAATGTCTTGGATGTATCTTTTATAACATCTCCTCTAAGATAATGTGAGGCTGTTCCGTTAAACCAAACATAATCGGGTTTCACATTTTTTTCCCATTTGAAAGTTCCTTTGATTGACATATATGCGTGATTACCCATGCTATCTTCTTCTGTGTATGGCTCACCATTCTTAAGTTTTCCAGCAGTTGACCAATCCCAATACATCTTGGTTGCATTTGCTTTGGCGTAAATTGGAATGTGACAGGTTTGGCAAGCGACTTTCAATGTATGTTCATTTAAGATATCATCATCATGCGGAGCGGCTGTATGACAATTCTCGCAACAAGCTCTGTTCCTGTTCATGGAAGATAGTGAATAAAGTTTTCCTGAAATATTGTGCTGTTCTGCTTGATGACAATCAACACAAACAAGGTTCATTCCATCCGTTCCCATATGAACATCAAGTTCTTTGGTGGGTTCAAACATTGCCATATCTAAATCACCGTGTTTAACGTTATTACCACCGCCACCATAAAAATGACAAACACCACAATTGCTTCTTTTGGGCTTACCGACACTCTGAGCAATTTTTGCAAAATCCAAAGTGCTTACCGGTGCACCGCCTTGTTCATTGGCTTTGGCATACGTTTCGGAATTATCATGGCAAATCAGACAATCAATATTTTCTTTATCAGTATAAACTTTGCCTTCGCTGTCCATTCCGTAACCGATGTGACATTTTGCGCAACTTTGCTCATTGCCTGTTGTTCCGATACAAAAATTGTTGATAGCATTTCTTTTGCCCAAATAAATAATTCCTCGTCCTTCAACATATTCTTCCCGCTCCCAATTCCAATGATTTCCAGCCATGATCTGCTCTGCAGATTTATTATGGCATGTTTCGCATGCTTTAGTCACTTCCTGTGGCGAATTGAATTTTTTCTGAAGTACAGAAAATTGACTATGGTCAACTGAAAGTTTTTCGGATTTGGAAAATTTCTCTCTTAGTTTCATCATTGTTGTTGGTTCTTCATCTTTTTGTGATAAAGTTCCAATTGCAACAATTATCAGAAAAGCTATAAAAGAGAGAATCAGTACTACCTTTTTCATAAGTACACTCTATTTAGTTTTTTGTTTAATCTTTTATAATCTAAAATTATTTTTTCGGTGTCATAATCGGATGTGATGCCAAGTTGCTTAATGTTTTTAATTGAAGATTCAGATAGGGAAAAATTATTGAAAAGGTGAAAAACAGAAGCGAAAAATCTCCATAAAGTATTATTTTTACTTGACTGGCAAAGGAAATCGTTTCGATTATTAATAATTACATACATTGATAATTTGTTTTCATTTCTTAAATAATTTAATAATACAATAAATCCGACAATATAGACAACTTTGTATTATTTTATATGCTAAAATAATGAGATAATTTAATCTGGTCAAGGAGAAAATGTAAAGTGATTTAGAAAATAATAAGTTGGATTTAGCTTTCTTCTAATTTTATTTATAATCAAAGAATAATTGGATTTGTTTAATTTTTCATTTTTCAGAATACATAAAACAGTCAAAAATCCTTATGAATTAATATGAAATAACATTATTACTAAAATACATTATAAATTAAAAAATGAAAAAAACAATTAAACTTTTAAGATCACTTAATTCTTAACCCTTAGCCAATTTCGTTAGACATTTTCATGTTCATAGTTTTAATTTCAATAAGTTGAAAATGCTTTAATTAACCATCATCAGCTGGAAAGCTTTTGCCCAAAAGGACAGAGGCGAATTTCCACATCATTTTACCACTTATTAAAAATATTTTTTGAAATTTTGAAACTTTGTTAAGATTAATACTGTGTTTTGGATCACAGAATCCTTGTTTAATTTGGACATTAGGACGTGATATAGTATTTTGTTAAAGCTAATTAAGTTTAACAGTTTAATCACCGACAATAACAGAGGCTGTATATGAGCAAAACCCTAACCTTTATCATGATTTTCATTTTAATATGTAATTTGTTGCAGGCTCAAAATAAAAAGCAAATTAAATCAAATGGAAAAATAAATTCTTTGTCAGTTGTAGTTAACTCTGATCGACAAACCGATGCTTGGGACAATCCAGAAACTGAAATAGATGAATCAAGTGATGGTATCTGTGCAGATTCAACTGGAAATTGCACAATTACTGCAGCGACACAGGAAGCAGATTTCATGGATTTAGCTGTAGATATTACATTCAGTTCTTCGATGACAATCAATCTCAATCCAGATGATGCGTATTTGGGGATTTTGCATTACGGCTCAAAGATTAATGCAGGAGGGAATAAAATTTCGATAAATGGAAACCCGTTTGCTGGACCTTTGTCTTTAAGTGATAATTGTGAGATAACAGGACTTTCACTAAAAAATATTCCGGTTGAGTTGGGCAACGGAAATATTATTAAAGGTTGTACTTTTGAAAACACTGGAATGTTTCCAGTAGGTTTTTTGGCTGTAGATGGGTCAAATAATATTATTGGTGGAAAATCACCGTCAGACAGAAATGTATTCATGAATAGTAAAACATTTGCGATTGCATTTGCTCAGGCAAATGGTGATGGATTAAATCAGGTAATCGGGAATTTCATTGGTGTTGATGAAAGTGGAAGCATAGGAAAAGGAAATTTTGGAGGAATTCTAATTTCCGGTGAAAATGGTGAAGGTAGAAATGTGATTGAAGATAATATTATCTCAGGGAGTTCTTCAAATGGTATTTCATTCCTGAATTCAGATAATAACGTAATCAGAAATAATAATATCGGTACCAATTCTTCTGGAAATTTTTCGATTGCAAATGCTCAGAATGGAATATCTCTCCTCAATTCTTCAAGCAATATAATCGAACAAAATGTGATATCAGGTAATTCATTAAATGGAATTTTTATTGATGGAGATGGTTCTCGTTCCGAAGGTTCATCATATAATAAAATCAATTTCAATTTTATAGGCGTTAGCAGAGATACAATTCCCATTCCAAACGGAAATGCAGGAATTACAATTTTAAATAACAGTAATAATAACATAATAGGTTCGGATTTCAGCACTGATGTTGATACTAATATAATTGCTTATAACTCAAATGCAGGTATTTATATTTCTAAAGATCCATCATATGGAGGAAGTCCGCAAAAAAATATCTTTCGCAGAAATCGTATGTATAATAATGGTAATCCGGGAATTATTATTACCGACGACTCGCAGGGAAGTATTCAAACCGCTACTGTTGACAGCATAAATAGACAACAATCCGGAGAATTAATTATTTATGGTAAAGGTAAGACAAATTCAATAATAGATGTTTATAAAGCCATGCCAAATTCAAGCAATGCCGGGGAGGGCAAATTCTGGCTTGGAAAAGGATTAACTGATGGGACTGGTTTGTTTATGGTAACAACAAAACCTGTTAATCTTGCATGCGATTATCTTACTTTACTTCAAACAGATAATTTGAATAGTACTTCCGCAAATTCAATGAATTATGGTTTGTCTCCCAAAATTACTTCTTTTTCTCAAAGTTGTTCTCCACCATTATTTGGTGGTGTGGCTTATGCTGATAATAAATATACTGTAAATATTGACTGGAAAGGTATGCCAAAAGTTGGTGAAATTGAATTTAATCTTAATGGAAATATAAAACAGGGACAGATTCATGGAGATTATGCAGATGTTGAATTCAATATGAACAAAACAGTTGTTGGGCAGAACACTCTGACTTGGCAATTGATCGCTTGCGAAAACAGAATTGCCACGGGTCTAAACAATTATCAATTTTGCGGAAATCCAATTCCTGACTGGTTAGGAAATGTATCTGCTATGTGTAGCGATGGACACTTAAAATATAAATCCACACAGACTTTTCCGGATGTGCCGGGAATTGCACAGGGTTTGGGAATTCCACCAAGTATTGCATTTGTCGGTGGATTAATTTTATCTTTCACAGATGCTCCAACTTTCAATACGACTTTAAATATTGAAGGAGAGTCTGAGCCGGTAGAAACAAACACGTCATTTTCTATTGGAGACTTTAATACAAGATTTTCCATTAGTGGAACAGCTAACACTAATTTTTCTGGGTGCAACGATGTTAATCTAAGCGGTACACTTGCCATGACCGCTGATGTCGCAAAAGATTATTCTTATGGAGTTAGTTTTGGAACAATACCCGGTTCTTCTATTCCAGGTGTCGGGCAATTAATTGAGATGGCAAACGCGATTTCACATTCATTAAGAGTTGGAGCTACTCTTTCAGGACAAATTACTGGGAATGTAACAATCAGTGAAGGTATTGAAATCACTGGCGGCAGCGGTGGAGCAACTCTTGCACTGACTCCATTTCTCGATTTATATCCGTTTCATGCAAGGGGTACAGGTCAGATCAATTTTAATTTTTCAGTTCCGGATTTTTCTGTTACAAGCATTAATCCATCAGTCTCATTTACAGTTTACGAAGATATTACGGGTTCATCAAAAACATGGACATTTCCTTCTTTATTGGCCAGAACAGAATCAAGTGATGAAATTAAGAAAATGGATAGAAATGCATATCCTTACTTTCCGGTTAAACTTCCGGGAATTGCAAATGATACTACTATAGAAAATTCTATTCCATGGAATGCTCAACCAGTATTTGCTACTGGGGCAAATAGTATTAAGGCATTTTCGTGGGTTTCATTATCTAATGTAAATAATAAAAAAATCAGTGATATTAATCTTAAATTTTTTGATGGAGTGAATTGGCTGCCGGTGATTAAAATTTCTGATGACGTTAATGTGGACAAAAATCCTTCGATTGCAATTGATAAAAAGGGAAATATTATTATCGCCTGGGAAAGAAATAGTTCTTTAATAGATTACAAGGATTCTCAACTTTATTCTACAGACGAAATGAAAAATTTTGATATTCAATATTCGGTTTATTCTTCGCAAAACGGATCTTTACTTTACTCAGGTACAATCGGGGAAGCTAATAAATATGATGCACTTCCAAAAATCGCACAAGGCAACGATGGAAGTGTGATGATGGCATTTCAGACAAGCAGTGGTTTAAATTTATTTGGTGATGATACCGACCCAGTAAAAATTGTTGTAGCCAATAATTTTAAAAATGGATTGTGGCAGGTATATGATACAGTTTCAACACAGCAATCAAAAATGTTTCAATGGAAAATTGCTGCTCATGACTCATTGAATGCAATTATTTTTATGGCAAAAGATACACAGGGTGATATTTCAACAGGTGATGACTGGGAATTATTTACCTTTCGTAAAAATAATGGTGTCTGGGGAAATCAAGTGCAAGTAACCAATAATTCAGAAATGGAGTTTGGTGTGAATGCAGCTTTTACACATAATGGACTTCCAGTTCTTACTTGGATGAGAGATTCTTCAATTGTAGGCTGCATTGGAGATGATTATTCCTCTCAGGAAGTCTGGATTAATAAGGTCGGAATGGGATTTTTTAATAATTCTCTAGCTGTTGGTAATGATACACTTGCACTCTTATGGAACGACGGTTCAGCAATAGTTTATTCGCTCTCTTCTCTTTCGAATCGTATGTGGAGTAGTCCGAAATATGTGAACTTTACAAATGATATTCAGCGTTCTGTGAATGCTCAATTTGATTCCAAAGGTGTTCTGAATATTGGATTCATGCAATCGCCATATAATTCAGAGCCAAATAATTTTTCTGATTCAGGTTTATTGAAATTGGTTTCAAAAAAAGTTAGTTCAAATCCACCAGTAAGTATCGAAACATTTGAATCGGAAATTCCAAAACAATTTAACCTGCTACAGTCATATCCAAATCCTTTCAATGCGCAGGCGACAATTAAATTTTCTTTGGATAAACCCGGATTTACGGTTTTGACTATTACGGATTTACTTGGGAATGAAATAGTTCGGTTGGTTGAAGGAAATTTATCCAAAGGTGAGCATTCATTCGTTTTTAATGCAGATAAGTATGCAAGTGGTATATATTTTTAT
>Ga0172372_10012129_pt1 | contig 10844 bp, 9 predicted proteins | sample LakKiv5m_2_FD_114544 | JGI IMG/M metagenome (GOLD analysis project Ga0172372, IMG submission 114544) | Freshwater microbial communities from Kabuno Bay, South-Kivu, Congo - kab_092012_9.5m | ecosystem: Environmental > Aquatic > Freshwater > Lake | place: Democratic Republic of the Congo... | reverse complement strand
CCCTGCACATCGACGCCCAGCGCCTTCAAATGCGCAAAATGCACCGGCATGCCGGCCTGCCGGCCGATCGATATGGCTTCCTTCACCGAACCGAGCAGACCGATATTATAGCTGGATTCGTCGCGCTGATGGGTATCGTACAGACCTCCCCGGACTGCAGCTTCCTTCGCCACCGCGACCACTTCTTGGGTCTTGGCAAAGCTTTGCGGCGGATAGAAAAGCCCGGCCGAAAAGCCAGTTGCGCCTTCGCACATGCCATTGGCGACCAGCGCCTTCATCTGCGCCAATTCCTGCGCATCAGGCGCGCGGGCATCATCGCCCAGCACCTGCTGCCGCACTCGCCCGAAGCCAATAAAAGGCACGATATTCGTCCCAATACCCGACGCCTGCAGCTTGGCGGCATCCGCACCCACATTGGGTGTACCGAACCCGTCAACGCCGATCATCACTGTGCTTACGCCCTGATCCAGCCAAGCGGCATTGACCCGCGTACCTGCGTCCGGCGAGCGGATGAAACCATCGGCATGGGTATGGGCGTCGATAAAACCAGGAGCGACGATTAAACCTTTTGCATCAATGACCTTGCTCGCTTTCATGCGCGCCGCGCGACCGACATAGATGATCCGATCCCCCCTCATCGCGACATCGCCCACAAAGGGCATGCCTACACCACCATCATAGATGGTGCCGCCGCGGATCACTATGTCCGCCTGCTCGCCCGGTGCCGCATGGCTGAAAGCGGCAATGGCTGACAGCCCCCCCGCCATCAATAGGGCCTGGAGGCGACGCGCGGCGGTGAAAGAAGGCATGGGTAGGAAGTCCTTGGAAGCTGAGCCTTATCGGCAACATGGCCCCGATAAGTGATGGCCGTCCAGTCCGGCCTGTTGCACCACCTATAACCGAATGTCATAGCGGTTACGTACCCAGCCGTCGTTGATCCAGACGAACAGGGCCGCACCTGAAGGGACCACGCCTGTGAACCTGCGCCAGATTGAAATTTTCCACGCCGTTTATTTGCACGGCACGGTCAGCGCCGCGGCGCGCGCACTCAATGTTTCGCAGCCTGCCGTCACCAAGGTACTTCGGCATACTGAAAGATTGATTGGTTTGCCATTGTTCGAACGACCGAATAATGGCTTGATACCAACGCAGGATGCCCGCACCCTGTTCGCGGAAGTCTCCGACATTCAAGACCGAGTGCGTTCACTGAAGCAAGCTGCTCAGAATATGCGCAACGGCCGCGGCGCCATGTTACGGTTTTCCGCTCTTCCTTCTCTTGGGTTAGGCGCAATACCCGAGGCGGTCTCGCGCTTCCTGCGAAGCCACGAAGACATCATGTTCGATCTGCAAACGCTCCATCATGACGAGATGGTACGAAAACTCTATGAGCGGGAAACTGATATTGCTATCAGTTTCGAAATTCCGATATCCGCTCCCGTGGCTCATCAGGTAATCGGCGAAGGCGAGTTGGTCATACTGTATCGCGAAGATGACCTGCCAGCTGCTCCGGCGCGGTTACATTTGGAAGATTTGCGGAACAGAAAATTTATCAGTCCGATAAAGAGCGGGCCAATTGGTGTGATGCTGTCCAACGAGTTGAGCCGTCTCGATGTTGAGCTTGAAGAGGTGGTTTCGGCCCGCACTTACTATATCGCAGCCGCCTTAGTACGCGCGGGGGTCGGCATGGCCATCGTGGACAATTTTACGGCACATGCCGCTGCTGCACCGGGTCTTTCAAGCCGGCCACTCCAACCAGCCATAACCTTCGACATAAATGCTATATATCTACAGAACCGGCCACCATCGAAAACAGCATCGGAGTTTTTGAATCTGCTCTCGACCGTTATCGATAACCTATAGCCTCAGGCTATGACCTTCATGGCCATTGATATTGGGTTGGGTGGGAACGTGAAGATAAAGCACGTCCTCCCATCAGCATAGGTTCGACACATCCATGATCGCCACGCCCTATCTTCTCTATCTCGGCCACAGCAATGACGATATTGGCATCAAGACTTCGCGCGGGCTGGCGGTGTTCCGGCCTGATATCTGTGTAGGAGAATTCCGCCATGACGATTGCAGTCTGACGCTGGGCTTGCCCCGCATGGATTTCGCCACCGCTTATGCCGGAGGCGCACGGACTTTGGTGTTGGGCATCGCCAATGCCGGCGGCAAGCTGGGCGAAGATTTGGTACGTGACGCGCTTGCGGCGATGGAGGCCGGGCTCGACATTGCATCGGGCCTGCATCAGCGGTTGAAGGACGAACCGCAACTGGTGGAAACCGCTAAACGCCTCGGCCGCACCTTGCATGACGTGCGCGATCCCCGTGCCGACATTCCGGTCGGCAACGGCAAGAAGCGCGCCGGCAAACGCCTGCTGACCGTCGGCACCGACTGTTCGGTGGGCAAGATGTATACCACGCTTTGCCTGGCCCGCGCCCTGTCCGCACGCGGCGTGCCCGCCGATTTCCGCGCCACCGGCCAGACCGGCATCCTGATCGCAGGCGACGGCGTGCCGCTGGACGCCGTGGTGGCCGATTTCATCTCCGGCGCGATCGAACAGATTTCGCCCGATCGCAATGATGGCGGCTGGGATTTGATCGAGGGTCAGGGTTCGCTCTTCCACCCCTCTTTCGCTGGCGTGTCGACAGGCCTGCTGCATGGTGCTCAACCCGACGCACTGGTGCTGTGCCATGATCCTATGCGCCAGAGCATGCGCGGCCTGCCCCATTACAAGCCGCCGGGCCTTTCCGACTGTTTGGAAGCCAATCTGCGCACCGCCCGCCTCACCAACCCCGATGTCCGCGTCGTCGGCATCGCGCTCAACACCTCCGCCTTGGAAGAGGCAGAGGCGCTAGCGCTCTGCGCCCGTATCGGCGACGAGTTCGGCTTGCCCTGTTCCGATCCCTATCGCATGGGCGTGGAGGCGATCCTCGACCGGCTGCTGGAAACGCACACGGCGACGATCGCGCCCGCAACGAAGACCGCCTGATCCCCATGGCCCGCACGCTGACCGCTCTGGGGGAAAGCTTTCCTCTCGCCACCCCTTTCCGCATTTCGCGCGGGGTCAAGACCGCCGCTGATGTCGTCACCGTCACCCTGTCGGAAGGCGGCGTCATCGGCCGGGGCGAATGCGTTCCCTATCCCCGCTATGGCGAAAGCGTGGAAAGCAGCATTATCGAGATCGAGGCAATCCGGGAAGCGTTGGAAAGCGGCATCGATCGCCGCGTCCTTATCGATATGCTGCCCGCAGGCGCAGCGCGCAACGCGGTTGATTGCGCCCTGTGGGATCTGGAATTGCGCTTGAGCGGCAGCGACATCGCCACGGCCATGGGTCTTGCCCGGCCGCTGACACCTATAGCCACGGCCATGACCGTCGGCCTCGACACGCCCGACGCCATGGGACTGGCCGCTGCCGCGCTTGCCGACGTGCCCCTGATCAAGGTGAAGGTCGACCGGACCGATCCCGCCGCCCAGCTCCGCGCCGTCCGCGCCGCCGCGCCCTCCCCCCGCATGATCGTCGATCCTAATGAAAGCTGGACGATGGCGGAGGTCAGCGATCTTCAGGCGCTGATGATCGACCTGAGGGTTGACCTTCTGGAACAGCCGCTGCCCGCGCATGAGGATGGCGATCTCAACGGCTTTAGCTCTGCGATCCTGATCGCCGCCGACGAATCCATCCATGTCGCCGCTGATCTCGATAGCCTGCCCGACGGCTATGGCGTGGTGAATATCAAGCTGGACAAGACCGGTGGCCTGACCGCCGCGCTCGACCTGGCTCAGGCCGCGCGCGCGCGCGGCCTTGGCGTCATGACCGGCTGCATGATCTGTTCGTCCCTCTCTGTCGCGCCCGCCTGGGCCATTGCGGCGGACAGCGACTTTGTCGATCTGGACGGACCGCTCTGGCTGTCGGTCGACCGGGAAGGCGGCGTGACAGGGGTTCGCGGACATCTGTTGCCCGCGCAACCGGGCTTCTGGGGCGGACTGTAACTACAGCATGTCAACAATGACCCGCCGCTGGTTCGCCATTCCCCTCTGGCTGCGCGTGTTGGGCGGGTTGCTCGCAGGCGTGTTGACGGGGCTATTCTCGCCAGCCGCTATTCCCTGGATTGGCTTTGTCGGCGAACTCTTCGTCCGGCTGATCCGCATGCTGGTCGTCCCCATTGTCTTCGTGTCGATCGCATCAGGCGTAACGGCTCTCGCCGATCCGCGCCGGCTGGGATCAGTAGGTGGGCGTACGGTCCTTCTTTTCGCCTTCACCACTGCCTGCGCCGTCTCGATCGGCATGGCGCTGGGATTGTTGATCGGGCCCGGCACCGGCGCAGCACTGGGCAAGGCTATGCCCCATGCATTGGAGGAGGCGAAATCGCTGCATGATCAGTTGATCGGCATCGTGCCCGTCAACATCGTCCAGTCATTGGCCGAAGGGGATATGCTGGCAATCATCTTCTTCGCCATGCTGTTTGGCTGCGGCGTCATTCTGGCCGGAGACGAAGCACGGCCCATGGCCAATATGCTGCAATCGGCCAGCCGGGTGCTGTTTCACCTTGTCCGCCTCGTGATGGAAATCACGCCCTTCGGCGTCCTAGCCCTGATTGCCAAGGCCGTGGCGGACAATGGCATCGCCGTCTTCGCCAATATCGGCTGGCTGGCGCTGTGCGTGCTGCTGGGTGTGATAGTCCAAATATTGCTGGTCCATCTGCCGCTCATCAGGCTGGTCGCACGCCTATCGATCCGCCGCTTCTTCCACGCGGCCGTTGATCCGTTGCTGGTCGCCTTCTCTACTGCCTCTTCCGCAGCGACATTGCCTGTCGCGCTACGGGTAGCACAGGAAGAATTGCAGCTAGATCCCGCCATCGCATCGACCGTGTTGCCCATTGGCGCCAGCATTGGCAAGGACGGCACCGCCATGTATGTCGGCCTGCTCAGCATCTTTGCCCTGCAGGCGCTGGGCGTACATCCGGATTCTACGATGCTGGGAATTATGCTGTTAACCGGCGCGTTAGCAGCTTTTGGTACCGCGCCAATTCCATCTGCATCTTTGTTCATGCTCGCAGCTGTGCTATCGGCAGTTGGCATTTCACCGGAACAGACCGCGCTGGTGGTAGGCTTTGTACTGCCGTTCGACCGTCTGCTCGACATGACTCGTACCATTGCTAGCGCGAGTGCGAACTTGGCAGTTACAACTGCCGTCGCGCGTAACGACACCCGGTCCAATCAATTAGCATTTCCGCAGTAGGCGAGGCGCCGGTCAGCTATTACCGATAGTCACTCAGCTCCAAACGTGGCGAAGACGACCCTCTTGTCCTTCAGCAGCGCTGAACACCGAAATGCGGTCGCTTCCTGCCGCCCCCCCCTGTACCTCGTTCGCGTCGACGTTTTCCTCAGCCTGATATGAATGCTGCGAGATGAGCCCTGATCCCTCACCGCTGCATTGGGTCGACGATAGCGCTTACTGGAGTGCCAATCGCGCCCAGCATGCAATTGTCGGCGACTATGAGCTGATTGCCTATGATATTCCTCCGACGGGCGACGCGGCGGCGAAGATTGGCTGGGAAATCTATACCGGACCCAACCAGAGCCAACTTCTAAGGACGCAAGAGGCAACGGATTTCAATGCAGCAAAAGCTGCTGCAGAACAGGCTTGGCGCGACCTTCAGAACGACTTGTAACGCCTACGGGCCGAGATTGTGTGACGCCTATTTCATGCGCGTCAGCAACCGCCCCGCCGCGCCGTGCTCCGCTGCCAGATTGCGGTTATAAAGAAGCGGCATCTTGGGTGACTTCCAGCGCAGCGCATCCATGATACCGGCAATATCCTCGCCGGCCGCAAACAGGTCGTTGTTCATGCCGATCCGTGTAGAGTGGGCACTGATCCCCTTGTGCCATTGGGCAAATTCTTCAGCTGTCAGGTCGGGGATAAGGCCCTTATCCCAGGCCTCCTGTGCACGTGCCTTGAATATCTGCGTAACCGCCTGGGGGCGAAGCGGTTCCTGCCCAAGCGTAACCACCTTCAAGGGACCAGCGCCCGCGCGCTTGCTGCTACCCTCGTCCAACATTAGGCCGGGTAGACCCAAATAGGTAGCTGCTGCCCTGCGCCGGGCATCAGCACGCAATTTCGCCGGATCGGCAGGCTTGCGCATCTTGATGAACAGACGCCGGAAGACGGCGCCCTGCTCACCGGGTACGCCAAGTTCGTCCTTGACCTTCGCCCAAGCCTGAAGGGCAAGGACCGAGCGCATCGACAGAAAGGCAGTAGCCCCCTCCCCTTCCTGGTCGCCCTTATGCCGGGGAATGACGAGGAGCCGGGTATCAGGATCGCTTGCAGGCAGGATATGCTCAAAGCAGATGGCCACAAGTTCTGAAGCGCGCAGACCGGTATCATAGGCGACGGAAAGCAAGGCGCGGTCCCGAATCCCCTTTTCGTCCGAGCCGCAGGCTTCGAGCAATGCCTTAAGGCTCACCCCTCGGCTCTGGGCGCCGAAGACATCGCTCACGGCCCCCTTGTATCGCAAAGGCCGCGCCTGTTTTTGGGCGGTGCCAAGACGGCGCCGCAAGGCCTTCATCTCGAGACGGACAAGGTCGTTTCTGGTGGGATCCTCGAGCCCAAACAACCTATGGAAGGTCCCGATAGCCCATAGGATACGGGACAATGTCGCGGGACGGGCAGACTTTCCCCCTACCCCATCTGCGCGATCCCGCAGGAATGCGATCACCGAGGCGGGCTGCGCAGGCAAGGCGCTCACGCCTCGGGCGCGGCAGGCATCGCCAAAGCCGCGCATGTCAGCAAGGAGACCACGCACCGTATTGGCAGCACTGGCCGCAAGCGTCGCCTCGACAAGATCAATGTTGAGCACCGGCCGTTCGCGACCGGGCAACTGGGCGAGAACCGCCTCAAAGCGCTGCAGCGGCGTGCGCGCGCGGTCGGCCTCGCGCCAGCTTCGCCGCGCGGCCAGTTCCTGCTTACGCGCGCCATAAGCCCAACGCTGCCCGGGCGCAGGCATAACAGTGCCGGTCAGCAACGGGCCCGGCGGCGCATCGGGTGGGACCTGAGATGTGGCAGGCTCCGGGGCAACAGGCTCGCTCTGCGGCCGGGAGAGCACGGGAACCTCGGCCTCTTCCGGCAGCGCCATGAAGGCTCTCAATCCGCGCAAGGGGCGCTTGGACGTATCGTTCATGCCCATGTTCGCTTCGCTGTCATAAGCCATCTTATAGAAAACCACCGATTTTGGATCAATGATAATCGCCCTTGTCGGTTATTCAGTTTTTCAAGCTATGTTCACCATTCACTGAAATGACATTTAGCTTTAATTATGGATTACCAAATGGCAGGAAACTGGACTAAACATCCTATAGAAATAGCCATCGTGGAAAGCAGCCCGACGTGGATCGCAGCGATCTTATGCTTGCCTATGCAAAGGCCCATGGCGCCCTCGAGCGATTGGATGATCGATGGGCCACATCTCCGATTGCCGGCGCATGGCGCGCACGCATGGCCTGGACCGAGCGTCATGCCCTCGCCTGGGCCGACAGTTTCGACATACCTGCCGACGCGCTTGTGTTCGACAAGCGCGGTCGACTGCGATCGGGCGACTATGACCTTACACATTGCAAAGATGCGATCGGGGCACCGATCAGCCGCAGGGCGCTGCTCGAAGAGCCCGAACAGCTTCTCGCCTGGCTGGGTGGGGAGCGCGCAGGCGCCGGACCGGACTCACGATGGGAAACGATTCAGGCCATCGAGACCTGGTCGAGAGCCAGCACAGCACTGCCCCCTGCCCCGCCCCTTCTCATGGCCGCCCGTCTCTCTTCCCTCTGGCGGCGCCACGCGCCTCTTGGACGCGGCGACGTTGTCGCCAGCCTTCTTATCGGTGACCGGTGGAGCATGGGCCGTCAGCCAGGTTCGCAGGGCGGGCTTGTCGCATTGGGCATGCGCCACAATGGTGGCCGCTGGAAGACGGCGAGCGGCGAGGAGGCCGAGCATCTGTGGCTTGGCGCCATTCGGGCAGGCGCAATGGCCCATCTCGAACTCGAGAACCGATTGCGCGCCTTCGCCATGCGCGTGCGCCATGTTCTCGTGCGTCGTCGACGCAGCGGTCAACTTGGAGAGCTGATGGCCTTTGCAATGGAGCGCCCCCTGATCAACAGCAGCGACGTGGCACAGCGTACGGGTCTCACGCACGCCGGCGCCATCAAGCTGCTGTCGATCGCGCATGACGAAGGCCTGCTGATCGAAACGACTGGCCAGGCCAGCTACCGGCGCTATGCTATCCCGCTCAGCGAACCACAAAGCGCGACTTTGGTGGAACAGCAAAGATCCCAACCTATGTTTGCAGAGCCTCTCGGAGAGGTTGAGGCCAAAAATCACCCCTTCCAGGAGCCCTTCTGAGAGCCAAAATGCGGCATTGATGATCCATATCCTGCCGGCGCGCCCAAGGCCCTCCAGTAGCCCTTAAAACGCACCATGCGCGATTTCATGATTTGTTCCTTTCGAGAGGCATCATCGCAGCTATTGCGCGGGCACATAGGGCATGCATGGGGTCAGTCGGCGTTGTTGGCCGCTTGAAGATGGTTCTCATACTTGGTGAGTGACAGCATCAAGCCTGCATCAACCAATGAGGGCTCTGATCGGGCCGCGGCAGATCGTCCATTCACCAGCGCCCCTGTCGCGTTGCACTGCATGTTTCAAGCGCAAGCCACGCGACTGCAGAGCCAGAATGATTGCGAGCGACGCCTGGACAGGCCTTGGTCTGAGCCACTGGGGCTCGACGAAATGCACAGATGTTTCCGATCGCAGGGTTAGGATGCCCTTTCATCCCGTCGCTCTTCCTTGAGCGGATCTCCGCGACGGCCTGTGACCGCAGCATGCTGCCTGGCCAGCGGCTGCCGAGGATAGATCGTGCGACAAAAGACCTGATCATCTGCGCCGAGCGGACATTGCCGTGATGACCGGGACGCGACATGAATGATGAAGAGAGGCTTCGGTTGCGAGATTGGTATCGCTCCCCTCCTCTGCAGCCAAGTGCGAAAACAGGGGATATGCGCGTAATCCTTGTTTGGCAGGCCCTTCCCATCAGGCCTTGCACAAGATTTGCTGATCAGGCTTTCATATCGATGAGGAAACCGAGCATTGTCATGCCGGCATTGGTAGTGGCCCTTGTCGGTTGTCAGTCCAATTCCCGGCCTGGGACTGACACAAGAGGCCCTCCCATCTCTGGCTTGGGCTTGGACTTGGCGAGCCTCAAGATGTTTGTCGAGATCGTTAGCCCTGGCCGGCATATGCCGCCAATGAGCGGGTGCGGTGATGCGTTCCCTGCCCTGTCGAAGGCCCTCGAACTTGGCAGGTGCTGCGTCCAGATTATGACTATGCGGGTCGGGGCAGATGGATGGGCCGTAATGTCCGCGCGAGTGGTGTTCGGACTTCTGGCCCATTGTCCGGCGCACCCTTGCCTCCCTGCGCCATCAGCAGGCTATCGTTGAAGCTCTACGTGCAATCGAACAATCCAGGGTCTTCCGCAAATCCCTGTCTCCGGCTAAATTTCAATCAGGAAGGAAAGCGCCGCAAGGCGCGTCTTATCAAGTTTAGAAGAATCCATAAGAAGTTAGGGCTGCCCAACAGGCTGGGCGAATCGCGGATTCAGCGCGATTCGCATCAGAAGCACCGTTCCTGAAGTCCCGCTGACCTGTTCCTGAAGTCCCGCAACTGGTGTTCCTGATACCCCGTAGATGCGTTCCTAAAGTCCCGTTGGCCGTTCCTGATATCCCGTGTCGTAGGCCAGCAGGAGCAACGGGCGATAGAAAGTAAAACATGTTTTACTTGCCGGTAAGTCACCGGAAAATCGGGGCTTTCGTATGCGTATCACCTGTCCGATCGCGACGAAAATTGAGCTGAGAGCATTGGCGCGGGCCCATCGGCAAGCGCGACCGACATAGCGCCGCTGCCTGGCAGGCACGGTATGTGAGGAACATGGCATTCGGCTGGAAAATGGCCATCTGGCCGCTTCTTGCTGGTACCAGACCGGGTACGGAGCGGGCTTGAGCCATTTTAGCGCCCACTCGCTACGGAACTTCGGGAACGGATGGAGTGACGAGGGCATGTGCGCCATCTGTCATGCGCGGGATTTAAGGATCAGCCGATCCCGGCTCCCTGTGCCGCAGCCTCGTCCTGTCCGGGACAAGGCCCCCTCCCCTCCCAGGGGTGTTCCCGCAGAGATCCTGCCTTTGTTCGCCCTTATGAGCCGCTACCTGTAGGACTGGATGCGTCGCCAGGGGCGCTGCCCAGTCCTGGGCATCTTCGCCCGACCTGTGCTATTCAGGCTCCCGCTATCGATGTGGCGCTGCAAGGCGCACGAGGCTGAAACACAGATGTCTCGCGACGATCTTCCAGCTTTCGCAGCGATCGGTACATGGTTGGCCATCGTGTGCGGACCGGCTGTCGGGCTCGTGCAGAGGCCGTTCCTGAAATACCGCCTTCGCATGTTCTGGCTGATCAGCGTCGCGCGAGACCGACAGATCGGCACGATCATAACAGAGCGGGAAGCTTCGACTTGGGGGGCTTGGCGGTGGGCCGGCGAACCGGTGGCTTCCAAGAACCAGCGCATGGGGCAGGGGCGGGCGCTTGCCGCCACGACAGGTCAAGCGACGCCCTTGATACCCGCTGGGGCCGGCGATGCGATCCGGCGTGCTCATGCACGCCCGATTGCCGTCAATGCCGATCGGCCACTCATGCAGCGGACATCAGATGAAGGGCAAGAATGAGTGCCGCAGCAGGCTCTAAGTAATGAAGTTGCAATCGCGATCGGCAGGAGAGGGGAGGGGCATTACCCGTCCCCTCAAGGCGGTAT
>Ga0172372_10012128_pt1 | contig 10845 bp, 9 predicted proteins | sample LakKiv5m_2_FD_114544 | JGI IMG/M metagenome (GOLD analysis project Ga0172372, IMG submission 114544) | Freshwater microbial communities from Kabuno Bay, South-Kivu, Congo - kab_092012_9.5m | ecosystem: Environmental > Aquatic > Freshwater > Lake | place: Democratic Republic of the Congo... | reverse complement strand
TTTTATCCAGTTCTTCTATCCTGGATCGAACCCTTACTTTTCCACCCCGCTTACCATCCTGGTATCCGGTTATGTCAATCATTCCGGCAGTCTGAAAATCCGGATACAATTCAAATTTCCTTCCGCGAAGGCATTTGATGGCTGCTTCAATTAATTCACAAAAATTGTGCGGTAGAATTTTCGTGGATAGTCCGACGGCAATTCCATCTGCTCCCTGTGCCAGCAAGAGGGGAAATTTCATTGGGAGGGTGATGGGTTCCTCTTTCCTTCCATCATAACTCAGTTGCCATCTTGTGGTAGCGGAATTAAAAGCTACTTCCAATGCAAATTTGGAAAGTCTTGCCTCAATGTACCTGGGTGCTGCAGCCTGATCGCCGGTTCGAACATCACCCCAGTTTCCCTGTGTTTCTATCAGCAGATCTTTTTGTCCAAGGTTTACCAGAGCATCACCAATGCTGGCATCACCGTGGGGATGATATTGCATACTCTGACCGATGATATTGGCGACCTTATTAAATCTACCGTCATCCATTTCTTTCATGGCATGTAATATCCTGCGCTGAACAGGTTTCAGTCCGTCTTCTATTGCAGGAACGGCCCTTTCCAGAATAACATACGAGGCGTAATCCAGGAACCAGTTTTTGAACTGCCCTTGAACTCCCGATTCAATATCAAAAACCTGAATATCGCTTTTTCCTTTTGCCATTCGTCTATACTACTTGCTTGTTTCGTTTTCCAGATAAAAGGTGTCAACCGGACCCTCATTTGTTGCATTCATTTCCAACATTAAAAAATCCGTATCTGCGATTACCTCGTGCCAGACCCATGGGTAAATTTCAACTTCGACAGGGGATTGAAGCACTTCCGATCCGGTTGCACTGGATTGTAAATCCTTCCAATTCAGGGTTGCTTTACCCTGTAGCAAAATAAATTGCTCGGGATTTTTATTGCGGGATAATCCTTTGTGATAGTGTCTGGCCCCCACGGCTCCCTGGCGTCTGTAAAACACCATGAACTCTCCGGATCGTTCAGTAGTAAAATGATGAACGCTTCCTCTTTCGTCTTGACTCTTAAAAGCAAGGGGTCTTATGTTAATGGTTTTATTCATGCCTCTGGTGCAGTCATTTCCTGAACTGCGGGTTTTCGCACTTGTATCTCTTTCCACCCTTTATTCTTTTCGTCTTGCCACTCTATTCTCCCTTCTCCCGCCATCCCTTTGAGGCGCCAGGCAATGAAGGTATCGGTGATGCCGGACTTAGTTTTTGATAATAAATGGGCTATGACCTTAGTAAGTTTCTGCCATTCATTTGTAACGGCACGATAAATCTCATCATCGTATATATCAATGGATTTATTGACCAGTTTCTTACCTCCCTCTAATTGGCGAATCATGCCTTGCTCTGCCAGAAGGCGGGACCATTCTTCAGGATCCACCTCCCATTCACTTCCGGTTATCGGACGTGCTAATTTTTTTGCTTTTAGAAATTCCTTCGGTAGAATCTCATGCAGGTGCGAAGGGTAAAAGATTCCTCCTTTTTCATTTAAGAATGGAAGGTTGTTCATGTACAATACCATGATCTTACCGGCAAATGGCTTGAGGTAATGTAAGATCCTGTAATATCCGGCTACATCGTGGCTGTTTTGTCCCATCCATATCCAGCATTCCTCCTCGGGATTGGCTGAAAGTTCTTCCGTTAACTGAAGCAAGGTACCGACGTCATCGACTTTTTGAATCTGGTCTTCATAGGGCGACCCCTCCAATACGATCGCCCACCAAGCTTTTCTGGCCTGGATGTTCTCCTCGGTGTCTTCTGATGTTAAAGGACCTGTTGCGTAATCATCTTTGATTACGTACACGGAACCCAGAAGCGAATTATCCAGTGCAATGGCTTCTTCGAGTAATCTTGCATTTTGTTCTTCAAATACTAAGTGTTTCATTGTTCTCAATTGTTCACTATATCAAGTTCAATACGTAAATTATCAATGATCTTTTCCTGTCTATCAGGAGTATTCTTCCCCATGTAAAAATCAAGTATGTCATGGATGCCCACTTCATTGTTGATGGTTACCAGTTGTTTGCGCATATCCGGTCCAATGAACCTCCCGAATTCTTCCGGACTAATTTCGCCGAGTCCCTTGAATCTGGTTATTTCTGGTTTTCCTCCCAGCTTTTTAACAGCTTCTTTTTTCTCCAATTCATCATAACAATAAATGGTTTCTTGTTTGTTCCGAACCCTGAATAAGGGAGTTTCGAGAATATAAACATGTTCATGTTTCACCAGATCCGGAAAGAATTGCAGGAAAAAAGTCATCAACAACAATCGAATGTGAGATCCATCTACATCAGCATCTGTAGCAATAATAACCTGGTTGTACCTAAGTCCTTCAAGTCCGTCTTCAATATTCAAAGCATGCTGTAGCAAGTTGAATTCTTCATTTTCATACACTACTTTTTTTGAAAGTCCGAATGAATTCAATGGTTTGCCTCGAAGACTGAAAACGGCCTGGGTATCTACATTTCTTGATTTGGTGATGCTACCACTGGCACTATCACCTTCTGTAATAAAAAGGGTAGATTGATTTTGAAGGGCAATGAATTCTTCCTTGTTTTTGGCAGGAGGATCCTCATTGAAATGAACCCGGCAGTCACGTAATTTTTTGTTGTGAAGGTTGGCTTTCTTGGCTCTTTCATTGGCCAGTTTTTTTATACCTGCCAATTCCTTTCTTTCCCGTTCGTTTTGTTCTATTCTTTTCTTAAGCGCATCTGCAACAGAAAGATTGCGGTGCAAAAAATTGTCCAGTTCTTTGGCGAGGAAATCCAGAATAAAGTTTTTCATGGTGGGTCCCCCTTCGAAAACTGCTACAGAGCCCAACTTTGTTTTTGTCTGGCTTTCGAACACTGGTTCCTGTACCCTCACCGAAAGGGCTGCAACTATGCTGGTTCGAATATCCGATGCTTCGTAATCTTTTTTGAAAAAATCTCGAATTACTTTCACATATGCTTCGCGGAATGCTTGTTGGTGAGTGCCTCCCTGCGTCGTATATTGGCCATTGACGAAGGAGAAAATATCTTCTCCGTAATCGTTGTTGTGGGAAATTGCCACTTCAATGTCTTCACCCTTCAGATGAATGATCGGATACCTCAGTTCATCTGCAGAAGTTTTCTTTTCCAGCAAATCGAAGAGTCCGTTTTTGCTGACAAATTTTTTACCATTGAAAAAGATTTGCAATCCGGCATTCAGGTAACAATAGTTCCAAAGCAGGTTTTCTATGTATTCATTCTTAAAGTCAAAGTGACGAAATACCTGGTCATCCGGTAAAAACTCAACCAGGGTACCATTGGATTCCTGCGAAGCAGATTCTTTGTGGTCTTTCAGTAAAATCCCCCTTTCAAATTCTGCTGTTTTTTGTCTTCCCTCGCGGTAAGCGGTAACACGAAAATGCTGACTCAGTGCATTGACAGCTTTTGTTCCCACGCCATTCAACCCCACACTTTTCTGAAATGCCTTGCTGTCATATTTGGCACCCGTATTGATTTTACTCACAACATCTACGACCTTACCCAGCGGAATTCCCCTGCCATAATCCCTTACGGTGACCATTTTAGCGGTAATTCCAATTTCTATCTGCCTGCCATATCCCATGGTATATTCATCGATGCAGTTATCCAATACCTCTTTCAGTAAAACGTAAATGCCATCATCCGGGGCAGCCCCATCACCGGTTTTTCCTATGTACATACCCGGTCTGAGCCGGATGTGTTCGCGCCAGTCGAGTGATTTTATCGAGGATTCATCGTATTCATTTCCAATCTGCTGTACAGCCATGGCGATTCGATCAATTTTGGGTACGTTCAAAGGGTACAAATCTAAACACCTGTTCGGGCAGCACAATTTTTCTTTTCTACAAATGCCTTTTTTATGTGGATAAACAGTTTGCAAAGACATTGGATTCTTATTGAATTCTTGGAAAATGTAATTTTAATTATCCCGGACATTAACAATCATATCATCACTAACCTTACTGAAATGGCTCATCTGGCAGCCATTCGAGAGGAAGAAAATGAACATTTTCGATCTTTTTTAGAAACACAGGATGGGGAGAGTACCGATGCCCTTGTTTTTTCTTTGCAGGAAAATGTGAGCAAGAAGGTAGATTGCAGGCGATGTGGTAATTGTTGCAAAAGCCTCATGATCGTTGTTACTGAAGATGAATTACATCGGGTAGCTGAATTGACCCATTCAACCCCAAAGGATTGGAGGGAAAAAAATATTGAGGAAGGTCTTTCCGGAAAAATGATTCTGAATACCATTCCCTGCCTTTTTTTGTCCGAACGCCAATGCACCATTTATCCGGATCGATTTGAAGGCTGTAGGGAGTTTCCCGGACTACATTTGCCCGGATTTACCCGACGATATTTCACTCTTATGATGCACTATGATCGATGCCCAATTGTCTTCAATGTGGTAGAGCAATTGAAAAAACATTTGTCCTTTTTTTATGAGGTAAAGGACTAAGCACGTAACTTTAAATATGCCGGTAGAATTTGGATTGGATGTTATTCTTGATCAGCCACCCAGGTGGAAGCAGGAGGTGTTGGGACTGCTTACGAATCAGGCAGCAACGACACAATATGGACAACCCGGAAGAGAAGCTTTGATGCGGCATGGATTTTCGCTGAAATTATTATTTGCTCCCGAACATGGACTGGATACGCGTGGACCCGACGGTGCCCCTATGCCGGATGGAATTGATCCGGTAACCGGACTCCCCGTAAAAAGTTTGTACCTCCATTCTTTTGCTCCCGATAGGAAAGACCTGGAAACGCTGGACCGGGTTTTGTTTGATGTACCTGATGTAGGGGTTAGATTCTACACTTATCTGTGGTCACTTACTTACCTGATGGAGGCCTGTGCAGCGGCAGGCAAGCCCCTGGTCGTTTTAGATCGTCCCAACCCTATTTCCGGGAATCTTGAACTGGCCGAAGGTCCCTTCATGGTTGAGGAAAATGCTTCTTTCATAGGTCGATGGCCCATACCTGTGAGACATTCCTGCACGCTGGGTGAACTGGCAATATTTTTTAATGAAAAATACCGCATAGGAGTTGATTTGGAAATTATTCCCTGCAGAGGATGGAAGCGACTTCATTTTCAACCCGAATGGGGAACACCTTTTATCCCACCATCTCCAGCCATACAAAGTTTTGAAGGTAGTTTGCTCTACCCGGGATTGTGTTTTCTGGAAGCAACCAATGTCAGTGAGGGCAGAGGAACGCCGGATCCCTTTACCATTCTTGGCGCTCCCTGGTTAGATGCCGGTCTCCTGGCCAAACGCTTGTATGATTTGGAATTGGATGAGGTAGCTATGAACCTCATCGAATTCATTCCGACAGCAGGAAAATATGCCGGTACGATGTGCAAAGGAATTCAATTTAACATTAAGGATCGGCCGCATTTTCAACCCGTTTTTTGGGGCTGCCTTGTTTTGAAAATCATTCATGATCTTTTCCCCGAACATTTCCGTTGGGAGCCATACCCAACATTGGCGAACCCCAGCGGTTCTCATCATTTGAACCGTTTATTTGGGCAAAACAACAGTGAGGAATTATTTCGTCCACCTCTGCCTTCTTTCCTGCAACAATTAACAGGACTAACCAAGGTACCGGAATGGAAGGAACAAGTATTTAATCATTTAATGTATTGATATACAATAATATACATCAATTATTTGAAAATAAATATAAGTTAAATTGATGAAGCTTTTTTATTTGATTTGTCCCTTTTTGTTTGGGTTGATTTGTTTTTCTTCTTCTGAAGCACAACAAGTAGAATTGTTTTCCCCTACTTTGATGGCTTCACATACCGGCAAATCCAGCCTCAGGGGAATTTCTGTTGTAGATGACAACCTGGTATGGGTTTCAGGTAGTAAAGGAACCGTTGGAATAACCCTCGATGGCGGCAAAAACTGGAAATGGTTGCAGCCAAAGGGATATGAAAAACGTGATTTCAGGGATGTGCAGGCTTTTGACAGATTCACCGCATTGGTCATGGCGGTGGGTGAACCTGCCATTGTTCTTCGTACGACTGATGGAGGGGACAATTGGCGGGAGGTATTTTTTGATGACCGTGCAGGAATGTTTCTGGATGCCATGTACTTCCGGGATGAAATGAATGGGATGATTATTGGTGATCCTATCAGACAAATTCCATTTGTTGCAACCACCGGAGACGGTGGACTAAGTTGGCGGACTATCACTGTACAAAACGGAGTGGGAAGTCCGATTTTACTGGATTCCGGTGAGGCATTTTTTGCTGCAAGTGGGTCAAACTTACAACTGATGCAAAAAGGGACAATTCGCAATGGTTTAATGGTAACAGGTGGCAGCAGATCTCGCCTGATTCATACCGATGGACAATTTGTATTCGAATTACCCTTCATACCGGGAGGTTCATCAAGGGGCGCCAATGCAATATCAATGCGTAATTCATCTCAGGGCATAATTGTGGGAGGGGATTTCTCTTCAGATACTGCTTCCTCCAATAACTGTCTGCTCATAAATTTATCGAAGAAAAAAAAGGATGCACCCATTTTTATGCGCCCTCAAATTCCTCCCTCCGGTTACCGTTCCAGTGTGCAATACTTATTTGGAAATACCTGGATTACCTGCGGAACTTCCGGCATTGACGTTTCGGATGACAATGGAATAAACTGGCGAGTGATTGCCAAAGACAGTTATCATGCCATTGGTTTTTCATCCCGGGGAAAATATGTTTTTATGGCAGGAAGTGGTGGTCGGGTGGCTAAGTTGCTGGTTCGGTGAAGTGGGGGTAAAAAAATGTGTACAAATCATATCCAGAGGCCTTGAAAAGTTTTTCATTAACTTTATAACAATTGAAAGCAGATGAAAAAGTTTCAGGTAATCATTCAATTTATAATGGACGATGAATTCATGACACTTGTTCCATCCCATCGAACATATATCAATCACCTCATCAACAAAGGGGTGATTGTAAGCTATGGTGTTAGTATGGAAAGCCATACTTGTTGGATTACAGTGCATGCGAATAACAAAAAAGAGGTTACATCAATCTTAAAAAAATCACCCTTGAACAAGTATTGGACTATTGAAATTGAGGAACTATTTGTTTATGATAGCCAACAGTATCGACTACCCATTGTTCAATTGAATTAAGAAAAGATTTTTTTGGGTAAATAACGGGCAAATCCTATTTTTGCCCACCCTAAACGGGAGCATAGCTCAGCTGGTTTAGAGCATCTGCCTTACAAGCAGAGGGTCCGCGGTTCGAACCCGTGTGCTCCCACCAAAACCCTTCCTTCGGAGGGTTTTATTTTTTATATCTTTATATGGACATCACCTATTTTTTTTCATCTATTCACAACTACCCAACTGCTGATTTGGATCCTTTAAAAGAACAGGAAACAGAGGTTTTGGTCTTGCTGGACAAAGGATACCAGCTGATAGTGTGGAATGATGAAGTAAATACTTTTGAGTGGGTCATTGAAACCTTAATCGAAGTATGTGGTCATGAACGCATCCAAGCCGAACAATGTGCCTGGTTAATACATACCTGTGGAAAATATGCAGTAAAAGAGGGTGATTATGATACCCTTAAACCCATGTGCGACGCAATCACTGAAAGAGGTATTGGAGCTACCCTTGAATCCGCTGCCTGATTTATGTTTATTTTACGGTATGTCCCTTCATATTTTGAATGAAAAACTTTGGTTTCCCCCGGTAAAAGAATCTATAGAGGACGGATTACTGGCCATCGGAGGTGATCTGAGTCCTGAAAGATTATTACTGGCTTATCGATCCGGTATTTTTCCCTGGTACAATGATGACTTACCTCTTTGGTGGTCTCCGGACCCAAGATTTGTCCTGTTCCCCGAGGAAGTAGTTGTTCATAAAAGTATGAGATCAGTGTTGAAAAATTCAAATTTTCAGTGGACAGTCAATCGGGCATTTTCGGATGTAATTCACCAGTGTAGCAGCATGGATCGCCGGAACCAGGATGGCACCTGGTTGAATGAAGCATTGATTGCATCCTTCCTCGATTTGCATAAATCAGGCCATGCCCATAGTGTAGAAGTTTGGCAAGACAACCAGTTGGTAGGTGGATTGTATGGAATGAAAATAGGAAATGTTTTCTGTGGGGAAAGTATGTTCAGTAAAGTCAGTAACGCAAGTAAATTCGGTTTTCTACAATACGTTGATTCTCTCTGGCAAGAGGGAATAAAACTCATCGATTGTCAAGTCTATTCCGAGCACCTGGCTTCACTCGGTGCCCGTATGATTGATAGAGAAAAATTTTTGGAATACTTACTACCTTTTAGCAACTAACCGTTTCCATACATTGCCTGTACGTCCCTGACAATTCTTTCCATGTCATGGTCCTTACCAAAACCATCATAAGCTTGTTTGAGGTTGCTGCCGAAAACAAAGGCAACTCCCTGCCAGAACGCAGCCGTCATGAAACCCTTGTATTCTTCAATGATTTCATAACAATTGTTTCCAGTCTGGCGATTAATGAGCTTCATTAATACTTTCCCCTGGTACACTGATAATTTGGTCAACTTATCTGTGAACTCTCTTTTGAGTTCTTTTTCTCTGGCACGAATAATTTTCTTTCTCTCCTTTTTATCGCTCACTTTGACTAGTTGCCCATTGATTTCATTCATGATGCGACTGGCTGCAATGGCATATGGATAGGTTACATAAACAGCATTTCTGAGTCGCGTCCATTCGGCCCAGTACTTTTTCTGTTCTTTGGTAAGTTGGGTGAATACGGTAACAGAAGGAAGTATGCTATACGGTATGGTATCGCCATTTACATCAACCATGGCATATACCTTAAGTGTATCCAATTCACCTGTCTGGGCAGACACCCGTGCAGTTAGAATTGCCAGAAAAAGGGGCAGAACGAATTTATATGTGGTGCAGCGTGTTAAATGCATGTTACTTCTAAGACAGATTATATAAGTTTAATGCTGCCTCTTGTATAAAGGTAACCCAAAAAAATAGTTAACTAACTGAAGATAATTTTTTTTGTGCCCTTTGGAGCACAGCCATCAGGAAACCTGTTACCATAAGAATGGTTCCCATCCAAAGCAGGTTGATCATAGGAAATTCGTAAACTTTCAGAGTCAGCAGACTGGTGATGGAAGCACTTTGTTTCACACCAATTTCTAAAATTCCCTTCTTTTCATCTACTACTTTATTGAAAGAGACGGCTAGATTTTGAGCAATGACTGTATCCGTTATTGGTCGCCATTGGGTTCCGTTGATTGCCATTCCCGGTGTTAGCGGGTAACGACCTCCGTTTTTTGCTTCCACTGTCATGTTGAGGAACAGTGCCATTTCACCGGGCTGAAACAAATGCTGTCGTGAGGATGGATTAACGGAAACGGAATCCAGTCGCATCCAGCCACTACCATAAAAGAGAGTATCACCCACCTGAATATTCCGTGGCAGAAAACGGCTGGTATCTGTCTGGTCTGTGTCTTGAAATGAAGTGATGTAAACAAAAATATCCTTGTTCCAATAGTGTCTGGCGGCAGGGTTGGCAGCAAAACCTTCCCCCCCTTTATTTTGTTTCATTACGTCGGGATATAGGCTAAACCTCTCGCCTCCCTGCTTGCTTTCAAAGGCAATGTCAAAGAATCTTTTTTTATCTGTCTCTCTAATGCTATCTGCCTTGTAGGTTACCCAATACTTTCCCATGTCGGTGCGTACCCCTTTGAAGAGGGTGATATTTTCTGCCGGGTCTCCGGCTGCACTTTTTTTATTGTCTGATGAAAGAGGCGTTATACCGGTTGTGTTCCAACTAAGTACTGTTTTTTTCGATGAGGAAATGAGGATACCCACCATCATTAAACCAAAGCCCAGGTGTGCTACGGAGGCTCCCGCAGCTCTGATTTTTCCTTTCAATACGAGCCAAATGTAAGATGTGTTGGCGATGACTGAATAAATTGCAGCAAAGAGTGCGAAGTGAATCGCCCATTGAAATCCGGGACCTTTTTTTATATAATTGATATCTCCGATCGAGCTGATCAAGAGACTAATCAATAAAGCCAGAATTGTAGGAAGCCAAATTTTTTTTCCCAAATAGCTGCGGGGGGTTGTTTTGTATTTCAGGTATTGTGTTACTGCTGTAAGTAATCCAATGACTATCGCAACGAAAACCTGTACCTGGTTGTAAGCAAATTCTACATCTTCCGGAGGTGCTATCTGGGTATGAAATATCTTATTGATCACCGGCACAGAAGTTTGTGCAATGATGATCATCCCTGAAAGAAACAAAACAAGTGATCCGATGAATAACCAGAATTCCCTGCTGTAGCTATCTTCTTCCTTTTGAGGCGCAGCAAGAGATCGATAGCGGTAAAGAAAGAGTCCGATGGCAGGAAGAAAAAAAACAAGAACAAAAAGTACCAATTGTGTATTCATCTCCAGATCGGTAAAAGCATGAACTGAGGTATCTCCGAGTATGCCGCTGCGGGTCAAAAAGGTAGAATAAAGAATGAGACAAAAAGTGAGGATATAGAAAAAATACGTAGCACGGAGTGAATATCCAGAGTGCTGAAAAATCAGATTGGCATGTAGTCCGGCTATTAAAATAAGCCATGGTACTAGTGACGCATTTTCCACCGGATCCCATGCCCAGTATCCTCCAAAAGTCAGGCTTTCATATGCCCAGGCTGCCCCCATCATTACACCTAGTCCCAACACAGCGGCTGAGAATCCTGCCCAGGAGAGAGCGGTTTTGGTCCATCCGTCTTTATTGCTCATCAAACCACTCAAAGCCAAAGCAAATGGTAAAAGGG
>Ga0172372_10012124_pt1 | contig 10847 bp, 16 predicted proteins | sample LakKiv5m_2_FD_114544 | JGI IMG/M metagenome (GOLD analysis project Ga0172372, IMG submission 114544) | Freshwater microbial communities from Kabuno Bay, South-Kivu, Congo - kab_092012_9.5m | ecosystem: Environmental > Aquatic > Freshwater > Lake | place: Democratic Republic of the Congo... | reverse complement strand
ATACTACTATTAAAGGGCGTTTCCACGTGGTAATACCTCCTCAGGGAATACAAAGTTTTCATGTGGTTGATCTTGAGCAGCCATCCAAGCACGAATACCTTCGTTTAATAATATGTTTTTTGTGTAGAATGTTTCAAATTCAGGATCTTCAGCAGCACGTAGTTCTTGTGAAACAAAATCATAAGCACGTAAATTTAATGCTAAACCAACAATCCCAATTGCACTTGTCCATAGACCTGTTACAGGTACAAATAGCATGAAGAAGTGTAACCAACGTTTGTTTGAGAAAGCTACGCCAAAAATCTGTGACCAGAAGCGGTTAGCTGTTACCATTGAATATGTTTCTTCTGATTGAGTTGGAGTGAATGCACGGAATGTGTTTGCAGCATCACCATCTTCAAATAAAGTATTTTCAACAGTTGCACCGTGAATAGCACATAATAATGCACCACCTAAAATTCCAGCAACACCCATCATATGGAATGGATTTAACGTCCAGTTATGGAAACCTTGTAAGAATAATAAGAAACGGAAGATTGCTGCAACACCAAAACTTGGTGCAAAGAACCAACTTGCTTGACCTAATGGGTATAATAAGAATACAGATACGAAAACTGAAATAGGACCAGAAAACGCAATAGCGTTATAAGGACGAATACCTACTAAACGAGCAATTTCAAATTGACGTAAACAGAAACCAATTAAACCAAAAGAACCATGTAATGCAATAAATGTCCAAAGACCACCAATTTGACACCAACGTGTGAAATCACCTTGTGCTTCTGGTCCCCATAATAATAATAACGAGTGTCCCATACTGTTAGCAGGAGTTGATACTGCTGCTGTTAAAAAGTTACAACCTTCAAGATAAGAACTTGCTAAACCATGTGTATACCATGATGTTACAAATGTTGTTCCTGTTAACCAACCGCCTGCAGCTAAGTAAGCTGTTGGAAATAATAATAAACCTGACCAACCAACGAATACAAATCGATCTTTCTTTAACCAGTCATCAATAAGATCAAATAAGCCACGTTCTTGGTTTTGCCCAATAGCAATGGTCATATTATAAGAATCCTTTAATTAATTTAAAATTAGGGGATAAACGTATTAATTATTTATTTTATCCAAATCTTTACAACTATTAGATATAATTATATAGCATCCCTGCATAAATTTTACAGATATTTTATTTTATAAAAATATTTAGAAATTGACATAAAATAGTATATTATCAACAAGTCAATTAGCATTCATGAACAATTTTTGGACAAATATTCTTAGATATCCAAGATTTTTTATTAGTAGTTTATTAGGTTTAATATTAGTTATTCTTACGCCGTTTCGAAATTTATTTAAAATACCAAAGCTACGTATTTTTCTTATCATTTTAATTGTTACAACTTTTTTATTACTTTATTTTGTTATTTTAAACATGACAGGAATGTAGTTTATTCTTTATTGGGCCGGGTTGGATTCGAACCAACGTAACTTGACGTAGCGGATTTACAATCCGCCCCCTTTAACCACTCGGGCACCGACCCTATCGGTACCTAATGATAACATACTTATTATTTAAATACAATAATTAAACAAAAATAGAATAATAATGAAGGGAGAAAAGTTTTTCATTTACTTGAAATATTGACGTTTTGAGTTTTTATATATATTATTATCGCATGTTATACCTTTTTAGTTAATAATATATTTTTGGGCAATTAACTCAGCGGTAGAGTGTCTGCCTTACAAGCAGAAGGCCACAGGTTCAAATCCTGTATTGCCCATAATTAGGGCCTATCGTCTAACGGATTAGGACAGAAACCTTCTAAGTTTCCAATGTAGGTTCGATTCCTACTGGGCCTACAAAAGACATCCAATAAGAACTATCTACGCTTTAGAGGTATAAGTTTTCGTATTTCTCTACGACTATTTTGGGTTACCTGGGACTCGAACCCAGAACTATTCGGTTAAAAGCCGAGTACTCTACCATTGAGTTAGCAACCCTATCTCTATTATACCATAATGTTATACGATTCTTCTAGGTTTTAATTTTAAAGAAATAGTTTTATTATCTTAAATAAATTATTATTAAAAATAATAATTTTTCTTTACTATTTTTAAAGTAAAATTATAACTAACATTACGGGTTATTTTATTCATTAAAATTTCATTAACATTTAAATTAAATAAACAAGGATTTTAAAATGATTAATTGGCAAGTTATAGGTCAGCTAATTTCTACAGGTGTTATTATGTTATCAGGTCCAGCTATTATTGTTTTATTAGCCTTAAAAAAAGGTAATCTTTAATTCTTTTCTTATTATCAATCTAAAAATTTAAAAACTTATGTTAATTACAGCTTTAGTAGCTCTGTTAGTTTTAGTTTCATTAGGCTTAGTTGTTACTGTTCCTGTAGCATTAGCTACTCCGGGTGAATGGGATGCATCAAAACCATCTTTTAATCGTGCTTTTCAACTTTGGATTGGTCTTGTTTTAGTTATTGCAATCGCAGATGGGATTGCAACATCAATTTAGAAATTATAGTTTAACTATAATTTCTAAACTATTGACAATTAGTATCTTTTAGTTTAAATTAGTCTTAGGTTGAAAGATATAACTAAAATATAGTTAGTATTCTAACAGCGGGCATAGCTCAGTGGTAGAGCGCAACCTTGCCAAGGTTGATGTCGCGCGTTCGAATCGCGTTGCCCGCTTCAATTTTAGCCCCCATCGTCTAGAGGCCTAGGACAGCTCCCTTTCACGGAGCAGACAGGGATTCGAATTCCCTTGGGGGTAATATAAAATAAATATTGTAAGATTCATTCTATGATGAATTTTACAATATTTACAGTTAGTTAGTAATATGTTATTATTTTTTTTGACAGAAAATCAACAAATCAATGCCAATTTTTATTATTCTATCTAAACACTTCATCTTTAACATTTCTTTTAATGGACTTAAATTAAAGTTCTATAGAAAAAATAAGAAGTTTTAATCCTTAGATTATTAATATGGTATTGAGCTTTTATTTTTATTAACTTAATACGCAAAGAGAGTACAATATGTACTATTTGTTTTATACAATACTTTTTTTAATTCAAATCACACAAGAAACTGTATTAAATTGGTTTAATATTGAAACTCCGCTTAATCAAAAAATTAATGAATATCGTGAACTTTATGGGTTAATTCCAACAGATGAATCTATTTATATAGAAAACTTACGGCAAAGCTCTCAAACTTCACCTGCTTTTTCTTTAGATACTTTAAGATTGATTATAGAAGGGTATTGGGAAAAAATTCGTGAAACGGGACTAGGCTTATCAGAAATTGATAATTTAATTGTTTTAATTATTATTATTCGTCTTATAGTTCTAATTATTAGATATAATATATTTACAGGTTTTGTAATTACAGGTATTGGAATTATTGCAGGATATTTATGGTATTCTACTTTTATTTCAACGTTATTTGTATATGAAAATGCGTTATATAAAAATGCTTTAACGTTTAGATTAGGAGTTGATGCAAATCAAATTAGGCGAATGCTTCAAGCTAAAGTAATGAGTTCTTCTTATCAAATACGTTTAACTAATCCTGTAGGAATAATGATTTATGCTTTAGGTACAGGCTCTGTTTATGATGGTCACAGGATTGATCCAATTTCTATGTTTATGTCAAGCATACCTGAAGGTTTTCCAAAAAAAGATTGGATTGAAGGTACCTATTACTTGTTTTATAGAAAAATAATCCCTGTAACAATGCGTGCGATTTTAGATTTCATAGATGCATTCACATCTTATGCTGTCTATACAATAATCACAAGAGTAAATAAACGCTATTGTCCATATCTTATTCGCTGGCATTGGACTTTACTTATTATTTTAAAGTTTTTTGAACCCTTTATTACTTACCTGATTTACAGAATAAATGATTATTCTTATAATATTGTTTATCCGCAAATATTAAAAGCTAAAGAATACGGAATTACTCTATCTCAACCTGCTTTTGAAATGCAATTGTTAAATTATGTTTGTTTTACAATTATTATAATTCATTTATCTTTTCTTTTATTTTCAATGTTACATGCTCTATGTGGTCAATATTTTTATATTCCATTTTTTACGGAAAATGTGGAATTACATATAGGAGAACGTAATAAACTTGATAAATATAGTGGAGGTTATACAGCATGGCAAGATGAAAAGAAATCTTCTAGTGGTCAATTCAAATTAAAAATTTGGTATGGGTGGTTCGGACGAGGTACAAATAATGATGGAGATATAATACCAACAGTAATAAGGTATATTAAAAAAATATTAATGTTACCTTTTATTAATATTTGGAAATTCATAAGAAGTTTTAATAAATAATATAAATTATGTGTACTCTTAATAAAAAATAAGAGTACACATCTCTTTTACCCTATAACGATGAACCTAAACCTGAGTATGCACCGTAAATAAATAAGCTAAGCATTGTAATTACTGCTAAACCACCTACTAAACCTACAAGCCATAAAGGAATTCGACCAGTATTTGCCATAAAAAAACTCCTGTAATATTAAACTATTAGTTGAAGAAATAACTTGAAAATAATACCGCTAAAACGAAAATTAAAAGAAGTCCCCAGAAAAGTGAAGTTCTATTTAATTCTACTGCTTGTTTATTAGGATTTGGACCTGTCATAAAAATTACCTCGTATATATTTGTTTAGTTTATCGTTGAATGAACTGCATTGCAGTAATTCCGCCTAAAAAGAAAACTGTTGGTACAGCTAATCCATGAACTGCTAACCAACGGAAAGTAAAAATGGGATACGCTACAGGCTGATTAATATTTTTTGCCATTTTATCTCCTTAAATTATAAACCTTTAGTTAAATCTTCTAATTCTTGTTTTGCACTGAAACGATCGTTTACTAATGGTACTTGTTGACGATCTTGCGTAAAGTATTCATTAGGACGTGGAGTTCCAAATACATCATAAGCTAAACCAGTACTTACAAATAGCCATCCTGATACAAAAAGAGATGGAATTGTAATACTATGAATAATCCAGTAACGTACACTTGTAATAATATCCGAGAATGGACGTTCGCCCGTAGATCCACCAGACATAGTAATATTTACTCCTATAAAAAATGATTGTTGCTCATTCGAAATTTTATTATAAAGCGGGCAGGGGGAATCGAACCCCCATCATTAGCTTGGAAGGCTAAGGTTTTACCACTAAACTATGCCCGCATAAGCTAATTATAGACATATGCGGGTATAAAAGCAATAAAATCTTATAAATTTTCTAATTTTAAATCCAAAAATTTTGCTAGGTCTGCTGCTTCTTCTTCTAAATCTGAAATTGAAATAGGTTCTTGTACAGGTGTAAGTGGTATTTTACGTTCATCTTTTAAACATAAATAAATACTTCTTGTAGGATTTAATCCTTCTGTAATTTTAATACCTATTGAACGAATATTTGTTAAAGGATAGGTTAAAAGTACTTGACGGTTTTTTCCAGGGAAACCTTTTCTAACAATTTTAACTAAATTTTCAAATTTATTATACTCATTATAACCCCCTCCTATATCGAGAATTATGGTAAAAGAAATATAAATACTAAGACCTAAACTAAGAGTTCCATAAAACATCATTACCAAGCCTTGAGGAATAAAAACTAATTCACTTGGATTTGAAAATGGTAAAAAATTTTTATTAAAATAACTTGAAACTCCTGCTAGCAAAAACCCAAGTCCACCAATTAAAAGAATAAATGACCAAAAATAATTACTAAATCGTCTAGAGCCAATAATTATATCTTGACGAATTTCTTGTTCCATTTTTATAATTTTTATTTAAATCAGTTTAATTGATTTGAAACCTAAAAATAAACCTGATGCAACCGCGAAACAAAACCCAACTAATAAAAAGTAATCGATAGCAACTGTCATAAAATCTTTATTATTTTGTTAATTTGAAGTTTATAAAAATTTTTTAATATATTAATATATATTATATAGTAATAAAGTAAAAAATTTTGGTTGATAAAACTTTTCATAGATTTTATTTCTCAAAATTTTAAACATTCAAAGAATTTTATTATTAATTTCATTAAAATTTAAAATAAATTTATGGCTAATTTTATTAAACCATATAATGATGATCCCTTTGTGGGACATTTAGCAACGCCAATTACATCTTCGGCTGTAACTCGTGCAATATTACAAAACTTACCAGCATACCGTTTCGGATTAACTCCTTTATTAAGAGGATTAGAAATTGGATTAGCACATGGATACTTTTTAATGGGTCCTTTTGTTAATTTAGGACCACTACGTAATTCAGATATTGGTTTATTAGCAGGTTTCCTTTCAACTATTGGTTTAATTTTAATTTTAACTCTAGGTTTAACTATTTATGGTGTTGCTACTTTTGAAAATATAACTTCAGAATCTGCAACAGATCTACAAACAAAAAATGCGTGGAATCAATTTAAGGGAGGATTTTTTGTAGGTGCTTGTGGTAGCGCTGGATTTGTATTTATTTGTTTATCTAGTATTCCTAGCTTTACAATAAACTAAATTTATAATAACATAATGAGTCAGTTAACCATAACTGATTCATTTTATAAAATAATAATTAACTTTTTTAGAATTTGACTCTATGAACACTACCTTAGTAAATCTGCAAGAAGAGTATGCAAAAACAGAAATTTCAAAAATTTTAAATATATTAAATCAAGAATTAGTAGGACTAGCGCCTGTAAAATCTCGTATTCGTGAAATTGCTGCATTATTATTAATAGATAAATTACGCCAAAGTGTAGGAATTACGGCAGCAAATCCAGGTTTACATATGTCATTTACAGGCAGCCCTGGTACAGGTAAGACTACTGTTGGTTTAAAAATGGCCGATATTCTATTTCAATTAGGATATAGTAAAAAAGGACATTTATTAACAGTTACTCGTGATGATTTAGTAGGTCAATATATTGGACATACTGCTCCTAAAACAAAAGAAGTTTTAAAGAAAGCAATGGGTGGAGTTTTATTTATTGATGAAGCTTACTATCTATATAAACCAGATAATGAACGAGATTACGGTTCAGAAGCTATTGAAATTTTATTACAAGTTATGGAAAATCAACGAGATGATTTAGTTGTTATTTTAGCAGGTTATAAAGCTCCTATGGATAAATTTTATGAATCAAATCCAGGTTTATCATCACGTATTGCTAATCATATTGATTTTCCTGATTACAGTGTGGATGAATTATTACAAATTTCAAAACTTATGTTACAGGATCAACAATATCAATTAACTCCTGATGCAGAAGTTGCGTTTAAACAATATATAGCAAAACGAAAAGAACAACCTTTATTTGCAAATGCAAGAAGTGTGAAAAATGCATTAGATCGTGCTCGCATGCGTCAAGCGAATCGTATTTTTGATAGCCGTGGTCAAATTTTAACAAAAAAAGAATTAGTTAATCTAGAAGCACAAGACATTTTACAAAGTACTGTTTTTAATTAAAAATATAATATGAGTTTACTTGTCATAGGTGGAACTGGAACATTAGGACGACAAATTGTTCTTCAAGCTTTAACCAAAGGTTATCAAGTTAGATGTTTAGTTCGTAATTTTAGAAAAGCTAATTTTTTAAAAGAATGGGGTGCTGAGTTAGTATATGGTGATTTAACAAAACCTGAAACAATAGCACCTTGTTTAAGAGGAATTACAGCTGTTATTGACGCATCAACTAGTAGACCCGATGACTTAAATGCTTTAAAAACTGTAGATTGGGAAGGTAAATTATGCTTAATTGAAGCTTCTAAAGTTGCGAACATTCAGCGGTTTATTTTTTTCTCAGCACAAAATGCTGAAAACTTTACCAATATTCCATTAATGAAATTAAAATATCGAATTGAAGAAAAATTAAAAAAATCTGAAATTCCATATACAATTTTTAAATTAACTGGGTTTTATCAAGGTTTAATTGAGCAATATGCAATCCCTATTCTTGAAAATTTACCAATTTGGGTAACAAATGAAAATATGTATGTATCTTATATGGATACACAAGATATTGCAAAATTCTGTTTAAGAGCTTTACAATTACCAAAAACAAAAAATCAGACGTTTTTTTTAAATGGTTTAAAAGGTTGGGTTTCTTCGGAAATTATAAAATTATGCGAACAATTAGCAGGCCAGTCTGCTAAAGTTCAACGAATTCCTACTTTTATTTTAACATTAGTAAGTAAGTTCTTTGGATTTTTTGAATGGGGTCAAAATATTAGTGATCGACTTGCATTTGTTGAGATTTTAACTGTAAAAAATAATTCAAATAATTCAAAATCAACTTTCGAATTATATAAAATTTTTAAAATAGATTCATCTGAAATTATTCAATTAGATGATTATTTCTTAGAATATTTTATACGTTTATTAAAACGTTTAAGAGACATTAATTTTGAAGATGTTCAAAAACAAAAAAATCTTATTATTTAAGTCAGTTATTTAATATGAATTATATTAGCTGTATTATTCGAATTCTTGAGATACCAAAAATTGAGTTAGGATCAAATAATATTGAAATGGTTCGTTTTAGAGTACAGTTACCTTCTATTAGAAACAAAGTCCAATCTCCTATTGTTATTTATTCGACAATTTGGGGAAATTTAGCTTATGATATCATTAGTTATTATCGAATTAATGATTATGCTTTAATTGAAGGCTATATTTCAACTTCCTCTAATAATAAAAAAAATGACTCTTCAATTACTTTAAACATAACTAAACTTTATCCATTTTTGTTTAAAGTACAATCAGATAAAAGGAAATAAATCGAAAGAGAAAATTTATTTAATATTTGAATAATAAAAAAATTTAGATTTATCATATTTTAGTATAATTAATATTATTAAAACTAGTTTCTAGGAAAAATTAAATGTTAGCTTTAAAAATTTTAGTATACACAACAATTATCTTCTTTGTTTCATTATTTATTTTTGGATTCCTTTCAAGTGATCCATCACGTAATCCAAATCGTAAAGATCTTGAGTAATAATCAATAATATTTTAAACAAATCTTAGAAAATTTGTTTAAAATAAAAATTTTTTATATTAGTATATATAGTAACAATTCAACTTATTGAAATTTTTTACCAAATTAACAATTTTAATTTTTTCTGTTATGAAACGTTTAAATTTAACTAATTTAATTTTTGCTATTTTATTATTGTTTAGTCCAATTACTGCTCAAGCAGATGTAGGCGGTTTAACAAAATGTAGTGATTCTCCAGCTTTCACTAAACGCTTAAACGCAAGTGTGAAAAAATTAGAGCAACGGATGGCTAAATATGAAGCAGATTCACCTCCAGCTTTAGCTCTAAAACAACAAATTGAAAGAACCCAAGCTCGTTTTGATAAATATGGTAGATCAGAATTATTATGTGGAACTGATGGTTTACCTCATTTAGTTGCAGATGGCCGTTGGAGTCATGCTGCGGAGTTTATTTTACCAGGTTTTGGTTTTATTTATATTTCTGGTTGGATTGGATGGGTTGGTCGTAAATATCTTAGAGCTGTTAGTACAACTAAAAATCCTTCTGAAAGTGAAATTATTATTAATGTACCTTTAGCATTAAAAATTATGACAACAGGTTATATTTGGCCAATTTCAGCATATCAAGAATTAATTAGTGGTGATTTAGTTGCTCGAAAAGATGAAATTACAGTATCTCCACGTTAAATTTATTCACAAAATATAATATATATAATTAAAGTTATGAATAATTTTCAAAAATATTTATCAACAGCTCCTGTTCTTTTAACAATTTGGATGACTTTTACTGCAGGATTCATTATTGAAATAAATCGATTCTTTCCGGATATGCTAGGATTATACTTCTAAAAAGAAATTTTATATTTTAATTGGATTAAATTTTTAATCCAATTAAAATTGTTATCATTAAGCAAACTTACCTGATGTTGAAGCAATAACAAAAGCAGCGTATGTTAAAATATAACCAACTGCGAAGTGCACTAAACCAACAAGTCGAGCTTGTACAATTGATAAAGCAACAGGTTTATCTCTCCAACGTACTAAATTAGCTAAAGGTGTACGTTCGTGAGCCCAAACTAATGTTTCAATTAATTCTTGCCAGTAACCACGCCATGAAATCAAGAACATGAAACCTGTAGCCCAAATTAAATGTCCAAATAAGAACATCCACGCCCATACTGATAAATTGTTCATCCCAAATGGGTTATAACCATTGATTAATGGAGAAGAATTTAACCATAAATAATCACGTAACCAACCCATAATGTAATTTGATGATTCATCAAATTGACCAGGATTACCACCCCAAATTGTCATATGTTTCCAATGCCAGTAGAATGTTGTCCAACCTATTGTATTTAACATCCAGAACATAGCTAAGTAGAAAGCATCCCATGCTGAAATGTCACAAGTACCGCCACGGCCTGGACCGTCACAAGGGAAGCTGTAACCAAAGTCTTTTTTATCTGGCATTAATTTTGAACCTCTGGCATCTAATGCACCTTTTACTAAAATTAATGTAGTAACGTGTAAACCTAAAGCAATTGCATGATGTACTAAGAAATCACCAGGGCCAATTTTTAAGAATAAGTCATTTTGACCACTATTAATTGCTTCTAACCAACCTGGTAACCATAATTGATTACCAGCAATTGTTGCTGGACTAGTAGATGAGGCTAATAAAACATTCATTTGGTAAACTGCTTTACCAGATGCTGCTTGGATGTATTCAGCAAATAAAGGTTCAAATAAGATTTGTTTTTCAGGTTGACCGAATGCTACTACAGT
>Ga0172372_10012122_pt1 | contig 10848 bp, 6 predicted proteins | sample LakKiv5m_2_FD_114544 | JGI IMG/M metagenome (GOLD analysis project Ga0172372, IMG submission 114544) | Freshwater microbial communities from Kabuno Bay, South-Kivu, Congo - kab_092012_9.5m | ecosystem: Environmental > Aquatic > Freshwater > Lake | place: Democratic Republic of the Congo... | reverse complement strand
CGGAATGGCGGCAGGTGGTGAATCTGGTGCGGTCCGGTCAGCCGCTGGCGCAGGGAGATGTACGCGACGGGCAGTTGACCTGGTCGTGTCCTGAAAACGACGAGAACGCGCCGCGCACGTTCGCGGTGGTGTGGTTCGGCAGGCTCGTGCAGGAACGGGCCGGAGCCATGCGGCTGCATGCTGATGGTCAGACTTCGGCCATCGCGGTGGACGGAAAGCTGGAGCTGGGTTTCGGCCCCGGAAACCGCACGGTGGATGTGTGGCTCGAACGCGGTCTGCATGACCTGACGATCTTCTCGGCCGGCAATCAGAACACGCCGCGGCTGTCAGCGACGCGCGTGCGTTCGGATCTCAACCGCCAGAACACACAGCTCACCCCGTTCCTGACCTCCGACTTCGATCTGGTCTCCGCCGCCGAACTGGCCAGCGTGAAAACGGAAACGCCGGCTGCTTCCGGTGAAGTCATCAAGGTGGACCTGGAGAAAGTTCAGCTTCAGAAGAAGACCGAGCAGTTCGGTCTTCAGGATCAGAATGGCCAGAAGGTGCTCAACTACTGGCAGTCGCTCGAAGACTCCGCGAAGTGGGAGTTCGATGCGGTGCCGGGCGTTTATGACGTGTGGATGAACTGGTCGCATCAAGGCGGCGGATCGAAGCTGGCTGTGGAAGTGGCGGGACACACGCTGCGAGGCACCGTGCCGAACTCCGGCAACTGGACGACCGCGCGGCTCGACAGCATCGGCACCATCGCCATCCGGGAAGCCGGCAAAGTGACGCTGTCGATCAAGGCGCAGGAGATCGTCAACGGCGGTCTGATGGATCTGCGGGGCATCGAACTGCGTCCGGCCTCCGGTCATCGAGTCATCGTGGCGGACCAGAGCTGGGAGTTCCGGTTCGCGCCGGTGGAAGCTCGTTATACGCGGTTCGTCATGCATGAATACCTCGGCCAGGCAGTGGCCGTGAACCACGTGGAAGTCAGCGGTGCCGATACATCGAAGCCGTTCATCCCCACCGAAGCCGATGTGCTGTCTCTGGCTCAGAACTCCGTCCTGGAAATTGCCGGCGGAGATGTGGTCACCGGCAACTACACGGACGATGTCACGCAGGTGAATGCCGGCAGCAGCCGGTTGCTCAACGGCTCTCTGACCGCGACCTACTTCAACGGGCAGATCTCGCCGATCCGGTATGACTTCGTGCGGTACAGCAACGGCGCCGTGGGAACGCTCCGCAAGCAGCTCAAGCGGATTGATGCTGGCGAACGGATTGTGATCGAGATTGTGGACTACGACCGCGATGCGACGCTGCGGCGCGACAGCATCAAGTTCGATGTCAGCATCAATGGCGGCGAACCGGTGCGTCTGACGGCAACGGAGACCGAAGAGAACTCCGGCATATTTACGAAGGAGATTGATACGGCTGCTCCGGCCACTGCCGCACCGAAGACAGCAACCGGCAGACCCGCCGCGGGCAATGCGACCGTCGCGACACCAGCGGTGACTGCCGGCGCCGACGCGGCAAAGACCGATACCGAGAAGCTGACCGTCAAACCGGGAGACAAGCTCTTCCTGCGCTACCTCGATGAGCAGAACACTTTCCCCGGCCACTCCGTGCCGCGCGAGACTGTGGTCTATGTTCCAAAACCCACCGACGCCCGGGTCCGGGTTCTGGAATCGCGAGTCATTCCAGCTCCGGCGAATTCCACCAGTCCGCCGCAGTACGTGTATCAACTGCCTCCCGAAGGAGCGGACGCCACGAATGTGGCCTTCGAAGCGCCCTTCACGATTGAGGTGATCGATCCCGACGCCGCGCGCGACAGCCGCAGTGAAGTGATCGTGCAACTGACAACCACAGACGGAGCGAAGGCGGACGTGCGCTGCGTCATCTCTGGAGCTTTCACTGCCGTACCGCGCGATGACGAAATCACCTGGGCATTGGAAGAGGGCCGCTTCATCGGTCAGATCGTGATGCAGCTCGGCGGAAAGAATTCACCGGAGATCGTTCCGATTTCCGCCGGCATGCCGCGCAATCTGATCGGTGGCGGAAAGTTGAGCGACGAAGAAACCGGGCAGATGGACGCCGGCCTGGTGACCCGCGTGCTCAATCTGACCGGCAAGGATCGCGTGCTGGTCAGCTACCGGGACGAACGACGTTCCACAGGTTCGGCCGCAGCCGTGACCGGAGCCGGCCGATTGATTTCCAATGGTGTGCTGGCTTCCGTCGATCGCGACTACGAAAAACCGGTGGAGCGGCTGCACGTCGGCGAAAAACTGTTCCTCAAGGTCATCGACCCGGACCAGGACTCCTCCGATGCGCGGGACACGATTCACGTGCAGGTGACTTCGGAACTCGGCGAAAAGGAATCGGTTCCGCTGGTGGAAACTCTGGCGCACAGCGGCGTCTTCACCGGATCGCTGACGCTGAAGTCGAATGAAAAGCCGCAGCCGGGAAATCTCAACGTCAACGAACCGGTGATCGAAACCTACTTCGGCGACACGCTGACGGTGGCTTATGTCGATCCGCTGGCCAGCACTCCCGAGGGTAAGCTGGAGCAGATCCGGACTCTGCCCGTCGTCATCGGCACCGATGGCCTGGTCTCGGCCTTCAGCAAGACGTTCCAGAACGAAAAGCTCGCGGTCGAGACGCGATTCCACATCGCCGAGAGCTACTTCGAGCTGTTCAAGAGCCACAAGAATCTTGGACGCAAGGAAGAGGAGAAGAGTGATCTGGATGCCGGACGCAGGATGCTCCGCGAGATCATCGAGGATTATCCCGATCCGAAGTATCAGCCCCGCATTCTGTATCTGCTCGGACAGTTCGCTCAGGAACTGGGCGATGCCGATGAAGCCGTGTCTTCGTATCAGCAGATCGTGCAGCAGTTCCCGGAACATCCGCTGGCAGCCGACGCGCAGTACAAGCTCGCTCAGACTTATGAGGCCGCCGGCAATTTCGATGAGGCGCTGGAAGCTTATGTGACTCTGGCCGCGACGTATCCGAAGAGTCCGCTGATCGCGAGCGTCATGATCCGCATCGGCGACCACTTCTACAAAGGTGAAGAGTTTCTGATCGCAGCCGAAGTTGGAAAGAAGTTCATTGAAAAGTTTGAAGGGCACCAGTTCGCATCGCGCATGGCCTTCCGCATCGGTCAGTGCTACTACAAAGCGAAGGAATACCGTCGGGCCGGTGATGCCTTCGATCAGTTCGCGAAGAAGTTTCCGGATGACGAACTGTGCTCGGATTCGCTGTTCTGGTCCGGTGAAGCGTTCCGCATGGCGAACGACACGCGCGAGGCTTTCCGCCGCTACAACCGCTGCCGCTGGGACTTCCCGGCGAGTGAATCCGCCAAATACGCCCGCGGCCGCCTGGCTCTGCCGGAGATGCTCCAGCAGTTCGAAGCGGAAGCGAACGCCGTCGAGAACGAAAGTCCGTGACGCCGCCTGTGCATGAAGTCGAAGCCGCCTCGGACACCTCAACCGAACGCGGCTCTCAATCGCAGCCGGTCTCTCTTTATCCTTTGACCAACCACTGAGTCCGCCTCCATGTCCGTTCTGCTTTACTTCGCCACACTGCTGTCTGCTCAGGCGCCGGTCGCTGAGCCACCGGCTCCCCCTGCGGTTGTCGCGGCGGATGCCGCCGCTCAGCCGGCCTCAGAATCATCGGCCCCTGCATCATCGAACGCTGCAACCGCACCGGCCGACAGTTCCGGAAGCGGAGCTTCAACCGAAGCGACGGATGCCGCTCCCGTCGATGAAGGCTCGTCGATCGGCGATGCGCTTTCGGAACTGGCTCAGTCCGGCGCGCTGGGCCTGATGCTCGACGGCGGCCTCTGGATGTGGCCGATCCTGCTGATGGGGATTCTCGCGGCCGGCATCATCATCGAACGCTTTCGCAGCCTGAAGATGCTCTCCGCCGATCCTGGCAAAGTCCGCGACGAAGTGACCGCGCTGCTGCGGCAGGACCGCATCGAAGAAGCGCTGCAACTCTGCGATCGCGAACAGGGACCGGTTCCCGCCATTCTGGGAGCGGGCCTGCGGGAATACCTCGTGCTGAAACGACTCAACACGGAACCATCGCAGTTGACCGATCACGTTCTGAAGGCCATGGACGACTACGGCGTGCATGTCGTCGCGGCTCTGGAAAAGCATCTGCCGCTGCTGGCGACCGTCTCCAGCGCGGCGCCGATGGTCGGTTTCCTGGGCACCGTCGCCGGCATGATCACCTCCTTCCGCGAGATCGTCGCCAAGATGGGTGAAACCAACATTGTGGAAGCCGCGGCCGGCGGTATCGAAGTCGCCCTCTTGACGACGGCCTTCGGTTTGATCGTGGGCATTCCGGCTTATGTGGCCTTCAACTACTTCACCAGCATCGTCAATGCCTTCGTGCTGGATGTGGAGCAGTCGGCATCGGACCTCATCCGGGAAGTCCGCATGCAGCTGGCTCTGCAAAGCGGCAGTTCGCCGGCCTGATGGAAATGGCTGCTGCCCGCCTGACGTGACAGACCGCTGCGGAAGTTCCAGATCGAACCTCGGATTACCTCATGCTGTCGATGCTCACTGCCGATTCTGTTGACGCGAAATCGACCCGCAGTAGAATCCGCCGCATCCGGCTGATTCGCAGCGGTCGGAATGAATGCAAGGGCTCGTAGCTCAATCGGTTAGAGCGCCGGACTGTCGATCCGGAGGTTGCGGGTTCGAGTCCCGTCGAGCTCGTTGAAAGCCTCGCTGTCTGCCAGACAGCGAGGCTTTCACGTTTTCTGGAGCCGGTGCGCGGTCGTGTCGGGTGCGCGGCTGCGTCAGGGGCGCAGACGCGGTTGTCGCTGAGCCATCGGGTTCCAGCCTGTTTTCCGGAGGCGGTCACCATGACGCTGACGCTGAAATACGACTTCCAGACCTCCGTCCCGGTGGAAGTCGAAGGCCTCACACCAGACTGGGCCTGCGGTCGTTCGCTGGCCGAGATCGAACGCTTCGAGATCTTTCACGGAAACCGGAAGCTGCCGCTGGCGGAGCTGTTCCAACTGTCCGGCGACCCGAGCGATTCGCACTTCGTTTTTGAAGGTGATCTCTCCGGAGTTCACTGGATCGGTGCTCACATGACGGCGGGCCGGATTGATGTCCGGGGACCGGCGGGACGGCATGTCGGCAGCGAACTGCATGGCGGCGAAATTCACGTGTTCGGTGATGCCGGCGGCTGGGCTGGAGCCGAAATGCACGGTGGCCTGATCCACGTGCGAGGCAGTGCCGGGCATCTCATCGGTGCCGCCTATCGCGGTTCTGCGCGAGGCATGACCGGGGGCACGATTCTGATTGATGGCAATGCCGGGAACGAAATCGGCCACACCCTGCGACGCGGCCTGATTGCCATCGGCGGATCAGCGGGAGACATGACGGGCTTCAATATGATCGCCGGCACGATTCTGGTTTTCGGCGAATGCGGCCTCCGGCCCGGAGCCGGCATGCGGCGCGGCACGATCGCTCTGCTGGATGGCCGCCGGACACCCCTGCTGCCCAGCTTCCGTTACGCCACCGCCTTCCAGCCACAGTTCATGCGGATCATCCTCCGCGACCTGCTGCGTCGAGGTTTCTCCATCGACAACACACTGCTCGAAGCCGAGTACGATCTTTACCAGGGCGATCTGGTTTCCGTCGGCCGGGGCGAGATTCTCATGAGAAGGCCGGTGGCCACTGCGTCCTGACAGAGACGATTCAGGGTGGCTGAGCGATTCTCCGGCGCCGGGCGACATAGCTGGCAACCCATCCCTCAGCCCGATAGATTTCCCGCGTCGTCGTCAATGACGCCATGCATCCGTAGCTCAATTGGATAGAGCACCGGTCTTCGGAACCGGGGGTTGGAGGTTCGAGCCCTCCCGGGTGTAACTTTTGCCAGTGACAGAGTGGAACACAGCGGAATCCTCAGGAAAACCGGGGGTTCCGCTGTTTCGTTTCCCGGCCATTCCGCCCGGTTCCGACGTGTACTGTGCCGGATTCTGCACCGCGCTCTGATCCGGTTTCGACAGCCGCTGGCAGCGTTTTCGCGTGTCATCGCTCTTCACGCGTCTGCCGCTCATCTGGCACCGGCGGATCAACCTGCCAGGCGGACCTGACCACGGACACGTGACATTTCCGCAGGCCGGGTCGTGCCCGACACTTCATCCGCCAACCCGACCACACACGCGGCTCCTCAACAACCGTCCCGGTTGGTTCGCTTCGGTTCGCCCCGTTCGAGTGGAACGGCCTGCGGGCGACATGGTGACTCACGTCTACGACGGGGATCACCAGCGAGTGGCCACGGTGGACGGGGCGGGAGCGGTGATGTCGTTTGAGTGGGACGGAAAGAATGTCCTCACGGATCTGGACGACACGGGCGCGGCGGTGGCGGAATACACTCTGGAACCGCGTGAGTTCGGCAGCCTGATCAGTCAGCGGCGGGAGGGTGAGACGTCGCAGTACCACTTCGACGCGGGCACTGAGAGCTTGTGAATCTGTCCCGTAGGGTGTGACCAGCAGGCAGGAAGACGCAGCGGTGTGCCGGCGCAGAGAACATTCCGACTGATTCATGCATTGATGAACCACAAGACTCTGCCTGCGCCGGCACACCAATAGGACTCCGCTCTGCTGGTCACACCCTACCTGCGGTGATTCATTGACAGACTCTGAGCGACAGTTCGGAAGTGGTCACGGACGACGCGGCGTATGCGGCGTTCGGTCGGGTGATCGCGTCGAGCGGCAGTACGGAGAACGAATTCGACTGGTCGGCGGAACCGCAACTGCGACGCGATCCGGACACTGGCTACACCCACGCCCGCCGCCGCGATTACGACGCCCTCATCACCCGGTTCCTGAACCCGGACCCCAAAGCCTTCGACTCCGGCGACCCCAACTTCTACCGCTACGCCGGGAATAACCCGGTCACCCACTCGGACCCGAGTGGGATGGAGCAGCTTCGATTCCCGAAATCGTTTCAAGAGTCGTTTGAGAACGATGCCTCCCGCAAGCTCTTTCAGAAGCGGTTGCAACTGACATACGACTCATTACCGACCCGCACAATCGCAGAGCTGCAGGATGTTATTCTGAACTGGTCACGAGCGCAGGACTCTGTGCTCGGTAGAAATCCGTCCGTGGACCGTGATACGGAAGTCGCATATTGCCGACAGTGGATTAACAGAGCGGCAGCACTGATTGAGGAGCGGGAAGGTGATAATCAGAATGCACCACAGGAAGCACGAGAACGGCTCTGGAAGATTCAATATGAAGCGATGATGCTGCAAGCCAGACTCAGAGCGTCCAAACGTCGTTTGGCAGAGTTAAAAGATTCATTCCTGCCAGTTCCAGTATCGGCCATCACTAAGCTTCAGGGTGAGATTGCGATACTCAGGGAGGGGCTTGATACGCGCCACCGGATCATCGGCACCGAATTTCGTGAGCGCGGTGAAATCTCCGATTGGCCGTTCAGCCAGAAGTTTGCCAAAGCCGTGGATTACGCAATTAAGAGCGACAAGTTGTCGCTGCCGATCAAAGAAAGACTGGTTGCTCTGATCGAGCCGGAGAATCTAGCGAAGCTGACCGCCTTCTTTACCACAGTTGTGGCTGTGCATGCCCTGGTACCTGAAGTCGCTGGAATCATGGATGCAGCATTCGCAGCTTTTGGAGGTGCACCGGTCCTGATCGCTGCTTATGAAATATACTCAGCGGTCAATAATTGCACGGATGAGCCAGATTTGAGATCCGCTGGCGACGTCATTGCTGGTATCATGTCCGGAGCGCTGGCGGACTCCGTTCTCAATCTGTTGACATGGGCCGCCGGAAGAACTGCCGGCCGTCACATCAATCGCAAGCTCAGGGAACGTGCCGCCGCGGAGCGGGAACGATCTGAACGAAAGGCGAGCCAGAATGAGCCACAGTTCGATGAAAACACCAGCACTGAGCCGCCAAGTGTCTCAGAAGCTAAACCGCCGACAGCCCTTGAAGGAGATGTTGCTGCAAACAGCAAATTCCCCGACGCTGGATTTTCTACCGACGTTAATAATGGGGGAGGTATAACCCAATTTAACACCACTTTCAAAGGAGTCGACAATTCTGGAGTATTGCAGACAACATACACCAAGAAGTCGAGAGACTTGTACATAGATGTCATAAGATCGGAAGTTCAGAAAGAAGGGCTCGGCGAAGCGATGCTACGGAGGACGATCGCAGAAGTTGAATCCAAAGGAGGTCCAATTAAGACGCTCTCAGGAAATCTCGAAGGTGTCAATAGAACTGAGTTCTTGAAGGGCGGTCTTGAATCAACGCCAGCTTATAAACAGCGGCAGGCCCTCGGCTTTACTGAAGTAGTCGTTAGCCCATCAAAAGAGAATGGATACAAACTCGTGATGAGGAAACCGAATTGATGCACCCAGCTGATTTTGTACGAAACAGGATTCAAGAGCGAAAAATCGACGAGATTCTCGCATTGATCCACCAGTTTCAAACTGAATTGGACAGTGCAGGTCCAAACCAGCAGTCAAAGACCAATGAATTTGCGAATTTATTCTTGGTTTCAGTTGCTGGTCAACTTCGACAACTTGGCCCAGGTCAAGATCTGCATGATGATGATTTGCTCACTGCCTGGGCTGAGCTCGGCTATTTTGGAATTGAGAGGTGCCGTCTTCCAGACGACACAGAGGGATAAAACGCGGGGTGACCCGGACAACTTGTTGTCCGGGTCGCGGAGCGACAAGAGGAGTTGCACAGAATGATGATCACGTCCGTTCGATGGGCGGGAGTGGTAAGTGATGACGAATTCGGAATGCTGCGGGACGTTCTGCGGTTCTCAGGGAGACATCCTGCCGCGGTGCGGTCGGGGCGGTTCTGTCCGGGTTGCTGGTGAGGTCACTCGACTACCACCAGTCGCAGGCGTCTTTGTTCGACTTCGCACGGTCATGAGTGGGAGAGGTGATTGTTGATACTTCGTGCGGCTTCCAGTGAGAGGATTCAGATGCCTGATCTCTTCGTTTCACCCGCAGCCGGAGGCGCAGGCGTCGAACGGCCATCGACCCCCGAAAACGCCTGCGCCTCCGGCTGCGGGTTAAACGAGCAAAGGCCTCATTCATGGCTGTGCGTGGCGGTTCAACAGCTCATTTCCAGCCGTGCGCGGTCTGTCTCTGAGGAGTCTCCCGGAATGACGGTGGTGTCACGTTTCGGCAGTGAGTGTGTTTTGTCGTTTCCTGAGGACTGACCCGTGGTGAGCTTTTCCAGGACTCCGGCTGTGTGGCGGAATCTCAGTCGCGGAGCGACTGAGCTACGTAGACCAGTCGCTCCGCGACTGGAACGACCGCGCCCATCCGCGTTGTCCTGCGACCGGCATTCCGGCGATTGGATGGTGGCGAGTGGGTGGCCAGGGGCCAGTCGCAGGCGCAATGCCCAGCGCTTCATCCCTGGCGTGATCGCCGAAAGACTGTCGCGAACCAGGCTTTGCACCGCAGCATTCACACCGCCGCTGACTTGAGATCCAGATCGTCCGCTCGTGTCCGATGGCCGCGCAGGTGGAGGTACGGCGAAACGGCGCGGGACGCTTCGAGGCCGATCTGCAGAGCGGTCTCAACGTCCGGTCTTCGGCAGGTTCCCGTCACGTCCGGAAGCGAAGAGATGGCTCAGGCCAGAATGCCGTGGGCAACGTGGCCGGCGACGTCGGTCAGGCGGAAGTCGCGGCCGGCGTAGCGGTAGGTGAGCTGCAGGTGATCCAGGCCCAGCAGGTGCAGGAGCGTCGCGTGCAGGTCGTGGATATGCAGCTTGTTTTCGATGGCGTAATAGCCGTATTCGTCGGTCGCGCCGTATTTCATGCCGGCCTGCACTCCGCCACCGGCCAGCCACATGGTGAACCCGTCGGGATTGTGATCGCGGCCGTTGGTTCCCTGAGCAACCGGCGTGCGCCCGAACTCGCCACCCCACAGAACCAGAGTGTCCTCCAGCAGACCGCGTGACTTGAGATCGCTCAACAGACCCGCGATGGGCTGATCGACTTCCTTCGCGTTTTTGGAATGTCCCTTGAGCAGATCGCCGTGCTGATCCCACTGCACGAAGGCGTCGCTGTGAGTCACCTGAATGAACCGCACGCCGCGTTCCGCGAACCGTCGAGCCAGCAGACACTGGCGGCCGAAGTTTTCGGTCACGGGATCATCGAGTCCGTACAGCCTGTGAGTGGCTTCGGACTCCTGAGACAGGTCTTCCGCTTCGGGCATGTCGCTCTGCATGCGGAAGGCCAGTTCGAACGAATTGATGCGGGCTTCCAGAGCGGCGTGCGGACCGGTTTCCTGGAGATCGCCGCGATTGAGTTCGCTGAGCAGATCGAGCTGCCGGCGCTGTTCGTCGCGATTCAGACGGCTGTTGCGGATGTACTTGACCTGCGCCTGACTGGAAGGAGTGCTGGCATTGCCGATCGGCGTGCCCTGGCAGTCGGCGGGAAGGAAAGCCGAACCCCAGTTGCGAACGCCGCCATGAGCCAGTGTCGGGCAGATAGTGATGAAGCCGGGGAGGTTCTGATTCTCGGTGCCCAGACCGTAAGTGACCCAGGCCCCCATGCTGGGGCGGATGAAGTTGTCGCTGCCGGTGTGCAGCTTCAGGAGCGCTCCGCCATGCGCGGCATTCGTGCCGTGGCACGACGACAGAACGCACAGGTCGTCCATGTGCTGAGCGACATGAGGAAACAGCTCGCTGCACCACAGGCCGGATTCACCGTACTGCCGGAACTTCCACGGCGAACCCAGCAGGTTGCCGGTGGGAGCGAACTGCACTCGAGGCTTGTCGAACGGGCAGGGCTTGCCGTCGTCCTTCTGCAGTTGAGGCCGGTAATCGAACGTGTCCACGTGCGACGGTCCGCCCT